>Ga0326728_10010167_pt1 | contig 22168 bp, 19 predicted proteins | sample MB3enrmetagenome_FD_207602 | JGI IMG/M metagenome (GOLD analysis project Ga0326728, IMG submission 207602) | Lab enriched peat soil microbial communities from McLean, Ithaca, NY, United States - MB31MN | ecosystem: Environmental > Terrestrial > Soil > Wetlands > Peat | place: USA: New York... | reverse complement strand
GAACGCGAAAATAGGACGTTGCCCTTCCAGCCCATCTATCCGAGGAGGAAGGGCAATCCCTGTGGGCTGGATTCACTCCTCAAGGGCTAAGTTCCGAAACGGCTGGGCGATATCGGTTCATCGGCTCATCGGGCCATCTGGCCATCGGGGGGGTTAGCGATTGGTGATTTTCAAAGCGCGCAAATTGATTCAAGTTTTCACCCGACACCACCGATGACCGAAGCAGGGGAGTGTGGGCCGCGGCGGAGATTGTGAACGTGCACCCTTGGGCAAAATCGCGTGTTTTCATTTTCCCCTTTTCTTTCAATAAGACAACAGATTTTCAACGGTAAGCACCTTATTTTTCTTAGACATCACAGGTTAGCGGCGAATTTAAGCCTGCCCGAATATTATCTTGTAATTTTTCATAAACATGTCGGGTTTTCACTTCATTTTCGCGTGCTCCCTTTTTTCTCTGGTCGGCAACAAAATGGGCCTTAATAACAAACCTGCTTTCAATAACTTGGTTCTTTGTGTCGGCCACTGATATTTCCTCAATTCTTCGCTAATCTGCTTAACTTTCATGAAGATCACAGGTTCCCGGGGGTATTTGTTCAGATCCCTATTTCAGGGCGCAATGTTCATCGGCTCGCAGCGTGTTGGTAGCTTGGCGTGGCGTCCAAATGTTGGAATCCTGCATTAGCCCGTGACACCAGCCGCCTAGCCGTACTGGGGCATTTCACCCCACAGTAATAGCCGATCAATAATAGGGCCAAATTATGCGGCCGAGCTCGCGAGTTTCCTACGGGTACGGAAAATCGCAGGGTGAGATGTAAAATTTCCTTGACAAGTTCCCACCCATAGTAGTGGCTAACACGGTCTCGCCCTTTTTTGATCGTTACGTAGATGCGGTTCGCGAACCGTCCAGGCATCCGTGAAAAACGCTCTAACCTGCTTGTTTTCATAAACTCATTGGGAGCACTTTTTTTGCCTCTTTATTTTCAACAAACCATTGGGAGCACTCTCCATTTTTTCTTTGTGTTGGTAATTTCGAGAGCGCGTTGGTGAGTTTGGGAGACTTTCCTGAGGGCCGTACTGCGCCTGGCCTTCATCGCCTCTGTAGGCTATATCGCTTGACTTGTTTTGTCAAGAGACAAACTGTCCCCCGCCCGAAACCCGACGTCAATTGCATTCATGGGCAGTCAGGCGTATCTTATCGGTCGGAGTCGAAGTCGATAGTGGAATCTGGATTCTGAGCGCTGAGCAGACACAAAGTGAGCAAAAGCCGCGATCCGGCCGCCCTCTGGGCGCGAGGCTGGGTCTTCAGGAGGGGCGCTGAGGCGGGCCTGCGCTAGGCACTGTTATGGACGAGAGAAGGAACACCGAACGAATTCTCCTCAAATTTCCCATCCGCGTTTCAGCGTATGGCGGGAGCGGCGGGGCCTTTTCGGAGGAGACCTACACGGTTGAAATCAATCGGGCCGGAGCCCGCATCGCGCTCAAGCATCGGGTCGCGCCGAACGACACAATCCGAATTGTAAATCTTGAGAACATGCGCGAAGCCGATTTCCGCGTTGTGGGACCATGCCGTTTGGAGGCCGGAGGGCTCGGCGATTGGGGCGTGGAATGTCTGGAACCGGATCGCGACCTTTGGGACATTAAGTTTTCTCCTCCGCTCGATAGCCGCAATAACCCGGCAGGAGCCTTGCTGAAATGCGGAGATTGTGGCACGCAGATTTTCTGTACTCTTCGGGACTGGGAATTCGAGATTCTCAAATCGGGACCTTTGCAGAGGTTTTGCGAGAAGTGCGGCGGGCCGACCGCCTGGCAATACGCCGACGTCGATCTCCACGTGGGAGACGTGCGTCCGCCCGAAACAGCGGCAACGCCGGTGACGGCGACGGTGGAATTGCCACCGGGTACATGGGCGCGGAAACGCGCCTACAAGCGGCTCGCTTTAAAGTTGCCCATCCTGGTTCGTGATCAAAAAGGGGGTGAAGAAGTTTCGAAAACGGAAAACCTTTCCAAAGGTGGGCTGGCGGTCTGCTTGGGATTGAAACTCGAGGTCGGAGATGTCGTCACTGTTTGCTGTCCTTACAGCGAAGGCTGGCAGAACTTGGAGCAAAAGGCCGAAGTCCGAAGTCGCATCACATTTTTTACCGGAGAGAGGTGGATTTACGGCCTGAGTTACAACGTGGCGGCAGCGCAAATTAAATGACCAGCACGAAGGCCAAAGCGATCCATAACTTTCTGTAAGACTCGACCCAACAATCCATCTCCGCGGCGCAGCAGGGGCGGTTCGCGAACCGCCCCTACGAAAACGTGCGTCCGCTCATCCCTACAGCACAGCGGTTTCGTGGATCAGGCGGCCTTCCGCGAAGCGCGCCAAGTCGAGGGCGCGGGCGTCGATCAAGTCGGAATGGCCTTGCTGGATCAAATCGGCCAGAACCTTGCCGGTGGCGGGGGAGTGCATCACGCCGTGCCCGCTGAAGCCGTTGGCGAGATAAAAGCCCGGGACCTGGGGCACGGGTCCGAGGACAGGGTAATGGTCCGGGGTCATTTCGTATAGGCCGGCCCAGGCACGCTGGGGATTCACTTCCAGGGCCTCAAAGCAGGGAACGCGGTCCACTGCACGCAGAAGAATTTTCTCGACGAACGCGGGATCGAAATTAGTTTTGAATCCCGGCGTCTCCTCCGGATCATTCCAGGCGAGCAAGATTCCCAGGCCCTCGGGACGGAAGTGAAAACCCGTGGCCATATCGATGGTCATGGGCGCCTCGCGCGCGATGAGCGGGAAAGGCTCGGTGGGGACTAACATGCGGCGGAGCGGTTCGACGGGCAATTGCACTCTGGCCAATGCTGCGACTTGCGCCGCCCAAGGTCCGGCGGCATTCACCACCGTGCGCGTGGCCACCCGGCCGCGCGTGGTCTCGACACCCGCGATGCCCTGCGCGTCTTGCTCAATCGCTGTGACCTCTGCACGCTTCCACAGACGCACCCCTTTTTCAGCGGCGCGCTGCATGAAGCCGCTCATTACGCTGTGCGGGTCCACAAATCCGTCGGTGGAACCAAAACTGCCGCCCAGAATGTCGTCCGGGCGCAAATGCGGCATGCGGCGCAGAACCTCGGCGGGCGACAGCAATTCCACCGTTTTAACCCCGCATTCCACCTGGAGTTGGTAATTCGCGCGCAAGTAAGCCAGGTGCTGCTCGCTCGTCGCCACGAACAAGTAGCCTTGCGGACGATAGCCGCCCGGGCAGCCCGTGGCCTCCTCGAAGCGGGCAAAAAAATCGAGGGCGTAGAGCGACAGGCGAATGTTGATCTCGGTGGAGAACTGCGCGCGCACGCCTCCCATGCTCTTGCCCGTGGAGCCGCGGCCCAGGTGAGGCTCGCGCTCCAGCACCAGGACGTCTGCGCACCCCGCCTCGGCAAGATGATAGGCGATGCTCGCGCCCACAATCCCCCCGCCTACAATCACCACCTCGGCTGTTTCCGCCACCGCACCGCCTCCATTTGCAAGAATCGAACCGGTCGTGTCCCGATTGGAATACAGTATGTTCCTAGCGTCAAGGGACGTTTTCAGCCACATTCCTGTTCCCGCCTCCCGGGCGCACCGCAAAAGTGAGCCATCCGCCCCTCCTGCTTGTTGCATCTGCGCGCACATCGCGTCAGAATAGGGCCGCTGAAGATGGGCGGTGATCCGCCGGTCAAAGAGGGGAGAACTATGAGAGCAGCGGGAATGATTCTGGGATTGGTGATCGTGGTGGCGATTATTTGGTTCGTGGTGAAGTCGCAGTTCTCGCAAGGACCCACCGGCACGCAACCTCCCGCCGAGACCATCAACGTGGTGGGCGTAAAGAGCGACCTGCTGGCCATCGCGCAGGCCGAGAGGATGTACATGGCGAGCCACGGGTCCTATGCCTCGGTTGACGAGCTTCAGCAGGACGGCTCGCTTACCTTTTCCGGCGCGAACCGGCGCGGCTACAGTTACACCGCGGAGGTGGACGATGGCCAACATTTCAAAATTACCGCCCAGCCCACGGACCCCGCCAAAGCCGGTTGGCCGACCCTTTCCATCGACGATACGATGCAGGTGACGCAGCAGTAGAAAAGACGTCCTTGGTCCGTGGTCCTTTGTCCGTGGTCAGTTCTCAATCGGCACTCTTCATTAGGCGGTCGGCGTTGATCAGCCCTTCTTCCCCATGCCTCCCTACTGACGAATGGGCACGGACAACGGACTACGGACAAAGGACCAATGACAAAGGACCACGGACAGCAACTCTTAAGGAGCCCCCATGCGAATTGAAGCGCGAGCGCCCGCGCGAGTGGATTTGGCGGGTGGAACGGTGGATATCTGGCCGCTCTACCTTTTTCATCCCGGAGCACAAACGGTTAATATTGCCATCCGATGTTATGCCTCATGCGTGATCGAAACTCGCGCCGACCGGCGCATCGCACTCATCTCGCAGGACCAGGGCTTGCGGGAAAAATGGGAAAACCTGACCGACCTTTCTCTCGGCGTCTCACAATTGCCCTTGCTGCGGGAGCTGGTGATGTTTTTCGAGCCCCGGCGCGGCTTGAACATCAAGACCAGTTCGCAGGTGCCGGCCGGCGCCGGGCTGGGAGGCTCCTCAGCTCTGAATATCGCCCTGTGCGGGGGCCTGGCGCGCGTCACGGGCAAGCGCTGCACGCGGAGCACGATTCTCGAGATCGCCAAGAACGTGGAGGCGATTGTCATCCGCGTGCCCACCGGCTGGCAGGACTACTTTCCGGCGCTTTACGGCGGGGCAAATTCCGTCCATCTGGAGCGCGACGGCGTGAAGGTCGAGCGCCTGCCCCTGCCGTTCGGTGACGTGGAGAAGCGGTTCGTGCTTTGCTACACGGGCCAGCCGCGCGATTCCGCCATCAATAACTGGGAGGTTATGAAATCCCACATCGACAACGACGCGCGCGTCCTCAAGAATTTCGATGAGATCACCACCATCGCCAGTCAGATGCGTGAAGCGCTGCTGGCGCGCGACTGGAACGACGTGGCGGAATTGCTGGCGCTGGAGTGGGAAAACCGCAAGCGTAATTTCAAAGGAATTTCCACCCCCAAGATCGACCGCATGATCGAACAGACCCGCAAGCATGGGACCATGGCCGCCAAGGTTTGCGGGGCCGGGGGCGGGGGATGCGTGGTCTTCATGGTCCGCCCGGGCACCAAGCCAGCCGTCGAAAACGCCCTGGCCCAAATGGGCGGGCAGGTCATCAACTTCGGCATTTCGCGCACCGGACTGGAGGTGCATGCCGATCAACTTGAGCGAACCCGGGAAGCACGATGAATTCGATCGGTGACCATGTACCTGTCGTTCACAAAAAGCATCTATACGAGTGAGGAACTGAAAGCCCTGGCCTTTGCTCCGGTGACATCCAAGCGGCCTGAGCCGCCGATCACAATTTTTTCGGCTCCTCCTGAGGAAGAGACGAAAAACGACTGATTCCTATGCCTGCCTGGCCTTCAAATATTCCCGCGCGGTCTGAAAGAGCCACCCGAGGTTGGCTATGGCGCAGCTTGTGGATGGCCTGCGCCCTCCTGGTCATTCCATCCGGTTTTTCCAAAGAGGGCATGGATCGCAACGCCCGTATTGAGATCATCAGAGGCCTCCTGCGGGAAGTGGGGGTAACCAAGGTTCCCTTGCCTCGTGGGAAAAGGGGCGTGCGCGTAGATGCGCAGGGAAAGTTAGACCAGAGGGATGCCCAGAAGGAAATGCACTTCAACGGTATGGCCATGCAGGCGGGTATGCCGGCAGAGATTACTAAGATTGAGTTCAAGTCAAAAGAGCTCATTATCGAGGTCAACGGAGGTGGAAGGTCTGGGAAGAAGTGGTACCAGCACATCGAGATCGAAGGGCCTGTCATGACGTCGGGTGGTCCGCAGCAGGAACAGACAACCACCGGGTTTGGGTCCTCGGTGACGATAGATTATGGCAAGGCCCTTCCTGACCTCACCGTTCCTGAGGTGAAGAAGATTCTCTCCGGCGTCCTCGATTTCGAGCGGCACTCGCCCACCGTGTTGTACTCGCCCAATGTCACTCCCGAGGTCAAGGAGGCCATCAAGAACCATAAAGTTATCGTGGGAATGGACCGCGACGCGGTACTTTCCGCTAAAGGCACCCCTGACCGGCGCGTGCGTGAGGTTCGGAACGGCGCTGAGCAGGAGGATTGGATCTACGGAACCCCTCCACATGTACTTTTCGTGACCTTTGATGGGGACCAGGTAGTGGGCGTGAAACAGTATTGAGCACTCCAGATGTCACTCTTTGGCCATCAGTTTTAGCTGAACTCCACCAAAGACTATCCTCTGCTGTTGCCCAGGAGCAACGCTCAATGGGATTGCGTGGCCTTTGGAATTCAGGATGCGGCGCTTCTATTTTATGCGTTGTGCTGGGCTTTTTCGCGCATATGGGAGGGATAATCTGTCCTCCTAAACGTTTTAGCTTTGACTTAGTCCGCAAGGCCGAATAGAATTTTTGATTTATGTCAAATTTATCGACCCAAGTGGAGGTAGCAATCATGTCCGTTAAGATTGGAATCAATGGTTTCGGACGCATAGGCCGAAATCTTCTACGCGCATCCCTAAGTGACCCTGGGATCAATATTGTCGCCGTAAATGACATTACTGATCCCAAGACGCTGGCCCATCTATTGAAATATGATTCAATTTTCGGCACCTTGGACGCCGCCGTCGGGTTCCACGAGGACTCCATAACCGTCGACGGCAAGTCGATCCGTGTCTTCAAAATAAAGGACCCCGCGGAAATCGACTGGTCCTCGCTTGGCATCGAGGTGGTCGTCGAGTCCACAGGGTTGTTCACCAAAGCCGACGACGCCAAGAAGCACCTGAAAGGCACGGTGAAGAAAGTCATCATCTCTGCGCCAGCCAAAGGTGAAGACGTCACCATCGTGTTGGGCGTCAACGAGAATATGTACGATCCCACCAAACACCATGTCCTTTCCAACGCTTCTTGTACCACGAACTGTTTGGCCCCGGCGGCAAAGGTCATCCAAGACAACTTCAAGATCCTCAAGGGATCGATGACCACGATCCACGCTTACACCAACGACCAGCGCATCCTGGACCTCCCGCACAAAGACTTGCGGCGTGCGCGGGCAGCGGCGCTTAGCATGATCCCCACCACCACCGGCGCGGCCAAAGCCATTGGACTGGTGATACCCGAACTCAAGGGCAAGCTGGATGGTTATGCCATGCGCGTCCCCACGCCCGACGTTTCGGTAGTCGACCTCGTGGCGCTTGTCGAGAAGCCTACGACCACCGAAGAAGTGAACGCTGCCCTCAAGAAGGCTGCGGAAGGCCCCATGAAGGGCATCCTTCAGTACGTCGAAGAGGAACTGGTCTCCAAGGACTTCACTGGCAACCCGCATTCGTCCATGGTCGACGCGGGCTTCACCAAAGTGATTGACGGCACGCTGGTGAAAGTCGTCGCCTGGTACGACAACGAGTGGGGATACTCCTGCCGCGTCCGCGACCTGATCAGTTATGTCGCGGCGAAAGGACTGTAGAAGAACAGTAGGCAGTAAGTAGAAAGCAGTGGGCAGCGGACGGCTGTCCGTGGTCCGTTGAAAGTTTAAAGGGTAAAGGATAAAGGGTAAAGACGTGGCGCCCTTTCCCCGTCGTTTAACTGTTGCCTTGTACCCCGTTAAGACCGAAATAGACCTCGGAGAGCCACGGGAGGGACAATGGGCCTAACCGTTCTGGAAATCGAAGTGGGAAACCCCGCTACCCCCAACAGGACCGTAAGGGTGGAGTTCCTAATTGATTCCGGCGCGGTTTACTCAGTGGTGCCCACGCCAATTCTTAAGAAGCTCGGCATCAAGCCGAACACCCAGGAGGAGTTCCGGCTGGCCGGCGGTTCAAAGATCGTCAGGAAGAAAGGAATTGCACTCTTCAAGCACGGCAAGAAGATAGGCGGGGCCGATGTCATCTTCGGCAAAAAGGGGGACAGCAACCTTCTTGGCGCTCTTACCTTGGAAGCTCTTGGCCTTTCGCTGGACCCCCTGCGGCGCGAGTTGAAACCACTGCCGATGATCCTTGCGGAATTCAGTCCGTGGTCAATGGTCCGTCGTCATTAGTCCCTCGCGTTCCGATCTCGCAGGTGGCGGTTCCGGCACCCAGAGAGGCCCTAGCAAGCGCGGGAATTCGTAAAGGAACGGATCAAGCTCTGGCTGTGCGATGAACTGCGCAAAGCACAATCGGACCGTGCGACATCCCGTGCGACTACCTTTCGGCTTGAGGTGGCTTGCCGGTGGGCCACGTGAAGCCTTCCCCGCCGCCCCGCAACGGACTCCTGGCAACGGACCACGGACGACGGACTATGGATCCCGTCCTGTTTGCTTCAATCCCGAAATGAGGAATCATACCTATGGCAAAACTATCCGTTCGTGACCTTGATCTGAAAGGCAAGCGCATTTTCATGCGCGTGGATTTCAACGTGCCCTTAAACGACGCCGGCGAAATCACCGATGACACGCGCATCCAAGCTTCGCTGCCCACCATCCAGTACATCGTGGAGCGCGGCGGCCGGCTGATTCTGGCTTCGCATCTGGGCCGGCCCAAGGGTAAACCCAATCCCAAAATGAGTCTGAAACCCGTGGCCGCGCGCCTGGCGCAGTTGCTCGGCAAGCCCGTGGCCTTCGCGGCCGATTGCATCGGTCCGGAAGCGGAAGCCGCGGCGAAAGCGCTCAAAGACGGCGACGTGCTCCTGCTCGAAAACCTGCGCTTCCATCCGGAGGAAGAAAAGAACGATCCGGAATTTGCAAAAAAGCTGGCCGCGCTCGCCGAGGTTTATGTGGACGACGCGTTCGGTTCCGCGCATCGTGCCCACGCATCCACGGAGGGCATCACTCACTACCTCTCCCCTTGCGCGGCGGGATTGTTGATGGAAAAAGAGCTCGAATATCTGGGTAAAGCCGTGGGACACCCCGAGCGGCCTTACGTTGCCATCGTGGGAGGCGCCAAGGTATCCGACAAGATCGAGCTGCTGCAAAACCTGATGAAGTTTGCGGACAACGTTTTGATCGGCGGCGCCATGGCCTATACGTTCCTGAAGGCGCAGGGCGTTGAAGTGGGGCTGTCCAAGGTCGAGGAAGACAAACTCGACTTGGCTCGCGACTTGCTGCAATTCGCCGAGCGGCGCGGCATCGAACTTCGTCTGCCCCAGGACCACATCGTGGCGGAAAAGATCGACGCCAGCGCGGCAGCGGAAGTGGCGCCCACGCGCAGCATTCCCGCCAACCGCATGGGTGTGGATATCGGGCCGGCCACGCGCGCCGATTACGCCGCCCGAATCGCCAAGGCCAAAACCATCGTGTGGAACGGCCCGATGGGAGTTTTTGAAATTCCCCAGTTCGCGGAAGGCACCATGGCCATCGCCCGCGCCGTCGCCGATTCATCCGCGGTTTCGGTGGTAGGCGGAGGTGATTCTGTGGCGGCAGTGAAAAAGGCCGGTGTGGAATCAAAGATCACGCATATCTCGACCGGCGGCGGAGCTTCGCTCGAGTTCCTCTCGGGAATCACTCTCCCCGGCGTCGCGGCGCTGACGGACAAGTAGGCAGTCGGCAGAAAACAGTAGGCAGTCGGCAGTAAGCAGTAGGCAGTCCTGAGATTCTGGCGCGGTCAGTATGGTGGTGGTATCTGAGAATCGGAAACGAATCGACAAAGCGTTAGCTGACCTCAAGTCCTGGCTAGGCCCTGTGGCCTCCGCCCGAATCATCGAGTAGACAGAATTCCTACGTTGGGATGCGGATGCTTGATTCTGACTGCCTACTGCTTTCTGCCTACTTTATTAAAGAAGGATGGAAAACATGCGTAAACCCGTAATTGCTGGAAACTGGAAGATGTACAAGACCATCTCGGATGCGATTCATTTCATTGAGATGATCAAGCCGGTGGCGGAGCAAGCTGAGCACTGCGAAGTGGTGGTGGCCCCTCCTTTCACAGCTTTGGCCGCTGCGGCGGAGGCGGCCGATGGATCAAAGGTTGCGGTGTCCGCGCAAGACATGCACTGGGACAAGGAAGGCGCGCACACCGGCGACGTTTCGTGGGCGATGCTGGTGGACGCCGGCTGCACGCACGTCATCATCGGCCACTCCGAGCGCCGCCACGATCACGGCGAAACCGACGAGCAGGTGAACCGCAAGGTCAAGGCGGCCATCGCTGCGGGCCTTACGCCCATCGTGTGCGTTGGTGAAACTCTGGCGGAGCGCGAATCCGGCCGCACGGGGGAAGTATTGAAAACTCAGTTCGAGGGCGGCTTAGCCGGATTGACCCCCTCCGACTTTTCCCGTATCATAATTGCTTACGAGCCAGTCTGGGCGATTGGCACGGGCCGGACCGCAACGCCGGAAATGGCAGCGGAAGCCCATCACCTTCTGCGCGAGCTGGCCCGGGCAAAGTTCGGAGAAGAAGAAGCGAGCGCCGTGCGCATCCTGTACGGCGGCAGCGTGAAGCCCGACAATATTGGCGGGCTGATGGCCCAGGAAGAGATTGACGGCGCACTGGTGGGCGGGGCGAGTCTGAAAGTGGATTCGTTTACAGCCTTGGTGAATTACAATAGCTAACAGCTTGGAGCTGACAGCCGACAGCTCACAGCCGACACTTAAGAGGTAGCGGTTATAATGAAAGATCCAGGGATCAGATTCTCACACGGCTATTGCACACTGCGAGGAACAGTTAGCTCTTAGCTGTGAGCCGCTGGCTGTCATCTGTGAGCTAAGGACTTAACGAATGATCACGTTTGTTGAAGTTTTGCATGTCCTTATTTGTCTCCTGCTGATCGGAGCTGTGCTCCTCCAGGGCGGCGAGAACGTGGACATCACTGCGGCCTTCGGGGGAACCAGCCAGGCGGCCTTTGGCCCGCGGGGCTCGGTAACCCTCTTGGCCAAAATCACTTGGGTGTTGGGAGCACTCTTCATCGTTACATCGATCACCCTGGCCGTCCACGCCTCGCGCACGGGCGGAGGCTCGGTGTTAGAGAACGTGCCGGCGAAAACCGCCCCGGCAGTTCCCGCACCCGCGAAGAAGTAGATGGAACAGTGGTCAGTTGTCAGTGGTTAGTGGTCAGCAAAGCTTGCCTGAACGGCCTTTGATGACGACGAATCAGAACCAATGACTGTCCACTGACAACTAGCAACTAATCACTGCCTTTTGTGCGGAAGTGGCGGAACTGGCAGACGCACCAGCTTGAGGGGCTGACGCTCGCAAGAGCGTGGGGGTTCGAATCCCCCCTTCCGCACCAATACTTCAAGAAACCCACTCATGCTGGCCGAAGTTGCGGAATCAAAGAAGGAAAGGCGATCGAGAGATTCAGCTCGCGTCCGCTGACTTATCCAGGTCGATCATGACCTTCATAACCTCTTCGCGGTTCTCCTCAATGAAAGCGTATGCCTCAGGGTAATGGCGGAAAGAAAAGGCTTTCGTCAAGAGGGGCTCAACCGTGATGCCCCCCTCGGCAAGAGAACGAATGGCATCCACATAATCCTGCCGCTGGTACATCAACGTTCCCCGCACCTCGAGTTCGCGGTCCTGCACGAGTCCCAGGTCGATTGAGGGACGGTCTCCGAACACTCCCACAATGATGATGGTGCCGCCCTTGCGGACGCAGCGGATTGCCTGGTTAGCGGTCTCGGCGATCCCCACGCATTCAAAGGCCACACCGGCGCGATCGGGTCCGAAAATCTCCGCTACACGGACCTCGAGTGAATCTCTGCGGGGATTAACGGTGTGGGCGATCCCGCATTGCCGGGAGATCGCCAGGCGGTGGTCGCTCACGTCGGAAATCAGGATCTGCCGGGCTCCTCGCCATCGCGCCACCTGCGCCACCAGGTTCCCGATCGGCCCGGCGCCCAAAACCAGCACCCCGAGCCCGGAGACGCTTCCGGCGCGACCGACGGCATGGATCGCCACCGCAGCCGGCTCCACTAGCGCCCCGAGTTCCGGCGTGAAACCCGCAGGCAACTTCAGCACGGCGGACTCCGGGAAAGGGAAAAATTCCTGCGCGACTCCAGGCGCCTGGAAGCCAATCACTTTAAGGTTCTCGCAGATGTGATAACGTCCTTCGCGACAAGGCAGGCAGGTGCCGCAGACAATCTGCGGAGGAGCCGTGACCAGATCCCCTGGTTTGAACTTCTGCACATTGCGGCCCACCTCGGCAATCTCGCCACAGAACTCGTGGCCCTGGACAACTGGGTAGGAAGTATACGGATGTTTGCCGTGATAGACGTGCACGTCGGAGCCGCAGATTCCGATCCGGCGGATGCGCACCAGGACATCCTCAGCTCCGAAGTCCGGTTTGGGGACCTCCGCGAATTCGACCCTCCCCGGACCGGTCATCGTAGCGCGCAGCATCGGTGCCCCTCTCAAGGTGCAGAATGATGAATGCGCATATTCGCTGTTTGCGTCCGAATTTGCAAGCGGCGACCCCGCTAAGGTAGACTCTTGCCCGTGCGCGCACGATGCTGCGGGCGGAGGGCTTGAAGCCGGCGCCCCGCTATCCTGAATTAGGAATCACTTCTGAATTGGATTTGGAAAACCCTCGGATTGTTGGCGTGCGCCGGGCTGCTGGCGTGGATGGTCTATCCCCGCGGCCGGCGTCCCGAGCTGACAATCGCTACTGTAAACAACCCTGACATGATCCTCATGCAGCAACTCTCCCCGGAATTCGAGAAACAGAGCGGAGTGAAGTTGAACTGGGTGGTGCTGGGTGAGAACATCCTGCGCCAGCGCCTAACAATAGATATTTCTACAGGAAGCAACACTTTCGATGTTATTACAATTGGTTCGTATGAAGCTCCCCTGTGGGGGGAGCGCGGGTGGCTAGTCCCGCTCGATGACCTGGGCGAGGACTATGGATACAACGATATCTTTGGCGTGGTACGCCAGGGCCTTTCCTATCAGGACCGCCTGTACGCGGCACCCTTCTACGGGGAGAGTTCCTTTACTTACTACCGCAAAGACCTCTTCCAAAAAGCCGGAGTGGAAATGCCCATCCAGCCGAGCTACGAACAGATCCGCCAGTTCGCGCAGAGACTGCACGATCCAGAGCACGGCGTTTACGGCATCTGCTTGCGCGGCGAACCAGGCTGGGGCCAGAATATGGCTTACATCAGTACTCTGGTCAACACGTTTGGAGGCCGCTGGCTGGATCTCGACTGGAAGCCACAGCTCACTAGCCCGGCGTGGGTGGAAGCCGTGAGTTCTTACGTCGACTTGCTGAGCAACTACGGGCCGCCGGGCGCCATCACCGACGGCTACAATGAGAACCGCGCCCTCTTCGCCAATGGAAACTGCGCCATGTGGGTGGATGCCACTTCCGCTGCGGGCTACTTTCTCGACCCCAGCCAAAGCCGCGTGGCGGCCACTACTGGTTTTGCCAAAGCCCCGATCGCCAAAGTGCCCAACGGCGCCGCCTGGGTTTGGAGCTGGGGACTGGCGATACCTGCTTCCTCGAAACGCGCCGCCATGGCCAAGCAATTCATCAAGTGGGCCACCAGCCGTCGCTATATCGCCACCGTGGGAAAGCGCTTCGGCTGGCTACGAATTCCTCCCGGCTCGCGAAAATCGACTTATGAAATTTCGGCTTATCTTGCAGCGGCTCCGTTCGCGCCCCTGGTCCGCGAAGCCATCTTGAGCGCTGACTACACTAAACCGAGTGCATTGCCTGTTCCCTATGTGGGGATTCAATACGTGGGCATTCCCGAGTTTCAGGCCATGGGCACAGAAGTGGGACAGGAAATCAGCGCGGCGCTGGCAGGCCGCGCGACGGTTCCGCAGGCGCTGGCGCTCGCGCAAGCGGAAGCCGAACACGCCCTGGAAGGAAGATCCCTCAAGTGACCGGAGCAGTTGCGAAAAAAACCGCACGCCACCTGCACAGCCGGTCCCTGCTTGCGCCGTCCGTCGCGGCGCTCTTTTTGTGGATGGTCGTGCCCCTGGCCATGACGCTCTGGTTCTCCGCCGAGCACTATAACCTGCTCAATCCCGGCCATACCGCCTTCGCCGGGTGGAAGAATTATCGCGACCTGCTGACCCATCGGGCGCTGTGGGTGGCGATGGGCAATACCCTATTCATGGTAGGGTTAGTCCTCGTCATCACGCTGGTTTTTGGCACGCTCTTTTCCCTTTTGCTCAACCAGGATTTTCCCGGTCGCGATATCTGCCGCCTGCTGGTCATCGCTCCCTTTTTCGTGATGCCGACGGTGAGCGCGCTGATCTGGAAAAACATGCTGATGAACCCTGTGTTCGGCCTTTTCGCGTGGATCACGCGTTGCCTGGGATTCGGCCCGATCGAATTCTTCTCCCGCATGCCTCTCCTCTCGATCGTGCTGATTGTGGGCTGGGAATGGACCCCTTTTGCCGTGCTAATACTTTTGCCGGCACTGCACTCGTTGAATCGGGAGCAGATAGAGGCCGCTCGCCTGGACGGTGCCGGATCCATCGCACTTTTCCGTGACATCGAGTTGCCCCATCTGTTGCGGCCCATGGCGGTTGTCGCCATGATCGAAACGATCTTCTTCCTCAGCCTTTTCGCAGAGATTTATGTGACTACCGGCGGCGGCCCGGGGCTGGCTTCAACCAATCTGGCTTACCTGATCTTTCGTGATGCGCTGCTGGGCTGGGACGTGGGGCGCGCCTCGGCGGGAGGAGTCATCGCCATCATCCTGGCGAACATCGTTGCCCTATTTCTCATGCGTATGGTGGGACGTAATCTGGAGGATTTGCGGTGAAAAGCAGCGGACAGGCACGCTGGAAGTTGACCATAGCCGGCTGGGCTGTCGCTCTGGGAATGTTCTTCCCCCTCCTGTGGATGTTCCTGTGTAGTTTCAAAACGGAGATTACCGCCGTCGCCACACCGCCCGCCGTGTTCTTCCACCCCACCCTGGAAAATTATTACGCTGTTCTGGCGCGGGCCGATTATTTGGCGTTCGCGAGAAACAGCGTTGTGGTTTCGCTGGGATCCACGTTGCTGGCTCTGGCGCTGGCCATCCCGGCAGCTTACAGCATGGCGTTCTTCCCCACGCGGCGTACGCGGGACATTTTGCTTTGGATGCTCTCCACTAAAATGCTGCCTACGGTTGGCGTGCTGGTTCCGATTTACCTGCTGTGGCGGGATCTCGGCCTGCTCGACACGGTCTTCGGATTGATCCTGATTGACAGCATCAGCGTTCTACCCATCGTGGTGTGGATGCTCTTCTCCTTTTTCCGGGAAGTGCCGGGGGTGATTCTGGAGGCCAGCCGCATGGATGGCGCCACGCAGTCCGAGGAATTGCTTCATGTGTTGCTGCCGCTGTGCACCCCCGGCATTGCCGCGACGGCGCTGCTTTCTATCATCCTCTGCTGGAATGAGGCGTTTTGGAGCTTGAACCTGACGACGGTCAGAGCCGCGACGCTGACCGCTTTCACCGCATCATTTTCCAGTCCCGAGGGCCTTTTCTGGGCGAAACTCTCGGCGGCTTCCACCCTGTCGATCGCTCCCATCCTCATCTTTGGATGGATCAGCCAGCGTCAAATGGTGCGCGGCCTTTCGTTTGGAGCCGTCAAGTAAAAGGGATTCGAGAAGCTATGGCGACCGTGGAATTGAGAAACGTGCGCAAGAAGTTCGAGTCTCACGAAGTGATTCATGGCATAGACCTGCTGATCCAGGACCATGAGTTCATTGCCTTCGTGGGGCCATCAGGGTCTGGCAAATCGACCTTGCTGCGCATGATCGCGGGATTGGAGGAGGTGACGGAGGGCGACGTGCTGATCGATGGCGTGACTGCGCGGGATGTCCCGCCCGCGAAGCGCGGACTGGCGATGGTGTTCCAAAGCTACGCGCTCTATCCACACATGACCGTGGCGGAAAACATGAGTTTCAGCCTGCGTCTGGCCGGAGTCCCGAAAGCAGAGCGAGAGCAGAAGGTCCGCGCCGTGGCGCGCATCCTGGAAATGGAGACCCTCCTGCAACGAAAGCCCCACCAGCTTTCCGGAGGCCAATTGCAACGCGTCGCCATTGGCCGCGCCATGGTCCGGCAACCCAAGGCCTTTCTGCTGGACGAGCCGCTCTCGAATCTCGACGCCTCCCTGCAAGGACAAATGCGGCTGGAGTTGGTCCGGCTGCATCGCGAACTTAACACCACCATGATTTACGTGACGCACGACCAGCTTGAAGCGATGACCATGGCGGACCGGATTGTGGTACTGAACCAGGGGAAAGTTGAACAATTGGGGTCCCCGCTCGAACTCTACCAGCATCCCGCGACTCTTTTCGTGGCGGGATTCATTGGCGCTCCGAAGATGAACTTCCTCGATGCCGAGGTCAAAGCCGCGAGCGATCAATACCTGACCCTGATTCTCACGAACGGCGTGAGTCTGGCCGTACCCGCGCCGCTTGAAAAGCTGAGCGCGGGCGAAAAACTCAAGCTGGGAGTCCGGCCTGAGCACCTGGCGCTAGAACCCGAGGGTGAACTCCAGGGTGAGGTTGAGGTGCTGGAGCACCTGGGACCGCGGGCGTATCTACACACGCGGCTGGCGGACGGAACCAGGCTGGTTGCACAGACCGACGGTGATACCCAGGTACGGATTGGCGATCGACTAAGGGTTCGCGTGCGTTCCGAACTGACTCATCTGTTTAACGCCTCCGGAAAGGTCTTGACCCGCTTTCGCCCCGAAGCCATGGCAGGTTGAATCTTGAACCTTGGCGATTACGCCGACCTGGTAACATTCGGCGGCAAATCGATCTTGATGAGGAACCTTCATGACAGAGTCATTCATCCCTTCTGCTCTTCGATCCCTTGGTTCGACAATGAAAGCGATGCGTTTTCACGGGCCCGGCGACCTGCGCCTGGAAGAGCTTGCGGTGCCCGATCCCCAGCCGGGCCAAGTGCGCCTTCGTCCGCTCGCGGTGGGTCTCTGCGGCACTGATGCACATATTCTCCAGGGCGAATTCCCTGCACCCGCTCCCGTGGTGTTGGGTCACGAGGTGGCCGGCATCGTTGACGCCGTGGGGGCAGGCGTAAAGGGCCTGAAAGAAGGCGACCTGGCGACAGTGCAACCGAACACTTATTGCGGCCTCTGCCGCTATTGCCGGATGGGTCGGGAGCACCTTTGCTCAAATTTATGCGCCTACGGCGTGCACATGAACGGCGGCTTTGCCGAAGCCATGGCGGTTTCGGCGCGACATGTTTACCGGCTACCCTCCAGCATGGACGCGCGCCTGGCCTGTCTCGCAGAGCCGCTGGCTTGTTGTGTTCACGGCATGGACCGGGTGGCCATACAATCAGGATCGACGGTGCTGGTGATCGGTGCGGGCCTGATCGGCCTGATGCTAACGCGTCTGGCGCGACTAGCAGGGGCGGGATTGATTGTATCGAGCGAGCCGCAGGCGCTCCGCCGTGCATGCGCTTTGCAATTTGGGGCCGATCGCGCGGTGGAAGCGAACCAGGTGGGCGAACGCCAAGCCATGGCGGCGACCCACGGCGAGGGGTTTGATTTTGTCATCGACGCCGTGGGCTCATCTGCCACCTTCGCGCAAGGAATTAACCTGGCCGCTCGAGGAGGCTCGATTCTGGTCTTCGGTTGCGCCCCCACGCACGCGACCGCCAGCGTGCGACCCTTTGACATCTACGCCCGCGAGCTCACGGTGATTGGTTCGTTCATCAACCCTTACACGCATGAGCGCGCGGTGAACCTACTGCCGCAGATGGGTTTGGAGAAACTCCGGATCGAAGCCCTTCCGCTCGCGGAGTTCAGGCAAGCGTTCGCGATGCATGCGGCCACGAGTGCCGCCGCAAAAGTGGAAATTCTGCCTCAACTATGAAAGCCTTCGCCCGCTTCGACCACTCCGGATTCCACCAAGAGATGCTGATGTCGAAAAGTGGGACAGCGCATACGTGGGGCGCTAATAGCATTTAATCTGTGAAATCTGCGTAACCTGCGGATCAGGTTTCCAGCTTGAATTTCGTGGACGCCAGGCCGTATAGCCGGCGCCAAACGAGGCGATTCAGCGTGACCACCATCGCGGCCATGACCATGGTCGCAGCCAGGAGCACGTGAAAATTTCCCGTGTCGGTGGCGCGGCTGATCACTGCGCCCAGCCCTACGGTGGACAAGGTTTTGCCTTGAAAACGAGAATATTCGGCAACGATACTTGCGTTCCAGGCGCCGCCCGACGCGGTGATGAACCCCGTAATCAGGAAGGGAAAAATTCCCGGCAAGATTAATCTCCGCCAGCGCTCGACATTTCCCAGCCGGAACACGCCGCACACTTCTTTTAAATCGGTGGGAATGGCGGTGGCGCCGGCGATGACGTTGAACAGGATGTACCATTGCGTGCCGAGCAGCAACAGGACCATAGAAGCGATCGCCATCCCGCCGCCGACCCGAACCAAAATCAAAAGGATGACCGGGAACAAAGCCGTAGCGGGCACCGAGGCGGCTATTTGCGCAAGGGGCTGCACAAGGGCGGCGAGCTTCGGCCGCAAACCCACGAAGACTCCCACCGGGATGGTCCATAGCCCGGCCAACACCAGAGTCGCTTCCACGCGCAAGAATGTTGCTCCGGCGCCCCGAAAAATTCCCGAAACTTCCGCGCTCGAAAGCGCCAACAGCATCTGGCCCATCCGGATCGCCGCATACACCGTAGCCACCAGTCCGGCAAGCATAAGCACTCGCCACGTCCATTGCCTGAGTCTGCCCCTCCCTGTACGCCCGCGCGGCATCGCGGCGGCCCTGGCGAAGTGGAGGCTCAACGCCTCACGCGCCGGCTGGATGGTCACGCGGGTGACCAGCGGGATGATCTTCGAGCGGCGCAAGAGATCCAGGATGGGTGAGCGCGTGGGTTCGGCCGCCTCGACCTGCTCGAATTTGAATTTCTCCGCCCAGGCGATAGTGGGGCGCCAAACCACCTGGTCGAGCAACACGATAATCGTGATCATGACTCCCAAGCCCCAAATGATGGATCGGGTATTTCCGGCGCTGGCTGCCGTCTGGAGGTAAGAGCCGAGCCCGGGAAGCCGCAGGTCGCGATTTCCCAGCACGAACATTTCGCAAGCCATCAGGAAAAACCAAGCGCCTGCCACCGACATGATGGAATTCCAAATGAGCCCGATGGCTGCGAAAGGAAGTTCCATTTGCCATAGCCGCTGCCACCAACTCAAGCGGTAAATCTGGGCGGCTTCGTGCATTTCGCGCGGAATACTCTTCAAGGAAGAGTAGAAACTGAAGGTCATGTTCCAGACCTGCCCCGTCAGAATCAGCACGATGCACCCCAATTCCGCTCCTAATTGGCGGCGAGGAAACAACGCGATCATCGCCAGCATGACGGGGGGGAGGAAGCTGAGCACGGGAATGGATTGCAGGATATCCAGCAGCGGAATCATGAACCGTTCCGCTTTGGCGTTGTACGCGGCCACATATCCGTACACCAACGCAAAACCCAAGCTGAGAACGTACGCAATCGCGATCCGCGTCACGGAGAAAAAGGCATATTTCGGCAAGACGCTGGGAGAAAGCTGAATTTCTGCTTGGGTGTTGGCGGGACCGATTCCATAGCGCGCAAAGCTGAGCAAGCCATAGAAGAGCGCGAACCCCGCGATCAAGATGGGCAGGTCCCTCAACAGGGAGGGAGCGCCGGTGGGAAACACTCCCCACGGTGGAGCTCCCGAAGAGGTTTTAGGCGGCGATGGTATTATCCCTGGTGCAGCAGATCTCGTTGGGAATCTCCCGTGTGTTCCACCCGGTGCAAGAACAGCTTGTCGCTCTCCGAATCGTAAGAGAAGATCTCGCCGTATCGGCCCCAGTTCAAGGCAGTATCGATCTGCCGTTGCGTCTCTTCTTCGGAAAAATGTTCGTCCAGAATATCCCGGAAGAACTCCAAAGGCATCGCGCCGTTGGATTTGCTGGCGAGGCTGTTTCTGATCTGCTGAAGCAGCACGGCATGGGCGAGGGCCGCTTCGCGGAAAAGGGTTTTGCGCGTGGGGATATCCGCGCTGACAAACTCGCGCCCCTTGTCGGTGATTTCCACATCACCCTTTTCGGTTCGCACAAAACCCAGCAAGGTTGCGGCTTCCAGGATGGGTAGCAGGTCATTCACTTCCCACAATAGCTCGTCCGCGATGTGATACAAGTCGTCCTTTCCCCCGCGATCATTAAGCAGTTCGACCATTCCGGCGATGCCGCCCGGCCGGGCATGGGGCAACATCGGGTAGGGAGCTTTGGCCGCTCGCGCCGGGGCGGAGAGCGGCGCCGGCTCGAGTTGCGGCTGAGTCATCAACTTGTAAATATAATCGACGTAGACCAGGAAATCAGCGGAGTTGCGGTTCCGCGGTTGTTTGAGGGGAATGCGGAAGTCGGCGCGTATGCAAGCGGGATTTCGCCCCAGCACCAGGATGCGGTCAGCCAGCAGTGCCGCCTCCTCGATGTTATGAGTGACCAGGAAAATACTCCGGGTGGGGATCTTTTTTCCCAGCCACAGCTCCATCAGTTCGCCCCGGAGATTCTCCGCGGTCAGAACGTCGAGAGCCGAAAAGGGTTCGTCCATAAACAAAATCTCCGGCTCCAGGGCCAGTGCCCGCGCAATGCCCACGCGCTGCTTCATGCCCCCGGAGAGTTCCTTGGGAAATGCCGACTCAAACCCTTGCAGTCCTACCGTGTGGAGAGCGCGCAGGGCGCGATGATGGCGCTCGAAATGTTCCATGCCGCGCGCCAGTAGCGGAGATTCCACATTGTCCAGAACCGTGAGCCACGGAAAAAGGGCGAAGCTTTGAAACACAATCGCCAGGTTGGGGGCGTAATCGTGCAGCGGCCTGCCGTGCCACAGGACAATGCCCTTGGTGGGTTGGATCAAGCCCGTCAGGATTCGTAAGAGGGTGGATTTTCCCGAACCGGAAGGGCCCAGGAGAGCGATGATGGCGTCGGGCTCGAGGGACAAGTCCGTTGGCGCGATTACGGGGATCTGCCGACCGTCGGGTTGGAGGAAGGACTTTTCAACCTGCACGGCCTCGGCGATGGGCTCCACAGCCGGGATGGGCTTGGAAATGGCGCCCGCGCCCTCCGCGCCCTCCCCTCCTTGGGCCGCAGGAGAATACTCGCCCGAGAGTTCGTCCATCAGGCGCTGCCAGGCTTCCCCCGGCAGTTCGTCGAAGAACTGTAGCCGCTCGCCGGGCTGCATCTTGTCGATGATTGCGCGCAACTTTTCTACAGACCGCGTGTGGAGCAGGACGTACGAGTGGTAGTAGGGAAAGCGGCTGACTAAAGTCGCTGCGAAATCATCGGGCATGACACGGAAGAGAACTCGCTGCTCTTCAAACGGGAGGCTCATCATCACATTCGCGGCGATCCTCGGATCGAGTTGTTGCAGCAACGCGACCGCCTGGTCCCAATGTCCTTGAGACAGCGCATCGCGCACTTTATCCGCTCCCGGCGGGTTCATGTAACACACCTCATGGGGAATCCAGCGTCCTCCACTGGAAGATTCGTCAGTGTACACCGGCCAGAGTATTCGGGGATACCTCGTTAATGTGAAAGGGGGCGCGGCACGGTAATAATCAGGCCCGCCGTCCCCATCCTTGTATATTGCCGCCGAACCGGTAAGCGCGGCGGAGCAGCAACCAAATCGTGGCACGGCCATCCTGGCCGTGTCGGTCACGGGCGGGACCCCGATGGATCGGGGCAGGCTGCCCGTGCCACAACGTAGGGGCACCCCTTGTGGGTGCCCTGAAGTCGGCCCTGCCGACGGGGGGGGGCAGGGACGAGCCCTGCCCCTACATCGTGATCGAGTTGCGCAAGCGGTAGGGGGACGGCTTGCCGCCCCCTGGTTCCGCATTCACCCTGCGGAACGCCGGGTAGGGCAAGCCCGGCATCTCGTGATTGCGTTCACCCGTTCGAACGGCGCCGGAGGTTGTGTGACCCGGAGGTGGCCACGGTCAATTCGTCTTGGGAATTGACCGTGGGTTCGTCATCGAAGGAAAAGCGCACGGTCACGAAAGCAGTGACCGTGGCTCCCTGCTTGCGAGTTAGGGCGGGCCGGTAAAGGAATGTTCTGTGGGCTAACGACCAGATGATGAGCACAAATTCTTGAGGAAAAGGGGTAACACTCCAAACCCGTGGTTCCCGGGGGGAACCGAAAGGAGTGTTACCGATGGAAGGTACCAGCGA
>Ga0326728_10010166_pt1 | contig 22168 bp, 20 predicted proteins | sample MB3enrmetagenome_FD_207602 | JGI IMG/M metagenome (GOLD analysis project Ga0326728, IMG submission 207602) | Lab enriched peat soil microbial communities from McLean, Ithaca, NY, United States - MB31MN | ecosystem: Environmental > Terrestrial > Soil > Wetlands > Peat | place: USA: New York... | reverse complement strand
TACTCAAATGAGTTAAGTGGGAACCGTGCGACCGAGCTGCTCCGGCGTCCCCTTGAAGCCGGCATGAAGAAGTAGCCCTAGACCCTCTCAGCTACCGCCCCGTTCGTGCGCACGGGGCGACCGAGCTTCTTTCCGAGCGCGGCGACGTTCCGCGCCTGGAACCGAAACTTGCCGGAACTGGACGAAAGCACCAGCAGGTCGGAGTACACGCGTGACCATCGTCGTGAGACGCTGATGAATCTACCGACGCGCGCGTTCGCCCATCTGCCGGAGCGCCACCACCGGGTCCCGGGTGTCCGTCCGTCGAAACACTTCGAGCAGCGCCGCAGCCCGCTCATACCGCCGCTCGTCGAGGGCCGCTTTTATCGCCGCGACGATGGCCGCGTTGCTCTCGTCAGGTTTCGGCAGTGGCAGCCGCGAAGGGCTTCCTTGGGTCGCCTGCCGCTCCAGTCCTCGAGTGCCCTTCGCGACCCTTGAAGGCCCAAGAGGCCGCATTTTGTCGCTTTCGACTCCCGCCCTCTCCGCTGGAACTGGCTTGTGTGTGGCTCTGTCGTGCCGCGGATATCGTCACTGACGCTTCGATCGGGCGTAGGCTTGTCTCGTTCGCGGGGTCGCCAGGCTCGTCTGCGCGATGGCTTCGCCGGCAATCGCGATCGCGTCACTCGCCACTTCGATCGCGGCGCTCGCCGATGCGATCACTGTGCTTGCCGACGCCGTCGATTGGCACGCCGACGATGTCGATTGGTTCGCCGACGCGGGCGCTGCGCGCGCAAAGGTGGTCGCTTGGTTCGCACGTTCGACCGCTTGGCACGCTATCGCGGTAGCTTGGCTTGCTCTTTCAATAGCTTGGCCCGCCGACGCAGTCGCTTGTCTCGCTCTCGCGGAGGCATCGCTCGCTCTCGCGGAGGCATCGCTCGCTCTCGCGGAGGCATCGCTCGCTCTCGCGGAGGCATCGCTCGCTCTCGCGATTGTTTCGATCGCTCTGGCGATTGCATCGCTCGCTCTCGCGGAGGCATCGCTCGCTCTCGCGGAGGCATCGCTCGCTCTGGCGGAGGCATCGCTCGCTCTCGCGATTGTTTCGATCGCTCTGGCGATTGCATCGCTCGCTCTGGCGGAGGCATCGCTCGCTCTCGCGATTGTTTCGATCGCTCTGGCGATTGCATCGCTCGCTTTCTCGATCGCGAGGCTCACTCTCGCGATTTCTGCTCTCGCGACAGGGATCGCTACGCCCGCCCGTGTCGCAATCGCGTTCTTTGGTCGAGGGGCTAGACTCGCGTGTCGCGGAGCCAGACTCGGTCGCCTCCTTACCAAGGCCCGTGCCTCCGAAGAGTCGGCTGCGCGCTCGCTCTGCATGGTTGCTCGCTATCTTGGCGCGGTCATCTCGTTCAAATCCGTCGCCAGCGCGAAGTACATCCCGTAGATACGCACGAGGATCGGCCACCTGTCACCGCCGTTCGAGGTCTGAACGGCCTGTTGACATGCCGCGACATGGGAGCACTGTCCGCACTCTTCAGTTTGCGTCGTGTATAGTAGGGGACGCTCGCAGGACAATGCGAGTGCGATCAGGCTTCGAGGCGTCGTACAGCAATGAAAGTAGCTTATTGGATCTCGCTTGTCCTTCCGATCGGTGCACTCGCCGCGGGCTGTGTGCAGTCGACGGACGACAGCCAGGCACCCGGTCCCGATGCGTCGACCTCCGGATCGAGCGGCGGCGGAAGTTCAACCGGCGGATCGAGTGGAGGGAGCAACTCCAGCGGAGGAGGCAACTCCAGCGGAGGGAGTAATTCCAGCGGCGGGTCGACCAGCGGCGGGAGTACGAGCGGAGGCGCGAGCTCCAGCAGCGGCGGGAGTACGAGCGGAGGGGCGAGCTCGAGCAGCGGCGGGAGTACGAGCGGAGGGGCGAGCTCGAGCAGCGGAGGGAGCACGAGCGGTGGGGCCAGTTCGAGCAGCGGCAGTTCAGGCGGCGGGAGCACGAGCGGAAGTGGCAGTTCGAGCAGCGGCGGCGGCTCCGGGGGTGGAAGCACGAGCAGCGGGAGTAGCTCGGGCGCAACGGACGGCGGGAGTTCGGACGACGCGGCGATCTCGTATGCGCTGCCGCCGCCGAAGCAGTGCGACAACCAATTCTACGTTCAGGGCTGCACCGCCGGCAACGCCTCCTCTGCGTGCAACGGAGTGTGCAGTGCGCAAAGCGCCTGCGAGAGCACCAAGCCAAACAACCCGGATATCGGCTTTCTCTGCCCACGATTCATGCTGTTCGCCGACGAAATGCTGCAAGCGGCCGAGGACGACTGGGGCCCGACGCCCGCGTTCAACTACGCAGTTGTCGGCCACGACCCCGACCCCACTCTCGACGGGACTGGCAATGGCGCTCAGTCGTGCTGCCACTGCTACCAGCTCGTCTACATCGCGCCGAGCGCCACGCTGGACGTTGAAGGGCGTGTCAATGCATCCCCGACGGGCGCGTCGGCCGTGAACATTCCGCCTCCACTCATCGTCCAGGCGTTCAACACGGCGGCCGGGGGCGCGTCCAATTTCGACGTCTACATGGGTGTGGGAGGATATGGCGCGAACAACGCGTGCGATCCGCACTTCTCTGGGATGACGAGCGCTTCGGGGAAGTATCTCTACACGACCTTCCCTGACGCCGGCGAGCCTGGCCAAGGAGGGATCAAAGCCCCGACCGTCTTTCCAAACGACTGTTTGACCACCGACACGCGGCTCATCACCAATGCCACACTGTCCTCTTCGGCGTGCCAATCCGCGATGGACACAGCGTGCGACGAGGTCTCTGGCCCCACCCCGGCGATCGCCGCGGAGACCAGTCGCTCGTGCATTCAGTCGAACAGCCCAAACTCGTACTACCACATCAATTGGGACGTCTACGCGAAGAGGGTCGAGTGCCCAACCCACATGATGGAGGTCACGGGTTGCAAGCTCGAGCCTACGAACCTCCCCGCGGCCAATCCGGCCGTGACGACGGCGGCGCAGGCACAGGCCGACTCGACCTTCCTATCCGGATACACGACGACGACGATGCAGGACTGCTGCAAGCCGACGTGCGCGTGGAAAGACAACTCCTCCCAAGGAGGCACCCCGGTCGGCAACTACAACTCGTTCTACACATGCGACCAAACGGGCGCACCGGTTACCGACCCGCAGTGATCGGCGGCCCGGGAACGATCCCCAATCCATGACGGTGCGGCGCATCGTTCGACCCGTGGTCCGCAGCTTCGCGTGGCGATTTCGCGCCAACGCCGCGACGTGGGTACGCGCGGGCGGGCACTCCGTGGTGTGGATTGCGCCGCGGCGGGCCCGGCTCGTCGTCCCTAGGCCTCGTGTCGACGACGATTCCGACCCCGGCCTGTGGTCGGCGCTCGACCTCGGCCTGTCCGAGCTTGCCCCGATCTCTCGAGGTCCGTTCGCCGGGTTGTCCATCCTTCGGATTCCGCACGACTGCTATTCCATCGTGCGCGCGCGCATTCTGCGCGATTCAATTCACGAGGGACCGACACGGGTCATCGGCCTTGATTGCCTGTCGTGTGCTGCGTGCTGCGTGGCGAATCGAGTCATTCTCGATGACGACGATATCGCTCGATTCGACGAGGCGGGCCACCGCGAGTTGGCGCGGCCTCCGTACTCTCGCCGAGAAGACGGGGTCACCGTGCTCGTTCTGCGGCGCGACCGGAGCTGCAAGCATCTTGGTGCCGATAAACGCTGCGCCATCTACCGCATCCGACCGAGCGCGTGCAGCACGTTCCCCGCGGGGAGCGAGTGCTGCCTGTCATCGCGTGCGGAGGAGTTCGGGATTGTCGACGGGTATCAAGATCCGCCGTAAGCCCCCCGTCCCCGTCACTATGGAGTCGACCTCGGCGCCGTTGCGGCGTCGCCGGGCGTCGACGGTTCCCCTTCGGCCCCGAGGAGCGCCCGAAGCTTTTCGGCCGCATAGGGAACGGTCGCTGGGTCGACCGCGGCCGCCTCGATCTGCTCCCGACCGGTGCGGTCGCCGATCTCGAGCATCGCCCGCGCAACGTCGACGACTGCGTCAGCGATGTCTTCGTTGCCTCCGCACGAGGCCCTGTACATGCCGAAGAACTGTCGCAAGGCGGGAAGTTCGCTCGCACTGGCCAGCACCGCGAGCGCGGCCGCGGCCTGGCGCACGTCGTCGTCGGAATCGGCTGGATCGAGCAGGTGTGCTGCCAGGAGCGGCGCCGCGGCCTTGGTCTTCATGCCGGCGAGTGCCTGCGCGATCGGGCCGACCGGGGGCGGTCGCAGGATGTCCTTCAGGAAATCGTAGTGGCGTTGGAGCGCAGCCTGCATGAAGGCGGCTCCGTTGCGACGCCGTGCAAGCGATTGGCGAGCGAGCTCGATCAGCTCTGGGCTCGTGCGCGGGTCGATGACCAGTGCGACGAGCGCTTGGGTCGCCGTGGGCTCTTCGGAGGCTGCGAGCTCATTGAGGAGAAGCTTCTGCGGGACGACGAGCTGAGGGTCCTCGGTGAGCACCGCATCGGCGAGTTGAGCAGCGAGTGGCCGGGCGGGTTCGGGCGAGCCGGCGAGTGCGCGAGTGTCCACTTGGACGACGCATGACCTGAGCGGTTCTCCCAGGTCGACTTCTGCGAGAACGCGGCCTGCTCGAGCGTCAAGCTCGGTCACCTTGCCGCGCTCGTCGCAGAGCACGACGCCGCCCTCGGCCGCTGCGCCACCAATGAAATCGCTCTCGTGACGGTGGACCCATTGCAGCGCTCCCGACGGCGCGCCGAAGCCGATCACCAGTCGAAAGTACGCGGCGTAGTAGCGCTGATCGGCCAGGCCTACCGCGGTCGAACTGCCCGTTGGTCGAGCGTAAATGCGCATCTTGTCTTCCGCGCTCGCCTCCGTGCCGACCGGCGAGCCGCCCGGAGACATCAACCTAGGAATTCCTGGGAGAGTACGAGTCGGGATGCGCACGACCGAGGCCCCGCCCCTCGAGGCGTCGCGAATCCGCTCGTCAAACCGACTGAAGTTCGTCTCGCCGAACCATAGCGCTCCGCCTTCGACCCATGCGCGGCTAGTCACCTCGCGCAGCGTGACCCTGGCCTCCTCGTCTCCATTCGACAGGTTGATCGCCGAGACGTACTGCCCGTCCCAAGGAACGAACGCAACGCGATCCACCACCGCCGGGGCCCCCACCCTCCGAGGCATCTCCATGCGTCGAAGAACCTGCCCGTCGCGGCCGACCGCGACCAGGACGCTCCCGCGACCGCCGGTTCGGAGAAACGTCATCACCGTCACCGAACCGTCATCTCCCGCGCCGAGCAGTGGCAGGCTTTCGTTCGCTGCGTGCCAGAGGATGGATCCGGTGCGAGCGTCGGCGGCAATCACGTCCCCGCTTCCAGAGACGACGACGACACCGCCCGCGACGACGGGGCGAACGTCGATCGCGTGCCGCAGCGTCCACCCCGATCCCCCATCGAGGGGACGCCCGACCACCGTATCGCTCGCCCGCGCGCTCACGCCGACGGCGACGTCGGCCCCGCGGGGATTCGGGGCGTTCGCGAGGTGCTGCCATTCGCGCGCGATGGAGACTCCCTTGTCGTCTTCCCAGTCCGTCGAAAACGGATTCGGGCGTGGTGGAGCGCCGGCGCAAGAGAGCAGACCGGCTGCGCAGAGGGCCGTCGCCGAAAGCGTGACCGCGCGCGTGGTCATCGAGTGCCTCCGCGGTGCCGGCTCCCCGGAGATGCGCTCGTCGCGCGCACGGCCTCGTCCAAAGCCTGACGCACGATCGGCGACCCGCGCTTGGGCCATCGCTTCTGTACACCCCGCAGGAAGCCGTTGGCTCCGGCGGTCCCGAGCTCGGTCACGCGCGCGATGATTCGCAGTTTCAAGTCGTCACCCACCTCGGTCACCGGACGAACAAGCATGCGTTCGATGCCGCTCGTGACGACCTCAAATGGCATTTGGCCAAGTTTGTCGACGAGCCTTTCGCAATCGCTCGGGGCGCAGAGTTGGCCGAGGGACGCTCCCGCCTCCTTCACGTTGCGATCGAGGGCCCGGAAGAGGTCCGCGACGGCGTCACGCGCATTGAGGGCTCCGAGCGCCGTGGCCGCAGCGCCGCGAACGTCCGGGTCGCTGTCGGCCAGCGCGATCCTCACCGCCGGCACGGCTTCAGGGCCGCCCGTGTGCGCGAGGGCTTGCACCGCGGATCTCCTCACTCCGGCGTCGCGATGGCGCGAGTACCATGACAGCACGTCGCTCGCCGCATCGGACTCGGTGTCGGCTAGCGTATCGATGGCAGCTCGTGTGAGCGAAAGGGGCATTCCCTGGCGCAGAAGGGCGGCGATGACGGGTGCCGCGGTCGCGCCGTCCCTGCCGGCGACTCGCACGTCGTCCAGTGCACTCTGGATACTCGCGCTGTCCCCGCTCTGAAGGCGTTCGAGAACATCGGCGGGGAGGTTCGGGGTTGCGCGGGCCACAGCGGCTCGCTTCGCCGATTTCGGCAGCGCTGCTGCGCCGGTCCCCGTCGACAGAATCAGGAGCGCGCCGCAGATCGCCAGTCGACGCGCGGAGAACGAGGGCAAAGTCGCCATGGCGGACCATGGTGGCACATGTGTGCGCGGTCCTGTCAATCCCCCGTCAGAACAGTTCGATCTCGCCAGCCGCGACAGAGTTCTGGTCACCGGGGGCCCGAATTTCTACCGCGCAGCGTTCTTCGATGGCGCAGCGGGCGTGAGCGAGCGCGTCGGCATCATCGAGCGCCGAGATCAGCTTGTCCACGTCCTTGGCGAGCCCGTCGACGCGTTCGAGGCGCTTGGCGACGCACGCGATGAGCTGCGTGGCGATATCCTCGAACTGGAGCGCGCGAACGGCACACGCGACGCCCTCGTGGAGCTCCTGCGCCAGCGAGCGGACCTGGTGGACGGTTTCGGTCATGCGATGGTCCGCGAGTTCGATTCGCGAAATCATGTCGTCAGCGTTCGCCTTCCCGGATTCAGCGGCGAACGCGCTCTTGCTGGCGACCGCGGATGTCTGTTGGCGCATGTCTTCCATGATCTCGCGTGCCTGACCGACGCGGTCGAGAATGGTGCCGCCAAGTTTGGAAGATGACCTGGACAGCGACTTGACTTCCGAAGCCACGACGGAGAAGCCGCGACCGTACTCGCCCGCATGGACGGCTTCGATCGCAGCATTGAGCGCCAACACATTCGTTTGCGAGGCGATGTCCTCGATTTGGCCCATCATTCGATAGACCTCGTCGAGCGCCGAGGACATCGAATCGATGCGCGATGCGATCCGGGACATGTCGCTTGCCTGCGTCAGGGCAGCCGACAGGCTGGCGACGACGGGCGCGAGCTTGTCGAGAGTCGCGCGAAGGCTGCTGTCTTCTTCCCCCACGTCGACCAGCTCAGCCACGAGATCTTGTTGGGAGCGAGACCGAGCTTCGAGGATGTGGAAGCTCGAATTGAGCGTCGCGATGGCGTCGGATACGAGAGCGCGCACCTGGTCGAGCTCTTTCCGAGCGCGCTCAGCGTCGTCGCCGAGGGTCCGACGCAGGAGCTCAAGGGTTGGGCGCAGGGCTGACTCGGCCCCGTTGGACGAATGCACAATCGGTGAAACGGATCCGACCGCTCCACGCCTAACCCGGTTGACAGTGCAATTGACAGGCCTCCGAGAAATCTCGGTACTGTCCCTCCCAGCCGCGCCCACTGTGGGATAACGTGGAGTGCATGTGGTCCTCCCCTCGCTTCCGGTCCCTCGCACAGGTTCTTTGCGCAGTTCTGGCTACGGCGCTGTCCTCGGCGGCGAGAGCCCAGGAGCCGAGCGCTCCGGCCCCGGCCGCTCGCCAAAGCCCAGTGCTCCACATGACGGTCGATCGGTCGCGTGTCGATCTGCGCGCCCACCGTCTCGAGGTCGTCTTCTCGCGCGACGCGGAGAATCTGGCGCTCAAGGTCATCGGGGATTCAGGCGCGACCCTCGCCGAGCAGGATACAGACGTGTCGACCGCCAAGCCGGGGACCCCATTCGTGATCACGTGGTCTCCTTCCAGCGACGAGCAGCCAGCGAAGATTTCCCTTCGCGCGACCGACGCCGATGACCATTGGGCCGAAGTCGAGCTCCTCCCGTGGTCCGTGTCGATTCCCCATACGGATGTTCTGTTCAAGACCGGGTCGTGGCGCATCGAGGAGACCGAGAGACTCAAGCTCGAGGACAGCTACGCCAAGATTTCCGAAGTGGCGGCGCACCACGCTGACCTCGGCACGGTGGTGCTTTGGGTTGCAGGGCACACGGACACGGTAGGCACTGGGCCCGACAACCTCAGGCTCTCGCGGGCCCGCGCCCAGGCGATCGCCGACTGGTTGCGCCATCGAGGTCTCCGAATCCCGATTGCGTACGAAGGATTCGGAGAGTCCGCGCTTCTCGTGGCCACCGCCGACAACGTCGACGAGCCGCGCAACCGACGAGTTGACTACATCCTGGCGTTCGACGAGCCGCGAATCGCAACGAACGGATTCAGACCTTCGTGGCAGCGAATGAAGTAGTCTGTTGCGATCGACCTCGATTTGGGCAATCGGAGGCGGGGCCCGAGACGCGGGCTACCAGGGCAGACGGTCGTTCAAGTGGAAGAACTGGCCCGTTGGACCATTGTCCGGGAGGGTGGCCAATCGCACGGCAGTCTTGGCGCCGTCCGTTACGTCCATCGGTGCCTGCGGGCCGCCGAGGTCGGTCTTCACCCAGCCGGGGTGAGCCGAGTTGACCTTGATCTTGGTCGCGCGCAGCTTGTTCGCCAGCGCGACCGTGAAGCCGTTCAAGGCGGCCTTCGAAGCCGTGTACGCGGGGTTGATCATGTCGCCGAACATGTCCGGATTCTTCTCGATCGTGGCGAGCGAACCGAGAACGCTCGACAGGTTGACGATGCGCCCGGCGGGGCTCTCGCGCAGGAGCGGAAGCAGCGCGTAGGTGACCGAAACGACTCCGAAGACATTGGCTTCGAACGTGGCGCGGAACTCGGCGAGGTCGTCCTTGCTCCACATGGCGACGCCCGCGTTGTTCACGAGGACGTCGAGGCGTCCATGCTTCTCTCGGAAGTAACCGGGCAGCTTCGCCACGTGAAATTCGTTCGTCACATCGACCACTGCGAGGTGGGCGTCGAGCCCCTGACCACGAAGGGCATTGACGGCGGCCGTCCCGCGAGCCTCGTCGCGGGATCCGAGAACGACGGTCAAGCCTGCTTGACCGAGCTGCCGCGCCGTTTCGAGCCCGATCCCCTTGTTCGCACCCGTGATGAAAGCGACGGTCTTCGACATGTTCACGCTCCTTGTTGGGTCGAATACCGTAGATGCGATGCGGGCGCGCGCGGTTGCACGTCGCGACATGCGTCCCACCTTTGCGCGACGGGTGAACGGCGTGGAGCCTCAGCCGTTCGCCGTGGCCGCGCTCGCTATGATCGCCGTCGTCCCCGCTCTGCCCCAGCACCTGTTCTCATGGGCTCCACATCTCTCGTTATTGGCAGCCCATCAATGTCGGTTGTCAGGCCATCGATGTCCGTTGGCAACGAATCATTGCTTGTTGGCAGATCGTCGGGTCCGTTCGGCAAAGCCTGTTTTCTCGTGGGCGAAGCACGGGCTTCCGTGGGAAGCATTGGTTTTCTTGTTGGCAAAGCGCGGTGCGGCTGCCGCGAGATACCGTACATGATGCGCTCAAAGAGATGGTGGCTTCCCGCGCCAAGCTCAAGGCAGAGCCGCTGCACCTCGCAAATTGGACAGCATGATGAACACGATCGCCAAGCTGAACAGTGCGAGCGGCAACGCTTGCATTTCGATGTACGAGCGGCGCTACGATCTCCTCCGCGCTTCGCAAGGATGGGGCGGCGGGTGTGGATGGGGTCACCAAGGAGCAGTACGGGCAGGACTTGGAGGGCAACTCCGCGACGTCGAGCGGCGCGAACCATGGCTCGGGGCATCACCTCAAGCCCTCGCGGCTCGCACACGCCGCGGCGACGAGGTGAACGCGTAGATGCCCCGCCACGGTACCGGCTGTCAGGCTGGGCGCTGGTTCGTGACCGACCGATTTCCAGAATCCCTTGTTGATGAACTCGTTTGCCCACTTGTGCTCGTCTGCCACTAACGGTGCAGGACCCATTGAGAATCCCTGTTGACGCCCGTGACACCGGATGCGTTCTCAAAGAAGAACCGAATCCGATAGCGCACTCATCGCTACGTTGATCGTAACAAACTCGCTGGGCAACTGTCACATCGCCCACACGTCACCGTGCGAGGGTCGGAGAGGGCTACGAGGCTACGCTACGCGCGTACTCGTGAATCTGTGCGATAACCGTATTAGTCGACAGTGTTAACACTGTGAAGGGATCACACATGCGAACGAAGAAATGGCTGAGGGGCGGTTGCGCTTCGGTGATGGCGGCTGAGTTGCTGCTGCAACCCGTCTGCGTCCTGGCGCAACCAGCCCAGAGGGACGAAATCGACCAGCGCAAGGCCGTGGAAATAGCACCGAAGTCGAGCGACGAAGTCGCCCGGAACACGTTCCGGGTCGAGGACGCGCCGAACTTGACGCACGCTCAAAAGCTGGAGCTGATGCGCAAGCACATCAAGTACGTCTTCGTGCTGTTTCAGGAGAATCGTTCATTCGACTTCTACTTCGGCACGTATCCCGGCGCGCGAGGACTGTTCTCCCAGCCGTCCAGCCAGACGCCGGGTTTCACACAGCCGATCGTGCACCAGGACGGAACGGTGGGGACGATCTCTCCGTTCAAGATCCCGCAGTCGGTAGTCGACGTGAACGGCAACCAAGTGTTGCTGTATCCGGAAGACACGGACTCCATGAATCACTCGCACGTGGGAATCGACAATAAGCTCCATCTGAACGCGAGCAACGTTGCGCAGAACGACCGATACGCGTTCGTGGAAGAAGGACTCCAGGGGACGCTGAGCGCGGATGGGACGACATATACCGGACCGGCCCCGACTCAGGCGCAAGTGCAAAAGGGCGAACTAGTGGTCAGCCACACGGATTGCGATACAGTGCCATTCCTGTGGACGTACGCGGACCGATTCACGTTGTTCGACAGTTTCTTCGACACTGTGATCGGCCCGTCGACGCCCAACGCCATCGCCATGATCGCAGGGCAATCGGGCATGACGCAATGGGTGCTGCATCCAGAATTGGGCAGCAATTTCACCACCACCAGTGCGCAACTCCCCGTGACCGCCGATCCGCAACCGTTCTGGGGCTCCGCTCTCGACGTGTTTACCCCTCCGGGCGAGAAACAACCCGTCGACAATCCGGGTGGCGTGTCCAGCAATCCCGCCTCGAATCTGACGTTTGCGAGCCTGCCTCTCTCGTTCATGGGAGAGCAGATCGGCACCATCACTGCGAGCGACCTCGACCCGCTGAACGACCTGCTGGACGTGCAGAACGACATCAAGAGGATCGCGGGCGACCACAATAAGCCGGTGAATTGGGGCTGGTTCCAGGACGGCTACGACCACGAGCCGACCGACCCGGCCGGCGCTCCGGCCACCAACTACCACTACATCGCGCATCACAATGGCCCGCAGTACTTCGGCTACGAGGCCAACAATCCGGTAGAGACCAAGGCGCACCTGAAGGGGCTGGGGGACTTCTACAGCGCGATCAGCGACTCGTCATTGCCTGCCGACGGCGGCGTGTTCTACGTTCGTGGCGGCTACGGCAACCTCGACGGATTGGTCCCCCGTTCTCCCAGCGCTGCTGTGGAAGCCTCGTTCCAAGGCAATGACGACCATCCGGGGTATTCGGACGCGCAGATCAGCGAAGCGATGGTGGCCGATTCCATCAACGCCATCGCCAGTAGCAAGTACTGGGCAGAGAGCGCCATCATCATCACGTACGACGAGTCCGACGGGCTGTACGACCACACCCAGCCGATGGTTCGATCGTTCGATCCTCTTGGAAATGCCCTCGACCAGGGTCCACGCATTCCGGCGATCGTCATCTCGCCGTATGCCATGGTTCACGCCGTCTCGCACGAGCCGGCCGAGCACGGGTCGATCATCAAGTTCATCGACGAAGTATTCAATCTGACTCCGCTCGGAGACCTCCCCGACGAATCCGCTGCTCGCGCGCTCGGCGAGCAGACCTATGGCCAGATGTACCTCGGTCCGTCGGACTCCCAGACCCCGGGCGTCGGGGACCTCTTCACGGCGTTCGACAACCGCCGCTTGCTGGGTACCGTGGCGCCTGTGCCTGCGTCCTTCGTGATGATTCCGCAAGGCCAACTCACGAGCCTGCCGCACTTCGGTGGCCAAGGCTGCCGCGTTCTCCAGATTACGCCGACGGACACCGTCAACGGGGTGGTGGTCGACCCCGCTCCAGCCGACTTCAACCCGCGCCCTGGGACGAACCCGGGATTGCCGACTTCGGGCACGTGGCCCTCGAACTAAGCGCTTATTAGCCTCATCATATGCGGCGACCGGGTTGCCTTCCGGTCGCCGCAGTGGTATTCGGCGTCCAAGTTGTCGCGAAGGACGGGAACATGAGTAGCGTGATCTGGGCGCGTGGCATGTCGTTCTTGGCTGGGGGGCTGGTCGGTGGACTGTTGGTGTTGGTCGCGGGAGCGCTCAGCAAAGCCCGAACCGCAGATCCGAGTCCAACGCTTCACGGCATTCGAGCGGCCGGGTCGCTGGCGTGCGGGATCAATACGGAGGAGCCCGAGTACTCGACGGAAGACGCGCACGGGAATCATTCGGTGTTCGACGTGGACGTCTGCAAGGCGGTTGCGGTGGCGGTATTTGGCCCCGCGGCAAAATTCACGATCTTGCCCTTTCGCGCCGAGAAGGACGCATTGAATGCCCTGAAGTCTGGAAAGATCTCACTGCTCGCGACCGGCTCGGTGAGGCTCTTGAACACCGCGATCCACAGCGGTCTAGGATTTTCGCGGCCTATCCTCTACGACTACCAGGGCTTCCTGGTCAGCAAGAAGTCCGGAATTGCGGCCGCGAACGACCTGTCCGGGAAAAAGGTGTGTTTTCTCGGTGGAACGGAGATTGAGGAGCAGCTCGCGGGCTTCATGAAGCGAGAAAACATCAAATATCTGCCATTTCCGTTTCAAGAGGAAGGAGAGATGGAAGCGGCGTTCGTCACTCGCAATTGTGCGGCGGTGACGGCGGATGTGACGCAGCTGGCGTATGAGCGAATTGCGTTCAAGAACATGGCGCAGGAGTTCGAGATCTTGCCGGACGTCGTCGCGAAGGACCCTCTAGCCGTTACGTACCGCATGGACGATCCGCAATGGGCGACGATCGTCAACTGGACTGTCGAATCGCTGATTCTCGCCGAGGAGAGCGGCGTCACACAGGCTAACGTCGAGGCGATGAAGAATAGCGATGACCCACTGATCGAGCGATTGCTCGGAGTCCGGCGCGGTTATGGGCAGTATGTGGGCCTGGACGACGCGTGGGCGGCTCGAGTGATCAAATCGGTGGGGAACTACGGCGAGATGTTCGAACGGGACCTCGGTGCGGGCTCGGTGATGAGGTTGGCGAGAGGAGCGAACGATCTGTGGACGCGCGGCGGGTTGATGTACGCGGACCCGATCCGGTGACGTCGGGTTCGAGTCCAAACGTCCGCCGTCATCGGAGAACGACTTGGAGAACGTCCAGAGCACGACTCCCTCGGCCGACATGGAGAGCAACTGGCTCCCCGCACCGACCGGCGACTTCAACCTGACGCTCCGCAGTTCGCGGGAGACGACCGCGCCCAATCCGTGCCTCTCGGACGATTCTTGGGCCGCGCGGGCCCCCAGTAGTCACCTCCCCTATGTCCGCGAGTTCAACCCATGGCTGTCGTCTCATTCATGCGATCGCGCGCCCACGGAGGCGCGTCCGCCCGATCGCCTTGCATCCTGCAGAACGACGACACCTCTCTCGTATCTGCCTTGTTGCGAGGTGACCCGGCGGCACGGGCCGAGCTCTTCGACCGGTACGCGCCTTACGCGCAGCGTGTGCTTGCCCGCATACTCGGGCACGATGCCGAGCTTGCGGACCTTCTCCACGAAGTCTTCGCGCGGGCGCTCGCGCAGATGGATCGCCTCGACGACCCCGCCGCACTCAGCGGCTGGATCACTTCAATCGCCGTCTTTACCGCGCGCGAGCATATCCGCCGCCGAATGCGCAGCCGCTGGCTCCGCTATTTCGCGAGCGAAGACCTCCCGGAAGTTGCGGTCGCGAGCGCCGATGAAGAGGTTCGAGAGTCGCTTCGGAAGACGTACGCGGTGCTCGACCGACTTGGCGTCGACGACCGCATTGCCTTCTCGCTAAGGTTCATCGAGGGCCTCGACCTCGGCGACGTCGCCGCCACCTGCGGCGTATCCTTGAACACGATCAAGCGACGCTTGACCCGGGCCGAAAAACGCTTCGTCGCGCTCGCTCGGAGAGAGCCGGCACTTCACGACTGGTTGGAACGAGGCACGCGATGTCAGGGAACCTGACGAAGCTCCGCGCGTTCGGACAGCGCGTCCGAGAGGCGCAGGACCGAGCGCTTCTCGGTCCGCGTGGAGATGACGCCGTGCGCCAAGCTCGGTCTCTGTGGGTGTCGACGCCGTCCGCGCCGAAGGACGGTCACGTTGCGACGGACTGGCGACCGTGGGTCGGTGCCGTTTCGGTCTTTGCCGCCGCGGCGAGCATTCTCGTCCTCTACGCACGCCCCGAGCGCGGGGCTCCGATGGGCTTTCAGGTTGGTCCGAGCGAGGTGCCGTTGGCCCCCGAGACGGCGACGGGGGTGCCCGGTGTGGCCGGGCAGTGGGTCGCTGCGCCGAAGACCATGCGGCTCCCGCTTCACTTTTCGGATGGCTCGATCGTTCGTCTCGAGCCGTCCGCGCGAGCACGTGTCGTTGACGTGACGGACACGGGTGCGCGCGTCGCAATCGAAAGCGGGACGGTGCACGCCGAGATCGTCCATCGCGCGAAGTCGCGATGGCTCGTCCAGGCGGGGCCGTTCGAGGTCCGCGTCACCGGGACGCAGTTCGACGTATCATGGGATCCGTCGCGCCGTGCGCTCACCCTCGCGCTGCTCGAAGGGAGCGTGGCCGTGTCGGGATGCGATCTGGCGCATCCTCGTGTCGTGACGGCGCGCGAAACGCTCAATCTGTCGTGCCACGACGACGAGCTCCCGGGCGCAGAGGATACGGGGTCTTCCCCCCTGCGCACCACAGAAGCGCCGCCGACCATCGCCCCGTCTCCCTCGCGCGCTGCCCCTCCGCCATCTGGAGCGGCCCACGCGAACGCTACCGTTGTTGAATCCGAGAAACCGACTTGGCGTGAGGCGCTCTCTCTTGGTCGCTATGCGGAGGCCCTCCGGCTGGCCGAATCCGCGGGGCTGTCGTCGGTGTGCGCGTCTTCTGATGTCGGCGCGTTGACGGACCTGAGCGATGCGGCGCGTTTCGCTGGCCGCGTCGATCGCGCCACGTTCATCTTGCTCGAGGTGCGGCGCCGTTTTCCGGACGATTCGCGCGCAGCGACGGCCGCGTTCAATTTGGGACGAATGGCCTTTGACGACAATGAGGCATTCGCCGACGCGGCCCTTTGGTTTGGCCGGTACCTGTCCGAGCTACCGGGCGGACCGCTGGCGCGGGAAGCATGGGGACGCCGGATGGAGGCGCTCGAGAAGAGCGGCGACCACGCGGGCGCAGCGCGCGCGGCAAAGGGGTACCTCGAACGCTTCCCCACGGGGCCGCACGCGAAGCTTGCCAGGAGTATCGAGAGTCGATGAACGGTGGTCGCGTGCGCGGCGCGCGCGTCGCCGTTTCTGTAGCCTTGATTTTGCTTGTCGTCGGCTTGCAGGTCGCGCGCGCCGCGCTTGCAGAGCCCCGCCGATACGTCACGATCTACGGCGCTCAGTCCGACCCTATCGTGCTTCGTCTCGTCCCTGAGCTCGTAGCCTTGGGGTGCGTCGTTCGAACCGATGCCTTGCCCGCAGCGGACCCGACGATGTTCGCGCAAGGGGACGTGATCGTTCGTGTAACCAACACGGATGTCACATTCTGGCTCCTGGACCCCCAGAGCGGCCGCGCGCACGTGGAGGAGACCGTCGTCATTGATGACCGGAGCCCCGAGGGGATTAGACTGACGAGCGTGCGCGTGAGCGAGATTGTCCGCGCCCGTCTTCTGCGCGTCGCGCCGACGGCCGCGGCGTCGCGTGCGACGGTCAATGCCGCCCCGCGGGCTGCAGCGGCTGTGTCCGTGCCGCCTCAGGCGCACCTGTCGGCGGGTCTTGGCGTGTTGGTCCTTTTGGCTCCTGGGGGCACGAAGCCCGCATCCGATCTCTCGCTCTCGCCCGAATGGCACTTATCGCGGAGACTCCAGCTGCGCGCGCTTCTCGCTGCGCCCCTCACCGCCCCGAATGTTGTCGGAACGGGCGGACAAGCCGCCATCTCCACGTGGCTTGGCGGCGCCGCCATTGACTGGCAGGCAAGCTCCAACGACGACATGTGGAGGGGGACACTCGGAGCAGGGGCGGCCGCGGTCCTCTCGCAGGCGCGCGGAACCGCATCCCCGTCGTACGCCTCGTCGACTACGGACGCGGTCGCGGCCATGCCGTTCGTCGAAATGGGCGGCTCGCAAGGCCTCGGAACGCCCCGCGTCCGCCTCGGTGCACGCGGTATGCTCGGCGTTGCAATTCCCGAGATCGTCGTAAAGTTCGCAGGGCAAACGGTCGCTACCTGGGGCGCCCCTGTCGTCGGTGCGGTGTCGGTGACGCTCGACGTCGACGCGTGGTGACCGCAACGTCGAATGTTGGGTCGTTCTGGCGGGGTCAGGTCACCTGATCAGGGAATCGCGAATCCGCCATTTTGAGAACTTATGAGAAGGCACATGAAGTTTCCACTCATTCCAATCGCAATCGCCAGCGTGCTCGCAGAGGCCGCGGGGTGCACGACGAGCGTACAACCGATCACCGCCTCTGGCGGCGACGCGACGACCTCCCCTCTGCCGGATGCGGCGACCTCTCCTCCTCCGGATGGGACGACCTCTCCTCCTCCGGATGGGACGACCTCTCCTCTGCCGGATGCGGCGACCTCTCCTCTGCCGGATGCGGCGACCTCTCCTCTACCGGAGGCGGCGATCTCCCCTCCGCCAGATGCGACTACCTCTCTTCTACCGGATGCGGCGACCTCTCCTCGGCTGGAGGCGGGGAGCGAGGCCGCCGCCAGCACCACGGAGGCCGGAATCATGGATTCCGGCGTCTCGGATGCGAGCAGCGAAGGTGTCATCGGCGAGTGTGGCAGCAACAGCATCGCCTTCGAGCTTCTTACGGTCGACGCGGGGGGGCCTGTTTACTATACGGGTTCCGGGTGGCCCTCTCCGGAATGGAGTTGTCCGTTTTGGCTCGCGATCGCTCCCGCGGGTGAGTCGCCGGTAACCATCTTTAGAGATACCTGCAATTCGTGTGGTCCCGTGATGCCTCCGGAATCCGCTGGGCCTATGTCGTTCACATGGGACGGAACTTACTACCTAGTCCCAAGCCAGTTGGGCGCGAGCCCAAGCCCGTCGGACGCAAGTTGCATTGGCCCGTGTTGCGAGATGCCGTTCTGCGCCTCACCCGGTGACTACGTCGCGACGATGTGCGTCGGTTACGCGAGCGACGACGCAGCGCCTCCCGGGACCTATCCCCCAACGTGCAAACAGATTCCCTTCGTCTGGCCCCCAACGTCCGCCAACGAATCCATCGTCCTATCGATAACGCCGACGCCGGACGGAGGATGATTCGACGTGTGTGAGGCGGAAGGGGGGTCCTACGCGCCTGCGAGCATCGCGCCGACGACAGTCTCAATGGGAGTACTCGTTCGCTAACGCGGGGGCGCGATCGCAATGAGCGCGTGGGGGGTCGTTGTGATCATTCGGCAACTTTGGCGCGAGGCTCGACAGAGCGAGCGCGGTTGGCGCGATCGGTTCACCGCGTGAGTGTACGATCGCATCCAGTTGTAAGCGCGTTAGCGTTCAGAAGCTTAGCGCGAGCGTGATGGTATCTTTACTGCCGTCGTCCGCGACCATCGTCGCTGTGACGGCGCCATGGGGCGCATAGTAGCTCTGTTGGGAGGCAGCCCCGGCATCTTCCGGCGCCACCGACGACAAGGAAACCTGCCACGAGCCTACGGAGGTCTGCGCGGTACCCGCGGCGCCGAGGCAGTCCGAGGAGCCCTGGGCTGTGAACGTGACGGCTGGCGGCTGCGGCGCGCATGGAGAGCAGCCGCCTCCGATGAAGTTGTCGCAAATCTGCCCGCAGCCCGCGGGGCAGCCCGAACCGGGGGCAGGGGCGCCAGCATCGCAGTTCACCCACGAGGGGACGGGCAAGTAATAGGTGAAGGAGATGGAGCCACATTCCTGGCCACCGGGACTGCTGTACGCGCCCGTGCCCGCGGAAGGGAGCCCCAACATGGCTATGAGCTCTCCGTTGTTGGCGCCTGCCGGAGATTGGAAATAGAAGTCGGCGCTGGTGGGGGAGGCCGGTTGGTTGGTCACCACGACTACGGTGTCAGCATCCCCGCCGGCGTCAGCATAGGACTGGGCTAACGTGGTCTCTTCGACTGTGTAGTTCAACATAAGGAAGAATGGGCTTGTGTCGTACGACGCTCCGGCTGACTCGATGCGGGCCATGGCCCCACCCGGGCAAAGAACGGCGCTCATAGTGGTGCCGACGATCGTACCGGTCGCCGGGCTGCCATTCGCAAGTTGGGGGTTCACGATGGGAGAGCAGCCGCCAGCATCCACCGTCGTGCCGGTGCTCGCGTCAGGGCTCGACTCGGTCGCGTCAACACCCCCGTCGAGGGCCACAGGGGACGCATCGCCTCCCGTGACGTCTTGCGGGGTGCAACCGTCCACCGTCGTGCTGACGCTCGCGTCAGGGCTCGAGGCGTTCACGTCAGCAGCCCCGTCGGTGGCCGCGGGTGACGCGTCGCCTCCTGCGACGTCTTGGGGGTTGCAACCCCCCGGCGAACCAGCCGTCGAAGCGAGAGCGAGCAAGGTTGTGGCGAACGCGAGGGAAGCGAAGGCATGGTTCATGTCGACTTGATCACAGAATGGCCACAGTCGGCGGTCTTTGCACCGAAAAGCGAACGGGAGCAAGCGGCCCTATTCCGCGTGGTTCGATGCGATCGGCCTGCGATCGAAACGCGGCCGTTTCGCTCGCACACGAGCACGCTCGCAAGGCAAAAAGTAGGCATCCCTAATGCCTGCCTGGTGTAAAACTTGTCACTGTTCCATGGTCTACGTCGGAAATACTGCCATCGTGAATGTGGGGCGCCTTCTCGAGATTCGTATCTCGCTGGGCTTCAGGAATGCGGCGTTCGTCGCCAATCACTTCGCCGATATTGCTGCGGAGGTAGAAAGGATCCCTCTCGTGGACCGAATCGTCATCGCCGCGGATTGGCGCTTCTGTCACGTCATGTCAACCGATGCGGGCGAAGCGCTCGTCGCCAGCCTCACGCGCCATAATCCGCGCATCGAACGGAGCGCGATCGTGGCTTCTGCGAACTCGCCCAGCGCCATGCTGCAGTTTTCGCGACTCATCCGCGAAAGCGGAAATCCCCGGCGTAGACTTTTCACGGAGGCGGGCGAGATGGTCTTGTGGCTGGGCGAGGTGCTCGCGCCCGAGGAGCGTCAACGACTTGTTCAATTCCTGGACGAGTCCGTAGACTGCTTTGGATCCGCCTCGTGACACGCAGCGGTCTTTGATCGGTGTCGCTCGGAGGGTGTAGTGTGCGACTTCGCCCACGTGGGCTTTCAGGCTATCAACCCCTCGCGGTGCGGATCGTCCTCGTACATCGAGGGACTCGCCGGTGGAACTGGTGGAGTTTCCGGGACGCAGGTTGTCAGCCCTGCAATTGGAGCACTCTCCCGCCGCACTCGCCCATCCGCCAGAGACGGGTCACTTTGCCCACGGCGACAGCATGACTCTCGCTTCAGCTGGGTTCACTACAGTCCACTCCCGGACCGCGCGACACGACCCGCGCGAGAAGCCAGCCGTCGTGTCCCTTGCTCCCCACGGTCTGGATCGCGGTCGCCTCGAGCCGTGGCTCCGCGGCGACGGCCTCGAACAGGCTGCGCGTGCCCCGGATGTTCGGATCATCGCTCACTGCATCGAGGATCCGGCCCTGGCGGATGACGTTGTCGACGACGATCACGCTCCCCGGGCGCGTGAGTCGCACCGCCCATGCGACGTAGGTTGCGTTGTTCGACTTGTCGGCGTCGATGAACACGAGGTCGAACGGCGGCCCGGAGAGCGTGGGCAGTGTGTCCAGAGCGCGACCCACGAGCACGTCGACGACATCCCCCAGTCCGGCGCGAGCGAGATTCGTGCGAGCCACCTCGGCGTGCCGAGGATCCGCCTCGAGCGTGATGAGTTTGCCTCCCGAGGGGAGCGCTCGCGCCAGCCAGAGGGTGCTGTATCCGCCGAGCGTCCCTATCTCGAGAATCCTGCGGGCACCCACCATCTGCGCAAGGAGGTATAAGAGCTTGCCCTGATTCGGGGCGACGTCGATCGCAGGGAGTCCCGCCGCGGCATTGGCTCGAAGGGCGGACTCGAGCACCGGGTCCGGCGGCAAGAGGGATTCCTGCAGATAACCGTCAACGGAGGTCCATAAGTCTTGGGGCATGCTCGAGTGCATAGCAGCCGCCCGGAGGGAGGGCTCGACGTCGATCGTATTGAACATACGCTCGAGCACGCTGAACGCCGTACCATGGAACGACCCACCGTCGGCAATCTCCAAGGACGGGTGTCGTGTCCCTATGGCCAGAGCTCGGACCGGGACGCAGGCCTCCCGCCGTGCAATACGCCGAGCGGCGTATTGGTGAGTGGATCCACGCCGACCCCGCCTCAATGCGTCGACCGCCCTCCCGAAACGACGGTGACCTGGTCTTGCCGATGCGACGGCAATGGCGGATGCTTGACGCGCGTGCGGGCGAGGGATTCTATCTCGGCTCTAATGAAAGCGCTCGTCCAAGAGGCGTACGGGCCCATCGCGAACCTACGCCTTGCGGAGCGGGAGAAGCCCGCGGCGGCGGACAAGATGGTCGTCGTCCGCATCCGCGCGGCGGGGGTCGATCCGAGCATCTGGCATCTGATGACCGGGAGGCCCTATCTAATTCGGCTCATGGGCCTCGGCTTCTCGAAGCCCAAGATGCCGGTGGCTGGCTGGGACGGCGCGGGCGTGGTCGAAAGCGTGGGCTCCGGGGTCACTCGGTTCAAGCCCGGAGACGAGGTCTTCGGCAGCTCCGGCATGACGGGGACAGGGACCTTCGCGGAGTTTGCGCTCCTGCCCGAAGAGAGCTGCGCGCCGAAGCCGGCGAATCTCACGCTCGAAGAGGCGGCGGCGCTGCCGGTCTCGGGATGCACGGCCCTTCAAGCCGTGCGCGACGTGGGCACGATCGCGCCGGACGCGCAGGTGTTGGTCATCGGCGCGGGTGGCGGCGTCGGCCACTTCGCGGTGCAGATCGCCAAAGCGCACCGCGCCAAGGTCACGGGTCTCTGCGGTATGTCCAAGTTAGACTTCGTCCGCGCCCTGGGGGCCGACGATGCCCTGGATTATGCGCGCGAGAGCCTCGCGAACGGCGCGCAACGCTGGGACGTGATCATCGACACCGCGGGCCGCCGCCCGTTAGCCGAACTGCGGCGAGCTCTTTCCCGGACCGGGCGGCTGGCCATCGTGGGCGGCGAGGGAGGAAACCCCTGGACGGGTGGTTTCATCGAGCGAACGCTCGCGGCCTCGCTGCTGTCGCTCGTCTCCGCCCAAACGCTGCGCGGAGTCACCGCCAAGGTCACAGCGACCAACCTGCTATTTCTGAAAGAGCTCGTCGAGGCCAATAAGCTGCGACCGGTCATCGACCGCCGCTACCCTCTGGACCAGGCCGTCGAGGCGCTGAAGGAACTCGAGAAGGGCCACGCCCGGGGCAAAAGCGTGGTGGTCATTGATTAGGGATTAGGATGGAAGCGATCAGGCATTCACGTAGGGATTCCGACCGCGCTTGGCGGGATCGGTAGCAGTGGAGAATGGCAGTCGCTTCTGCTGCTTCGACCGGCTAGCACTACTGCCGCAGCATTCTTGGCCCTCGTGAGCGAGGTGTGCGACCGGTGGTCATGGCCTACGTACTCGACGCTTCCGGACAGAGTCGCCTCGGTCGATATTTCGACGGAATCGGTGCGATTC
>Ga0326728_10010165_pt1 | contig 22169 bp, 20 predicted proteins | sample MB3enrmetagenome_FD_207602 | JGI IMG/M metagenome (GOLD analysis project Ga0326728, IMG submission 207602) | Lab enriched peat soil microbial communities from McLean, Ithaca, NY, United States - MB31MN | ecosystem: Environmental > Terrestrial > Soil > Wetlands > Peat | place: USA: New York... | reverse complement strand
AAAGCAATATCCACAATGCCGAGCACCTTGGTAGAGGCGCTGTGAGCATGGCAACTCGCGTTGCTGCACGAAGGCTCGTTGTAGATGGGTGTCACCATGTTGATGGTCTTGATGCCGTTCGGCGAAGTGGCATAACGAACGCGTGAGTCTTCCGTGGGCTTATCCCGAGCTGGTCCCGTGCTGTGACAACTAATGCAGACTTCGTTCGATGAGTTGCTAAGGCTGGGATGCTCGCGCGCATCGGTCGAGAACATCAGCCTGCCCTCGCGGTTGAACATCCGGATGCGATCGACGCCTTGTTTGTCAGCAATCATGCGCATGATCTCGTACGCGGCCTTGCGGTCGTCGTCGAGCATGGCATGCCAGGCTGCGCCGGTAATGCTGCGAGAAAGCTGGTCCGCTCCCAGGATCATGGTCTCTACTAAACGTTGCTTCTGAGTGCGATAGTTGAAGTATCCACTGACACAACTGATGGCAACGATCAGTACGGTGAGCGACAGAATCAGCTTGGGGCCGAGTTTGCGAGGCATTTGGGCCCTTAACACGAGGGATTCCCCCTAAGTCAAAGATACGCAGGGGAATGGAGACCTTGCAGTGATTATCACCGCGCCCACGAGTGATCTTGGTCACAGGGACAAACTGGGAGGATTCAGCCCGTTATGCGAAACGCAGCTTGCTTGGATTCCGGATTGGGCTACCCATATCTCATTTCAGCAGCGCGTCGATAGTCACGATATCCACCAACCCGGAGCAGCCGTAGATTGCCGGTAGAATGCGATTCGGCGGGTGACTGCGGCGCAGTTGCGCGACTCGCTCCGTTCCTGCCCGGTAAGCCGGAAGATACATTCGGCCGAGCAAGGGATGGCGTCCCCAAGCGCCAGAGAGTTTGTCGGCGCGTTCCTCGGTGACGAGAAAATCGCGGCGCAGCGTGGCCGCGACCTCGGCCTGTGGCTTTCCCTCGCCCCAGGTCAGATACGATGACTGATTCTTGGCATCGTCCTGTAACAGGGCCAGCAGCACTCCGATTTGCAAATCTTCGTCGGGCAATTGCTCGACTTCGGTGACGCCGTGCGCGATCAGAATCGCGTTATTGGCGAGGCCCTCAAACAGCGTGGCGGCGCGGGTGTTCATGGTGAGCACGGTCGTCTCAAAGCCGGCTTTCCCGCGCACGTACAAATTTTGCAGATAGGCGAAGGTGGTCACGTGGCCGGGCTCTACCTCATGACTGACAAGATGTTCAAACTCGGGAAACGAAATCTGCAGCGAGGCATTGATCTCGTAAGTGGCTTCATATTTAGGCGAACCGTCGGCATTCCGGGCCCGCCCAATGTAATTCATGGAGCCGGAGAACCAGGCATCCTTGATGGGCAGAAATTCGATGTTCGCGCGCGGTACCGTCGCCAGTTCCTTGGGGAGGTGGGGGAGCAGATTCTTGGCGCAGAGCTGGTCAAGCTGCGCGATCACGGCCGCGCTCAGAGCGCGCACCGATGCCAACGGGGCCACGCGCTCACGGCGCCAGCCATCGACTGCTTTTAACAACTGGTCCGAGTCCGACGATGCATAGCCAGCCCGGCCGAGCAATTCGGCAACGCGAGCCCGCTTTTTCTCCGGCTTGGAAGGCTCGGGCGGTTTGCCCGTCGAGGCTTCCACGCAGCGAGGGTAGGGGACTGGCTTGCCTTTGCCGAGTACTTCCATAGCGAGGTCCCACATAACGTCGAGGCAATCCGCCAGGCTAACCAGATAAGGCTTGCGCAGGGCGGCTGACTTCCCTGCGAGCTTTCCGGCTTCTTCGCGGATCCCCGTGATTGCTTTAGGAAGATTCACTTCGCGAAGATACTGCTCTACGGCAGCGCGATCTACGTTTTTGCCCGAGACGCCTCCACATTCGCGCAGCCGTTTTGCGGCTGGATGCGTGTAAGCAACGGGAAGGGGTTCGTCGGAAAACCAGCAATCGGCGATGAAGCGCCCGGTGCCCGAGGGGCACATGACGTCGCCTCCCCAGAGTGTATCGATACCGAGAACTGCATCTGCGACGTAGCGACCGGCTTGATCATTGTGGATTACGGCGCTCGTCTTTTTTCCTGAGCTTGCCTTGGCGACGGCCGGTTTCTTTGCGGCAGTTTTGCGCGAAGCTTTTTCCAGGGAATCGATCTTCTTCAACTCTTTCTTCTTTGATTTTCGAGGCATTAGAGCTCCTTTTCTTTTTTGAGGGAACCGAACCAGACATAAATGCAGAGGCCAATGAAGAACAGAGCAGAAACGGATTGCGAGACCAGATCGTTTGAATAGAAAGGCGTTTGGATCAGATCTTCGCGATACCAGTGGGACAGGTGCAAGGCCGCGCCGATCACGCCGCCGAGCGCGCCCCCGGCCATCAGGCCTGAGGCGATGATGATGCCGCGCTCGCGGATGCTCTTGCCGTGTTCGCCACCAATTTTTTCACCGCGCTTGTTGACCAGGTGCGAGAGGAATCCGCCGGTCAAGATCGGCGTGGTCAGCTGGAGCGGCAGATAGATTCCCAGCGCGAAGACCATGGAAGAGACCCCAAGCATCTCAAGCACCACGGTGATCATGGCGCCGATACCGAACAGCATGTAGGCGACCGGTTGGCCGCTCATGAATCCCGAGACCACCGCTTTCAGAGCGGAGGCTTGGGGCGCGACCAGGACCTGACGCAGGTCGCCGGGAGTTGCTTCTCCAAACTGATAGGCCTTGGCGAGCAGGACGATGGTTAACCCCGCGGTGATCGCCGCCGCGGTAACCCCGATAAACTTCACCTTCTCCTGGGCCGCAGGCGTGGAACCGAGCCAGTAGCCGGCTTTCAGGTCGGTAATGAACTGTCCGGAGGCGCACAGGGCCACACAGACCATACCGGCCAAAGCCATCACGAAGAACATGCCGGTGGTCCCGGAGAGTCCGAACTTCAGCAACACCACGGCGGAAACGATTACGGTCAGCAGCGTCATGCCGCTGGCCGGGTTGTTTGCCGTGGTGGCAATGGCGTTGGCAGCAACCGTGGTGAAGAAGAATGAGAACAGCAACGTCAGAGCCAGGCCTACGACGACCACGGTCCATGAAACGTGAAGTTGTCCGAAGAAGACGGCGACTGCGATTGCCCCCAGCACCACGCCGAGGAGGATAGTGGTGATGGGAATGTCACGGTCGGTGCGTTCCATTTGCGGCGCTTCGCCGTGGCGGAAGGCATGGAGCGCGATGCCGAACGATCCGGTAATCACGCGCAGCGACTTGAGGAGACCGGCGAGACCGGCGGTCGCGATGGCGCCGACGCCGATGAAGCGCACGTAATAGCGGTAGATGTCCGAGGCCGCCATGTGCGAAATGGGAATGGTGGCGGGATAGACCGTGGTGTCGCCCATGTGGCTGCCGATGAACCAAATCAGCGGGACGAGCACGAAGTTCACCAGAATGCCGCCGGCGCAAAAGACCAGGGCGATGCGCAGGCCGATCACGTAGCCGATGCCCAGGATGAAGCCAACTGCGTCAAAATTAAAAACCATGCGGCCACGATCGGCGAGTGAACGCACTACGGGTACGAACTGGAAGTTCAGGTACTCCTTCCAGACGTGGAAGGTGGTGACAAAGAAGTCATAAATGGCGGCGATGACGGTGGCCTGCAGCAGTAGTTTGGCTTGCGATCCGCCTTTCTCGCCGGTGACCAGGACTTCGGTGATCGCCGTGGCCTCGGGAAAGGGGAACTTGCCGTGCATCTCGCGTACAAAGTAGCGCCGCAGTGGAATGAGGAAGAGCACGCCCAGGCAGCCGCCGGCCAGGCAGATGAAGATGGTCTGCACCGGATGCGGGTCGAGGTGGAGAATGTAGAGCGCCGGCAGGGTGAAGACGGCGCCGGACACCACGGCGGCGGAGGCGCCGCCCATGCCGGTGATGATCATGTTCTCGAGCAGGGTGGAGCGCCGCTTGTAGACGCGCGCCAAGCCGATGGCGAGGATGGAGATGGGAATCGCCGCCTCCATTCCCTGGCCGACTTTGAGTGTGGAATAGGCCGACGCTACGCTGAAGACAATACACAGCAACGTGCCCCAGAACACCGAGCGCCAGGTCACCTCCGGCAGCGCCATGCTGGCGGGCACCAGTGGTATGTAGACTTCGCCGGGCTTCAGCGGTTGGTACGCGTTTTCAGGAAGAGACTTGGTTTCGACTTCGTCCATGAGGAACGAGCCTCCTGACCGGGACGAAGACTCAACCTCATCGTCGCCCCATCGCGGTGCCTTGAGAAGGGTCGCGATTGTCAACCAGCAAGTCAAACACAGGGTGCCGAGCTACAGCAAGGAGGGAGATCACACGGGGAGGGGATTCAAGAGGCGATCCTGTCAGCCATCGAGGCGTTGAGGCTATTCCATTGTGATTTGCCGGACCACTTCCTCTACCGCCAGTTTCACCTCTGGCGAGACTTCGGTTCCAGCTTCGAAGCGGCGTCCTTCGATTCCGTAAATCCGCAGCCGGTGTGGCAGTCGGTCGAGGACACGAGCCAGAGTGATGGCTTCGGATAATCCCAATCCGTGGGTGGACGTAGATCGGCGAGTTGGAAAATTTGTTTGCCAGCCCTCCCATCGCCACACCGTACCGGCAGGCGCGCCTGTCTCGATCGCGTCCACTACGACTACGTGATCGGCCCCTCGCCACGCTTCCAGCAACTCCGAGGCTTCCCCAGTGCGCGTCTCGGCTTCTACTCCAAGGTCTCGCAGGCGCCCAGCCACCAGTGCTCCGGCGCCGTCGTCGCCTCGCTCAGGATTCCCACAACAGATGATCCGCATGAATCAGAGGCCGTCCGCCTCGGCTCGCTCGGTCTTGGCTTGCTCCACCGTGAGTTTTAGAAAGTGTGTGGCGCAGGAAATGCACGGGTCGTAGTTGCGTATCGCCTGCTCGCACTTCCAGGTTGCTTCTTCCTGAGGCCAAGCCACCAAGCGCGCAGCGTACTCCCGCAGATCGTCCTCGATGCGCTTCTGATTTTGCGAAGTGGGCGGAACGATCTTGGCGGCGATGATCAGGCCCTTATCATCGATCGCGTAGCGGTGATAGAGGATGCCTCGGGGGGCCTCGGTGATGGCCTGGCCTACGGCGGCGCGGTTTGCAACCTCCACTCGCGGAAGCGCGGGTGGCTCATACTCCTGGATAATGCGCAGTGCTTCGGCGCAGGCAAAGACCAGCTCGACTGCGCGCACCGAAATGCTGCGGAAGGGATTCTTGACCGGCGGCTGGAGTTTGGCGTCGGAGGCTGCCTTCTGCGCAACCGCTGGCAGTTTGTCGAAGTTGAGATTGAAGCGCGCCAAAGGTCCCACCAGATACGAGCCCCTTCCGCGCACGACCGAGTGCAGGGCGTTCGAGTGTTTGACGTGCTGCTCGACAAAATGGTCTTCATATTCAGCGGCGTCAATGTCCATCCCCCGGTTCGATACCAGCCGTCCCTCGTTGAATGGATACTCGTCCGGATGGCGGAGGGCCACGAATTCGTAGTCCTGCTCGAAATTCGGGAACTCCAGAGTGCTGGTCCAGCGGACGGTTTCGAGCGATGCTTCCAGTGCCCACTCGAGATCTTTCACGATTTCGCCCAACTGATTTTTCGTGGGTACCTTATAGAAGCCGCCCACGGCCGCCGAAATGGGGTGAATCTCCCGTCCGCCGAGCAACTGGACAATGTGGTTTCCGATTTTCTTCAGCCGCAGCGCCCGCTCCACCACTTCTCGATGATCGCGGGCCATCTCGATCACGTCCTGACAACCCAAGAAGTCGGGCGCATGCAGCATGTAGACGTGGAGGGTATGACTTTCGATCCATTCTCCGCAGTAGAAGAGGCGGCGCAGTAACCGGACTTTGGGGTCGACGCGAACGCCGAGTGCGCGCTCGATGGCGTGGATCGCGCTCATCTGGTAAGCGACCGGACAGATGCCGCAAATGCGGGCCGTGATGTCGGGGGCTTCGGAGAAGTGCCGGCCTCGCAGCAAAGCTTCAAAAAAGCGAGGCGGCTCGTAAATCTTCAACTTCACGTCGGCCACCCTTTCACCCATGAGCTTGATATAGAGAGAGCCTTCGCCTTCCACCCGGGCCAGCGTTTCCACGCGAATCGTCTTTGAGGCGCGTCCAGTCATTTTCGCTCGCACTCCTCGCTCGCCTTGCGGAACTGCCAAGCCCACGCGTTGAACCCGCGGAATGCATGCGAGATCTGCTCGTCAGTCTGCCCGAGAACCCTGAGCTGGCTGGTCAAGGAATCCGTATTCGGGGTCTCCATCGGTCCATAACAGCCATAGCAGCCGCGGTCGTAAGCGGGGCAGAGGGCTCCACATCCGGCTTGAGTCACAGGGCCGAGGCAGGGGATCCCCTGGGCCACCGCGATGCACACATTAGATCTCCGCTTGCATTCGAGGCACACACTGTAAGCGGGAATGTTGGGCTTTCGTCCGACCAACGCAGCGGTGATCAGCTCGATCAACTGGTACTTGTTGATGGGGCAGCCGCGGAGTTCGAAATCGACGGGCACATGCTCTGCGATGGGTGTCGAGAGTTTGAGGGTGGTGATGTATTGCGGCGTAGCGTATACAATGCGGATAAACTCGTCGACATCCTTCCAGTTTCGCAGCGCCTGGATACCGCCGGCGGTAGCGCAAGCGCCGATGGCAATCAGCGTCTTGCACTGCCGACGCACTTCCTGGATGCGCTGGGCATCCCCGTGCGTGGTGACCGACCCTTCCACCAGGCCGATGTCGTAAGGCCCCTTCAGCATGGTGCGCGTGACTTCGGGGAAATAGGCAATATCGACGGCCCCGACCACTCCCAGTAATTCGTCCTCGGCGTCGATCAAACTTAACTGGCAGCCGTCGCAAGAGGCGAATTTGAACACCGCGATCTTTGGTTTGGACCGGGTCTTGCGCTCGGACTTATGTTGGGTCTTAGAGCTCATATTTCTCCAGCAGCGGGCGGAGCTGCTCGTAGGGGAAAATCGGCCCATCCTTGCAAATGAAGTGTGGGCCATACTGGCAATGGCCGCAGAAGCCGACAGCACATTTCATATTTCGTTCCATGGAGAGATAGATGTCTTTGCGGGCGAGTCCATGGCCTTCCAGTTCGCGGGCGACAAAGCGCATCATGATCTCAGGCCCGCAGACCATGGCTGTGGAACAGGACGGCTGGAGCCGGGCGTACTTGAAAAGAGTCGTCACCACGCCGACGTGCCCGCGCCAGGCCAGACCGCCGTAATCGACCGTGACCAGCACCTGGGTATCGCGATGGCGGGCCCAGGCAACCAATTCCTTGCGATAAAGCAGATCCCGCGGGCTGCGCGCCCCGTAGAGAATTACTAAACGTCCGTAGGCCTCGCGATTGCCGAGAATTTCATAGATCATGGGCCGCAACGGGGCTAGTCCAATGCCGCCCGCCGCTATGATGACGTCGCGTCCCTTTGCCTTCTCTACCGGCCAGCCTGTCCCGAACGGACCCCGCACGCCGACGCCACAGCCAGCATCCTGGCTCACGAGGGCGTGGGTTGCCTGGCCCACGGAGCGCACGGTGTACACCAATTTGTCGTGATGCGAAGGGGGGCCGCTGATCGAGATCGGCAACTCACCCACTCCGAATACCCACAACATACTGAATTGGCCCGGCTGGAACACGTTCGCTCCGTTCTGCGACTCCAGCGTCAGGGTGAACGTGTCATACGTCTCCTTGACGACGTCGCGTACAAGGTAGGGTTGCGAAACCATCGGGTTGGATGTTGTCGTTAAATTCATCGCCGGACCGCGTAAATATCGAGTAGCTGGAGACGAGTCGCTTCCAGCCGCTCCTCAATGATTCTGGCGAAGCGCTTCAAAACTTCGTAGCCTAGATCGTGATTCTCGTCGCACTTCGTGCGCAAGCACTTGCCGTTGAGAGCAATGGCGCGCACATCGGAAACAGCGCGGGCGTGGAATTTCCACTGAAAAGGCGGCATCAGCCACGACCACCCGAGGAGATCTCCTTCTTCGAGCGTCGACACGATGATCGGTTTGTGCTGGGGAGCAACGACTTCCACTGCCACCTTGCCCGCGCGAATCAGGTAGAAGGTGTCAGCTGGGTCGCCTTCTTTCAAGATATAGGTGCCCGCTTTAAAAACTACGTTGGAGGCGCAGCCCACCATCAGGGCCAAGAAGTCAGAGTCGAGATCGGTGAAGAAAGAGTGCTCGGCGATGATGCGCTCAAGAGTTTCCATGATTGTCTCCCTCCCGAATAGCCCGGGCTTCCTCCGTGATGTCGATTCCGACGGGGCACCAGGCAATGCAGCGCCCGCAGCCCACACATCCCGAAGTGCCGAACTGGTCAATCCATGAAGCCAGCTTGTGAGTCATCCACTGACGGTAGCGAGCCTTGCTGGACGCGCGGACGCTGCCTCCGTGGATGTAGGAGAAACTCTGTGTGAAACACGAATCCCAACGGCGCCAGCGCTCGGCGTGATCGCCAGTAATGTCGGTTGTGTCCTCAACCGTGCTGCAGAAGCACGTGGGACAGACCATGGTGCAGTTGGCGCAACTCAAGCACCGCGCGGCGACGTCATCCCAGCGTGGGTGCTCAAAACTCTGATAGAGAAGGTCTTTGATGTTTGTAGTGTCGATGCTCCGTGTCTGAGAACCTGCCGCCCGGTCCACCGCAGTTTCTGCCTCATGCAAATCTGCGTCGGAGGCCGGAGCCGTCTGCAGTTCAGATAACACTTCGGCGCCGCGCTTGCTTCCCGTCTGCACTACGAACCGGTGGCCGGCCGTCGAGACCAGTTCCGTCAGAGCCAGGTCAAAGCCGGTTTGCGCTCTCGGTCCCGTTCCCATGGACGCACAAAAACACGTTGCCGCTGCCTGGGTGCATTGCACTGCGATGACAAACGTGCCCGAACGGCGTTCTTCGTAGATGGGATCGCGATACTTATCCTCAAGCAGCACGCGGTCCTGTATCGCGATGGCCGCCAACTCACAGGCGCGCGCTCCCAGAAATGCATACGGGCGCCGAGGCGGCGTCTCGTTGTTTAAGATTCGGAAGGTCCCGCCTTGGCGCTCGGCCGACCATAGCTGCACCGTGGCTGGGTGTAAATACTTCTTCCAGCTCTGCGGCCCCACGACATAGCCAAACACAGCCTGATCGTCGCGCCGCTTGAGCCGATAACGGCCGGGTGCCTGCTCATCGGTCCAACCTGTGGGCAACTCTTCGGCCGATTCCACGCGGTCATAGACAATTGCCCCATCGCGCACGGTAGGTCCCAGGATTTCATAGCCTTGGCGCGCTACCGCTTCGATCAGTTTTTCCAGTTGGTTTGCTTGCAGGACCGTGTGCTGTTCCTGTGCCACCGTGATCACTTCCTACGCCCTCTTTTGTTGCAGGGGACGGAGCTTAGCAGGGAAGAGTTGCACCGTATTGATTTTCCTCTCCGCTCATTTGGCTTTGCAGTGATTCGGGTCACGACTCAAGGTGATGATCTCGGAGAGGACGCGTGATCGGAGATCATAGACAGAAGACCGCCCCGAGTCGGAGAATATGAAATGGGCTGGAAAAGGCTTCGCGCTATCGGAGGCGCTTATGAAAAAGACTGTTTCTCTATTTGCCATATTGGCCGCGGCATTCATCATGCTGACCACCGAACGAGGTTTCGCGCAGGAGAAAACGCCGGTGAAGGTGAAAGACTCGGTGGTCGTGACCGGAGTTGTCATTGTTCACGTCCTTAAGAACGGGAAACCTCTTGAGCTGCAGTGCAACGAGGGAGCGACCAGCTGCAAGGTTCTGCCAGGCGGCGACTACCTGATGTTGCAACTCCCAGAAAACCACGGGCTGTACGATTGCAAGAACGTGGAAATGTATCGGCCGGACCAAGACAAACCCGAAGATGAGGCGATTGGCTCCTACTGCCTGATTGAGAAGTGATAGCTCAGGAACGCGGTGTCCAGGTCCGGGTGATTCTTGTCACAGCACTAAAGAGTCCGGAGCGCTAGATTGCGGAGTGGTCTACCGGGCCGGACGCGAAGGACAGGCGCCGACGGTTCACGGCTTCGCCACGTGTAACGCGGAGGTAGTGCATGACGGTTGTGCTGGACCAAGTGCAATCAAACCAAGCAGGAACCAGCCTGGTATTGGACGGGCATTCGTTGAAGATTGAGGATGTCGCTGCTGCCGCCCGCCATCGTCAGCCCATCCAGTTACATCCGGCTGCGGTGGCACGAATCGACAAGTGCCGGGGCCTTCTCGAGCGCAAGATCCGTGCCGGTGAAATCATGTACGGGGTCAACACGGGCATTGGCGAACTTGCCGAAGTCGTGCTGACTCCGGAGCAGGTGGAAAAATTCCAGAGATTTTTGCTGTACTCCCATGCCGCGGGTTGTGGAGAACCTTGCGCCGAAGAAGATGTGCGCGCAGGCATGCTTTCGCGCCTGAACACGCATTGCTGGGGTCATTCCGGGATTCGCCGCGAGGTGGTGGAAATCCAGATCGAGATGCTCAACCGGGGCGTCACGCCGGTTGTTTGCCAGAAAGGGTCAGTGGGCGCTTGCGGAGATCTTTCCCCGATGGCGCAAATGGCCATCACGCTCATGGGCGAGGGCGAGGTTTTCTACCAGGGGCGACGATGGCCGGCGAAAGAGGGTCTGGCAGCCGCTGGCATTCGGCCGATTACGTTCCGCGAACGGGATGGCTTGGCCACCATCAATGGTTCCGATCTCACCACCGGCATGGGCTGCCTGGAACTCTTCGATGCGGAGAGGTGGCTCAAGACGCAGGAAGTCTGCCTGGCCATGACTCTGGAGGCCCTCAACGCCAACATGGCCGCATACGATCCGCGAATTCACATCGTGCGCGGGTATCCGGGAGCGCAGGCCTGCGCCGAAAACATTCGGCGGCTGACCGCCGGCTCCGAACTCCTCAAAAGGCCCGGCAAGAAAGTGCAGGACGCCTACTCGCTCCGTTCCAGCCCGCAAGTCATCGGCGCTGCCAAGGACGCTTTCCAGTGGAGCCGTTACATGCTGGAGATAGAGCTCAACCACGCGGCCGACAACCCCGTTTTCTTCCCGGACGAGGACACGGTGCTCACGGGCGCCAACTTCCAAGGCACTCCGCTGGCGTTCGCTCTGGAAATGGTCGGAATGTCGGTGACCACGGTGACCGTCCTCTCCGAGCGCAGACTGAATCGGCTCATGAATCCGCATTTGTCGATGGGGTTGCCGGCTTTTCTGACCAAGGGCGCCGGAATGTTCTCCGGCCTCATGCTCACGCAGTACACCGCCGGAGCGCTGGTTTGTGAGAACCGTGTGCTCAGCCACCCGGCGGCTACCGGCTCGATTCCAGCCGCTGCCGACCAGGAGGACTTTGTCTCCATGAGCATGACGACGGCGATCAAAACCCGGCAGATTGTGGAGAACGCATGGCACGTCGCCGCGATCGAGCTGATGGCGGCTGCTCAGGCTTTCGATCTGCGGGCGCCGGTCAAACCCTCGCCGGCATCGGAGGCGGCGTACCAGGTTGTCCGCAGCCAGGTGAAGAGACTTGATGAAGACCGGCCACTTTTCGACGACATCAACGCTCTCGCTCGGGTGATCAAGGATGGCAAGATACTGGAGGCTGCGGAAAAGGCTATCGGAAAACTAAATTGAACCGGGCGAAGACGTAATGGTTCGTCAGCGCCCGGCCTCAAACCGGTAGCCGATTCCCCGCAGCGTTTTCAAATAGCGGGGATGCCGTGGGTCCCGCTCGATTTTTTCCCGCAGACGTCGCACAAAAACGTCTATCGACCGCGGGGTCACGAAGGAGCCTTCTTTCCACACGGCGTCAAGTAATTGGTCGCGGGTAAAAACGCGTCCCCGGTGCCGGGCCAGGTATTCGAGCAGCCGGAACTCGCGGACCGTGGTGAGAACTGTCCTGCCCTGCACGCGGACGGTCATCGAAGCGAGATCAATTTCCAAATCTCCCAACTGAATAACTTCGTGATCGGGAGCCTCCGGCGGTATCCGGAGAACATTACGGATTCGCGCAATCAACTCGCGGGGACTGAATGGTTTGGTAATGTATCCGTCGCCGCCGACGTCGAAGGCCTGAAGGCGATCCGGCTCCTGAGTTTTGGCGGAAAGAAAAATGACGGGAATTTTGCCCAGTTGTTCGTGCTGGCGAATCTGGCGGCAGAGATCGAAGCCGTTGATCCCCGGTAACATAATGTCGAGAAGAAATAGCGCGGGGTGCGCCATGGCTGCCATCGGGACCACTGGCGCCCCGGAGAAAAATGTGGAGACCTCGTATCCGGCGGTTCGCAGGTTGTGTTCGATCAGGCGAGACACATCAGGATCGTCTTCCACGACGTAGATCAGCTCAGGGCCACGCGGATTGTCTGTCGCCGGAAAATATTCCATGTTTAGATCGAAGCGGATGATGTACCCATCCGATCGCGAACCCTACTGTTGTTTCTTCCCACAACGACCTGTGGGTGCATGTGCAGCAATGAAATCTCCAAGAGGAACCAAACCGCGTCAAAAGCCGCAAAATGGAATCGACACTTCAGGCTCTTCATGAGAAAACGGACCTCAGAACCATGAAGAGTAAGAAGTACCGGAGAATTGTTACGGCAGTATGACTCCTGGGTTAATTTCAAATGAAGATCGGAGGAGAGGACAAGCCGATTCCATTGCCAAGCGTCGTGTTTGGGCGCGGGGTTCAGAAAGTTGGCACTGATTGCTGCTTTGGCCCGGGCCGCTGGCGTTGGTCATCGGAGGCGGATACGAAGAACTCCGATTTTGAGTGACCAGGAGACTTTGAAGTCAATTTGGCTGGAGCTGCGAACGGACCGTCCGGAGCCCGCTAGCGCAACGAGCAGGGGTAGCCCTGGGAACTCTGGAACAGGGATCTGCGGTCTCAGGTCAATCTAGGTAGGAGTTTCACGACGATAAGGTTTTTTCTTCCATGCCGACGACGTTGCCAGAGTCGAAGCGAGCCGGGAGGAACTAGAGAAGAACGCCCCTCCCCCAAGATTTCCGAGTCAAGTTCCGCTCATCAAAATCCAAATGGCTTGGCATGGCTTCAACTGGGATGACTGCTTAAGGCATATTAAGCGGTCATTTAATTGAGAGTGTAGCCATATATTAATCAGTATGGCTATCCGGCTCTGGGCCTCTACCCCGATAGCTAAAATTTCTCACGCCGTTCGCTGTCGCTCGCGCACCTTGCTCCCCTCAAAAGTTATCCTCAGGTCTTGGAGGGCACCGGAAGATTGCCAAAATCAAGCACTGGTCGCCTGGGCTTGCGATCAACAGCGTCGTTCGTCTTCGCTAAGAGCTTTTCCAGCCTTACGACTCGCTCCTCCAGACGGGATGTCTCGATCGCGCGCAATTGCAGGTTCAAGAGGGGCGCCAGGCCAGCAGCGACCCTGGGGTGAATCCTGCCCGCGTAAACATCCGCGATCAAACGAGCCACTGTGTCCCGCACCGCGATCGCATTGTCCAAGGTCGGCAGTGGATCCGCGGCTTCGCCGGCAACGTGGCGATTGCTCCTGCCCCCGATCCGGCCTAGTTCAGAAGCCTTGTTGGGATTGGCGTGGAAAAAGCACAGGCCGCCCTCGGTGGCGGCGGCCCGGCAGGGCTTGCCGCTCTTGGCCAGAGCTTTGCAACGCGAATTAGAGTTCTTATGTATCATCCGCATCTTCTTCGAGTTTCTGGCTGTCCTGCTCGGCTAGACGAGCCTTGTACAAATCCACAAGTCGGTTTATCTCGCCATGGTCCTTGGGGACGCGTGTTTCCTGGGAGATGGGGTCTTGCTGCGGGCTGATATCCTCACCTCTCCACGGCTCTTTCTCTGACCCTACATAGTGGACGTGAATTAGTGTCCCAAGCCGACGGAGCCCGTGGGTCGGGCAGGGGAGATTCATCTCCGCCTCGAATTCCTGTTCTTGGCCGGGTATGGCGAGTGTGACTGCCTTACAGGTGCAGTTGGCTAGCCCCTCGCGGCGCGCGTGGTCAGCAAGCTGCCTCTCAACCTTGGCCAATCGCTTCCGCAGACTCGAGAGGTTTCCCGACATGATGCGACTCCCGTAAGAGTATCGAAGCTACACTATCGATTTTGATTATAACTCGACTCTTACGAGAACCCTATCCAAAATCCACCTAGGGTCTGGATTGTCAGGCATAAGGTTTAGTGATCATAAGAACAGAGGTTTGAATGCTGGCGTCTAATGTTACTCAAGTAACCATGGGAGGGTAAGCTGAAGGAGAAGACGTTTTGACAAACGAATTCCTAACTGCTATCGAGCTTTTCAGCAGTTGCCCACATATCATCCACAAAAGCACAAGACACTGGGGCAGTGTGATGGAGAGGCGGTCAAGCCTCACTAGCAGCCGAGCAGATCACGATCGGATCCGAGGTATTGACGCTCGAGACGTTCGAGGCCGTCAATCGCAGTTGCGGAATGTGGACGGCACACGTCTCTCGAGGAGTCGGTATAACGAGACAAAGATTGCAAAAGCGATATCTCCTGAGCCCCTTCGCACCCGGAGCGAGTCAGGTAATTAACGCGAGCTCCAGCACCGTGGTAGCGGCCTCCTGAACCGGACTGTAGGGGCGACAAGCGCTGCAACGACTTTGGCTTACTATGGTTCGGTCTCGTGTCGAGAAAGGAAACGTTGAACGTATTTTGTTCCTTCCTTATGGTAGCTGGCTAACCCCGCGTGCAAGAACGCCTCGCAGATCTGGGCTACACTTCGACCCTCGGACGCCGCCACTGACTCCAACTTCCTTTTCAGATCGGACGCCACCCGAAATGTGAGCCTCGTATCCTTGGCGCTCATCTTGAGGCGGATTTTATCACCCGGACAGGAAATCTCCTGTTGACTGACTGGCTCCTTGTGTGTCATCCTATGGATGACAGTGACGCACACACGTCGCACACGTCAAAAAGGGGGAGCATGACGACACCGGCAGCAAAGAAACATGAGCGTTCCAAAAAGGTTGATCTGGTTGCCGAGAACCTGCGTTTTGCGAGGAGGTTCATATCCCAGAGCTTATCGAGTGTTTTGCTCGGACAATTGCGCGAAATCACTCGTGATTTTTCATTGTCGCTACGGTGTGGGGACCTTCTTCTCCTGAGTGGAGGCTGGTACGTGACCCACACTGGTCTGATTCGACTCGCGAAACGTTCCCGTTGCTCCGGCATACAGGTGGAGCCGGTTCGCCAATTGTCCGATCAGGCAAGCAACCGGTTCACGTTTCGCGCCACTGTCTACAAATCAGCGCGCTGTAAGGGCTTTGTCGGTTACGGCGACGCAGATCCCAACAACGTCTCCTCGCGAGTGCATGGAGCGGAGTTGCGTGTTGCGGAAACTCGTGCCGTCAACCGCGCTCTGCGCAAAGCCTACGGTATTGGCATCTGCTCAGTCGACGAACTCGGGACTATTCCTACTGGTGTCGAGCCAGCGCCCTCGCAGCCCGAGAAGCTCCCTCCACAGAACACAAACGAAAACGGTGCTGGTCCGAAGGTACGGGACCGACTCTGCCAGATCATCCGCCAGCACAAGCTCGATCCCGAACTCGTAAAGGCCTATGCCGTCGATTTCTGCGGCACGAGAACGCTCCGGGATGCCACCCGCGAACAGGTCGAGAACTTCGTCCAGCAACTGGCCGACTGGGCCGAGAAGGACCGCAATGCCCTCGTCTGTCAGCTCAACAGCTACGAGCGCCCGAAACAGGAGGTGGTCGCATGAAACGCCAAGTCCCAGGCCTCGCCGAAACTGCCCGCGATTCTCGTCCGGAAATTCCTGATGGGGTCTTTCTTGTGCGGGTTGATGGTGCCCAGTTCCGTTGGCATGCCCATAAACCGTTCTACGTCCTCCGACTCTCCATCCTTGAGCCCCGCACCCTGGCCGGGCAGCCCGTCGTCGGTCGTCTCTACTGCACCCAGAAGGCGATGTGGAAACTCGGCTGGTTCCTGCGGGACTTTCTCTACGACCCGGAATTGCTGGCCCATGAGCAGGTCGACGAGAAGGCCCTGCCCGGACTTCGTGGTGTCGTCAAGATCAGCCACACCGTGATCAACGGCATTTCGCTGATCAATCTCGACGGCTTCGCCCCCGCCAGCCAGTGGGAAGAACTGTCAACGGCCTCGGTTTCGAGTGCTCTTCGCCCCCGACCCGCTGAGGCGCCCTGATGACCTACTCCTACACCCAGATCAGCCAATACCTTAGCTGCCCGCGCCGTTACCGGCACCGCTACCTCGACGGCTGGCACGAGAAAGACACGCGTGCCGCCATGCTCTTCGGCCGGGCCTTCGAACAGGCCGTCGCCGCTCTATTTCGCCTTGAAGACCCGGCGGCGGTGTTGTTCGAGCAGTGGGGCCTATGTAAGGACATGGGCCTGGCCTACTCCGGCAACGACACCTGGGATCACATGCTGCAACAGGGCATCCAGTTGCTCGAGCGCTTCGCTCAGGACGGCCGTGTTCGCATTCGGCGCCCTCGTTCCACTCAGCAGATTCAGTTCAATCGGACCTTGGCTTCCGGCAACAATTTCGTCGCCTACGTCGACGCCATTGGCGAGCTGGACGGCACACCCTGCGTGCTGGAATGGAAGACCACTTCTGCCCGATATCCAGAAGAGCCGGCTGGCATTTCCGCCCTGGATCCGCAACTCGTCTGCTATTCCTGGATGACCGGCATCGACGAAGTTGCCCAGGTTGTTTTCGTCCGCAAGCGACTGGTCGAAGTTCAGTACCTCCGGGCTACCATTTCTGACGAGCAACGGCAGGAGTTCGCCACCCTGGTCGATGACACAGTGCGACGGATCGAGTCGGGGCTGTTCCTGCCGCACAGCGGCATCCGCTTTCCCCAAAACCCGTGCACAACCTGCCCCTTCGTCGGACTCTGCCTCGATAAGCCCGACCTGGTCGAAGCCGGACTGGTGCGCAAGCCAGGAGTGGATCTTGGTCTGTTTGACGAACTTGTTTACTAGCAAGGGACCCGCGATGAGCGAGTCAAGTAGGTAAGGAACTGAGCCGGAAATGGGGAAAGGCTAAGATGAGGGGCCCTGCGCGTCGGCAAGTAGACCGAATTACCAATGGTGCATCCTTCGGGAGCCCGTTTACTAGCATGGTCCCAAACCTAGTGCTCAAAGCAGTGATGACGGCGGCCTCGCACTGAGGTACGTCGATCTCGATCAGGAGAGTACTTTCTTTTGCATGGTTTGGGCCGTCTCGCATGGCAGGTAAATTTCAGGGAGGAGCCATGGCGAAAAAACGAAAGAACAGCACGAAGAAAATAGGTGCGCCAGTGTTGCATTGCCTAAACCCGAATGCTGCCGGTGTGGATGTGGGGGCGATGGAGATCTACATCGCTGTGCCTGTGGACCGAGATCCGCAACCGGTGCGGCATTTTTCGACCTTCACGGAAGACCTGCACGCTGTGGCAGACTGGCTGAAAGCCTGCAAGATCGAGACGGTGGCGATGGAATCAACGGGCGTCTACTGGATCCCATTGTTTCAAGTTTTGGAGGCACGAGGGTTTACGGTGTTCCTGGTCAATGCACGTCACGTGAAGAATGTGCCTGGACGCAAGTCCGATGTTTCCGACTGTCAGTGGTTGCAGTACTTGCATTCAGTGGGCTTACTGCGCGGATCGTTCCGGCCGGAACAGGCGGTCTGCACGGTGCGCTCCATCCTCCGCCACCGGGACAGCCTGGTGCAGATGGCCTCGAGTCATGTGCAACACATGCAAAAGGCTTTGGACCAGATGAACCTGCAACTGCACCACGTGATCAACGATATCACTGGCGTGACGGGTCTAACGATCCTCCAGGCCATCCTGGCGGGTGAGCGCAACCCGCACACGTTGGCGGCACTCCGCGATCGGCGGGTCAAGGCCACGGAGGATACCATTGCCAAGTCGCTGGTGGGAGATTATCGGCGCGAGCATCTGTTCACGCTCGGCCAGTCGTTGACGGCATTCCGTCATTACCAAGAGTTGATCGGGGCATGTGACCACGAGATTGAGCAGTATCTCGAGGCTTTCGAGTCCAAGGTAGATCCTCGCGAAGGTTCTTTGCCGGAATCGAAAAACGAGCAAGAACCGAGTAATGGCATGCCCCGTTTCGATCTGAAAACTCATCTCCATCGAATCTTCGGAGTGGACTTGACGCGGATCCCAGGAATCAACATCCTCACCACGCAGACTCTGTTGGCGGAGATCGGCCCTGACCTCTCGCGCTTTGGCAGCGCACCCGCGTTTACATCTTGGCTGGGGCTCTGTCCGGACAACCGGGTTAGCGGTGGGAAAGTGCTGTCGGTCAAAACGCGGAAGGTCAAGAACCGAGCCGCAACGGCACTCCGCATGGCCGCTCAAGCACTCCATCGCAGTCAATCCTATCTCGGGCACTTTTATCGCCGCATGCGCGCTAAACTCGGAGCTCCCAAGGCGATCACCGCTACGGCCCACAAACTGGCGCGCATCATCTATCACATGGTAACTATGGGACAGGCCTACGACGAAACCGTCTGTGCCCAGAACGAAATACAGAACCGCCTACGTCTGGAAGCTAGACTTCGTAAACAAGCGCGTGAGATGGGATTCCAACTCGTTCTTGCTAACACCGCTGTTTAACAACTGAGGGAGTTCCTCAGGAGGAGGTATCCGCCGATGCCGCCCCGGCTCAATCGCAAGCGCGCCCTGTTTGTTCTCACCAAGATCGACGAGATCCTGGCTTGGGAAAGGCAGAAAGAGGCGGAGCGCGACACCCGCTTCGTCGATCTGGGCAGGTATTTGTGCGAGGTGCGGGCGGGACAGTACTGGAGGCTGGAGAACCTGAAGTCGTTTGACGAGTTCCTGGCGAGGCGGTTCCCGGAATCGAGAAGGAAGGCGTACTACCTGATGTCGATCCACGAGCATCTGCCGCCGCAGGCGCGGAAGGACCTGAAGGAAATCGGCTGGACGAAAGGGCGGGAGTTGGCGAAACTGGCGCGGCGGGACGGTCAGCGCTTCGATTGTGCACCCTGGGTGCACAAAGCGCGGGAAATGCCGAGAGAGGAGTTCAGGCGAGAGGTGGAGAAGGAACTGACGGGAAGGGAAGAAGAACCGTCAGAGCTGATCTACTTCAAGGTCTACAAAAGCCAGATTCCGGTCATCGAGCAGGCGATCGAGACAGCGGCCCTGATGCTGGGCACGGACAAATCGCGCGGTTACTGTCTGGAGATGATCTGCGCCGACTTCCTGGCCGGCGCGCATTTGGACAATGGCAACCCGGAGATCCTGCTCCACTCGATCTCATGCTACTACAAGTTCCTGCCCGGCGAACAGCAGCAAGCTTTCCTCGAAAACCTGCGTGAGAAGGCATCCTGAGAATGATTCGCCCCAAAACTGCTCCTTTGCGGCTTGACCCCTTGTTGTACGAAAGTCTCCGGCAGCAGATCCTGCGTCGCGACGGCTGGCGGTGTCAATCTTGTGGCACGATGTCGAATCTCGAGGTGCACCACAGGGAATTCCGCAGCCATTCTGGAGAAGACTCAGAAGAAAACTTGATCACTCTGTGCACGGCATGCCACGCCACAGCGCATCGTCGCTAAAGCCACGAACGAGTACCTATAAGGCGACTTCGCGATGTGTATCCAGTGGTTCCACTGACCCTACTCTTCCCTCGCCAACGATGCCTGCAATGCGCGCCAAGGTCAGCTCCAGTTTTTCGGGCTCGGGAAAAATCGGCTGAAACAATCCACTCTGCAGCGCCCGCGGACGCGCCCGATTTGCCGACAGATGAATCTTCACGATGGCGCTCCCGGCAGATGTGCTTGCAAATCAAGCTGCAACAATTTAAGAAACACTTTTGCGTCCAGCGTGGGCGTCGGCAGCCGCAGCGTGCCAGTGAAGTTTCAGGGAAGAGTTCCAGTGAAACTCCAGGCAACCGAGACCACCAGTCAGCAAATTCAGTTGTGGAATCCCGCTTGAAACCATCTCCGGCGCCGAGCGCACATCGAGGCGCGACGCGGGAACGACCGTGGCCAGCCTGGGGTTTGCTCCCACCGCAGCCAAAATCTTCGCAGTCGTTTCCTCGGCGGCCTTGTTCCCGATCAAGCGCGGAGAGGCCGGCGGAGAAAAAATAAAAGGGCGACCCGTGGCCGCCGATGAAAAAATCGGAGAGGCAGACATACATTTCTCGCAATTGTCAGGGAACGCAGAGGGCAGAGATCAGCCCGGGCGGAGTCTAATAGTTTTTCGCTGTTTATTCGCCTACTGAAGTATGCCTCTTCCATCTGCCATTGTCGAGATAGTCTGCATCGAATCATGAACAGGAATTGCAACCTGAAGATTTACAATGCTTTGCGACTGCTCCTCGGTTTCGGAAATTGCATGGGACTGTAGCACCCGGCGCATGTGCCGGTGCTGTCCTAAACAGCTTTAGGACAAGACCCATGTGCCAGCCCAGGTTCGGCTGGACCCAACTTTTGTTATAATCAAAATTTGTCGCAATCCACCCGCGGGGCGCTATCGTCTAGGGGTTAGGACGGAAGATTCTCAATCTTCAAACCCGGGTTCGATTCCCGGTAGCGCTACCAACCTTCCTTAAGGTGTGTTCTTCCAACAGGTTGTAGCCTGCCGAGACGCTTGTCCCAAAATTTGTCCCAAAAATCGAAGCTGTGCCCAAGAAAGTGAGTATTGAAAAAGGGTATGGCAAACACCACGGTAAGTATCCGAGAGCGAATCAAGACCGCCGATGGGCGGTGGCAGTGGTCTCAGAAGATTCCGATCCCGCAGGGCAAGTTGAGTCCTTCTGAAGCCGGACGGAAGGGCGTCTTCTACCTAGTCTGGACGGAGAACGGGGAGAAGCAGGAACAGCGCGTGGAAGAAAGGCGCTTTGAGGCGGCGGTCAAAGCCGCGAGAACAAAGGAACGCTATCTGGAGGACGTCGCAGACGGGTTCAGCCGACCCGATCCGCTGAAAACAACTGAACGCAAGACCATCGCTGAGGCAATCGAACGACGCGTACAGAGCATAGAAATTTCGAAAGAGCCAGACACGTTGAAAGCTCACAGGCAAGCACTTCACCAATTTGAGGCATGGAACAAACGGAACTACCCGGAGCGAAAGTTCGTAGACGAGATCGACCACGATCAGGTCATGAATTTTCGAAATTGGGTTGTGAAGTCTGGCAACGAGAAGAAGAACTCCAAGAAAAAGGGTAATGATCTCCTCACTGCGAACTGGAAAGCCATGCGCGTTAACCAATTCGTGAAGATCACGCTGGGTCTTCCCCACGGCAAGGGACCGATTAAGAAGTCGGACTTGGGAAAGATGAAACCAAGCGGCCCGGTAAAAATCTACTCGAAGACCCGACTCCAAGCTTTTTTCAAAGCCTGCAAACCTTATGAAGACCTGCTCTACCGGGCGCTGTACGAACCAGCATTCCGCAAGGAAGAGTTGATGTACCTCGAAAAGGACGACGTGCTCGTGGATCGTCAAATGCTTCGAGTACAGTCGAAGACCCGCTACGATGACGATGGGAATCTTCTCTACAAGTACAAGGCGAAAGCAAACTCTGAACGCGAGGTGCCCATCAGCAAGGAATTGATGCAGCGGATTGTCGATCACATAAACGATCCCACACGGCCCGACTCCAGAATAGTGTTTTGCACTTCCAGTGGACGCCCGGACACTCATTTGTGGGACAAGCTTCAGCCGATTGCCGAGCGAGCCGCAATGGGAAGATTCGACCTAAAAACTTTTCGAGCGACGAGAGCGACCGAGTGGCTGCGTCCAAGATGGCTGGGCGGATTCGGCTATGACATCCAGACTGTCCGCGATCTATTGGGACATGATCAGGATTCTGAAAGCATTTGGTCTTATCTCCGCGCCGTAAAGAAAGAAGAGTTGGTTGCAGAGATGAACAAGGAAAAAGAGGAGGCTGCTTCCACGCAGCCTTCCCTCCCTATCAAGGGGCCTCGGCTCTTGCCTCCAAGCGGATCGGTCGTGATCTCTGGTGTCCAAGCTTTCTGAGCAAAGCTACTCATCAGCAACACGGGAATCATCCTTCTCCCGCCAATTCAGAAGGAAGTACTCCGGATCGCTCCGTACCGTGACCTGCGCCGCTTCCACCAGGAAGAAACGCATCAACCCACTACCTTGTTTGCTGATATGTCCCAGCCGTCGGCTTTCGCCGCTGGAGTCTTCTTCTGGAACCAG
>Ga0326728_10010163_pt1 | contig 22174 bp, 25 predicted proteins | sample MB3enrmetagenome_FD_207602 | JGI IMG/M metagenome (GOLD analysis project Ga0326728, IMG submission 207602) | Lab enriched peat soil microbial communities from McLean, Ithaca, NY, United States - MB31MN | ecosystem: Environmental > Terrestrial > Soil > Wetlands > Peat | place: USA: New York... | reverse complement strand
GAGTATATTGACCGATTTGAGATTCACGGCGGCGCAGGCCCCGGCGAGTGATCCAGGCTTGATGGGCCAACTCGGCTGCAGTATCTGCGCACCTGATCCGTGCATCACGCCCGCTTGCGCACCTCGCGGTCCAGGCGGTCCATCCAGACCAGATAGCTCAGGAACTCCCAGCGCGAGACCCAGAAAAACCCCAGTATCTTGCCCATGGTCAGCGTTTCGGCGGGCATGCCGGAGTAGGTTTCAACCCGCCAGCGCATGTATGGGCTGCGCCAAAAAGCCAGCCGGTGGCCGCGAGTCGCGTTCCACATGAATCGGATCGGAGCGAGCAATGTGCTTCCTTCTGAGCCTCTTGCAGAATTGCCTTCAGGCTATGCATTGTGTCACGGCACGATTTCAGTCGTGCCGAAAATGGCCAATTCAGATTCCGGCTTTAGCCGCTGGAGAATTGCAAATTACTGAAAACAGAACCGCAGGGAGTAAACAGGCTGCGGAGAAAGGAGGAACAAGAAGCGAATCTCCCGAGAAGCGTCCCTCAGGGGCTAAAGCCCGCGTTGATTCTACGGCACTTACGGCACGACTAAAGTCGTGCCCTGACACTTCTTGCAGTCTCAATGGGAATTTCCAAGAGGCTCTTCTGAATGAATTATACCTGGATTCACAGGGCATGGGAGAAGGTGTTCGGGCGGTAAACCGGAGCGTCAGTTTCGGTATAAGCCCAATGAAATCAATAAGCTTCAGCGCCTGAGATTCGCCTTTCAGAGGTTCGGCTCAAAACCCGGCCCCATCCCTCAGCCTGTTCGGCCCGGCGCGCGACCCTCCAAATGGGCGGAAACGCCGTGACTGATCGCACAACGAGCCAAGCGATTCTGCGCTCCAGACATGGGACCGTTGGCGCAGCGCCTACGGCCCCAGCTTGCTGAACAGGCTGTTCGATTGCGAGTCGAGTTGCGCGATTACGTCCTCGAGCGCCGTCTGCTGGGTCTCGGAGAGCGATAGCTGCGTGGAGACCTGCGCCACATCGGCCTGCATCAGATTGGTCTGGGCCGTCGTCAGCTGGGTCTGATCGCTGGTCACCGCGTCGGAGGCGGCTGTTAGCTGGGTGATGGAGTTGTCGATGGTCACGCGCTGCTGCGAGACGTAGTTCAACGCCGTGCTCAGCGCCTCCGTATCGTTCACCGCCTGGGTGGTATTCACCGTGCCGGTGGAGTAGTCGGCCACCAGGGAGTTCAATGCGGCGAAGACGCTGTTCGCGCCGGTGCCCAGGAAGATCTGGTTGCCCGGCACATTCAACTGGATCTTCTGGCCGTTGGGCGTCTCGAGATAATTGATGTCCTCGTCGCCGCTGTATGCGGTGGTGGCCGGCGACGCGCCAGTCGAGGTAGCGAAAGGACTTGTGGAAGTCTGGCCGCCGGCGAAGATGTACTGGCCCTGGTAGTTGGTATTGGCCAGCGACTGCACCTCGTTGACGATGCCCGAGATCTGGTTTCCGATGGACTGCACGTCGCTGGGGTTCATGGTGCCGTTATTGGCGCTGGTAGCCAGCGAGATGGCCTGCGTGAGTTGGGAGACCACGCTGCCGAGCGTCGAATCGGCCACCTGCAACTGGCCGGTGACCAGATTCGAGCTTTGGGTGAAGGAATCGTCCTGCTGAATCTGATTGAGCAGCAGCACATTCTGCCCGGAGGCCACCGGGTTCTGGCTCAGAGAATTGATGGCCACGCCGCTCGACAGCTCGGCGGTCAACTGCTGCTCGTTCACCTGGGACTGATCGAGCGCGCTCGCCAGGTTCGAAATATAATTCGGATCCACCCGCATGCAATTCCTCCGCGAATCGTGCCCTGTTATGGGCGCCCCGCCCTCGCCGCGGCGAGCGGCCAGGGTGGGACAGCAAGCCTTAGGCGACCGTTGCCTGCTCACCCAGGTTCAGGGCCGAGGCCATAACCGTGTTCAGCATCGTGAATACCTGCGAAGCGGCCTGATAGCTGCGCTCCAGCGTGCTCATGGAAGAAGCTTCGTCGTCCAGATTGACGCTGGAGAGAGCGTCGTTCTGGGTCTTCAGCTGCGTCACCGAGGCGTTTTGCGCGGTATTCTCCGTCTGCACGCTGGAGACCAGGGAACCCAGCGTGGAGACAAAGTTCGAGTAGTAATCCGTCGGCGTCGGGCCGCTGCTTATGCCGGCAAAGCCGTTCTGGCTCTGTGCCGACTGCGAGGAAGCCGCCGCGGTCTGGCTGATATTGCCCGTGCCGGCGGGGGCAAAGAGATCCCAGTCGAGATTCAACGCCGCCGCTCCATCGGAGAGCCCGGAGAAGGTTATGCCGCTCACATTCGCGGCTGGACCGACCAGGTCTCCGGCCAGATTGAAGCTCAGCGTTCCGGTCGCATTTACCGACGATACCGGATCGGCAATCACGCTGCCGGCGGTTCCGGTTGCGCCGGCGATCGTCAATACGCCGTTGGTGTTCGAGACTGTGACGCCGGTGATTCCTTTCGCCGTCAGCGCGGCATCCAGCGCCGCCACATAGCCGGAGGGCGGCGGACCGGTGGCGCCCACCGCCTCACCGGCGGTGACCGGCGGCGCGATGATCGTAGCCGTGCCCAAGGCGGTATTCCCGGTAATCGTCAGATTCGTTCCGGGATTCACCGTTTCTCCGGGGCCGAAGATGTAGCTCACCTGGTTGGCAACGCTGGTATTGGCCGTCACCACATCCGGCATCGTAACGCTGTAACCCCAGGTGTTGCCGCCCTCGTTGGTGTAGGTCACCGTGGCGTTATAGCTGTTGCCCAACGAATCGTAAACCTCCACTGTGCCGGTCGTGGCGCCGGCCACCGGAGTGGCTGAGTCCAGCGTCTGGGTCATGCTGAAGGCGGTCGTCGCCGATGGCTGCATGATCGATAGCTTGGCGAGATTCGCCATATCGATGGCATTCGTGTTGTCGCCTGTTCCCTGCCCCAGCGCGGCGGCGGCAATCTGGTTGGGGTCGGTCATCGCCACGCTCATATTGGCCGCGCTGCCCGCCACAACCGCGGGTTCGTTGAAGATGTAGAGGGGATTGGCTGCCGTGCCGGTGGCTCCATCCAGATCGGTTCCCGTGTTGTTCAGCGCGTTCACATTCGTCGAGACGCGGAAGGCCAGTTGATCGAGCGAGCTCATCACGCCGGGAATGTCCTGATCGCGCGCCGTCAGATACCCGCCCAGCTCGCCGCCCCCGCCGGCCAGTTGCGCCGTCACATCCGTCGTCCCCACATAGAAATGGGTAACCCCGCCCACCGTCCCGGTGGTCAACTGGAAGCTCGTCCCCTCGGAGAGCAGCAACTGCCCGGAGGTGGTGGTAATCGAGAGGCCGTTGTTTTCGGTGGTGATCTGGTTGATGCCGATCAACTGCGATAGCTGGCTGATATCCTGCTGTCGATCGTCCTCCAGAGTGCCGGCGTCGGCGTCCGGCGAGGTGGACTGAATCTGCTGGTTCAACTGCGCGATGGCGCTGGTCAGCGAGTTCACCTGGCTGGTCACGCCGCTCGCCTCCTGATCCAGAGCCGATCGCTGCTCACCCAGGCTGGCCGCAGCGTTGGACACATCGCCGGCCAGGGTTGACGCCGAGGAAAGCACCTGCTGGCGCAGCGCATTGTCGGTGGGATTGGCCTCCAGCGATGAAAATGAGTTGAAGAAGCCGGTGATGTCGCTGCCGATGTCTCCCGCTGTCGCGCTGGCCGAGCCCGAATCGGGCGTGAACAACGCCTGCACGCCGGTCAGCGCCGCCAGCCGCGCGCTCGAGGCCGAAGCCGACTGCTGCTGCTGGTCCAGCCGCTCCTCCAGCACCCGGTCTCTCAGCGACGTGGGGCCCGTCTCCGTGACCCCCGAACCGTAGGAGGCTCCGTTGATTTGAACCGGCGGGTTCTCCCGCCAGTTGGGAATCTCCTCCGTATACCCGGGGGTATTGGCGTTGGCCACGTTGTTGGCCACTATGCTGAGCGCCGACTGATCGGCGTCCAGCGCCCCCGAGATGAGGCTGAATGCGGAGCTAATTGTCCCCATGGCCGCTCTCCGTCCGCGCCCATCGCGGCGCCGGCGGTTCCCGGTACTCCAACCGGCCCGCGCGCAACTCCCGCAAGCGGTTCATTACGTTCAGATTGGCCCGCGTCGCCTCCAGCACCCGGGCGAATACCGCCATCTCCCCCGCGGCCTCCCGAGCCTCCTGGGCTCGCGCGGCGCGCTCCCCGGCTTCGGCCGGCGTCAGCTCGCGATTGAGCGCCTGGCACGACAGCGCCAGCTCCTCCAGCCGGTCGGCATCCAGCCGGGCCAGCGCCAGCGAGGCCTCCACCACCAGCCCCTTCAGCTCCCGATGCTCCTGGCGCGCCCCAAACTCCACCATCTGCCGCTTCCCTCTCCTTGCTGCCGGGATGCTCCCGTTCCCATCTCTCTCAAGCCCTGCCAGCCGGCCCATCTCTTTCCGTCATCCGCCGCGCCTTCCACGCCCTGGGCGCCCGGCCTCCGGCTCAGCCCCATCCCGCCGGTCGCATCACTGTCCCGTGCCCAGCATGGAGTCCACCACCTTGGCCGCCACCGCCGATGCCGGCACATTGTAGGTTCCCGCCGCCATCGCCGCCTGAACGCCGGCTACCTTGTCCGCGCGCACATCCGGCTCGGCCGCCGTCAGCGATACCTCGCTTCCCGCGCTGCTGAAAGTCGCCCGGTCGCTCGTGAACGCGCTCCCGCCGGCGGGGGCATTGCCCTTGGTCTGGGGCGCGGCCGGGGCTGGCGGCGTCACTCCCAAAAGCGACTTCAATCCATCGAGACTGCTGCGAATATCCATACGTTTTGCTCCTTGCTGAGCCTATCGGCGCGTCCGCTAATCACTCTAGTCATTCACGAGCTCTCATAGCGGTATCGCCGTGCCGATTTCAGGTTACTTTTCCGGTTGTGCCCCGGTTACCGGAATGGGAGAGATCCTTGACGATTTGGGTCGCAATTCCAAATCCTCCCCCCTCGCTCAGCGCGCGGCCCAGAGCTTCTGAGGCAAACTCCCCCAGCGCGCCGTTGGAGCCGGAATCGCTATCGGAGTCTTCCTCCGACCCGGTGAGCGAGTCGGCCCGCGTCATGGGCTTCATCAGCTCCTTCATCATCTGCGCCTCGAACTCGTGCGCCGCCCGCACCAGTCTGGGCTGCGGAGTGGCCGAGTCTCCCGTCCCGGCTGCCGCCGTCGCCGCCGCGATCAAATGCATTAGAGAACCTCCAGATCGGCCTCCAGCGCGCCGGCCGCCTTCATTGCCTGCAGAATCGAAATCACATCCCGCGCGCCCGCCCCTGTCCGTTGCAATTCCTGAACCAAATCCTCCACCGTCGCGCCCTCTTTCAGGTCGATGCGGTTGACCGGCTTGTCCTGGGCCTGCACCGCCGTCTGCTGGACCACCTGAGTCGTTCCCGCGGCGCCCGGATTCGGCTGCGAGACCAGCGTCTCGGAGATCACATTTACCGACAGGCCGCCGTGCAGAATGGAAACCGGCTGCAGGCGAACCGTGCCTCCGATGACCACCGTCCCGGTCCGCTCGTTCACCACCACGCGGGCCCGCGGATAGACCTCGACCTCGACGGCCTCAACCCGGTCCAGAAGCGCCGCCATGTCCTCATCCGGCGCGGCCGCAATCTCCACCCTCCGGCTGTCGACGGCGTGAGCGCGCTCCGAACCCAGCGCCCGATCGATGGCCGCGGCCATCCGCTCGGCGGTGTGGAAGTCGGCGTCGTTCAGCACCACGCTGACCATGTGCATCTGCTTCAAGTCGAAGGGAACCGGCCGCTCCACCAATGCTCCGCCGGGGATGCGCGCGGTGGTGGGGTGGTTGAGTTGCTTCGAATTGCCGCCCGACGTGGCCATGTAGCCGCCCAACACCAGTGCGCCTTGAGCCTGCGCGTAAATCTGTCCGTCCGGTCCGTAGAGCGGAGTCATCAGCAGAATCCCCCCCTCGAGCGACCGCGCGTCCCCGGCCGACGAAACGGTAATATCCATCTTGTAGCCCGGACGGCTGAAGGGCGGCAGCGTAGCCACCACAAAGACTCCCGCCATGTTCTTCACCTGCATGTTGCTGGCGCTGTTTGAGCCGGTTTGGGGAACGGTGACGCCCATCCGCTCCAGCGCCGAGATCAGAGTCTGCGCCGGAAAGACCGTCTGCGAACTGTCCCCGGTGCCGCGCAGCCCCACCACCAGCCCATAACCCACCAACTGGTTGTCGCGGATCCCCTCGATGGTAGCCACATCCTTGATGCGCGCCAACTGCGGCGCGGACTCGGCGCGGGCCGGCGCAGCCGCAAGAACGAGAGCAACCGCCAGCGCCATCCAGCGCCCAACCGGTCTTCCTGGCCGCCCCAGCGCCGTCCTCTCTCTCGCGTCCTGCATGGCTCTCATCTCTCGCCTCGGCGATCCCGGCCGACAGTTTCTATTCCCTATTCCCTATTCCCTATTCCCTATTCCCTAGAAGATCAACAGCCTCTCCAGAAAGCGCACCAGCGGGTTCTGGCGGTAGGTGGAGTCGTTGACGATGCCCTTGCCGGTCACTTCCAGTTCCAGGTCGGTCATAGCGGTCGACAGCACCTGATTCTGTGAACTCACGTCCTCCGGGCGCACCAGACCGCGCAGCCGGATCAGCTGCGTCTGCTGCGAGAAAGTCAACTGCCGCGTGGCCTGCACCACTAGCATGCCGTTGGGCAATACATCCACCACCTCGGCGCCGAAGGTGGTGGCCAAACTGGAGTTGGTCGTGCTCTGGCCCTGCGCCGTCAGCCCCGAGGAGGCGCTCATGCCCACCAGGTTTTGCAAGGCGTTCGCGGCCTTCAGCTTGCCGAACAGCGAGGTCAGCCCGGAGTTGGCGTTCGAGGCCCGGGAGTTCTTGACCTGACCGTCGGTCGAGGCCGCCAGGCTCTCCGTCACCACGATCGCCACCACGTCGTGCAGCCGGACCGCCTTGGCGTCGGTGCCCAGCCTCACCAGCCGGCCCTCGGGAGTCCAGATCGAGCCCGGCGTCTTCACCTCCGCCGCCTGCTGCGCCCGCACCCGCTCGATGTAGGCGTGCAGAGCCGCCTCCGGAGGCGTCGGCTTGGCCGCCGGCAGAAACGGAATCTTCTTCCCGTCCAGGGCGCGAACGGGCGCCGCCGGCATGAGAACAATGGAAAAGGAAAGGATAAGAGCGCAAAGAACTCCCGGCTTCATGGCCGCGCCTCCGTCTGGGGTTGAAGCTCTGCCCGGCCCGGCCCGAGAGCCACGGCCCGCACCACCCTGCCGCCAATCTTCAGCCGCGCCTCGAAGACCGAGCCGAGGACCGCCGGGCCCAGCGCTACCGCCTCCAGGCGCGCCTCGACCACCGGAGTATTCTCTTCGACGATTAGCCGCTCTCCGGCGCGAATGACCGGCCGGAGTTCCACCTGGGCCGGCTCAACCGCCTGGTCCCGCCGCGGCGGATTGCGGCCGGCTTCCACCAGCAGCAGCAGCCCCGGCCCGCCCGGATGACCGGCATTCCGCTCCAGCAGCCACCGGGCTCCGCTGTTCGGGTCGTCGATCTCGCGGACGATTTCGCCCCCGTCCAGCGCCAGGGCCAGCACCGGCGGCGAGATCAGCATCCGCATTCCGGGGCCGGTTGCGGCGGTCGTCTGCCCGCAGGCCCCTGGCGCCGCCAGTACTACGAGCGCCGCGCCCCATCGCATCGTCCGTCCCGTTCCCATTCCGCCTCCGGCACTCCCTTACTTCATGGATTGCATGATTTTTACCTGGTCATATTGTTGACTTGAGAGTACATATCGTCTGCCGCCTTGATGACCTTGGAGTTCGATTCGTAGGCTCGCTGGGCCAGCACCATCTGCACAAACATGGTCACCACGTCCACATTCGAGTTCTCCAGGTAGCCCTGCTGCAGGGTGCCCAACCCCTCCGTTCCACCGGGGTTGCCCAGGACCGGGTCGCCGGAGCTGAGCGTGGTCTGCAAAAGGTTCGATCCCATGCTTTCCAGACCCCCTGGGTTGGGAAAGGTGGCCAGTTGCAGCTGCCCCAGTTGCGAGGGGTTCTGCTGCCCCGCCAGGGTGGCGTTCACCACTCCATATTGGGTGATGGTGATGGCGGTGGCATTGGAGGGAATGGTGATGGTGGGAATCACCGGGTCGCCGTCGGTGGTCACCAGCGTTCCCTGGTTGTTCAACTGAAACTGCCCGGCGCGGGTGTAGGCGATGGTGCCGTCGGGCCGCTGCACCTGAAAGAAGCCGGTTCCCTCGATGGCCACGTCCAGCGGGTTCGAGGTCTGGTTCAGCGATCCCTGGGTCATAATCACCTCGGTGGCCGCCGACTTGGTGCCCAACCCGATCTGCAGCCCGGCCGAGACCGTGGACTGGCTCTGCGCCGCTCCCGGCGTCACCAGGTTCTGGTAGACCATGTCCTGAAACTCCAGGCGCAACTGCCGAAATCCGGTGGTCGAGGAGTTGGCCAGGTTGTTGGCGATGGTGTCCAGGTTCATCTGCTGCGCGCTCATGCCGCTGGCGGCGGTGTACAAGGCTCGAATCATCTTGTTCTCCTTCTTGAAGGACTAAGGGACTAAGGGACTAGGGACTAAGGGACTAGGGAAATGGGGACGCCTATTCCATCGCAACGACTGCCTTTTCCCTTGAAGCTAACCGCAAATTCCATCCCTATCCCCTCGGTCCGCTCGTCCACAAACCCTTAGTCCCTCATTCCCTTAGTCCCTAGTCCCTTAGTCCCTTAGTCCCTCACACTCGCGGCAGATCCTCGCTGGCGATCTTGTTGAACTCGGTGTGGAAGATGGTGAGCGCCTTCTGCATCATCTCCGCCTGGCGCTGCATCACGATCAGGTTCAGCGACCCCTGAACTACGTCCTGGTTGGCGGTCTCGATCGCTCCCTGATGGACCGATGCGCTCTTCGAGGGCGACGGAGCGATTCCGTCGGGCGCGATGTAGCGATTGGCGCCCTCGGGCGTCATCTGCGAGCCGGCGGGAAAGGTGAAGACTCCCACCGTGGCCACCACGCCGCCGGCCACCGAAAGCACGCCGTCCGCGCCCACCGTCGCCTCGCCCGGAGGAACCGGAATCGGCTGCCCGGCGGCCGACAGCACCGGCTCACCCGCGGCGGTTACCAACTGCCCGTTCTGGGCGCGATGGAAGCCGCCGTCGCGAGTGTAGCGAATGCCGTTTGGGGTCTGGACCTGAAAGAATCCCTCGCCCTCGATGGCCAGGTCGAGGGGATTGCCGGTCTGCTGAATCGCGCCCTGGGCCATGCTCAGCCGGTCGCCGCCCAGCAGTCCAAAATTGTTCACCACGCGTCCCAGTTGCGAGTCCAGGGCGTCGGGGCCCAGTAGCACCGAGCGGAAGTACTCCCGCTCTGCCCGGTAGCCGGGAGTCTGCGCGTTGGCCAGATTGGCGGCCGCCGTGTCCAGGGCCTGGGTTCGAGCCACCAGCCCGGTCATCGCCGCATAGTAGCCGCTGTCCATCGAGCCCGCCTCCCGCCGCTTAAGAAGCGTGCAGGTGGAGGACCGGAAGTGACTCGGAAGGGATTAGAACGACATCAGAATTGAAGTGCGGGGGTACGGGTCAGGCGTCGGAGAACCGGGCGGGCGCCGGCCTCCAACTGCCAATTGTCAGCTTTTAGCCGACCCCCGACCCCCGATCCCTGATCTCTGATTCCTGCCTTACTGCAGGCCGTCGCAGATAATGGTCACGGCAAGGCTGGCATCGTCGAAGCGGTAGGTGTGATCCAGCTTGAACTCCGGCGCCTGCACATGGAGGTGGTAGTCCCGGCCGGTGATGACGGCCGGCACGCTCAGCCCGCAGTTGGCCGCCAGCTCCGGCACCTTGCCCTTCCACGCTCCAGCCAGCATGTTGCAGAGTTCGCCGATCCCATCCTTGACCGTGTCGTCAACCTCGGAGAACTCCATGCCCGTCATGTGTGCGGCGATACTGATGGCCGTCGAACTGCCGCTCTTGAAGACGCAGGCCCCGCTCAACACCCCGCCAAAGCCCACCACCGCGGTCACCGACTCCTGCTCCTGGACAATGGGTCCGGGGACGCGCTGGCAGTTGACCCCCAGCATCAGTTTGAAGACCTCTTCCACACTCTCATCCAGGTTCCGCGGATCGGAGACCAGTTGTACGGATTCACGCAACGAGACCGCCATGGTACGCTCCATTTCGTCAGTGCCGCCTCCGCGCGCTCGCACGAGGGCGGCTGTTCGCGCGCCGTTCAACAGCATTTCGATCCCCTCCGGTTACGCCGCATTCACCAGCGGCAGCACCCGTTCCTTCACCTGCTCGGCCGTAAACGGCTTGCGGATATATCCCCGCGCCCCGGCCAGGATGGCCTGCTTCACATGCTCCTCGCTCGACTCGGTGGTAATCATCACCACCGGAATGCCGGGAGCCAATCCCTGCGCCCGGATCTGGCGCAGAAACTCCAGCCCATCCATCGAGGGCATGTTGATATCCGAGAGAATGAGGTCCACAGACTTGGACTTCAGCAGGTCCAGCCCCTCGGCGCCGTTGCCGGCCTCGTATACCACCATTTGGTCAAGGCCCGCCTGACGGAGGGACCGCTCCACAATCTTGCGCATTACCGAGGAATCGTCGACGATCAGGGTTCGGATCTCACGCATCTCCCAGGCTCCTCTGCTGGATTGCCTATCGGCTCTGGCGCTGAATCCATGAGCCGCTTGAAACTTCCTTTGGCGCGACTCCCCGCCGTGGGGAAACTCCGCGCCAGCCCGCCCGGAAACAGGCCATGACTTCAAAGGCTGCCCTGAGCCTGTCGAAGGGCGCCGCAAATGCCGCAAAGGAAACGCGGAGTCCGCGGCGGCGGACCGCGGAGGGGTTGCGGGATGCGCCAGAGACAATTGGGCGGAGGTTCCTCAGTGGGCGCCGATCGAACAGATCAGGTCCGCAACCGAATTGGCTTCGGGCAGCGGTCCAGCCTGGGGGCGCGGCCACATCCTGAGCCACAGGCAGTCGTGCGCCCTGACCAGGCGCGACTCCACCGGTTGCGCCCTCTCGATGGCCTTCGAGAGCGCCTGGACCACAGCCGGCTCCGAGCCCGCCTCGATCAGCTCCACGGGTGGAAACCTGGCGCTCAGCATGCGCGCATGCGCCGCACGGAACTGCGATCCCCGCACCAGCCCGCTTTCCACCCGCAGCCCCGTCATGCGCTCGATGGCCAGAGCCAGCACCGGATCGAGCCGCTCCTCAAAACCCAGGTAGAGAAGCCTGCCCGCCGCCACGCGCAAGGGCAGCGCCCCAAAGGCGTCCACGAACAGCCTGGGCACCAGAGCGGTCAGCGCCTCGGCGTCGTGAAACTCCATGGGCAGCACCGCACAGCTCCATTGCAGGCCCAGCGCTCTAGTGACCAACTGCTCGCTGGCCGCCTGCCGGCGCACCAGCCAGTGGCCCAGCCGCCCGGCTCCAGCCCCCTTTTGCTCCTCCAGAGCCTGTCGCAACTGGCCGGAGGTGATCCAGCCCTGTTCCATCATCAACAGGCCCAGCGGGACACGATGACGGTGGCTCTGCTCGGCGCTGCCCCGGCCGTCCAGCTCGCGCCAGACGGCCGCGGCGACGCGCGCCGACGTGCATGCGGCCGAGCAGCTCCAGCCGCCTTCAAAGACGGGAGCCGCGCGGCTGCGCCAAAGGTGCAGCCAGCCCGACCCGCAGGCGGGATTGGCGCAGGTTTGGAAGAACCCCGGCCGCGCTCCCTTCAAACTGTGCCCTGGACGGGTAGTCGGGGCCTCAGGGCGCAAGGGCTTTTGGCCGGAGCGTTCCGCGATCGGCGCTTGACGGGGGCCCGTGCGCGCCTCCCCATCCGGCCTCCCGTTCAGAACAGGCATCGTATGCTCTCCAGCCGCTTCCTGGGCGCCGCCACCTCGGTGACCCGCAGGCCGAAGTTGCCGTTCACCAGCACCACTTCCCCGCGGGCCACGATCTTGTCGCCCACAATCAGGTCCACGGGGTCGGCTACATGGCGGTCCAGCTGCACCACATCCCCCGGCCCCAGGTCGAGGAGTTCGCCCAGCGGCATCTCCCGGCAGCCGAAGCGCAGCGTGGCTTCAAGCTCGACATCGAGAAGCAGTTCGATGCCCGGGCTCAAGGCTATCCCCGGGCTCACGCCCGCCGGCGGCTCCTGCGCGGGCGCGCCCGCCGAGGCCGTCGCCGGCTTGGCCGCCGGCTTGGGGCCACGCACCTCGTCCCGGACCAGAATCGTCCAGGCGCGGTCGCCCGATTTCAACTGGAAGGCGCAGGAGACCTTGCTCTCCCCGGAGGTGGGCTCAAACCTCTCGACGCGGCATTTCCGGCCCGTCTTGGCCAGCAGCTCCCCGGCAGCGGCATCGGCCACCTCGCGCAACAGCTCACCCCACCCGGCCTTCTGGTCCATCCCCTCGCCTACCAGGGGCGACTCCAGAATCTTGCCGTCGAGAACCACCGCGAAGCGCCCTTGGTCGTCGCCGGAGAGGGTGGCGGCGAAGCCGAAGGCGTCGGCGGCGAGCGGCTTGGGCAGCGCCTCAATCAGCTCCGGCTCCCCGGCCAGGGCCTGTGAGAACAGGGCCGCGGCCGCGCCGGTCCAGCACTCGAGATAGGTCTTCATCGCTCGGCCTCCCCGATCCGGCGCTCGATCCGAGCCCCGCGATGCACCCCGTGGCGGATGGGCTGCGCCTCACAAAGCGTCTGTCCGCCTACCTGCCACACGGGCAGCGTGTTGGCGGCCAGTTCCAGGCGCAGCACCTTTCCCGGCTCCATGCCTTCGATCGCGCTCGCCGCCAGGCGCATGGGAGGCAGTTGCAGGGAACCGCCAAAGCGAATGCGGCGCGCCGAGGCCTCCATCCGCGCCCGCGTCTCCCCGGCGTGGCGGCGGCTGCGGCCCCAATCCGACGTCAGCCGGCGCAGAATGGTGTTGGCCACCACGGCGGGAAAGGCCAGGTTGAGCAGCCCCGAACTGTGCGGCATGCGAATCTCAAAGCTCAGGCAGAGCGTCTTTTCGGTGACCGACATGATGCGCGCCACCTGGGTCTGCATCTGGCGGCGCTCGAAGTTGAAGCTCAGACCCACCGGCTGCCAGGCCGCGGTCAGCTCGCGGCAGACGATCTCGACCACCGAGCCGAGAATGGATTCCTCGATGTCCGTGAGCTCGCGCAGCGGGCCGTCCCGGCCCTCGCCGCCCAGCAGCAGGTCGATCACCGGAGGCGCCAGGGCCAGGTCCAACTGCAGCACCGACAGCGCTCCCAGCGGCTCCAGCCGCACCGACGCCACATAGCTGATCTCGGGAATGCGCAGCAGAAACTCGTTGAACTGGATCTGCTCGGCCGAGACCAGGTTGACCTGAAAGCGGGTGCGCAGCCAGGCGGCCAGATTGTGGGTCAGATTGCGGGCGAACAGATCGTTCAACATGCTGATGGCGCGCAACTGCTCGTTCGAGATCTGCCCCGCCGAGGAGAAGTTGTAAGGCACGATCCGGGCCCGCACCTCGGTCCGCGAAGAGTCCGGAGTCGAGCTTCGGGCGGCCTCGAAGAGGGCGTCGATCTCATCCTGCTTGAGCGTCTTCTCCATCATTCGCTACTCTCTCCGCACGGTTCGCGTTTCATTTCTTTCCTCCGCCGGGGCCTGTCCCTTGCCCAGTCCCGCCCAGTCCCGCACAATCCCGCACAACCTGCCTAATCCTGCCCAACCTGCCCGGCGCTTATCCCGGCCAGGGCCCGGGCCGATCAGCGCCTCCCCCGATCCGGTCCCTTGCCGGCGCCGGCGCGGTCGAATGCCCCGCGCGCGGCCAGGTCCTTGAGCGCGGCCCTCAGATGTACCACGGCCGAGGCGTGCACCTGGGAGACTCGCGACTCGACCACCCCCAGCGCCAGGCCGATCTCGCGCATGGTCATCTCCTCGTAGTAGTAGAGGGTCATGACCAGCCGCTCCCGGTCGGGCAGATGTGCGATGCCGTCGGCCAACCGGTCTTCGAGCTCGCTCCGCAGGCAGCGGAAGAGCGGGTCCTCCTCGGAGTGGCCGGGCACGTACGCCAGCTCCTCTTCGCCCGAATCCTCGTTCCGCTCCATGTGCAGGGTGCCGATCTCCAGACCCTTGAGATCGCCCAGCAACTGCTGGTACTCCTCCAGTCCCAACCCCATCTCCGCGGCTACCTCGGGCTCCCCCGGCGCGTGGCCCAGCCTGGCCATCAGCACCCGGATGGCCTCCTCGACCGCGCGGCCCTTGCGGCGCAGCTCCCGCGGACTCCAGTCCAGCGTCCTCAAGCTGTCCAGAATCGCTCCCCGGATGCGAAACTGCGCATAGCTGCGGAACTGCACCTTCTTGGCCGGGTCGAACTTGGCGAAGGCGTCCATCAGCCCCACCACCCCGGCGGAGACCAGATCCTCGATGTCCACATGCTGGGGCAGCCGTTCATGAATGCGCCGGGCCAGAAAGCGCACGATCGGCAGATGCTCCAGCAGCACCCGCTCCTGCTCGCCGGTGAGCATCGGAGTCGCGGCCGCGCCGGGCGGATACCCGCTCCCCGCCGCGCCACGGCGCATAGGGCCCTGGTTCCCCGCCACCCCCGCCGATTCGATCCCCATCTCCGTCCCCTTCAGTCAATCGCCAACCCTTTTTCTTTGTCCCTAGTCCCTAGTCCCTGTTCTTCGAGCGCCTCAGCGCACCGTTCCCACCGGGCGCAGACGGATCTCGGGAGGAATCTCACTGGCGGCGACGACCGCAAGGCGGGGTAACACCGGCTCCAACCAGCGCTTCACGTGATAACGCGCCGGACTTGGAACTAGCAGCACGGGAAGAGCCGCAGCCGAGGCGGCGCCGATAAGCTGCCTCACAGAATCGGCCAGACGCCGGACCAGGGGAGTTCCCGAGGGCGCCTGGGCGGCCAGCAGGCGCTGGCCGGTCTCCGGCGCCAGGGTGACCAGAATCTCCTCTTCCAGGGCGGGATCGAGCAAAAGGACCGGCAACTGGCCCTCGTTGTCGAGCAGCGGCCGGATCAGCCGCCGTCCCAGCGCCTGGCGCGCGGCCTCCACCAGCGCCACCACATTCTTGCTCACCGGCGCGGTCTCCAGCAGGGCCTCGAGAATCGCTCCCAGGTCGCGGATCGAGACCCGCTCGCGAAGCAGTTGTTCGAGAACCCGGCCCACCTCGCCCAAGGTCAGCAGCTTGGGCACCAACTCCTCCAAGAGCTTGGGATGACTCTCATTGAGCGAGTCCATCAGCCGCTTGGTCTCCGCCCGGCCCAGCAGCTCCCAGGCGTGGCGGCGGATCAGCTCGCCCAGGTGGGTGGTGATCACCGTGACCGCGTCCACCACCGAGTAGCCGGCGGCGATGGCCTGGTCTTCGAGCGCGGGGGCGATCCAGATGGCCGGAACCCCGAAGGCCGGCTCCCGCGCCTCCTTGCCGGCCAGCGGACGGCGGCCTGGGTCGCCGGAGACGGCCAGCAGCAGCGGCCCCTCGGTCTGCCAGCGGCCGATCTCCAGGCCGCGCAGGCTGAACAGGTACTCGCGGGGCCGAAGGCGCAGATTGTCGGAGATATGCACCGGCGGCACCAGAAAGCCCATCTCCGCGGACAGGTGCCGGCGCAGGGAGCGCACACGGCTGAGCAGTTGCCCGCCCTGCTTCTCGTCCACCAGCGGAATCAGCTGGAAGCCGATCTCCAGGGTCAGCTCTTCCAGGCGCAGGAGAGCGGCCAGATCCGATCCCTGCGCCTGCTCGGTCTTCTTCTTCTCGCCTGTTCCCAGCTCGGCCTGCGGGAGGGCCAGGGGCCGGGCAGCCACGTGCCGCCCGCCCCAGTAGAGCGCTGCCGCCACGGAGAGAAACGCCAGCTTGGGCAGCCCCGGAATCAGGCACATGGCCGCCGAGACCAAGGCGGCCAGGTAAAGGGTGGTCGGCTTGCCCAGAAGCTGCTGGCGGATCTCGGCCCCCAGCAGTCCCGCCGAATTGGCCCTGGTCAGGGTGATGCCGCCGGCGACCGAGACCAGAAGCGAGGGGATCAAAGTGACCAGCCCGTCGCCCACCGTCAGCACCGTGTAGGTGTGCGCGGCCTCGGAGAGTTCGATGCCCTGCTGCAGGGTTCCGATCAGCAGCCCGGCGACAATGTTGATGGCGGTAATCAGAATGGTGGCCAGAGAGTCCCGCTGGTTGAAGCGCGCCGCCCCGTCCATGGCTCCGTAGAACTCGGCTTCGCGGGCGATCGCCTGACGGCGGCGGCGGGCCTCGGCCTCGTCGATCAGCCCGGCATTCATGTCGGCGTCGATGGCCATCTGCTTGCCCGGCAGCGCGTCCAGGGTGAAGCGCGCGGTGACCTCGGCGGTGCGCACCGCCCCGTGCGAAACCACCAGAAACTGAATGGCGATCAGCGCCAGGAAGAGCACGAAGCCGACCACGTAGTTGCCGCCCACCACGAACTGGCCGAAGGCCTCGATCACCTTGCCCGCGGCCGCCGTGCCCTCCTGCCCGTGCAGCAGGATGCGGCGGCTGGAAGCGATGTTCAGGGCCAGCCGGAAGAGGGTCAGCAGCAGAAGCAGGGTGGGAAAGACCGAGAGCTCCACCGCGCGGCGGATCTGCACCGCCGAGAGGAAGACCACGATCGAGGCGGCCATCGAGAGCGCCAGCAGGATGTCCAGGGCGGCGGCCGGCAGCGGGATGAGCATGACGAAGATCACGCTGACCGTCCCCAGGGGCAGCACGTACTCGCGCAGCCGTTCGAGGATGGACGGATGGGGCATCATGCCCGCGGCCAGGGCGGTGGTGCTCATCCGGGACCTCCCGCAAAGGGTGGGGCGCCGGAGAACGGACCTCCGGGTGGGCGGGCGGCCTGCGCCCGGGCCCGGGCGGCGGTCTCGCGGGCGCGGCGCTCGCGCAACTCGGCCTCCACGCGCTGACGATAGAGATAGGCCAGAATGGCGGCTACCGCGGCGTACAGATCGACCGGAATCGGCTGGCCGACCTCGACCGAGCGATAGAGGGAGCGAGCCAGGGGCGGGTTCTCGATGATCGGCACGCCGGCCCAGCGGGCCTCCGCCTTGATCTCCTCGGCCAGCAGGTTGCGGCCCTTGGCCACCATCTTGGGAGCCTCCATGGTGGTGAAGTCGAAGCCCAGCGCCACGGCATAGTGGGTGGGGTTGGTCAGCACCACGGCGGCCTTGGAAACGTCGGCCTTCACCCGGCGGCGGCGCATCTGGCGCTGCAGGTTGCGGATGCGGCCGCGGATCTGCGGATTGCCCTCGGTCTGCTTCATCTCCTCGCGCATGTCCTGGCGGCTCATCTTCAGCCTGGACTCGCGGCTCTGCCACTCGATCAGGTAGTCGATCAGCGACCAGCCGAAGAGCAGCCAGGCGGCGGCCAGGAGAAGCCCATAGATGTCCGCGCCCAGCAGCTCCAGGCGGGCGGTCGAAAACGGAGGCATGGTCAACTGCCGCCCGATGCGCTGGACGGCGAAGACGGCCAACAGGCTGGCGGGAAGGAGCGACTTGCCCAGCCGCCCCGCGGCGCGCAGCGAGAAGAGGTTCTTGAGGTTCGAGACCGGGTTGATGCGATCCGGCTTGAAGCCGACGGCCCCGGCATAGAAGTTGATGCCCCCGGTCTGCATAACTCCCGCCGTCAGAGAGGCCGCGGCCACCGCCGCGATCACCACCCCCGGCGGCCCCAGAACCCCCAGCGCCAGCCGGCGCATGGCGTAGAGCGTGGGTTGCATCTCGGCCGGCTCCCAGCGGGCGAGCGCGCCCAAAGCGAGAAAGCCGGCATAGGCTGCCCGCCAGGCGCTGAGAACCCGGCTGCCCAGCATGCCCAGCACGATCACTCCGGCCAGGGTTCCGGCCGCGGCCGACAGCTCGCGGCTGTGCAGCACATCGCCTTCCTTGCGAGCCTCCTCGCGGCGGTGCTGCGTGGCCTGTTCGGTGCGCTCTCCAGGCATCGGCTACCCTCCCAGCCCAGGAACCGCGCCGCCGCCCGGAGAGGCGATCATCCGCTCGGCCAGGTCGAGCAGGCCCGCGAAGCGCGCCTCGATGAAGCGCGGCCACAGGGCCAGCGTGCCGGCCAGCAGGGCGAATCCGGTCAGGGTCTTCAGCGGCACGGTCAGGTTCATCACCGGCAGCTGCGGGCTGAGCTTGCCTAACAGGGCCACCGCCACCTCGACCAGCATGGTTGCGGCCAGCACCGGCGCGGCCAGCTCCAGGGCGGCCAGAAAAACGCCGCCGGCGGCGCGCACAATGCCCAGCGCGGTCACCGGGGTGAGCGCAAAACAGCCCAGGGGCGCCACGCGGAAGCTGCGCACCATGGAGGCCAGAAGAATCCGGTCCAGCCCGGCCCCGATCAGCACCAGGGTGCCCATGAGCTGAAACAGATCGCCCATCAGCGGCGTCTGGATGGGTGAAGTGGGGTCCAGCAGATTGACCATCGAGAAGCTGAACTGCACCCCGGCAATCTGCCCGGCGAACAGCAGCATCTCATTCAGCAGCGTGAGGGTCAGCCCGTAGACCAGGCCCACCGCCAGCTCGCCCAGGAGCGAGGAAAAGCCCAGGCTCACCCGGGCTTGCGGAAGCGCGGCCACCAGAGGAGCGAGCAGATATGCCACGGCTCCCACAAAGACCGCCTTGGTGCGCAGGGTGAGCGCGGTCGAGGAGAAGAAGGGGGCAAAGGCCACCATGCCGCTCACCCGCACCAGGGTGAGCGTCATCGCGCTCAGAAAGCTCGTCCACTCCGGCATGGTTCCCTTTCAGCTTTCGCTGTTAGCTTTTGGCTCGGAGCTTTTGATCCTTTGCCCGCGGAATCTCGGGCAGAGGATCAAGAATCTGTTCGAGCCTCACAAGCCCGTGTTTAAGCCCCCAGCGTCATCCGCCTCTCCGTGCTTCAACTAAAAGCTAGAAGCTAAGAGCTAAAAGCTGCTCTCAGCCCAGGTAGCGGTGCAAATCCACCAGCAGCAGCCGGGTGTAGGCCGCCATCCGGCCCAGGAACCAGGGCATCCCGGCGAGCAGAATCGCGGCGATCGCCGCCAGCCGCGGCACGCTGGTCAGCGACTGCTCCTGCAGGCTGGTCAGGGTCTGGATCAGGCTGAGAACGAAGCTCAGCAGGACGGTTGCGATCAGCAGCGGCGCGGCCAGAATCATGGCCTCCCTCATCAGCTGGCGCAGCAGCTCGGCAACCAGGTCGGGCGTCATCGGGGCTCCTTTCACCGTCACTGCAACAACAGGTCAAAAACTCTTCAACAGCGAATTGGCCAGCAGGTTCCAGCCATCCACCATCACAAACAGCAGAATCTTCAGCGGCGTCGAGATCACCACCGGCGGCAGCTGGAACATGCCGATCGAGGTGGTGATCGAGGCGGTCACCATGTCGATCAGCAAAAAGGGCAGAAACAGCACCGCGCCGATCGAAAATCCGGCCTTCAGCTCGGAGAGGATGTATGCCGGAACCACCACCCGCATGGGCAGGTCGTCGGCCTTATTGGGGCGCGGGATCTGTCCGGCCGCGGTGAACAGCGCCAGGTCCTTCTCGCGCGCGTAGCGCAGCAGGAAGCGCTTCACCGGCTGCGCGCCCCGGTCGATGGCCTCCCAGCCCGTCATCTGCCCGGCGCGGTAGGGCTCGACCGCCTCTTGGTCCACCTGGTTGAGCACCGGGGTCATCAGGAACCAGGTCATCATCAGCGCCAGGCCCATTAGAGTGGGATTGGAGGGCGCGGTCTGCGTGCCCAGCGCCTGGCGCAGAAAGTGGAAGACCACCAGCAGGCGCACCATGGGCGTCATAGCCATCAGGATCGCGGGCACCAGAGTGATCAGCGTCAGGACGAAGAGAATCGTCCAGGGGGTCGAATCCGCGGCGTGGAGGCGCTGACTGAGATCGGGAAGCAAAGGCGCGGGCGCGGCGGCCGCCAGGCGCGCGGCGGTCCACAGGACTACCATGAGACCCTCGCACTGCCGGCGGACCTAGCGCCTTGGTCGGATGCCGGACGAGCGGGCGGATGCGGGAGCGAACGCGCCGGACCGGCCGCGGCTCGCGGATTCGCCGCCCGCAACTCGGGGTCGAGCGGATAGAAGGCCGGCGAACCCTCCGGCGAGGTGGCCACCAGGAACCGTCTGCCCTCCGCCTCGACCAAAACCAGCGACTGCCGCGGAGCCAGCGCAATGCGCTCCAGAAGCTCCAGCCGAGGCCGCGGCCGCCGCGCGCCGCGCAGCCTGTCGAGCAGCCAACCGGCCAGCCCGGCCCCGGGCGTCATCGTCGATCCCGCTCTTGCGTCCCCATCCAGCTTCATCTCCCGGCCTTTCCCCTGGTCCCTATTCCCTATTCCCTAGTCCCTGCCTTTTCAGGCCAGCCGGGTTACGCGCACCGCCAACTGCGAATCGACGACCTCGAACTCGCTCCAGGCCAGTTGCACATCGCCGGCGGCCAACGGCATATCCGAGCCCTGCGCCCACTGCGTCTCGATCACCTGCCCCAGCGCGAGACCGAGCAGGTTGCGCACCCGAAACTCGCGCACCGGAACGGCCACATCCAGCTCCACCGGCAGCCGCGCCACCGGGCCGCCGCGCCCGATAAGACCGCCCTCCTCACCCTGGTGAGGCGTGGGCACCAGCGCCAGTTCGGCGGCCAGCTCAGCCGCGCCGGGCTTCTCGGCCTCCTGGGGCAGCTTGCCTGCCGGCGACGGCGGTGGTTGGGCAGTGGCCATGCGCTGATAAGGCAAGCAGAAAGGTGACCAGATACGGCACATAAGCATTGGAAAGGACTCAGGGACGCGTCCAACGCGATTGCGCCCCGGTGAAACCCGCCAGCCCATCGCTGCTACACTGGAAGGGAGAGTCAAGCGTGAATTCAGCGGCTCGCACCGAGCCCGGAAGCGGTTTCCAACCGAGGTCCAAAGCAATGGCGGAAGAGAAGGAAAACAAGAGCTTTACAGCAACCGGCCTGCGCCTCAAGGTAGGGCTGGCCGAGATGCTCAAGGGCGGCGTCATCATGGATGTGATGAGCGTCGAGCAGGCGCTCATCGCCGAGCAGGCCGGCGCCGCCTCGGTCATGGCTCTGGAGCGCGTTCCGGCCATGATCCGCGCCGAGGGCGGCGTAGCCCGCATGGCCCGGCCCTCGCTCATCAAGCAGATCATCCAGGCGGTCTCCATCCCGGTCATGGCCAAGGCCCGCATCGGCCACTTCGCCGAGGCCCAGATCCTTGAGGTGCTGGGCGTGGACTTCATCGACGAGAGCGAGGTGCTCACCCCCGCCGACGAGGCCCATCACATCGACAAGCACGCCTTTACCACGCCCTTCGTCTGCGGCGCGCGCAACCTGGGCGAGGCCCTCCGGCGCATTGCCGAGGGCGCGGCCATGATCCGCACCAAGGGCGAGGCGGGCACCGGCGACGTGGTCCACGCCGTCAAGCACATGCGCCAGATTACGCGCGAGATGCGCGCGCTCACGGTTCTATCCGAGCAGGAGCTCTACGCCGCCGCCAAGGACCTTCAGGCCCCCTACGAGCTGGTGCGCATGGTGGCCCGCTCCGGCAAGCTGCCGGTGCCCAACTTCTCCGCCGGCGGCATCGCCACCCCGGCCGACGCCGCGCTCATGATGCAACTGGGCGCAGAGGCCGTCTTCGTCGGCTCGGGAATCTTCATGAAGGAGCGCGCCACCCCGCTCGAAGTCGAGAACTGGACCGAGTCGGAAGCCGAAGTCGGCCTTTGCGCTAAGGGCGAGGTGGGCACGCCGCGCAACCCCGAAGAGCGCGAGGAGGCCGTCAGCCGCGCCCGCGCCATCGTCCAGGCCACCACCCACTTCAACGATCCCAGGATTCTGGCCGAGGTCAGCGAGCAGGTCACCGGAACCATGAAGGGCCTGGCCGCCGCCGCCATCGAAGAAAAGGACCAGCTCCAAACCCGCGGCTGGTGAGCTTGCCGCTCGGGCGGACCACCTGGGGTGGGGCAGACGCCTTCGGCCGCCTGCTCCCTCCGGTAGTTTTTCCCGGAGCCTTGACATGGTAAACATTTTTGTGTACCATTGATAAATGAACAGCGCCGAGTTCCGAAGGTGGTTGAAGAGCAAGGGCGCAAAGTTCGATCGCTCGCGGGGCAAGGGTTCGCACATCTACGTCACACTGAATGGCAAGACCACCGTGATGCCCACGCACCGCACCGAGATGCCCGTCGGCACTGTCGAAAACATCAAGAAGCAACTTGGCCTGAAAGGGGAGAAGT
>Ga0326728_10010162_pt1 | contig 22175 bp, 19 predicted proteins | sample MB3enrmetagenome_FD_207602 | JGI IMG/M metagenome (GOLD analysis project Ga0326728, IMG submission 207602) | Lab enriched peat soil microbial communities from McLean, Ithaca, NY, United States - MB31MN | ecosystem: Environmental > Terrestrial > Soil > Wetlands > Peat | place: USA: New York... | reverse complement strand
GTGTATCAGATGGTGGGCGGGCTCCGGTCGGGCATGGGATATTGCGGCTGCCCCACGGTGAGCGATCTGCAGCAACGGGCGCGCTTCATCCGCATCAGCTCGGCGGGCTTGCGCGAAAGCCACGTCCACGACGTGATGATTACCCGCGAAGCTCCGAACTACGCGGTGGAGTAAGACGAGGCCGATTGTCCCACAGCGAACTCCAATCCTCTCCTGCTCGCCGCAGCCTTCTGCGCGCCTGGTGGCCTGCTGCAGTTTGGGTCGGGCTCATCAGCATGGAATCTTCCGATGCGTTCTCGTCGCGGAATACCGGAAGCATTCTGTACTGGCTGCTGACGCGCCTGTTCGGTGAGATCGACCTTTATAGCTTCCTCATCTTCCACTTCTACCTCCGCAAAACCGGACATGTCATCGGTTACGGAATGCTCGCGCTTCTTCTACTAAGAGGATGGCGTGCGACCTTCGATCAGGTGCGTTCATGGTCGGGGCGCATCATGCTGGAACGCGCCGTACTGCTGGCGTGGCTCGGGACGGTGTTTGTCGCGGCCATGGATGAATGGCACCAAAGCTTCATTCCCTCACGAACCGGAACTGTGCGCGATGTAATTCTCGACAGCATCGCGGGACTGGCGTTCCTGCTGGTTGCGTACGGCTGGTTGCGGCGGGTTTTGCCGGCGGCGCAAGAAGCCTGAGCTACGCGGCTGCGCGCGGTGAGCGATGGGCCAGCAACGTTATCGCCGCGATCGCTGCAATCGCAGCCGAAACATAGAATGGAATAGCCGCGCCGTAGACTTTCCATAATGCGCCGGTAATAACGCTGGCTAGCAGCGTGGTTACACTGGTGACGAAGAAGTAGATTCCCAGGGCGCGGCCGCGCACTTCGCTGCCCACGGTTTCCACCACCAGCGCCTTTAGCACGGGATTGGTCAGCGCGTAGAACAAGCCGTAGAACGCCATGGTCAGCCAGATCGCGCGCCGCGAGGGCGCGAGCGCGAACATGAAGTAGACGATGGCAAAGACTGCGTAACCTGCCGCAGCGATGGTGGAGCGCGAGAAGCGGTCGCTCAGCTTTCCCGCCGGCCACGATACGAGCGTGAAGGTGACATTGAACACCAAGCCGAGCAGCGGCGATTGCGATGCCGGAATCCCGACGTTTCCGGCGCGCAGCACCAGAAACATATCGCTGGAGTTTGCCAGCGAGAACAGAGCAACGACTACGAGCACATAGTAATAGCCGAAGGGCAGATGAATGCGCTGTTCGCCTCTCGCCTCTCGCTGCTCGCCGTCCGGCTGTTGCGATCGGGATTTCTCATGCGCTACTTCGCGCACTCCGAGCCATGCGACCAGGATGGCGAGCGCTCCGGGAACAGCCGCGAATGCGAAGACTCCGCGCATGCCGTAATGCGCGATCAGTGCTAACGCCAGCAGCGGGCCGGCAATCGCTCCCGCCGAATCCATGGCCTGAATCAGTCCGTAGGCCGAGCCGATGTTTGACGGATCGACCGAATCGGCGACCATCACATCACGCGGAGTTCCGCGCACGCCTTTGGCAAAGCGGTCGCAGAAGCGGATGCCAAGAATCTGCCACCACGACGAAACCAGCGCCAGCAGCGGCTTTACGGCGTTGGCGACGACGTATCCGCCGACCACCAACGGCTTGCGGCGCGTGACGTGATCGGACAAATATCCGGAGAACAGCTTGGCGAACGACGCCATGCTTTCGGCGATGCCTTCGATGATGCCGAGTTGCGCTGGTCCGGCTCCGAGCGACGCAATGAACGCGGGCAAAACCCAATACGCCATTTCGCTGGCCGTGTCGTTGAGGAACGAGGTGAGGCCGAAGGCGTAGACGTTGCGAGGAGTGGATTGCGCTCGCACATTGTGAACATAGCACGACGCGCGAAGGTCTCAGGTGTCAGGTCTCAGGTGTCAGGAAAAGCAAAACCGAATCTATCAGGAGTGATAAGGCTCACCGCGCATTTTTGACGTGTCAGATCTCAGGTGTCAGGAAAGGCGACTTTTTTGAGGCTGGAAGCGTTGAATCAGGCCATTCAGAACTCTTCCTAACTCTCTGGTCTGGACTTCGATGCGTTTGAATGTGAACTGCTCGATGTAACCAAGTTCATGAGCGATCTCCAGTTGAGTTTCCAATTCGAGCAGGGATCCGCGTGCGTGATGCAGAAACTGCACCAGCTCTTTCGGAGAATATCTCCCCTTCCCTTCGGCGATATTGCTTGGGATGGAGATCGCTGCACGCCGCATCTGGGAGGTCAATCCATAGGTTTCGGCTCTTGGGAATTCGCGAGTGCAAATGTAAACCTCCAGAGCCAGGGCTTTCGCTTTTTGCCAGGCGATCAGGTCACGATAGTTTTCCGGCATGACAATCTCCTGCTCGAATATTGGACTTGGAAACAAATTTGCGAAGTAACCCTTGTCACGGCGAAGTTGTTCGGTTTTACTTACCTGAGACCTGAGACCTGAGACCTGAGACCTGACGCCCCGCGCCCTCCCTATCGGCTAAAATAGATGCAATGTCTTCTCGCACTTTTACTCTCGACGAAGCGCACACTCTGCTGCCGATTCTTGAATCGCTGCTTAAGCAGGCGATTGCGGCGAAGAAACTGATCGAAGAAACCGACGCCGAAATGCAGGAGACCGCGCACCGCATTTTTCTAAACGGGGGAACGTTCCTCAACGTCGTGCATCTGGCTCGCCGCAAGGCCGAGCGCGAGAAGGCGGTGCAGCGCATCAAGGACGCGCTCGCCGAAATCGACTCGACCGGAGTGCAGGTGAAAGACATCGATATCGGCTTGCTCGATTTCCCCTGCAAAGTCGAAGGCGAGATCGTGCTGCTTTGCTGGAAACTGGGCGAGTCAAAAATCACTCACTGGCACTCGACCAGCGAAGGTTTTGCCGGACGCAAGCCCATCGACGACCGCATCGCAAATGCGGGGAAGAAGAAGCCGAAGTCGTAGAAAACCAGGTCTCAGGCGTCAGGTGTCAGGCCTCAGGTTTCAGGTCTCGGGTGTCAGGTCCTAGGCCTCAGGTGTCCGGCCGATGCTGGCGATCTCGCCCCACCGAAGCCTTGGCGCTGGTTCTCAGTACCCCCTCCCCCCTACCCCGGTCTAATGGAATCATAGACCTAGAGGCAAAGTCTTGATTCCGCTATAGTTAGAGTCAAAGTATTCAAAACAAATAAGTTACTGGCAAACTCGCGGTGTACGATCATTTAGAATCAATAAGTTAGCCTATGCCTTCCTGCCAAAGTCTTGATTTCAAATACCTTACGCACAAACCCGCCTCGGCGGGCAGTTTCTGGAGCCGTTTCGGGCTCAGTTGTTCGCCTGCGCTGCCTAGCATGAGATCCCTTGTCTGATTCCCTTTGCCCGGCGGGACTCGCGTTCCCTGTACTTTGAGATTCGGGCTTCCGTATTTCTTAAGTCAAGCGAAATCTGGAGCACCCTGGTGTCGCGATTTTCCAGTGGTGGGTCAATTTGGGAAAGCGCCTTCCCTGACCGGCTGGAAGCCGCTATTGATTTGACGCAACTTGCGGCACGAGTGAGGTTGCGGAAAAAGTCCTACTTGCGTGCCAACAGCGACCACCGGGGCTGAAGCCCAACGGATTCGAGGCGGCTTACGCGGCCCTGAAGGGCCGCTCTTCCACGGTAGCGCTTACATTTGTGACTTTTCCGCAAAACGAGACACTACCGATTTTCGTGACACCTGAGACCTGAGACCTGACACCTGAGACCCGTCCGCAAGTTCTTCCGGGGGCGGCGTTCCTAGCTTGAACGTGCCTGTTCTCAGGTGTCAGGTCTCGGGTGTCAGGTCCTGGGTCCAGGATGTCAGGTCTCGGGAAATCGACCTCCGGAATTGGCACGTCACCGGGTTGGCACTACAGGTAAGGAGAGAGAACGGGGCGTTCTGCTAGAATCACTCATATTCGAGGACATTTATGGCGAAAGGGCAGTTGTCTTCCTGGCTCAAGCTGGTGTTGGTAGGCGCCTCCGCTGGGCTTTTGATCATGGCTTTTGGCTCCGGGTGCAACGGGTTCTTTCAGGATCCGACGCTGAGCACGCTGGCGATCCAGCCCCCAACCCCATCGGTCGAGGTCTCGTCGACCTACCAATTGCAGGCTTGGGGAAACTTCAGTGACGGTACGAGACAGCAGCTCACAAGCGGCGTGGCATGGAGCAGTGACACTCCATCAAACGTGTCCATTGATCCCAATACAGGAATAATTACTGGACAGCCGGGATCAGACGGTGCTGGTGGCACGGCAAATATAACTGCTGCCTCCCAGGGGATCACTGCACAAGCGACCGCGACCTCCTATGTCACTGTTTCCAATTTCGAGGTGTGCAATTCGACATCAACTGGCGGTGCCACAGGTTGCGCGGCCGACCTCATCTGGGCCCCTGCGAATGATGCGACCCAGAATCAGACGATGTACTTTGTTGCGCAGGGTGTTGTTAACGGGGCCACAAAACCGTCGGACTTAACGGTCTCCTCAACCTGGACAACGCCGACGGGTATTAGCTGTACAACTAATCCTTCTCCCGCGCTATGCACCTTGGCCCAGAATACAGCGACGGGCACGTACACAATTACCGTCACGTACGGCAGCGGCAACAGCGCGGCGATTACGGTTAACGCAACGTGCACGCCTAGCGGTTCGAACACGTGCAGCGGCACATAGTCGGGCCGGGTGCCCGAATTTCAACGGGTGAAGAGTTACGGACCGGGAGCATTCCCTGACAAAATAGACCGGGCACACTTCTGACAGCTTCAACTCGGCGCACGGCGCCCCAAAGCCAGCCGGTACTTGTCGAAGGGTTGGCGCGCGTTTCTTGGGCGCTAACCTGGGCGCGTGCGCAATGACGGCCAGACTCAGCCCATCAGCATCCCGCCGTTCACGTTCAGCACGTGGCCGGTGATGTAGCAGGCCTCGTCCGATGCCAGGAAGGTCACGGCGTTGGCCACATCGTCGGGAGTTCCCACTCTCCCCAGAGGAATCTGTTTTGTTGCGTTCTGCTTGAATTCATCGCTCAGGCCTGCGGTCATACCGGTTTCGATGAAGCCGGGAGCAACGGCATTGGATGTGATGTTGCGGGAAGCGACTTCCCGCGCGATGGCCATGGTCAGCCCGATCAGTCCAGCTTTGGAGGCGGCATAGTTGGCCTGCCCGGCTTGGCCCATCTGCCCGAAGACGCTGGTGATGTTGATGATGCGCCCCCAGCGTTGTTTGAGCATCGAGGGAATGACGTGCTGGATGAGGAGATAGGCGGAGGTGAGGTTGGTGGCGAGGACGGCGTCCCAATCGGCGCGCTTCATGCGCATGACCAGTTGGTCGCGAGTAATGCCGGCGTTGTTGACGAGGATATCGATTTTGCCGAAGTGCTCCAGAGCGGACTTGACTGCCGACTTCACTTGCTCCTCGTCGGTGACGTCCATGGGAAACGCAGCCGCTTTTGCCCCGCCGGCGGTCATCAGGGCGGTCAGTTCTTGCAGCCGCTCGTGGTTGCGGGCGGCGAGGGCGACGCTGGCTCCGTGACGCGCCAGATGGAGAGCACACGCCTGGCCGATGCCCTGCGAGGCGCCGGTGACCAGCGCGACCCGTCCTTGAAGTTGCATTTAGGAACTCCTTAGGGAACCGTGAATTATAAACGGCGGGGATGCTGTAGGGTGGGGCTGTCGGTGGCCGGTGGTGTCCTGATCTGGATCTTCCACCACGGACGCACGGAGGCGCGGAGAGACGGAGAAAACCCCAACTGCTTGTCAAAACCCTCGTCTGTTGGGTTTTGCGATTATAGTTTCTTCTCCGCGACTCAGTGACTCCTGGTGAGAAAACGCAAATTAGGACACCGCCCGGTGGCGGCGGGCTCTGCCGCGCCAGACCGGGGTGTGAAACCACGGCACCAGATTGGCGGTCGCGGTAACCGCTTAGCTGGCTCGAGCCGTATCCGCCAGCCACGAAAGTGGCCCGAGTATCGCTTCGATTTTCCTGCGGAGGCTGTGAAGCGAATAAGGTTTCGCCAGGAAATAAGTGAATGCGGAAGGATCTTCAGTTTCGTACTCGAGGTTGCTGTAACCCGAAGTGACCAGCACCTTCACACGCGCCGAGCGCTGACGGATGTCTTTGCCTAACTGCCGGCCGCTGGTTCCCGAAAGCACCATGTCGGTCATGAGCAGGTCAATGGGCGTCGCGCACTGTTCATAGATGCGAATGGCTTCCGCTGCATCTTCCGCCGGGTGCACGAGAAAACCCAGGCTCTCAAGCATGAGGCAAGTCGCTTCGCGAACAAAGGAATCGTCTTCCACAAGCAGAATACGAGGATGGAAAGTTTTGCGGTCTACAGACTTGAATGAGGACATCGAATTTCTCCGGGACGGGATGAAAGTTGTATAGATCCGAGAGCAACCCAACGGGGGAGAATAACTCTGCGGGTAACCCACGGAAAGGTCACGAAGGTAGGAACTTGGGCACTATTTGGACGTGGTCAGAATGGTTTGATGGGGATCGAGCAGAAGCTTGCGAGTTCCCGGCGGGGCAGCCAGATGGAATTTCGTTTCGGGGCCATCGGCCAATACTTCACCGAGAAAGACCCTGGGGTTCGAAGTTGTTTCGGCATAGACGGGAACCGCGGTGACCAGGTTCTCGGGCGCGCCTTTTTGGAGGATGGTTCCGGAAACGCTCCCCAGATCGATATGAGTGGTGCGCATTTCGAGGCGCGGGATTGCGGTGCCGTCAATCCAGCTCTCGACGAACCAGTTGAGACTGCGGCGGTTTTCGTACCAGAGCGGCCGCGGCAATTCTTCTTCAAATACCTGCATCATCTCGCGAGTGCCGATGGCTTTGCCGGCATAGCGCTCGCGCACTTTGCGCAGGGCGCGGAAAAATGGCTCTTCCGGATTTGCTTTCGCCCTTGCGGAAGGTGAGGCGGCTTCGGCATCGCGCAGCATGGAGCGCAGCATGTGGAATAGCCAGGTGCCGCGTTCATAGCTGATGGCTTCGTAGCCATCGGGAAAGTGCGATGACACCAGACGCTGTCCCAGTGTGACCGGTCCGGCGTCGCGCAGCCATTCGCCATCTTTGTTCTTGCTCAACAGGTCGCTGCGGTATTTCTCCATGACCTCACGGAATTGGGCGGGATTTTCCTGCTCGAGCAACAGCAGCGAAGAATAGTTAGCCAGTCCCTCGGAAATCCACTGATCGCGATACGTCTTCCACTGGATCAAGTCTCCCCACCACTGGTGCGCGGTTTCGTGAACCAGCACCTGGCCGTTCAATATTCCGTCGACCGGATTCAGTTTTAGATCGGCCCGTTCCTCCGGGCTGAGAAAGGCAAAGCTGGAAAGGAAGACAAGAGAAGGCCAGCCCTGGCTCAATGCGCCGGGCATTTGCGTGAACGCCAGCGCACCATAGGGATACGGACCATACCATTGCGAAAACGCCGTGACCGCCTTGGCCGCTCGATCGGCCACGGTCTGAAGATCGCGCGCTGGGGACGGGGATGGGGATGGCGGCGAGACTGTGATCAGCGGCAGATTCGGATTCGGCCCGGTGGGAAGGGCTGGAATCACAGAAACGACTTCCGGAGGCGCCTGTGGGAAAGTCTTTTCGACACCCTTAGTGCCGTAAGCTTCCACAAGAACATTGCCGGCCTTGGCCTCGGCGCGCAGGTACTTGCCCAGGTTGAATCCAGCGAGAGGAATGGGACGCTCGGAAACCCAATGAGCAGTGCGCACGGGGGAATCCGGTGGCGTGGGCGGTGTCTTGGAGCCCGGCTGTTCGAGTCGCTTTCCAGTCGCTAATAGCGTCCACGCTGCGGGATAGCGGAATTCCATATCGAACGAGGCCGGCACCATGCCCAGGCTGGGATACCAGGATCCGCGAGCGCCGACGTAGAGGAGTCCGCTGCCCGCGTCGGAGAGCACGTCACCGGCATAGTGGAAGCGCAGTTTCAGCACTTGACCGGCTGCAAGTTCGGTGGGAAATACGATGGCTATCAGATCGTTTCCGCGGCGGGCAAGCTGGCTCCCTTCGAGCGCAGGATTCTGGATGAAATCGAGCGCATGGCCTTCGGAGTTGACTTCATCGACTTTCAAATATCGCGACAACTCGAAAAGCGCGGCACGTTGGCCGCCTCTGCGGACCTGGAGGTCCGCCTCCGTAACCGCTTGCAGTTCGGTGGGAGGCTGCACGGAGGCGCGGATGCGATAGGCCGTGATTGCGAGATCATCGCGAGGCTGCGGCGCAGTGGTGGCGGCGGTGTTCGGCGCAAACGAGGTCCAGACATCAAGAAAACCGAGATCGTCCTTGGTGCGCAGTTGACCTGTCCATAAAGGTTCGCTGGAGGCGTCGTCCCAGAGGACGTCGAACACGCCCAGGTTGCTGCCCACCAGATGCAAATGAAGGAGAGACGGAAACCTGGCCGGCCGCGGCGCCGGCGACGAGCCGGGAAGGAAATGACTGAAGTCGACGAACAGGCGCAGTGCGTCGTACTCGGCCCATCGGCGGCTGGCGTCATCCCAATCCTTGAACTCGTCATTGGTCCACTGCGCCGTTGTCAGGTGAGATTGAAGCAGTTCGGCGGTGTCGTTGTTAAAGCGCAGATAGGCGGAGCTGAACCGCTCTTCGAGAATCGCCATGCCGGTAAACAGGTTCAGGGAGGCGCGTTCGGTGCGGTTGGGCGGCCGCAGCAGGATCTCTCCGTCGCCCACAAAAAAGGCGCCGGTGACGCGGCCGCAAATGTCCTCGGTAAATGCAATCGTGCCATCTTCCAGAGTTACGCCTAGGCCGGGCCGGTCGAGCGATGCGTCGCGCACGCGGTAAACGCGGCCGGGATCGAGGCCCACAGTCCGCAGCCGGGCGTACATTTCGGAGGTGCTTTGCGGGCAGCGGGAATCTGCCTGAGGAGGCTGGGCAAGGACGAGGGCGGTGGTGAGCAGGCACCACGCGAGCACGATCTGCCGCAAACGAACGAGCACCTTGGTCACCTACGAAGCCCTCCGCCCCCAGCTTTAGAATCAACGGAGTGCGAATCTTCTGCCCTATTCTAATGCTGTTGGCCGCAGTTTCCGCGACGGCCGACGTCATTCACCTCAAGAACGGTCGCGCCATCTGGGCGGATCAAGTTCGCGAGGACAAGAGCGGGAACCGCATTCAATATGATGTTGGCGATGACACCTACGCGATCCCGAAATCGTCAGTCGAGCGTATTGAGGCGGGCGGTGTCGCTCCAGTCCGCGCCAGCGCCGGCGCTAACACGGTTCCGGACCTGACGTCCGCAACACCCACGTTTGACCACCAGGACGAAATCGAGCAGAAAGTAATCCGCGGCGGCAAGGTGGATATCGATGCGGTGAAGGAACTGGAACGGGCGGGCAAATCCGAGCAGGCGGCCGTGGGATATTTCCTCGCCGGCAAATACGAGTCGGATCACGGCAACTTTCCGCGCGCCAAAAGTTATTACGATGTGGCGCTCAGTCTGCAACCGAATAACGCGACGCTGCTGATCTACTATGCGGCCTGCCTTTTGCGCACGGGGCAGGCAGCGCAGGCGCTGCCATATGCCGAGCGCGCGGTCCACGTGGCTCCCGACTCGGCGGATGCGCTGGCCATGCTGGGTTTCGTGCAGTTCGCGAGCGATCACACTGCCGAAGCCATTCGCTGGTGGAAGAAATCGCTGGCGGTGCGGCCGGATGCTATCGTGAGCCAATACCTGGAAAAGGCCGAGCGCGAATCGAAAGCGGAATCCGAGTTTTCGCAACGCGAAAGCAGCCATTTCAACCTGCACTTTGAGGGGAAGAGCACGTCGGAGAATTTCCGGCATAACCTGCTGGCGACGCTTGACTCGGAGTTTGACGACCTGGTCCGCGACCTGGGCTACTCGCCGCGAAATGTCATCGCGGTCACGCTTTATACGCAGCAGACGTTCTTCGATGTGACGCGCGCTCCCGCCTGGACGGGAGCCCTCAACGACGGCAAGATCAGAATCCCGGTAAGCGGCATGAGCGACGTAACGCCCGATCTGGCGCGGGTGCTGAAACACGAGCTTACGCACTCCTTCGTGGCGCAGATCACCAGCAACCGTTGCCCGACGTGGCTGAACGAAGGCGTGGCGCAAATGGAAGAGGGCAAGTCGAGCAACTCAAACGGACATACGCTGGCGCAGATGTTCTCGAACGGCAGCGATACTCCTTATAACTCGCTCGAAGGCAGCTTCATGAATTTGACCGGCGCGGAAGCGACCGTTGCTTATGCCGAATCGCTGGCCGCGGCCGAGTACATTCGCGACACCTACGGCATGGGGGAAATTCAGCACATTCTCGAGCGCATTGGGCAGGGCAGTTCCACGGAAGCCGCCCTGCGCGCCACCATCCATAGCGACTACCGGCAGTTCCGCGAAGATGTAGCGCATTGGCTGGCAGAGAGATACGGGCGATAGCCAGAGCCCGAACCGGCCTGGACCCTCGAGAGCAAGCTACCCGCGAGGGTTTCCGCGCAACTGACTAGTGCCAGGCCCCACGATCGGTGGATTGTCTGGCGACTCTGAATGTGCTAAGTTCGGCCCGTTATGAAGGCTCTGCTTGGAAAGCTGTTTGGCCCCGCCGAAGAGGAAATGCCCCACATCGTCCATACCGATCTGCCGCCGTTACAAGGCGCGGCCGTATCGGTGGCATATTTTGCCCCGCAGGCAGGCGGAGATTTTCACGATTTCCTGCGCGTGGGGCCCTCACGATTTGTGTTCGGCCTGCTCGATGTCGCGGGCAAGCGTGAAGCCAGCCGTCCGATTCTGGAAGCGGCTAAGGACTGCTTTCGCTCCACCTCCGAGGAAGTCTTTTCCGCGGAAGAGGTCAACGAATCGGAAGCGATGGTGGAGTTGTCGCGGCGCCTGAATCTTGCCATTATGCGCGCGGCCGGCGGCGTTTGCAGCTGTCCGGCGTTTGCCGCCTGCTACAACGAAGAACTGGGAACTGTCTGCTACGTGAACAATGGCCACACGCCCGCGCTGCTTTGCGATGAAACCAGCGTGACGGAGTTGCCGGCAACCGGACTGCCGCTGGGCCTGTTTTCGCTGGCGCCGACCGACGCGAGGATCGTGGGGTTAGGGGCCAAAGGTTCCTTTGCGATTGTTTCTCGCGGAGTGGTGGAGGCGGAGAGCAAAGATTCCGAGTTCGGGCTGGGAGGAGTGAAAACCGTACTGCAGTCGGATCCGGGATCGGCTCAAGCCTTGTCGCGGCGCATTCTTGAAGAAGTCCAGGCGTTTCTGCACACCCCGCCGCGGCACAATGATGTAACCGCGCTTACGCTCACGCGCTCTGACAGTTAGAGCCCGCATCGCCGCGCCATCCCGAGGGCAAACGCCTGCCCAGCCCGGGTACAGAGTGCCGTAAAAACTCCGCCTCACCATTGGTAAAGCCCTGTTTCCACGGTAAAATGTTCAAAAGCATTACATCCGGGTTCCAGGGCCCGGTTTCGAGAGAGTTTCCGATGAGAAAAATTACGTTTCGGCTGGCGGTGGCTGCATGCGCAGTGATGCTGCCGGCTCTGCTGCCGGCGGACACGATTGTGGAAGAAATCGTCGCGCGGGTAAACAACGAGATCATTACGCGGTCAGAGTACATACGCAGCCGCGACCAGTTGAAACAGGAAATCCAGCAGCAGGAACCCGCGAATGCGGAGCGGTCTTTTTCCGACAAGCAGCGCGATGTGCTTCGCGACCTCATCGACCAGCAACTGCTGCTGCAAAAGGGAAAGGATCTCGGCATCACCGGCGACACCGAACTGGTGAAGAAGCTGGACGAAATGCGCAAGCAGATGAACCTGAACAGCATGGAAGAGTTGGAAAAAGCCGCCGAGGCCCAGGGCGCGTCTTACGAGGAGTTCAAGCAGAACCTGCGCAATCAAATCATCACCCAGCGCGTGATCGGACAGGAAGTCGGCTCGAAGCTGGCCATGAATAAGGACGAAGTGGCTAAGTTCTACAACGAGCACAAGGACGAGATGGAACACCCGGAAGCGGTGCGCCTGAGCGAGATTCTGATCGCTCCCAAGCCGCCGGTTAAGGTGGGGCCCGACGGCAAACCATTGCCCCCCACGGAAGCCGAAAACGAGGCCGCGCTGGCCGCGGCGCAAGCCAAGGCGCAAGAGGTTCTCGATCAGCTGCACAAGGGAGCGGCTTTCGCCGATGTGGCCAAGAAGAACTCGGATGGTCCCTCGGCCAAGGACGGCGGCGACTTGAGCTACTTCAATCGCGGAACGCTCGCCAAGGAGCTGGAAGATAAAGTGTTCGCGCTCAAGGCCGGCGAGACGACGGATGTGGTTCGCACCAAACAGGGCTTTGTCATTCTGCAGGTGACCGAACACGAAACGGCCGGCATTCCGACCTTGAAAGAGGCGGAGCCCCGCATTCAGGACGCGCTGTACATGAAAAAGCTACAGCCTGCGTTGCGCACCTATCTGACCACGCTGCGAGAGCAGGCGTTCATCGACGTCAAGCCCGGCTATCTCGATACCGGCGCCAGTGCAAAACAGACCAAACCCGTCGAAACCACGGCGAAAGAAGTCGCGTCCAAGAACCTGAAAAAGAAGAAAAAACTTGGCGTGTTCTAGAACGGGGCATACCCCACGTTCTGCGGAGATTCATGAAAGAGTTTTTTATCAGCGACTGCGCCCAACAGGAAAACAAGGTCATCACGTCCAGCTTTGTAGTGGCGTCCAAGCAGGTCAAGCCGAAAAAGAATGGCGAGCCCTACCTGGCGCTGACCTTCGGCGACCGAACGGGGCATCTCGAAGCCAAAATGTGGGACAACGTTGAGGAGGCGATTGACGCTTTCGACCAGGACGATTTCGTCAAGGTCAAGGGCCTCATCAACAAGTACAAGAACCGGTTTCAACTCACCGTCCACAAAGTCCGGCGAATGGGGGAAACGGAAATCGACTATGCCGACTATCTCCCTAAGACCACGAAAGACATCGGCGAGCTCTGGCAGACGCTGGCCGGCTTCGTGGCTACGTTCCGGAACCCGCACCTGAAGGCGCTGGTCGAGCTGTTCATGAGCGACCAGGAAATCGCCGAGCGCTACCGCAACGCGCCCGCCGCCAAATCGCTCCATCATGCTTATATTGGCGGGTTACTCGACCACGTGGTTTCGCTTTGCCGTCTCTGCGACGTGGTCAGCGGCAACTATCCTCAAATCGATCGCGACCTGCTGCTCACCGGCGCATTTCTTCATGATATTGGAAAGACCCAAGAGCTAACCTACAACCGTTCGTTCTCCTACACTACACGCGGGCAGTTGCTCGGCCACATGATCATCGAATTGGAAATGTTGCAGCACAAGCTGGCGAAATTGCCTGGCTTTCCAGATGAGCTGAAGACTCTGCTCGAGCACCTGATCATCAGTCATCACGGTCAATACGATTTCGGATCGCCGAAACTGCCCATGTTTCCGGAAGCGCTCATGCTTCACTACCTCGACGATCTCGATTCAAAGATGGAAGCGATGAACGCTCATTTCCTGCGGGAGAGCGCGCTGGAAGGGCCGTGGACCAGCTATAACCCGTCGCTCGGTCGCCCGCTGCTTGATTCGCGGAAGTTCATGCAGGGCGAGAAACCATCCGAAGCACAAGCCGCTCCCGAGGAACAAGCTGGGATCCAGGGATCGGCAGCCGAGCCGGAAAAGTCTTCCATAACGAACAATCTCGACCTGTTCACTGAACAGAAAACTTAGGCGGAAAACTTGGTTCGAATCGTAACCTAGCCTGCAATCGCTGCGCTGAATTTGCACACCGGAGCAACTTCTTATAAATTTGCCTGCAGGAATTTCATTCGAGAGGAGACGACTATGCGTTCACGCTCCCTATACGCACTCACGCTCGTTCTGTTATTCGTGTTGGCAGCTTGCAACAGTAAGCCCGCGGACACATCCGCGACCTCAACCGCCCAGAACTCCAACTCATCGAACGCCGCGCCCGCTGGTGGACAACAGGCAGCGGCCCCTGCGCCGGCACCGGCTCCCGCTCCGCCGCCACCGGTCGTCGTCCCGGAGGGTACCACCCTCACGGTGCGGCTTGCTCAGTCCCTCGGGTCGAGGATCAGCTCCGCTGGCGACACCTTCAAAGCCACTTTGGCCGAGCCAGTTGAGGTGAACGGAAATACTGCGATCCCCGAGGGCGCTTCGGTTAAGGGCACGGTGGTTCAGGCACAGCCCCTCGGCAAAATCAAGGGAGCCGCGCTTCTTGAGGTTCGTTTGACCTCGGTCACAATCGATGGCGCCGAGCACGCGATTGATACCACAGCGGTCGAGCGCACCGAGAAGGGCAAGGGCAAGCGCACCGCTGAAATGGCCGGCGGCGGTGCCGCACTCGGTGGAATTATCGGCGGCATTGCTGGCCATGGCAAAGGAGCCGCGATTGGCCTGCTGGCCGGCGCCGGCGCGGGCGGCGCGGGCGCGGCTTACACGGGCAACAAGGAAATCGTGCTTCCGGCTGAAGCTGCCCTGAGCTTCAAGCTGAAGGCTCCGCTGGAAATCAAGCACTAACCTTGTTCGTCGGTCATCGGTCGTCGCTCGCGGGTGGTCGGCGGAAAGATACTCCCGCCCATTTCCGGCGCGCGACATTTCTGTTCGTTGGTCGGCAGTCGTCGGTCGTTTGCAGCAAATCCTGACGACTGCGGACCGACGACTGCTATTCATCGCTCGCCGTTGCGCTGTGTATGGACTTCTCTCGCTTCACCACGATCAGCTTTGATTGCTATGGGACGCTTATCGATTGGGAAGCGGGCCTGCTTCCAGCCCTGCGGACCATTCTGGCTGCGCACCGTTGCACTCTTGCCGACGCTGCCATTCTCGAGCTTTATGGCGAGTTCGAGGCGGAGGCGGAAAGCGGGCCTTATCAAAGTTACCGCGACGTGCTGGAGTCAGTGGTCCGGTCGTTTGGCGAGCGCCTTCAGTTTCAGCCCTCCCAGCCGGAGATACGCTCCTTGCACGAGTCGGTGCCCAACTGGCCGCCGTTTGCCGATACGGTTGCGGCGCTGCAACAACTGAAGACGCGTTACAAACTCGCCATCATTTCAAACATCGACGACGATCTCTTCGCCCAAACCAGAAAGTTGTTAGCTGTAGATTTCGATGCCGTGGTCACGGCCCAGCAGGCACGAAGTTATAAGCCTGCACTGCGGAATTTTGAAATGGCCTTGCAAAGGCTCGCGATTCCTCGCGAACAACTGCTGCACGCGGCGCAGAGCCTATACCATGACGTGGTTCCGGCGCGGTCGCTCGGCATAGCTACGGTATGGGTTAACCGGAAATCCGCCCGTCCCGGGGTCGGCGCGGTGCGGGCAGCCCACGGTCACCCCGATCTCGAGGTCGCGGACCTCGTCAGCCTTTCAGTTCGAGCCTTAGCACCTTAGCGGTCGGCCGTCTGCTATCCTGCGCTGTTTGGCTTTATCACACTTAACAGCCGGGGACACCCGGCGTCGACGACGCCATCCAGCCGATAGTAATGCGGATTAAGGAACTCGCCGCCGCTTATCCCCGCTATAAATATTTCTTCTTACAAGAAATTCTGATCTACAGGAGAAAAACTATGCATTGGACGCTCCGCGGCAATGCGGCTATGGTCGAGATGGGTCAGGCGGTGAGCGCGATTCTATCGGTGCTCACAGCCGTGGGAGAGGGAAGAAATGAAGTGAAGTTTGCCTCATGGATCAACGCATCTATCTTGCCCGGTTTCATCCGGTCATTCTTTATCATCCTGATTGTTTCTGGCTTTTGCGCAAATGCTCTCCACGCCCAATCGCAACCGGAACAAGTTCCCTCGCCGGCCGTCTCCGCGCAGGCAGTGCAGGATCGTGTAGCGCAATTGGAGGCGGAGGTGAGCGAGCTGAAGAAAATGGTGAAGCAACTTCAGGCGTCGGGCTCGGCTTCGACCGGAACCGCAGGCAGTTCCGCTACTGCGGATCCACCGGCCCAGTCTGTGCCGGCGCAGGCGCTCTTGTCCGCCGACGACCGCAAGAATCTCGACTTTCTGGGCGGCACCACCATCAATTTCGCGCTCGACACCTACTACGAGTACAACTTTAACAATCCTGTTGGCCGTGTGAACCTGCTGCGCGCCTACGATGTCCTGAGCAACGAATTCAGCTTGAATCAGGCCGACGTTGTTTTCGACCACCCGCCTGACGTTGCCGGAGGACGCCGCTGGGGAGCGCGCTTGGATTTACAGTACGGCCAGGCGACCGACTCATCGCAAGGCAATCCGGCAAATGAGCCGCGCCCCGATATCTATCGCAATATCTTCCAGGTCTACGGTACATATGTCGCGCCGGTCGGCAAAGGACTGAATATCGACTTTGGCAAGTGGGCGAGCGCGCTTGGCGCCGAGGGCAACTATACCAAGGATCAGATGAATTACTCCCGATCCTTCTGGTTCAGTTTCCTGCCCTATTACCACATGGGCTTTCGTGTGAGTTACCCCGTTAATGATCGGTTTGCGTTGAACTACTGGATCATCAATGGCACCAACCAGGTGGAAGCGACGAACGGATTCAAAGACGAGTTGTTCGGTTTCGTCGCTAAGCCGCAGAAGACTCTCACCTGGACCATGAACTACTACCTCGGCCAGGATCACCCCGACCGCGCGCCGGCAACCAACTGCGGGCCCATTCCCGTGCAACCCGGTCTGTGTTTTGTCGAAATCAGTCCTGCGCCCAATGGCAAGACTCACATTTTCGACAGTTACGCGACCTGGCAGGCTACTCCCAAACTCGCGGTGCAACTCGAAGGCGACTACTTCATACAGCGCCTCTGGCAAAATTCCGCGCCAGGTGAATCCTCGGCCCCGTCGCACACCGATGGCGGAGCCGCATACATCCAATACCAACTTACCCCGAGAGTCGCGCTGGCCACTCGCGCCGAGTATATGTCGGATCGCGGCGGCTTATTCAGCGGGATCACCCAGGCTCTGAAGGAAAACACCGTCACCTTCGATTACAAAGTTGCTGATGGCATGCTTATGCGTTACGAATGGCGCCGCGACTACTCCAATCAACCGTCATTCTTGACGGATCAGCAGGGCGTTCTCAGCAAGGACCAGACCACTGCAACCGTAGGCTTCCTCTGGTGGTGGGGACGCAAAGAAGGCACCTGGTAAGCGAGGCTAATCCGCAGCGCGAGTCCATTAACTAATCCTGTACTAATTGTAAGTTAGTAACTAAAGATTAAGCACTAAAAATGAGGAGAAACACCGATGGCAGAGAATAGCGTAGAAATGAAACCCACCGTGGGCCTTACCGGCCTCACGATGAACGCCATGGCGCTGATCGCCCCCGGCGCATTCCTTTGGCTCACCTTCTTCATCCAGGCGACCACGGGCGTGACCGGGCCATCGATGTGGATCGGCATTGTCATTGCGCTTATGCTTTGCCTGGCGACCGCCGTTTGCTACGCCGAGATGGCCAAGCTCTATCCCGGCACGGGCAGTTCCTATTACTTTGCCGAGCAGTCGTTCCTCAATCACGACAAAGCGTGGCGCTACGCCCGCATCTCGAAATTCATCGTTGGATGGGCCTCCCATCTCTACTACTGGATTTACCCCGGCGTCATGGTCGGCGTGATGGGCATCCTGTGCGGCTATCTGGTTGGCACTCTCTGGCCTAACTTCATGAATGCTTCGAACCCCGGTCCCGCCTTCATGATGCTCGTTGCCGTCGTCTTTTCTTTCGCGATTGCTTACATCGCCCACCGCGGCATTACGGGTTCCACTTCGATCAACATCGCAATTAACGTCATCCAGATTAGCGCGCTGCTGGTCTTCTCCTTCTTCGCGCTCAGCTACCGCGTCAGTCACAAGCCCGGAACCGAGGCCTTCCAGTTCGACTCCATTTCGGGCGACGCTTATAACTACGAATTCGCCACAACCTCACAAACGGTGAATGGCGCGGCAACCGACGTCGTCGTCCGCGATTCCAACGGCATCCCGCAACCGAAGCGCGATGCCTCCGGCAAGCCCGTGCCCTATCACGTCACTTATCCCACAACCGATGACAAGGGTAACTTCCTAACTCACCCCAATCCCAAGTCCGTAGTCGGTATTCACAGCTTCGGATGGGCTTTCATTCAGGCCACGGTCGCCATTCTCATTCTCGTTGGCTTTGAATCCGTTACCGCCATGGGCGCCGAGGCTAAGAATGCGCGCCGCGATGTTCCCATCGCGGTTATTACTTCATTACTTGTGCAGGGAGCGTTCTGTTACCTGATCGAATACTTTGCCGCTAACTATTTCCTCAACAGCGGTTATACGCTGCAAAGCGCCACTGGGTCCGCCGCGCCCATTGGTGACATGATGGTGATCGTCGGCAATCATTTCTTTGCCGGACACGGCCGCGCCTTCATGCTCATCGAAGCCGCAACCGTCTTTCTCGCCCTGATCGGCACCACGCTTTCCTGCATGAACACCGGCGCGCGCGTCACTTACGCCATGGGCAAGGACCAGGAAGCGCCATCGCATTTCGGCATGCTGCACTCGAAGAACCTCACCCCACACCGCGCCATCTGGACTTTAGCCATCATCTCCGCGATTGTCGGCTGCGTGGCGGTTGCAATGGCCTTCGGCGATGCCGGCGCACCGCCAGACTCCGCCATCCAGTCGTTGCCACACGGCTTCTGGTCGAGCTTCGGCTACAGCACGCACGACAAAATGGCCGCGCTGCCCAATTCTCTGCTCACCGTGACCCTCGCATCGAACTTCGGAACATTCCTGCTCTATGCGCTGAGCTGCATCATTTGCCTGGTTGCCTACCACGGGCATCCAAATTTCAGGCTCATTCGCCACCTCTTCATTCCCGTGTTCGGATTGCTCGCCAACCTGGCATGCATGGCCTTCTACGTCATTGGCCCGTTCATGGGATACGGCACGAAGATGGAGCCGCTGCTCGCCCTGGGAATTGCCATGGTCTGGGGCATCTATGGTGGGATCTACTTCCTTCGTTCCAGTAAGGCCGGTGGTCGCACAACGCTGATTACTCGCGCGACTTCGGCCGGTTGAGCGGAACCGTCGGGAGTGTTTCTTATCGCAACATGGCCAAAGTGCGCGTTCCGGATAAGTTCCGGTTAAGATAGCGTCAGCTCTGCGCTAGCTCGGCCCGCGGCCGTCACATCTTGCATGCTGGAAATTGAATTCGCCGAACTCTCCGATCCCGGTCTCGTGCGCACGCACAACGAGGATTACATTGGCCATGTCGCCCCGCAGTCGCCTGCGCAGGCGCGCTCGCACGGATGGGTTTTCGCGCTCGCCGATGGAGTCGGCGGCCAGCGTCAGGGTGAAGTCGCCTCGCGCGCCGCGGTGCAGGAAGTTCTCGGCGGATTTCGCCGCGCCAAGGAGAACGTTCTCCCTAAAGATCTGGTGAATCAACTCGTGCAGGCGGCCAACGCGCGCGTGTGCGAATCGGAAGCGCTCTCCGGGCGCTCCGGCACGGGCATGGCATCCACGCTCGTGGTTTGCGCTTTACGCTTCGACCGCGCAACCATCGGCCACGTCGGCGATTCGCGCTGCTATCTCATCCGCAGCGGGGAAGCGCGTTGCATCACTCGCGACCACACCGTCGCCGCCGACCAGGTGCGCCTCGGCACGCTCACTCCTGCCGAAGCCGCGCAGGCTGAGACCCGCCACGTCCTCAGCCGCTCACTGGGGATGAACCTTTTCGTCAGCGTGGAGATCGATGAAGTCCAGTTGCTGGCCGGAGATGTGCTTGTGCTTTCATCAGACGGCCTGTACGGCTCCGTGGAGGAAACCGATTTGGCCGATGTCGTCCGCCGACATCGCAGTCTCGACGCCGCTGCGCAACACCTGCTCGGGCTCGCCAACGAACGCGATGGCAGCGATAACGTCAGTTTGCAGTTGATCCGCGTCCGCAACGTAGAACGCGTAGGTATGTACCGCGGGCGCCCTTATAAGCTACGCTGATACCGGCGCGTAACTCTCCGTGCGATCTTTACGCCATCTTTACGAACTATTTGGCATGATAGCGGCACATCAGTACGGTGAGGAGTTGCCGCTTGCAAACTACGTATGAAGCAGAACCTTTCGCGATGACCATTCTCCACGATGGCGATCAGCTCGATCATTACCGCATCGAAGCCCTCGCGGCCCGCAGCGGCATGGCTTCGATTTTCCGCGCCACCGATCTCGAAAACGGCCGCACTGTCGCCATCAAAATTCCCCATCCCGAAGTCGAAAGCGACCCCGGCCTGTTCGATCGTTTTCGCCGCGAAGAAGAAATCGGCCAGATGATGGACCACCCCGGCGTCATGAAAGTCTTCACCGACGCCGACCGCAGCCAGGTCTACATGGTCATGGAGTGGGTGGATGGCCGCCTGCTCCGCAAGATTCTTGCTGAGCAGCACAAACTGCCCCACGACCGCGCCATCCGCATCACGCTGCGCATCCTCGATGCGCTCGATTACATTCACTCCCGCGGGGTCGCCCACCGCGACCTCAAGCCCGAAAACGTCATGGTCGACGAGCACGACAATATCAAGCTCATCGATTTCGGCATCGCCAGCTATTCCGGTGCGCGCCGCCTCACCTTCGCTAAGTTCTCGCCCACCATGGGCACGCCCGATTATGTTTCTCCCGAGCAGGTGAAAGGCCAGCGCGGCGACGGCCGCAGCGACCTCTACGCCACGGGCGTGATTTTCTACGAGATGCTAACCGGCAAAGTGCCGTTCACCGGCGCGAACCCGTTTCTAGTAATGAACGACCGTCTGCTGAACAACCCCGTTCCGCCGCGCGAAATCGACCCCACGATCAGCGAGCAGTTACAAGAGGTCATCTATCGCGCCTTGGAGCGTGAGCCCAAGAACCGGTACGCGAGCGCGAAGGATTTTGCGCGCGATCTAGAACACCCCGAGCAAATCGGCATAGCCGATCGCCCGGAACTCCACAACTGGAAAACCCGCAAAACGCCAAGAGGGAAGCAGATTCTTTTCTACGTGCTCATCGCACTTATCCCAGTTGTGATCTTCGCTCTATTGCTTTACGTGGCGCGGCACAGCTAAGCAGACTTCTCTTCGTGCTGTTCGGTCGCGGACGCTGCCGTCATATTGATTCACGTCTGGGGTTGAACGCCTGTTACGTCAGCTTGCGACTCTCAAGTTCGGCTAGTTCCGCTTCTGTTACGAAATAAGCGACAAAGACGAGGTTCTGAGTAGTACTAGGCAAGAGATTCCAGCTCATCGCTTCCTTGCTGAAATCTGTTTTCGACAGGAGGCGTTCAAAGTTCTCTCTCACTTCATAACAAGAACGACGGCAGTAATCGGTCCATGATTCTCCGTGTATTCGTTCCCTTGAATCAGCAGCCAGCCAGTACATCTCGTATATGGCATTATTCAACCGGAACTGAAATTGCCCGCCTAGGCATGCGAGACCATGAGCTTCGGCTCGTTCGAGAGCCACTGGAAATGATTCGGAAGTCCAAGCGTACTCATTGCCTTGGAGTACAGCTCCTTCCAATACGTCTGAGGTAGATCGTCGGGTTTGCCCAGATTCTCCATCGGGGAGGCTATAGCTAGCGAAACACCGCGAAAGTATTCATTAACACCAGGCTCTCATCAGTAGCTATCCCCGTGCACCTTGAACTCGGGATATGCCTCTGCGCCCAGTTCGAACAAATCCATGCCTTGTAACTCGCCCTCGCGCTCCACGCGCTGGCGGTAGATGCGGTTGAGCAGCCAGTTCAATACATAAGTCATAGGCAACACAAATCCAAGAAGCGTGGCGATGCCCAGCACCTGCGCCAGCCACTGTCCGGCGACACCGCCGCCCGCATCGGAGAGCAACGCCACCGTCAGCACTCCCCAAAGCCCGGCCACGGCATGTACCGAAACCGCGCCTCCCGGATCGTCGATGACCAGGCGAAACTCGAGCGCATCGGCAACCAGGGGAACAAGAATCCCGGCCACGCCGCCGACAATCAGCGCTGCCGCCGGCTTCAGGAAAGGAGCTCCAGCGCTGCTCGCGACCAGGCCCGCGATCCATCCATTAGCGCTCAGCGACGCGTCCGGGCGGCCAAATCGTATGCGCGTGACCACTGTCGCGGCCAGCGCCGATGCCGCTGCCGCCATGGTCGTGTTCACCACCACAAGAACGCATCGGTCCGCCGCGTCGG
>Ga0326728_10010158_pt1 | contig 22184 bp, 21 predicted proteins | sample MB3enrmetagenome_FD_207602 | JGI IMG/M metagenome (GOLD analysis project Ga0326728, IMG submission 207602) | Lab enriched peat soil microbial communities from McLean, Ithaca, NY, United States - MB31MN | ecosystem: Environmental > Terrestrial > Soil > Wetlands > Peat | place: USA: New York... | reverse complement strand
TGGGCACGGAGCTGTTCCCCACCCGCGTGCGTGCCACGGCCAAGGCGTGGATCACCAACGCCGGCATCATCGGCGCGATGCTCGGGCTCGCCACCGTCGGTGCCGCGAGCGCGGCGCTCGGTGGTGCCGGGGTCGTAATCCCGCTGCTGGCGATCGCCCCCGCGCTCGCCGCTCCCCTCCTGTTCCTCTTGCCCGAAACCGGCAGTCGCGAGCTGGAGACGCTCGCAGCAGAGGGCAGCCCGACCCCAGCACCGTTACCGGCGCAGCCACGTGACACTAACGCGGCGCTGTCGAAACCGAGAAAACGTCGGACCAGATCTCGGCGGGGAATGGTACGAGCGTTGCTCAGACGAGGAGCCGATGGTGACCCGGATTTCTGAAGCCATGCAACGCAAGCAGATATTCCTCATCTGCCGCTATGCGCTAATACTAAGCACTGGTGCCGTGGCCGTTTCCGAGGTCGGAGAGCAGACGCCCCACTGGCCGATCGCGCTGCTGATTGTCCTGGCGCTCATTTCCAACCTGATGTTGGGTCAAGTCGAGCCGTTCGGTTTCTTTGATCCCTGGCTGCAAGCCCCGCTTATCATCTCGGACACGTCGCTGATCTCGATGGCGCTGCTCCTCAGCCACGCCAGTCAAGAGTCGTTCCTGTTCTTCTTCTTCGTTCTCATCATGGCCGCCAAGCTGGAGAACATGGCGACGCTCGCGATCGGCGCCGCGATCATCGGCTTCGCCAGCTTCCTCGTGGGCGGCGAAGGGGCAGGCTGGGCGTCACCTGCGTTGATGCGCGTACCGTTCACGTTCGCCACCGGGATCTTCTTCGGCTACGTCGTACTTCCCGAGCGCAGCGGCGAGATGCTGCCCTTTTATCCTGAGCCCGCACGGATAACCAAAAGGCCTTCACAGAAGATCGCGGCCTTCGGCCCCCGCCCGGCGCGCCAGCCGTTCTCGTCCCATGGCGTCTCCGCCGGACAAGTGAAACGAGGAATTCCCGCTCGGCCCTGGCGCTAGCGCTCGGCGTGTTGGCGGTGGCCGCCGTGCTCGCCGCCAACATTGGCTCCGTCATCTCTGCTTGCCACTGCGGATCCAAGCGCGCCTCGTCTCGCGCGCCTTCACCTGAAACCTCCGTCTCCACCCCAGCTATGAAACTGAGGGCGTGAGAATAACCGTGAGCGCTGAGGGATTCCAGAGTTTCCCATCACGCAGCAAATTCTTCAGCGCTTGATTCGGGACTAGCTTCCCCACCCTCATTCGAGAGACGACCCCCGAAGCAAGCCGGCCCCGGCACAGATTTATGCTTGTTGGCAAAAACGAAAAGTACTATACCTGGCTAGTTCAAAGGGCAGGAGCACGTGATGGAACTGTATGTGAAGTTCATCGTGCGGCATCGCCTAGTGGTGTTGCTCGCGACCCTGCTGGTTACGGCGCTGCTAGCCACACAGCTCCGCCACGTGCGCCTCGAGATTCGCCAACGGGCGCTGGCGCCGCAGAGTCACCCGTATGTTCAAGTCCAAAATCGTGTTGCGGATATCTTCGGTGGCGAGACGACGCTCATCATCGGCGTCATCGCCCGACACGGAGATATTTTCACCCCGCCAATCCTCGAGAAAATTGCGCGCATTACGCGCGCCGCCGGGCAGCTGCCGGATGCGGTTACCGACAACGTGCTCAGCATCGCCGCGGAGCGGGTGAAATTCATTAAGGGGACCGCCGACGGCATGGAGGTGCGCCCGCTGATGCGCGCTGTGCCGCACGACGCCGCCGGCATCGCGCAGCTGAAAGAGGAAGTCTTCAGCGACAAACTCTACAAGGGCACGTTGGTGGCGGCCGACGGGAGCGCGGCGGTGATCGTCGTGGATTTCAACGGCGAGCTCACGGACAGGGCCATCGTCGATGAAGTGGAGCCGGTGGTGGCGGGCGAACGGGACGCCGATGTAGACATCGTGCTGGGCGGCGCGCCGACGATTCGTGCCGCAGCCGGGCGCTACACGGCAATGATGGCCATCCTGTTTCCGATCGCGGTCGTGGTCATCGGGCTGGTGCACTACGAAGCCTTCCGCACGTTGCAGGCGATGTTTCTACCTTTGGCCACGGCCTTGCTCAGCGTCGTCTGGTCCTTGGGGATCATGGGTTGGCTGCGTCAGCCGATGGACACCTGGAGCGCCGTCACTCCCGTCGTCATTCTCGCCGTTGCGGCCGGCCACGCCGTGCAGATACTGAAGCGTTACTACGAAGAATTCGAACAGGTGCGCGACAGCCAACTCGCCGTCATCCGCTCGGTAACGGCGGTCGGGCCGGTGATGCTGACCGCGGGCCTGATCGCGGCGGCGGGATTCGGGTCGCTGGTGGCCTTCGGCGTGACCAGCGTGCGCGTGTTCGGCCTGCTGCTGGCTTGCGGTATCATCAGTGCCCTGATCATTGAGATGACCTTTACGCCGGCCTGCCGGGCGATGTTGCCGGCCCCGGGCGGGCGTGAAGTGGCACGCGAAAGGGAAGGGTGGATCCTCAAGACAGGACTGGAATGGATCGCCGAACTGGTCGTCCGGCGACCCCAGGCTGTGTTGCTCGTATCAGCGGCAATTGTGGTGTTATTCTTCATCGGGGCGCTGTCACTAAAGGTCGATAACAGCTTCAAGGGCTGGTTTCCCGCGGGCTCGCCCGTGCGCCAGGCGGACGCGTTGCTGAATCAGCACCTGGCCGGCACGTCGACCCTGACCATCCTGGTCGAGGGCGAAAAGGAAGGGGACATCGAGGAGCCCGGCGTGTTGCGGGCGATGAGCGATGTGGAGACCTTTCTCGAAAAGCGGCGGGGGATCGGCGCCGCGACCTCGATGGCGGACTACGTCAAACGCATGCACCGGGCCATGAATAATGACGATCCGAGCTTTTACGCTATTCCTGACGCCAAACGCCTGATCGCCCAATATCTCTTTCTCTACTCGCTGTCCGGACCAAACGACTTCGCCTCGATCATCGATTCGTCCCATCGCCTGTCCGTGATCCGGGCCTACGCCAAGACCGACGACGCAGAGTTCGGACGCGATCTGTTCAACGATCTTGGCACCTATGTTGCGCGGCGTTTTCAGGGGCTGCCGGCGAAGGTGCATCTCGCCGGGGGTGCACTGGGCGTGCAAACGGCCATGAACGAAGTCATCGTGCGCGAAAAGATCCTCAATGTCCTGCAAGTCACGGTGATCATCTTTCTTCTTTCCGCGCTGGTCCTGCGGTCGTTCGTCGGTGGGCTCATCGTGCTGACGCCACTGGCGGTGGCGGTGGTGATCAACCTCGGCATCATGGGCTGGTCTCACACCTGGCTGAGTCTGGCAACGGCAGCGATCACGTCGACGGCGATCAGCATCGGGGCCGACTTCGCCATTTATCTGATCTTCCGGATTCGGGAAGAGCTGAAGGGAAACGATGATCTGGCCGCCGCATTGCGTGCCAGTTTGCTAACCTCAGGCAAGGCGATCTTCTTCGTGTCGTCGGCAGTGGCCTTGGGCTACTTGGTGTTGCCGCTCTCTGGATTCGGGGCGTGGATTTATCTCGGCGCCCTGACGGCGTTGATGATGGGGGTGAGCGCACTGGCCACGCTCACGATCATCCCGGCGCTGGTAATGACCACCCGGCCCAAGATGTTGGGCTTGGCCCCGGCCCGTGCGGAACGCGCCTGGCGACGAGCGGTCGCATAGTGGCTGCTGGTGATCCGTGCTAGCGGGTGCCAGCGGCGAGCGTTTGTGTAGATTCACCCCGAGCAGACCCCGTTCAGAGACGGTTTGTACTGCGCGACTGTGCGGCTATAGTGGGCCTTTCAATGGCATTCACATATCGGTTTGCGCTGTGAGGCTGGAGCGAGATGAGGGCGATCACGGACGTTACCCCAAGCACCACAGTGTGTGCGCTCATCGGCAACCCGGTGGCCCACTCGCTGTCACCCGCCATGCATAACCGGGCCTTCACCGAGCTGGGCCTAGACTATGTCTACGTGGCGTTTCGCGTCGAGGACGTGGCTGGGGCGGTGGCCGGCATGCGCGCCTTCGAGAACTTCCGCGGCATGAGCGTCACCATTCCCCACAAGGTGTCGATCATCAACTACCTCGACGAGGTGGCCGAAGTCGACCGGCGGATCGGTTCGGTGAACACGGTGGTCAAAGACGGCGGCCGGCTCAAGGGGTTTGGTAGCGACGGGCCGGGTGCACGCCAGGCCCTCATCGATGCCGGCGTTGAGTTGGCTGGAAAGAATGTCACTATTCTGGGATCCGGTGGCGCGGCCCGCGCCATCGCCTTTACGCTCGCCGAGGCCAAGCCCGCAACGCTATTCCTACTGGGGATCATCGAGCCCGAGTTGCAGGCCTTGACACACGACGTCGTCACCAAGACCGGCATGAAGGCAACGTGCGCGCTGCTCGACCCGAAGACCCTGGAGGCGTGCCTGGCCGAAAGCCAGGTGCTCATCCACTGCACGCCCGTAGGGATGCATCCCAACACCGACGCCAGCGCCGTTCCCAAACCGCTGTTGCGCCGTGACCTAGTGGTGATGGATATCGTGTACAACCCGCTCAAGACCAGGCTGCTCGCGGAGGCCGAGGAGCGCGGCCTCAAGACCGTCTCCGGAGTGGAGATGTTCGTCAATCAGGCGGTGATGCAGTTCGAGCTGTGGACGGCCAGGACCGCTCCGCGTGCGGTTATGCGAGAGGTGGTGCTCACGCACCTGGGTGCCGAATCCGGGGAGCGATGAATTTAGTGCTCATCGGGTACCGCGGCACCGGCAAGTCCACCGTTGCCAGGCTGCTTGCCGAAAAGCTGGGCATGGAGGTGGTGAGCCTGGACCAGGAAATCGTCCGGCGCGCCGGCCGCTCGATTCCCGAAATCGTGGCCCAACACGGGTGGTCGCATTTCCGCGATCTGGAGTCCGCAGCCACGAAATACTTCTCCGAGCGCGACAACATCATCATCGACGCTGGGGGCGGCGTAATTCTGCGCCGCGAGAACGTCGAGAGCCTGCGGCGCGGCGGCAAGGTGTTCTGGCTGCGGGCCTCGGTGCCGGTGATCGTCGCCCGCATCGAAGCGGGCACCGAGCGCCCACCCCTCACCGTGGGCAAGTCGTTCACGGAAGAGGTGGAAGAGGTGCTGCGTGAACGCAGCCGGCTGTACGAGGCCGCCGCCGATTATCAGATCGACACCGACGCCCTGAGCCCGAAGCAGGTCGCAGCCGAGATCGCCCGCCTTCACAGCTGCTAGCCCGGTAGAGGCGCACAGCGAGGTACTCGGGGTGGCGGGCGAGGCCGCCCGTCCGGCGCGGTGGACGCGTGCGCCCGGCCCGACGCCGCCGCGCAGCCGCAACGGAAGCAGCCTGCCGCGGCTGGGTCACGGCGATGGTACGCGGCGTGCGGTGCATTTGTAAGGGTGGTGTTTGCCGGCATCCCGAGTGACGTGAGGCCGGCACCGGATGGCACGCTACGGTCACCGAGGCTTGCGCGCCACCAGCAGAGTTTCCGTGAACTCCACGCGTAGCTCGGTGGCGCGCGGGCGCACCTGCGCGAGCCAGCGCTCGGCATGCGCCCGCACTGCGTCGTCGACAATCGTGAGCCAACGAATCCGCACCCATTCCTCCACCGCAAGCCAGGTGACCGAAAACGCCGCCGTTCGCGGCTCCGATTGCAGGCCGGCGCGGGCGCAGGCGGCGGCCGCGCGCATCTCGTCATCCGCGGCTGCGCGCAGTCCCGAGCCAAACAGTGCCTCCAACTGCGGCCACGCGTCCGCGCCCAAGAAGTCGCCTACCAAGTCACGCCAATGGCTGGTGCCAACGGTGGCCACCAGGCGGCCGCCGGGCGCCAGGCTGCGGCTTACCTCGGCCACGCAGCGCTCGATGTCGGCCACCAGTAACAGCACGTGACTCATGAACACCAAATCGAAGCTATCATGGCGGAACGGCAAGGCCGTGGCGTCCAGGCGCAGCAACGGCATGTTTGCGCCCAAGCGACGCCGGGCCTGGCGCAGCATTGCGGGCGAGAGGTCGGCGCCGACGACCCGCGCGGCTGATGCCCGTGCGGCGAGTTCGCCGGCATACGCGCCGTTGCCGCATCCCAGGTCGAGCACGGCACGCGCGTCCGCCAGCTCGGTGCCGATGGTAGAAAGCACCGCGGCGCGCCGCGCGCGAAAATACTCGCCTTCGCCGTACACCGGCGCCAATCGATCGTAGTACGCCGCCACAGAACGGGCGGACTGCGAGTTCCGCTCGACATCGTCCATCGGTCCGATCTTTGACAGCGCCCGGCGCAACGGTCAATGCCTGGCCCTACACGACATGCCTCGCGACAGCGGTGAACGCGACGTACGCGCCCGCATCGCGGTGGATCTCCAGGACATCCTCGAGCTTGCGAAGTTGGCGCACGAGCTGCTCAAGCCGCTGGTCCTCGTGCACCAGCAGCAGGATGGCGCTGCGCGTTGCGTCGCCGACAGGGACGCACAGGATGCCCTCGACGTTGAAGGCGCGGCGGGCGAACAGGCCGCACACGTGTGACATCACGCCGGGATGGTTGCGCACCAACAGGCGCAGCACGGCCCCGTCGCGCACGGTGGCGGCGGTTTCAGGCGACGGGGGTTGCATGGCTCACTCCTTCGATCATGTCGCGGTTGGCGGCGCCCGGCGGCACCATCGGGTAGACGTTTTCCTCGTGCGCGATGGGCACGTTGACCAGACATGGGCCGGGTTCCTCCAGCGCGGACGTCAACACGGTCAGCGGGTTGCCCGCCTGGGCGAGATCGTACGCCGCGATACCGAAACCGCGCGAGATTGCGGCGAAGTCGGGCTCGGCGTGAAAGCGCGAGGCATGATAACGGCCGCCGTAGAAGAGCTGCTGTTGCTGACGTACCAGGCCGAGGTGCGCGTTGTTCAACAGGACGACTTTCACGTTCACGCCTTCCTCGGCCGCGGTCGCGAGCTCCTGCAGGTTCATCAGCAAGCTGCCGTCGCCACTGAAGCAGACGACGGTACGGTCCCGCATGGCGAGGGCGGCGCCGATTGCCGCTGGCAGACCGAAGCCCATCGTGCCCAGCCCGCCCGACGTGAGCCACTGTCGCGGCCAAGTGAACGGAAACGCCTGCGCCGCCCACATCTGGTGCTGGCCCACGTCGCTGGTGACCACCGCGCTCGCGTTCACATGCGCCGCGGTCTGCCGGATGATCCCGTACGGCTCGCACGGGTCGTCAAGGCCAGGCGTCGCGAGCGGGTATGTGGCACGTAAGGCCGCCATGCGCCCGAGCCACTCGTGACGCAGACGCGCTTCGACCAGCGGTTCCAGGGCGCGGAGCACCTCGCCGACGTCGGCCTCGATGCCGAGCGTGGGCTGCTTGATCTTGCCGATCTCGCTGCCGTCGATGTCGACGTGGACGATGCGTGCCTGCGGGCAGAACTCGGCCACCTTGCCGGTGGCGCGGTCGTCGAACCGAATGCCCAGCGCCAGGAGGAGATCGCATTCTTCGAGGAGCAGGTTCGTGGCGCGCGCCGCGTGCATTCCGACCATGCCGAGGAAGAGCGGATGATCGTGCGCCATGGCGCCAAGCCCGAGCAGCGTCGATGCGACCGGGATGGACGCCTTCTCGGCCAGCATGCGGATGCGCTCGGAGGCGCCGGCAACGATGATGCCGCCACCGATCAGGCACACCGGGCGCCGCGCTGCGTTCAGGAGCGCCGCGGCGCGAGCGACATCTTCGGCGCGCGCTCGCAGCGGCGGATCGGGCCGTCCGGGATCGGGCCATCGACCAAACGCGACGGTCTCGTTCTGCACGTCTTTGGGAACGTCGATCGCCACCGGTCCCGGCCGCCCCGATGCGGCGATGCGGAAGGCGTCGGGGATCACCTCGAGCAGCTCGGCCGCGGAGCGGACGAGATAGTTGTGCTTGGTGATGGGGATGGTGAGCCCGTAGGTGTCGATCTCTTGGAACGCGTCCGTCCCGATCATCGCTCGCGACACCTGCCCGGTGATCGCCACCAGGGGCACCGAATCGAGCTTGGCGTCGGCGATCGCCGTCAGCAGGTTGGTGGCGCCAGGGCCCGATGTGCCGATGCACACGGCCGGCTTGCCCGTCACGCGCGCCATGCCTTGCGCGATGAAGCCCGCACCTTGTTCATGGCGCGCCAGCACGTGGCGAATCCCGCTCGCGCGCAGCGCGTCGTAGAGGGGAAGGTTGGCGCCACCCGGGATGCCGGGCACAATGGTGATCCCCTGCCGCTCGAGCAGCTGCGTGATGAGTTGTGCGCCTGTTGTCTTCATGAGAGCCCGCTCCTTTCCTTCCTCGGCTCCCTGCCTGACTCGGCGGGACGGGAGGGGCCCTCAAAAAAAAGACCCCCCGCCGGCCCTCGCGCCGGCAGGGGGTCAATCTCGCTATGCAATCCCCGCTACGGCGCGACGGCCTCGACCACGCCCACAACCACCACGACGACTGCCACGGGGAGCACTCCCTGGAAGATGTTGTCTTGTGCGCGATCAGCGGAGTGCATATTCACAACCTTCGTACACGGACCGGCAGGAAGATGCAAGATCTCAGCCCGACGCCTGCGCCACCGGCGCCCAGGAACGCCCCTCTGAGCTCGTTGAAAGGCTGAACGCGCGCTGGCAGCGGCCCAACATTCTGTGGTACCAACCGCGGTCATCATGATCGTAGAGGCTGCACTGAGGCGATGTTGAGATCGCCGGAGGCAGCCGCGTGGTCAAAAGATGAGATGTTTAATGGGAAATGCTTCGCAGGTCGAGAATAGAGGTCCCTTGAAGGGGATCAAGGTGGTGGAGATGGGGATCTGGATCGCAGGCCCGGCGGCCGGTGCCGTGCTGGGAGATTGGGGCGCCGAGGTGTTGAAGATCGAGAACCCGGCGGGTGGCGATCCGGTCCGAGGCCTGATGGCGATGGGCTTGCCGTTCGAGCCGCCGGTGAACCCCAGCCTGGAACTCGACAACCGCAACAAGCGCAGCGTGGCGGTGAACGTGCAGACGCCCGAGGGCAGTGCGGTTGTGCGCCGGCTGGTGCGCGACGCGGACGTGTTCGTCACCAACGTGCGTCGCGCCAGCGTTGAACGCGCCGGCTTGTCATACGAACACCTGCGGGCGGAGAACCCCCGTCTCATCTACGCCAGCTTGAGCGGATACGGCACGCGGGGCCCGGAGAAGGACCGCGTCGGGTTTGACTACGCCGCCTTCTGGGCGCGTGCCGGGGCCATGGCCTCACTCGGCGAGCCGGAGGGCCCGCCGCCGGCGCAGCGCCCGGCGATGGGCGATCATCCGGCTGGTCTGTCTCTGGCCGGCGCGATCTGTGCCGCGCTGTACCACCGCGAGCGCACCGGAGAGGGACAGCAGGTGCACTTGTCGTTGCTCCACGCGGGGCTGTGGATGATGGCGACGGACATCGAGGTCTGCCTGGTCACCGGTATGGGCTCACCGCCGACGGGGCGCGCCGTACCCAATCCGCTGTGGAATCAGTACAAAGCCAAGGACGAGGAGTGGTTCCAGCTGGTGATGCTGCAGCCGGACCGATATTGGGAGCGCTTCTGTCAAGCGATCGAGCGTCCTGAGCTGGTAAAGGATGAGCGTTACGATACCGTGTTCACCCGGGCGCAGCATAGCCTCGAGTTGATCGCTGCGCTCGACACTATCTTCGCGACCAAGACGCGGGCGGAGTGGGGTGAGATCTTCGACCGCCACGACCTGGTGTGGGGGCCCGTGCAAAGCGTCGCCGAGGTGGTGAATGATCCGCAGGCCCGTGCGATCGAGGCGTTCGTGAAAGTGCCGCACCGGACGGGCCAGGACATCGAAGTGGTGCGCATGCCGATCGAGTTCAGTGCCACGCCCGCCCGCATCCGCCACGCCGCCCCCGAGCTCGGCGAACACACCGAAGAGGTGCTGCTGGAGCACGGCTACACGTGGGACGACATCGCCGCGCTGAAGGAGAAGGGCGCGATCGGGTGAGGGGGCATGCAGCCAATACGTTTGCTTTTCAGTTTGGAGACGCCCTGCCCTCACGGCGCGGAGGGCGGGCTGAGGGCGGCCCGTCTCCAGAATCGAGACTGGATGCGCACGCCAACGGCGTGGTAGGAATCTTGCCGTGACGCTCGAAGGTAAGGTGGCACTGATCACGGGTGCCGCCAGAGGAATCGGCCGAGCAACGGCATTGGCGCTGGCAGAGGAAGGCGCTGATGTCGGTCTCGCCGATATCCTGCCGGAAATTGAAGAGACGGCCGCCGCGATCACGAAGATGGGTCGGCGTGCCGCCACGGCCGTCTTCGACATCTCCGATGCTGCGCAGGTCCACACCGGCGTCGAGACGATTCGAAACAGCTTGGGACCGATCGACATCTTGGTAAACAACGCCGGCATCGTGAACAACATCGCGCCGCTGGCACGCATGAGCCAGGAGGCCTGGCAACGTGAACTGGCGGTGAACCTGTCGGGCGCCTTCAACATGATCCAGGAGGTGATCGGCTCGATGGCGGCGAGGAAGTGGGGACGGATCATCAATGTGTCCTCGGTGGCCGCGCTCGGCGGGCTGCACTACCAGGCCGGCTATGCCGCCACCAAAGCCGGCCTGATCGGGCTCACCAAGACGGTCGCGCTCGAGTACGGGCGCGCCGGCATCACCTGCAACGCCATCCTGCCGGGATTGATCGGCACCGAACTGGTCAACGCCATGCCCGCCGAGATCCTGGAAGCGGCGGCGGCGGCAACACCCACGCGGCGCCTGGGCACCACGGTTGAAGTCGGCCAACTCATCGCCTTCCTCGCGTCTGATCGCGCCGGCTTCATCAACGGCGCGGAGGTCGCGATCGATGGCGGCTTGCGTCTGAACACCAGCTCACTCGCCAGCCGGCGAGAGGTAGCGAAGACGCCCAAACCCGGATGACCCGCATGCCGGATTCGAAGATCCCGCCGAAACCATTCTATCGCCCCGAGGACACCGCCGGCATCTCGTATGCCGAAGCGCTCAACGATCCCGGCGTGTATCCGTACACCCGCGGCCGCCGCCCGCGCCAGGGTGGCGCCGCCTGGATTCAGCGCGAGCTGTCGGGGGAGGGCGAACCGGCGCGCACCAACGCGCAGTTCAAGTACCTCATCGAAAAGGGCGCTATGGGCCTCGACGTCATCGGCGACACGCCGACGATGGCGCTGCTCGATCCCGATCATCCGGCCGCGGCGCATGCGGTCGGCACCCAAGGCGTCTCCCTGTGTTCGCTCGACGACTACCTGGTCCTATACGACGATCTCGCGCTCGACGACTTGACGATCTCGAACTCGTTACCGCCGACGTTCGCCATCGCTGGGCTGTACGAGGCGGCGACGACGCGCGGTATCGATCCGGCACGGCTGCGCGGCTCGACGGTGCAGGCGCCGTTCTATTGCGAGGACTGCGGCTACGCCACCCACATGCCGTTCAAGCTGCGCTTGCGTCTGGCGGCGGACGCCATCGAGTTCGCGGCACGCGAGATGCCGAAATTCCATGCCTTCCTCGAGGACACCTACTACATCAGCGAGGGCGGGCTCGATCCGGTCGAGGAGATGGCGCTCGGATTCATCGAGATCCGCTACCTGATCAGGGAATTGCTGCGGCGCGGGTTGCCCATTGACGGCTTCGCGCCGCGGATCGCGATCCTGGTCAACTGCCGGATGGACTTCTTCGCTGAGATCGCCAAGATCCGCGCGACGCGGCGGCTGTTCGCGCGCATGCTGCGCGAGGAATTCGGCGCGCAGGACCCGCGCTCACTGGCAGTGGTCATCGCTTCGCACACCTCCGGGCTGTCGCTCACGGCGCAGCAACCAGTCAACAACGTCATCCGCGGCGCCGTGCAGTCGCTGGCGCTGGTGTTGGCAGGCGTGCAAGCCATCGAGATCTCCGGCTTCGACGAGGCGTTCCGCACGCCCAGCCCGGAGGCGCACCTGGTCGGCCTGCGCACCCAGCAGATCGTGCAACTTGAAACCGATCTCCCCAAGGTCGCCGACCCCCTCGGCGGATCGTACTACGTCGAAAGCCTCACGAATGAGACCGAAGAGCGCGTCCGCGCGATGGTGGCGCGCATCGAATCAATGGGAGACCCCGCGGCGCTGTGTGACGATGGCTGGTTTCGGGCAGTGCTCCAAGACGCCACGGAACGCTACGCGCGCGACCTGCAGGAGGGCACGCGGATGCAGGTGGGCGTCAACGTCCTACGGGTGCCTCCTCAGGAAGACACGCTGTTGCGCGAGGTGGCGGAGCAGAAAATCGCGCCGTGCCGGGAACGGATCGAGGCCGTCCGCGCCTTCAAGCGTTCCCGCGACGCCACGCGCCTGCGGTCCGCCCTCGACGACATACGCGCCGCTTGCGCCGGGTCCGACAACCTGATGCCCCACATCATCTCCGCCATGCGGGCGTGTGCAACCACGGGTGAGATCAGCGGCGTGATGCGGATGGCGTACGGCTCTTCGTACGACCCGTTCGGCATGGTGGAGCCGCCGGCATGAAGCCGATTCGGGTGTGGATCGGCACGCTCGGTCTAGACCAGCACGAAGTCGGTGCAACCGCGGTGGCACGGTTGTTGCGCGATGCAGGCATGGAGGTAGTCTACGCTGGCCGCTTCAACCTGCCGCCGGGCATCGTCAAAGCGGCGGCCGAAGAGGATGTGGACGTGATCGGTCTCAGTTGCCACTCCTGGGAGTACCTGGAGTACATCGACGAGCTGATGCAGCTGCTACGGCAACGCGATCTCAATGTCCCGGTGGTCGTTGGCGGCTCGGTGATCACAGCGGGTGATGACCGCCTGTTGCGCGAGAAAGGCGTGGCTGCGGTGTTCGGCCCAACGGCGCCCGTCGAAGACATTCCCGCAGCCATCCGGCGCTTGGTTCCCGCGTCTTAGCTAGCGCTCATGGAGCGCCAGAATGAAGCGCTCGTCCCGGGCAGTTGGCGGGCGGCCGAGAAGGTCGCTGGCTTCTGGCGACCACGATAATCCGAAGCGCTCTCGTAACCGGGTCAGATCGTCCCGCAACAACTCGTCGAGAAAACGCCGGTAACGATCCGGGATCTTACTTGCTGCCGTAGGATTCACTCGCTCGCGCACTTCACGGCTGATGTAGCGCCGGTCGCTGCGCACGCCTAGGAAGTCCATGGTTGCTAGCAGCAGCTCCTCGGGCCGTACATCGATATCGTCGAACAACGCCACCAGCAGGTGACCCCTCCGTAGGAACGCTGCCCAGTTGTCGATATTCTCCGTAACGCGCGCGCACTGGCGCTGATACGGATCGGTGAAGAATTGCTCGAACTCGTTAGGCGACACCTCCTCGAAGCGCCGCCCGCGGTTGCGCACGAGATCTTTCTTCGCATGCGACCACGCTCGCTCCACCGGATCGCGGATCATCAGGATAACTTTGAGGTCGGGCTTGAGCGTGCTGATCTCGGCGATGATGTCGCGATCCAGCGCCGCATAGCTCGCGGTGGCCTCGCCGCGGATCTTGGGCCAGTACAGCTGGCGGTAACGCCGCAGGCATATCGCCTGGTGCAGTGCCACGCGCCACAGTGGCTCGCGGAAGAATTGCAGGTAATGTGCCAGCTCGTTGGAGCGGAACCGCGGGCTGTCGGGTGCCTTCAAGCTGCTGAAGAAGAAGAGCTCCTTGGGCTCCGACAACATGATGTCCGGATGGTAGCGTAGATGGGCGTGCAGCCACGTCGTGCCGGTGCGTTGGGGGCCGACGATGAGAAAATCGGGAAATCGCTCCAGGCTGATATCGGGATCGGAGACCTTGACGTACTTCAGTCGGTCGCGAATCGCATCACTGATGACGTGCTGTGCTCCCATATCGCCTATCGCGCATCGCCTATCGTCGGAAAGCCATCACCGACACGCCATGCGCCGTCTGCCATCTCGTCTATGCCACGAGAGGCGCCGCACTCGCAATTGCAATCTGCGCCCCCCTCTTGATTCGGTCACAGACTCGGGCAGGATCTAGACGATTGCTGCACATCACCCAGGGAGGCTCGACATGGCTATTCAAGAAGGCAAGCCCGCAGCGGCTTTCACCCTCACCGACGCTGCTGGCAAACAGGTCTCGCTGAGAGACTTCGCCGGGAAGGACGTGATCCTCTACTTCTACCCGAAGGACGACACACCCGGATGCACCAAAGAAGCCTGCGGCTTTCGCGACAGCTGGAAGGATCTGTCGAAAGCGAACGTGGCAGTCTTGGGCGTGTCGGCCGACAGTACGGCCTCGCACCAGAAGTTCGCCGCCAAGTACAAGCTGCCGTTTCCGTTGCTCTCCGATCCGGACCGTAAGGTAATGAAGGCGTACGGCGCCTACGGCGAGAAGGTGATGTATGGCAAGAAGACCAAAGGCGTCATCCGCTCGACCGTGTGGATCGGTCCCGACGGCAGGGTGAAGAAGCACTGGGCCAAGGTTGCGAACGCTGAAGCACACCCGGAGCAGGTACTCCAGGCCGTCACCGGCACGCAGTAGCGCCCGCTCTGACGTTACTGCGCAGGCCGGGAACGCGCGTGCATTGATTCCCGACCCGTAGTGATGTAAGCGAGCCGCCGGACATACACGGGCGGGAGCTAGACTCCCGCGCCAAGGTAATCAACGAGGAGGACGCAATGGGTAAGCTATGTGAAGGTCGGGTCGTTATCGTGACCGGTGCCGGCCGCGGCATCGGCCGGGAGTACGCGCTCATGTTGGCTGCGCACGGCGCCAAGGTGATCGTCAACGATCTCGGCGGCGCGCGCGACGGGACCGGGCAGTCGCTGGGGCCGGCTTCGGAAGTGGTTCAGCAGATCAAAGCCGCCGGCGGCCAAGCGGTCGTCAATGGCGACGACGTCAGTGATTGGGCGGGGGCTCAGCGGATGATCAAGCAGGCCATCGACACCTACGGGCAGCTCGACGTCCTGGTGAACAACGCCGGCATCCTGCGCGATCGGATGATGGTCAACATGACCGAGGCGGAGTGGGACGGGGTCATCAAGGTGCACCTGAAGGGCACGTTTGCGCCGGCGCATTTCGCCGCCGGGTATTGGCGCGATCAGGCGAAGGCCGGCAAGCCGGTGGATGCGCGCCTGATCAACACCACCTCGGTCTCCGGCATCTACGGCAACCCGGGCCAGACCAACTACGGCGCTGCCAAGGCCGGCATCGCCGCCTTCACCATCATCGCCGCACGCGAGCTGGGACGCTACGGGATCACGGTGAACTGCGTGGCGCCTGGGGCGCTCACGCGGATGACCGATGACCTCGCCATGGGCCAAGGCACAGAAGAGGACAAGGCGCGCCTGCACCCACGTTGGATCGCGCCAATCGTCACGTGGCTGGCGAGCGCCGAATCGCGGCACATCACCGGGCGCGTGTTCGAGGCCTCCGGCCACGTGCTGGCAATTGCCGAGGGCTGGCACCGCGGCCCGACGACCAAGCCCGTCGAAGACCCCACCAGCATCGGCCCGCTGGTGGCGGAGCTGATGAAGACGGCGCGCAAGAACGCCGGGATGAACGGGGAAGACCTCGACTGACGCCGGTTCAGGCACCCGAAGCCGTGGCGCTTTTCCAAAGCGCCTTCACAGTAGCAAGGAATTGCTGTGGCGAGAGCGTGGACGCGCGCTAGCTTGGCAAGCAGCGGCGCGCGTTCCTCCTCCGTCTTCGCCGTGGCATGCCGTACTGAGCCGGAGCCGCGCAGCATGCTCCACCCCTACGCCACCTGCTTATCCGCTTCCGCCCAATACCGGTCGACATCGTCTTGCAGTTGCCGCAGGATTTCCTCTTGCCGAACGGGCTGGAACAGGTGCTGGTAGCGCGTCTGCCGCTGCAGATACTCCTCCACCGGGCGGAAGCGCGGCGGCCGCACCGTGTGCACGACCTCACCGTCGCACACTTCCTTGAGCGGCCACACCCCGGTGTCAACTGCGAGCTTCGCCACCGCCACGGATTCGCCCGGCTCCACGCCCCACCCGGGCGGGCATGACGACAGGCTGATGAAGAGCTTCGGTCCGCGCACCCGCCCCGCGCGCGCCACCTTGTTCATCAGGTCGAGCAGATAGGCGGGACAGACCGTGGCTATAAACGCGGGGTCTTGTGCTTGCCAGAGCTTGAACAGGTCCTGCTTGGGCGTTGGTGTCCCCGCCGGTGTGACACGAGTGACCGGTGTGGTCCCCGTGCGTGATCCGAGCGGTGATGCCGGCGACATCTGGAACCCGGTGTTGCCAAAGGCTTCGTTGTCGTAGCAGAAGTAGTAGAAATCGAGCCCGCGCTGAATCGCCGCCAGCGTGGCCTGCAGACCGATGCCGTGCGCGGCGCCGTCGCCGGCGACGACCACAACCTTGAGGTCCTCTCCGTTGGACAGCTTGCCCTTGGCAATCAACACGTCGAGGGCGTCGCGAATGCCCTGGGCCCCGGCGGGTGCGGCGGCCATAGCGGTGTAAAGCCAGGAGGAGTGAAACGGCGTAAACGGAAAGACCGCCAGCAGGGTCAAGCAACCAGCGGCATTGACGAAGACGACGTTCGGCCCGAGCGCCTTGTGAAACAAGCGCAAGGCCAGCAGGCCACCGCAGCCGGCGCACAAGCCCGTGCCCCCGGCCAGGTACTCCTCACGCGGAATGTCTTTGATGCTCTTATAAATCTCACGGCGAATGCGCATGCTAAATATGTGACCGGTTTAGGGTTCCGCCACGGGCGATGCGCAGCATTTCCATCATCTGGCGATACTCGGGATCAGAATAAAGCAAGGTCGGCTCGGACGGACCTCCGTCGCCTTCGGCGGCATGCAACGCCGCCATGATGGTGTCGAACTCTTCGCTGCGAAAGCGCCGCCCCCCGAGGCCGCCGATGAAGGAAAGGAGCGGCGGGGCCGTCCGGCCCCGCAAGGCACTCGCCACTTCGCTAAATAGGATACCGCCCTTGCCGATCGAGATGTTCTGATCGATCACGGCGACGGCGCGCCGGTCACCGAGGAGCCACTCGATCTCCTGTGCGGGGAACGGGCGGATCAGCCGCAGACGCAGCAGGCCCACCTTCTCGCCGCGGGCGCGCAGCCGGCCCACCTCGTCTTTGCCCACCGTGCTGAGCGAGTTCGAGATGACGATGACCCAATCGGCGTCATCCAGTCGGTACGCTTCCACCGCACCGTAGCAGCGGCCGAAGTGGTGGCAGAACTCGCCCGTGATGGCATCGTGCACGCTCAGCGCGGCCTCCGCCGCCCGCTGCATCTGATATTTGAAAAAACTGTAGCCGGTGCCCCCAAGCACTGCGACGCCCTGCGCCAGAGCGTGCGCAGCGGAAAAGCCGTGTGCGGGCTTATAGGTGGGAAGGAACTCGCGCACCGCCTCTACCGAGGGCACCTCAACCGGTTCGCGCGTCAAGGAGAGATAGAAGCCGTCGAGGTTCACCAGGACGGGAAGCAGCACATCGGCGTGTTCGGCGAGCCGATAGGCCATGAGGACCGAGTCGAGCACCTCCTGACAGGTTTCCGCATGGATTCGCAGGAACCCGCTGTCGCGCGCCGCCAGGATGTCGTTGTGGTCCGGTTCGAGCGTGATGGGCGCGGCGAGCGCACGCGACACGTTCAGCAAGACCAACGGCACGCGCCATCCAGCGATGGTGTAGAGCATCTCAAAGTCGCAGACGAGCCCTTGGCTTGAGGAGGCAGCGAACACCCGCGCGCCGGTGGCCGCCGCCGCGCCCGCCGCCGTGAGCATCGAGTGCTCCGAGTCCATGGTCACCATGCGGGCTGCCAGCTCGCCGTCTCCGATCCACTGCGCCAAGGTCTCGATGACCTCGGTCTGTGGCGTGATCGGGTACACCGGGACGTAGTCGACCTCAGCCAGCCGCGCTCCCCACGCCGCCGCCGCGTTGCCGGTGAGGAGATCACGTCTCATGCGGCGTCTTCTCGCAGCTCGTCAATTGCATTCGGAGCACACTCGGTCATGCAGACGAGACAGCCTTTACAGTGGGAGTAATCGACGACCGGATAATCCTGCGGGTCAAGTTGAATCGCACCCTCCGGGCACAGGGCAAAGCAGAGGAAGCACCGGTCACAACGCGCGCGTTGGATCACCGGACGATACAAACGCCATCCCTCGGTGGTACGCAGCGCCGAGGTGGCCTCGGCCTCGATGGTGGGCGCGGCGGCGGCGGCAGGGAGCCACGGCAGAACAAACGGGCGTTGGGGGCCCGTCGCTCGCGCCCGCCGCGGCTCCGCCAGGCCCACTGAGGGGGCGGTATGATAGGCGTTGCACGTCGCCTGAAGGTTGCGCCCAATCACATCCTGGCTGAGACCGATTGCGGCCAGTTCGATCTGCACCGCCTCCGCCACCTGGTTCCACGGCGCCAGAGCGGCGGCTTTCAGCGTGAAGCCGGCAACCGGCGCGCTCAGCAGCTGATGCCCGAGGAGGTCGAGCGCGATGGACGTGACGTCCAGGGTCACGACTTGCGCCTCGGTCTGATATCGTTCCTTGATCTCGCGGCCGCTGTGAGCGCTGTTCACGAGCAGAAGGCTGCCCTCGTCGAGCCCGCTGAGCACAGCGGCGTCCGGGTAGGCCAGCAACGAGCAATCCATCAGGACGGCGACGTCAGGCCGTTCGATGTAGCCCCGTTCGTGGATCGGTCCGTCGCTGAAGCGCACGAAGGCGACGACAGGAGCGCCACGCCGCTCGGCACCGTACAAGGGTGAGTCCTGGACCGTCAATCCGCCAAGAAAGACAGCCCGGCTCACAATGCGGCTCGCCAGCCACACTCCCTCGCCGCCACGGCCGTGGAACCGGATGTGACGAAGCATGCTGCCACCTCGGGCGCAAGATGCCAACTGCATGCCACACTTGCATTTTGCGCCGGAGCGGTTCCCAGGGCAAATTGCTGATGTCAGAATTGCTAAAGGGCCGCGCCGCCATTCCCGGGGCTGCAAACGGCCCCGATGCACGCCTACCACCCGGTAACCTGGGTTTCCGTTCAATACCGGCGCAATCGCATGAATCCGACCGACGCCTTGTTCTGGCTGCTGGACAAAGTTCCTGACTTGCGGTCCACGGCGGGCGCCCTGGCGATCCTCGAACACGCCCGACGCGTCAGCGCATACGTGAGGAATTGGACCGCGATACCATGTCGGTCGCGCTGGACATCGATCCGTTGACCATGGACGACCTGCCGTATTTCCGGCAGGCGCTCAGGAAGCTTACGACGAGACCCTCACCGCCGGGCGCCCACTCAGCGCCCGGTGGTACGCCCCAGGCGTCGCAGCCGGCCGGCGAAACGGCTTGGCGCCCCGTCTTGAAGGCGATGGCAGCCTGAGGTGCGGGGGGGTACAGCATGCTGTGCCCCCGCAGCGCGCACAGGTCGTAGGCCCAAGTACCGCCCTCCGCTTGAGAACTGAGGCCAAATGTGGTCCGTTTCAATACGGATCGCGGAAGGTTGGTGCGCGAGCCTTCGTCCGCGTAAGGAGTGTCTCGGATGGAAATCCAGAAGTGGATGAAGAATCCAGTGCATAGTGTGAAGCTGTTGGATTCGATCCAACATGCGCGGGACATTATGGAGACGCACCGTGTCAATCAGTTGGCCGTCGTAGCGGGAGGCCGGCTGATCGGCATCATCACCGATCGCGACCTGCGGGCTGCCTTTCCCTCGGTGTTCGATTCCTCGGTGTTGGGTAGCCGGAAGCCCCGTACCTTCGCGACCGATCCGAAAGCCGTGACAGTAGAGATGGTGATGACCACGAATGTGTTGACCCTGACGCCGCGCGATTCGATGGTCGACGCCGCACGCCTGATGCGTCGCGAGCGCATCGGTGCCATACCAGACGTGGAAGGCAACCGGCTGGTCGGCATCCTGACCCGCAGCGACGTGCTGGATGCGTTTGTGGCACTGGCACGATCGATAGCGCCCGAGCAACATGGCTCCAGGTAGCCTGCACTCTCAGCGCATTGGAACGCGCCGCCGCCGGGCACAGGCGCGGCTCGCGTGCGCGGCGGTATTGCTCCCGGCCATCATCGCTGCAGGTTGTAGCCACGACTCCGCGCCATCCGCGGGAAGCGGCAGAAGCGTTCAAGTCTCCCGCGCTGAACCCAGCCCCGCCTTCCGCAACCTCGGCAAGCGTGCCGAGAGCCAGCTTTGACGCTGCGGCACGCTGATTCAAGCTGAAGGGTGTGCCGAGGCGATTAGAAGTGATGCGTCCAGCGCACGTTGACCCGCGATCCCTCCGGCCGGTTTTCCACCGCCGTCTCGAAATAGATGTTCAAAAACAAGTGGTCGTTCTGTGAGAAACTGTAGAGCGCCCCGGGACCGAGGCCGAGCACCTGTTCACGGGAATCGGGCACGCCGTGGCCGTCGATCTCCGCGTTGGTGAACTGCTTCAAGTAGTAGCCGTTCAGCCCCACGCGGAGGTGATTGGGCACCACCTCGTATTCCGAAGCGAAGTTGAGGTGGGTCGCCTGCCCGGCTTGTGTGTTGTTGGCCTTATACGCGAAGAACGGATCCTCGTTCTTCCCGTTCCACAGATAGTGCAGACGCCACGACGCGGTCCACCCGGGCATGATGAACACGGTGCCGGCCCAGTAAGGATCTAACGACCAAACGTTGGACCCTGCGTTCAGTAACCGGTGGCTGTCGTACTCGCCGGTGGGTGCCAGAACCTGGAGTTCAACGCGATGCATGAAGAGCGGCCCGTTCGCCCCCATGATCGGGTCCCACTGGAGGAACGGGCCGATGTACAGGTCGCCGAGCCCGCTCGACGTGGTCAGCATGGTATTGTCCCCGGGGTGCGAGTTCAGCGAAACCAGCGGCACGATCAGATCGAGCCCCCACTTGGGGCCGCCCAATACCGATAGTGGCATGTCCGACTGGTAGATGAGCTGGTTGAGGCTCACCAACGCATCGATACTGCCCGGCACGGACTCCTTATTCCCATGCTGATCCAGGAACTTGCCTGCCGTGATGTACTGGACGTACTCCTGGAAGTACAAGCCCGGCCCGGCAGGCGGCCCACCGTCGAGGAAGCTGGTGAAGCCGAGGTTCAACCCCAACGGCAACGCTTGCGCCATCAGCCGGGTGGGCAGCACTCCCAGCAAGCAAAGCCCGGCCGCCATAACGATCCCCCTAACCTGAAACGTCCCTTGTTTCATACCTCCTCCTTTCCTTCAGAGCGCAGGCCTACCGCGCTCCGCTTGCACTTCGACACGGTTTTACATACGCCTTGCACCTACGGCAGATTGCGGCCCGAAAGGAGCGTTCAATGGCAGATCGAACCAAGTTCATGCTCGACGAGAAGGACATCCCGGCAGTGTGGTACAACATCCAAGCCGATCTTCCCGAACCCCTCCCGCCCGTTTTGCATCCGGGCACCCACAAACCGATCGGGCCTGATGATCTGGCCCCGTTATTTCCGATGGGACTGATTGAGCAGGAAGTCTCCACCCGGCGCGAGATCGACATCCCGGGCGAAGTCATCGACATATACCGCCTGTGGCGGCCCAGCCCGCTCTACCGCGCGCGCCGACTGGAGAAGGCGCTCGATACCCCGGCGCGCATCTACTACAACTACGAAGGCTTCAGCCCCTCTGGCTCCCACAAAACCAACACCTCTGTTGCGCAGGCCTATTACAGCAAGGTGGAAGGCGTCAAGCGGATCGCCACCGAGACCGGGGCCGGCCAATGGGGTTCGGCGCTGGCCATGGCCTGCCAGTTCTTCGGCCTCGACTGCAAGGTCTTTATGGTCAGAATAAGCTACGACCAGAAGCCGTACCGCAAAGCCATGATGGAGACCTTCGGCGCGCAGGTGAGCCCCAGCCCCAGCCGCGAGACCGCATCGGGTCGCGCCATCTTGGAGAAGGATCCCAACTGCAACGGATCATTGGGCATCGCCATCTCCGAGGCGGTCGAGGTGGCCGCGCAAGACCCTACAACCAAGTACGCCCTCGGTAGCGTCTTGAACCACGTGCTCTTGCACCAGACGGTCGTCGGCCAGGAAACCATCGCCAAGCTCAAGCTGGCGAACGACTGGCCCGACATCATCATCGGCTGCACGGGTGGCGGATCGAACTTCGCCGGCATCGCCTTTCCGTTCATCGGCCGCAAGTTCCGCGGCGAAGATAAGGGCGAACGGATCATCGCGGTCGAGCCGGCGGCGTGTCCGTCGCTCACCAAAGGCAAGCACACCTACGACTTCGGTGACACCGCGCACCTGACGCCCTTGGTAAAGATGCACACATT
>Ga0326728_10010156_pt1 | contig 22187 bp, 17 predicted proteins | sample MB3enrmetagenome_FD_207602 | JGI IMG/M metagenome (GOLD analysis project Ga0326728, IMG submission 207602) | Lab enriched peat soil microbial communities from McLean, Ithaca, NY, United States - MB31MN | ecosystem: Environmental > Terrestrial > Soil > Wetlands > Peat | place: USA: New York... | reverse complement strand
CCCACCGGCTCGGTTTCCTTCACGCTCGGGAGCACCCTGCTGGGGACGGCGACCCTCAGCGGCTCCGGCAGCGCCGCCACCGCGACGCTGAAGGTCAATGGCACCCAACTGGCGGTCGGGAATAACAGCATTACGGCTTCTTACGGCGGCAGCACCAGCTTCAGCGTCTCTTCGGGATCGGTGATGGTGACGGTAACCGTCTCGACCACCACCACCGTGACCGCCAATCCCACCACCGTCACGGCCGGCGGCAGCAGCGCGTTAAAGGCCACGGTGACGGCCGCCAGCGGCAGCGCCACGCCCACCGGTTCGGTCTCCTTCACCATTGGCAGCACGTCGCTGGGCTCCGCCAGCCTCTCCGGCTCCGGCGCCACGGCCACCGCGTCGCTGACTGTCAACGCCAGCCAGTTGACCGCCGGGAATAATGTCATTACCGCTTCCTACGGGGGGAGCAGCGCCTTTAGCACCTCGTCCGGTACGGTGACCGTGAACCTCACCGTCACCGTCCCCACGGGGCCATCCAACGTAATTCCCTCGGTGACGCCGAATCCGGTGTTTCAGCAAGCGCCTGATGCGCACGGATACACCTTCTTCTACACGGTGCGGCTGAGTGAGATCGCCGGCACTCCCACCACCCTCACCGGCTTTACCATCGCCGGCACCGACTACTCCTCTCAGATTCCGAGCTGGTTCGGCAGCGCCAGCATACCGGCCAACGGGACCATTTCGACCTCACTGGGGTCGCTGCCCAGCACCGTTCCGGTCAATTATGCATTCGGATTCAGCGGTGTGGATGCCAGCGGGGCCAAGTGGACCCAGCAGATTACCGTCCCCTTCCTCGCCCAGACATCCATTGCTTCGATGACGCTCGCCAGCGTGCCTGCCACCGTGGTTCCGGACACTACTCACGGTTGCACGTCGCAGGCCCCCTATTACCAGCAGTTGAATCTCCAGGAGCAGAACGGCTATGAAGTGGAGTTGACCCGCTTCCTGTCGGGCGGCAATGACGATAGCAGCGGCATCGGAACGTATTTCGGGTCCTGGCGCCTGGCGCCGTTTGGTTCTCTCGAAACCGGCGTCTGCTGGGCTATCTCGAACCCTCCCAAGACTCTGGCTTATGAGGTGGATGGCACGGATACCAACGGTCATACGATCATCGCCACCCTGTCCGTTCCCTTTCAAAATCCGACCTCCAGCCCCGGTGCGCTCACGGTTTCGAAAAGCTCCGTCAGCATGAGCGCCACCCCCACGCAATCCGCGGCCGCCACCGTGAACGTGACGGTGCCTTCCGGGCAGGCATGGACGGTCTCGGAGTTTCCCGCCAGCCAGAAGTCCGGTTGGCTATGGTTTTCGCCGCCTTCGGGGACCGGGCCGGCGGCAGTGACCCTGGTGGCTGCGGCCCCGGGGCTGGCAAATGGCGTCTACAGCACGACGCTGGTTTTTCAATCCGCCAACACCACTCCGCAGTTCACGACCGTTCCAGTCACGTTTACCATCGGCGCTTCCACCACAACCAGCATTGGCGGCGTTGCCAACGGGGCCTCGTTCGCGCACGTATACGCTCCAGGGATGGTGTTGAGCGTCTTCGGCGCGGACCTGGCACCTTCCACCCAACTGGCAGGCACTCTTCCGCTGCCGATGACCATGGCGGGAGTTTCGGCTACGGTCAATGGGATTGCCGCCCCTCTGTATTACGTTTCGCCGTTGCAGCTCAATATCCAGGTCCCTTACGAGACCGTGACCGGAACGGCTCTCCTGGCGGTGAGTAACAACGGGCAGGTGGCCACCTACTCGTTCCCGGTGACGGCGACGGCTCCCGGCATTTACCTGGGGCCGTCGAGCGCCATCACCCCCAACGTGAGCGGCAGTCGGGGACAAGAGTACACGCTCTTCGTCACGGGAGCCGGCGAAGTGTCGCCGGAGATCGCGACCGGTGCCGCGCCCACCGGCGCCCAGGTACCGGTGCCGCTGGGCGCCGTCTCCATGACCATCGGGGGCGTGGCGGCTACCCTGGACTACGTGGGCATCCCCAGTTGGTCGGTGGGAACCCTTCAGATCAACTTCACGGTGCCGTCCAACGCTCCCGTGGGTCTGCAACCGGTGGTGGTGACGGTCGGCTCGGCGGCCAGCGTGGCGGCCAACTTCACCGTCGAGTGAGCGTTCGGGGCAAGTACTTGACGAACAGCACTTCGTTGCCTCGCTGGTTGTAGACCAGCTCATCCACCAGGTTGCGGGTCATGAGGATGCCGAAACCGCCGGGGCGCTGTCCGTGCTCCGCGCGAACCTCGACGTGGCGGATGGGCGCATCGTCCGGATTGGAAATGGCAGCGTGCGGCAGCAGGCCCATCGAGAAGCCTTTACCGGGGTCCTGAATCAGCACAATCAGGGAGTGCGCCGTGCGCACCAGCGAAATGCGCACGCGCTTCCTGGGGTCGGAGCCGCCGCCGTGCTCCACGGCGTTCAGGAGCAACTCGCGGAAGGCCGCCGCTATGTCCTCGCGCGCCTGGGCCGGGAAGCCGGCCTCCACCTCGCGCAGGAAATGCGTCATGCGCTCGACGGCCTCCAGCTTGCATCGCACATCCAGGGTGATCCAATCCGGGCGCGCCGAGAGCATCCTGATATCGTCCCGCCAGGAAGACGATTCGAGCGCCTGATCCACCATGTCGGCCAGCGGTCCTTCCGCCAGCGGCTTGTGGAAGTAGCTGTAGGCGCGCTCCCGGATGGCCCCGATCACCCGCGCCGGGTCCTGCTCCCCGGTGAGAATCACCTTGGTATCCGGGCGGATTCCGCGCATGCGCCGCAACAGCTTCAGACCGTCGAATCCGTTGCCGCCCTGGCCCGCCACCACCAGGTCGTAGGGCGCGCTGCGCACACGGTCCAGGGCCTCCCGCTCGTCGTAGACATTCTGAATGCTGCGGTCCTGGCGCTTCAGGAGGCCGATGAGGAGGCGGTGAACGGCGGGGTCCGCGTCCACCACAAGCAAACGGCGCGAAGAACTCACAGCATCTCCACTTCTCAGTTTAGCCGAGGTTCAGGATAGCATGGCGCCGGAGCCACGCATCCCGCCCTTTCATTACCCCTTATCGGCCGGAAGTGGCGTAACCTGGAGTTGAGGAGAGGCATCTCTATGAGTGAATTGAAAGCTGGAATTCTTTTCCTCGTTGCGATGGCGGCCGCGCAGGCCCAGATCTATCCGCCGGGCGGGTATCCCGGTGGGTATCCAGGCGGAGGCTATCCGGGGCAATATCCGTATCCGGGCAGCCGCGGGCCGACCGGTCAAGGCATCCCCATTCCGCAGAGAGGCAGTACACAGCCAAGCAAGAGCGCTTCCGAACCCCTGCCTAATTTCCGCGGCAAGCTGAAGCAGATGGACGCCAAGACCATCACCCTGGAACTGGGCGATAACCGCCTGCTCGAATTCAAGCGCACGGATAAGACCAAGTTCTACAAGAACGGGGACGAGTTGAAATCGCCCGAGTTCAAGCCCGGCGACCAGCTTTCCATCGAAGGCCCCGAAGACTCCCACGGCTACCTGGTCGCGGTGAACGTCTACTGGGAGAAATCCGCCGCCGCCGCCGCGCAATCCGGCGATGAAAAGGATGGCGCGGTGGATACCTGGAAGGATGCACCGGCCGGGCCGGCGGCCGCGGAAAAGGCCACGGAAATGGCGCCGCCGCCCGCCAAACCGTCTCCGGACGACCCCGGTCCGCCCAAGCTGCAACGCGGCAAGCCGGCCGATTCCGCCCGCGAACACGCCCCGGCGCCTCCGGCCGACGCCCCGGCCGCCACTCCGGCCGCCACCCAGGTCGCCGCCAACCAGCCGCCGTCCCCCGTCGACCGCCCCGCGCCGCCGCCCTCCGGAACGGCGGTGCCTTCCCAGCCCTCCATTGCCCGCGGTGATGGTGATGAAGATAACGTCCCCTCGTTCCTCCACTCCGACGACCCGCTGATCCGCAAGGCCGCCAATGCGGCGCTCGATTTCACCGAGACCCTGCCCAACTACGTCTGCCAGGAGATGATGGCGCGCTACCAGAGTGAGACGCAACCCGCCAGTTTCCAGGCCATCGACGTGGTCTCGACCGAGGTGGTATACGAGAACGGCAAAGAGGACTACCGCAACATCATGGTCAACGGCAAGGCTTCCAAGAAGAGCCTGGAGGACACCGGCGGCTCATGGTCTACCGGCGAATTCGGCACCGTGTTGATCGACCTCTTCTCGCCCGCCACGGCCGCCGATTTCCACTTCCAGAGGGACTCGCGAGCCGGCGGGATACTGGCCAAGATGTACGAATTCGACGTGGCCCGCCAGAATTCCCACTGGAACATCCATGCCGGCTCGCAGATGTACGTGCCCGCTTACACCGGCGCCGTGTGGATCGATCCCAAGACCTCCCGCGTCCTGCGCATCGAAATGGCGGCCAAAGCGATGCCTGGGGAATTTCCGCTGGATCACGTGGAATCGGCCACCGATTACGAATACATCCGCCTGGGAGACGCGCAGCAGTACCTGTTGCCGGTGCACGCGGAAACGCTGAGCTGCCAGCGAGGCTCCAACCTGTGCGCCAAGAACGTCATCGATTTCCGCAACTACCACAAGTACACCGGGGAATCCAACATCAAGTTCGGCGATACCGTCAAGAACGACAAGCCGTAGCACGCCGGCCCGCCCGGCCCCTATGGTTTCGGCGGCTGGGCGTTTTGAGCGGAGAGCTTTTCCAACTGCTCCAATTGCCCGCGCACGGTGGCTGCATCCGCGGCGCCCGGCGCGAACTTCAGGTAAGTGCGCATCTCGCTGGCCGCGCCGCTGTAGTCCTGGCGTTGCGCCAGAATCACGCCCAACAGGTGCGAGGCTTGCGGGTAATGATGCTCGGTATCCAGCTTCTCGGCCTCGCGCGCGCTCTGTTCCGCCGCATCCTTGTTCTGGAGGTAATAGTTGGCCACCGAATTGAAAAGGAACTGCTGCGGGTAGTCGAATGGGTCGAGTGTCACCGCCCGCCCCGTAACATCGGCCAGTTCCCGCCAGTTCTTCGCTCCTAGGGCCAGCCGCGATAGTTCCAGATAGGGATTCAAGTACTTGGGGTCCGCCTTCACGGCCGCGTCAAACGATTGGTGCGCGGCATCCGCCTGGCCCTTGGCTGCCTGCAATTTCCCCAATTCCAGCCAGGCGGCGGCATATTGGGGATAGACGTCCACCGCCTTCTGATAGTTCTTCATGGCATCGTCCAGCTTCTGCCGCTTGGCCAGATCCGAGCCTTTCTCGAACGCTTTGCGGGCGTCTTTGGGAGCCGCCAGCGAAATAGCGCTGATGACGCGCCCTTCCACCTTGCCCACGCGGTGAAGAAAAATGGTGCCGATCTCGGGATTGTCCAACACACCGTGGTTGGCGAGGCTCACCGACTGCGAGCTGTAGCCGGGGAGGTTGGCGCGCAGATCGCAGTTCATGTATCGCCGATCGGACATCGTCTCTGCGCCCAGGCCGGATGACATCTGGGACTGCCCGGGACTGTGCGCTTCGATATCGTTGTACTGGTCGCTGCTGGTGCTGGCGTCCTGCAACACTCCCTTTTCCCTGCCCAGATCGATGGAGAAGTAGCCCTTGCGGTCGGTATAGCCTTCCGGCCGGGCGTTCCCGTTGCAAACTCGTTCGATCACCACCGTTTCGGGCGGCGGGGTGCCGTCATCCACCATCACGCGGCCGCTGACGGGAACCGGCACTCGCATGCCTTCGGATGGGTTCTGGTGAATCGGTTGCGGATTGGTGGGGATGGGCGGCGTGTTCGATCCGGGACTGCCGGTGGCGCCGATTCCCCCTCCCGAAGGTGTGGTTGCCGCTCCGCCCATGATTTGACTGAAAGCCGCCGGCAGCAGGAAAAACGCTGCCGCCATCACTGTGATCGCTTTCCCGCAAGCTCTTGAACACATACAGCCTCCCCTCACTGGTATTCATTATGACACGTCGACGCCTGTTAAAATGAGCAAGTATTTATGCGAAAGCTCTCCTTGATATTGGGGTGTGCTCTTCTGCTGATTCTCACGGGCTGTTCGGAGGAGCCCGAGTCGGCTGAAAAGAAGGAGCCGCCCAAGCCCACCGAGCCGATCACCGGACAGGTCGCGCTCTACAGGATGTACCAGTTGATCCGGTCTTGGGCGCCCGACGCTCAAGTGCTGAAGATGAACAGCATTCACCTTCTCGAAGTCCCCTCGGTCCCCGGAATGGCGGGCGCCTGGGAAGCCACGTTCGCTTCCGCCAGCAAGGGACGCGCGCGGTCGTGCACCTATTCCGTTGTCGAGTCGCCGGGCAACCTGCACCAGGGCGTTTTCGAGGGGCCGGAGGAGGACCTGAACGCCCGGGCCCAGCCTTTTCTAATCGGCGCCGTCAAGGTGGACACCGATGCAGCCTACAAAACGGCGCTCGCCAAGGCGCGCGACTACGACCAGAAGAACCCCCACCTGACCATCTCCATGTTGCTCGAGAAGAACAGCAAGTTCCCTAACCCGGCCTGGCGGATGATCTGGGGCGAGTCCCTGGGGACTTCCGGCCTCTCCATACTCATCGATGCGTCCACCGGCGAGTATCTCGCGACATTGCACTGATCGCGCTGGCCGGCGCCGGCCATTGCGCTCCGCTGATTTCTGTTTAAATAAAACACGGTACCGATTATGCGCTTTTCCCACGATCTCCTGGAGCGCTTCGCGGCCTCCTCTGGAGATTTCAGCCCGCTGCATATGTCCGACTCCTATGCCAGAGCCACACCCTTCGGCCAGCGAGTGGTGCATGGCGCTTGCGCGGTCTTAGCCTGTTGCGGCTCTTTCACGCCGCCATCGGACTGCTTTCCTTCAGCCTTGGCCCTGGTGTGCTACCAGCCTTTCTTTCCGAACATCGACTATGAGCTGAAACTGTCGGAGATGTCTCCAAATCACGCGCACGTAGGCGTGATGGACGGCAGTACACAGGTAATGGACATCATTTTCGATTACCTGCCTGGTACGCCGCAGGTGGTGACCCTGCCGAGTGAACCTTGTGCCCCTCTGAGTGTGCCGCGCGCCGTAAATGAAGCGGATCTGACCGGAGCTTGGGCGACACAAGGATCGTACTGTCCTTGTGCTTCGAATTACCTGGCTTTGTTGCACGCGCTCGGCATCCAGCGCGCGGCATGGGGCGACGCACTCCCCATCGCTCTGATGGCCACCAGTTACATGACGGGCATGGAACTGCCGGGCGAACGCGCCATGTACTTTCGGCTGCAGGCCGAGTTCCCCGATGGACCGGTCGAGTTGCCCTGCGCGTTTCGTCAGGAACTGACTGGTTATGATCGGCGGTGGGGCATGGTGAAGTCCCGCTTTCAACTTTCAGCCAGCCGTGGGGTGTGGTCCAGCGGAGAGATACAGGCATTCCTGCGGCCGCTGCGACCCGGGATCGCGCCGCTTGCTGGTGCGGTCGGCCCAGAACTGGCCGCCCGGTTTGCGGGCAAGATCGCGTTGGTGGTGGGAGCGAGCCGGGGTCTTGGTTCCTCGTTGGCGCTGACTCTGGCGGCGGCAGGCGCTACCGTGGTCGCTCTATATGCCATTAGCTCCGAGGATGCCGAACGCCTGAAGGCGGCGGCCGAGGGTCTGCCTGGGCAGATCCTTCTGGTGCAGGGCGATGCAAAGGATCCTGTGACCTGTTGCGAGATCCGGCAACAGGTTCTGGCCGCGCATGGCCGATTGGACTGGCTGGTTTGTAGCGCCGTCCCGTCGCTGCGGCCTTTGCGCATTGAAGCCGCCGCCTTGGCCTTGGCGCCACTGACCTCGTTCCTGGATCTGCTGTCGGAGAGCGGCGGATCGGTGCTCTTGATTTCTTCGAGTCTCGTGGAAGATCCGCCAGCGATCTGGCCGCACTATGTCGCTCTCAAGTGCGCTATCGAAGGCCTGGCCCGGGTGGCCGCGGCCGAGTACCCGAAGGTGTCCTTCTGCATAGCCCGGCCAACCAAGCTGAACACAGACATAGTGAATACCCCCTTGGGGAGAAGCAAAGCCGAGAACCCGTCTACGGCGGCTCTGCGCATTTTGTCCGAAGCGGCCACCGCCGCACGGCCCGGCGAGGTCTGTTACCTGAAGTGAATCCGGCCGCTTATCTCCGGCGGTGCGGCAAAAGGGAGGAGAAGCCTGCCAGCCACCCCTCGAAATCGACCTCTGTCACATGCATGAAATCAAGTAATCTGGGCAAGAGCAGCGGTTCGCATGTGCGCGTAGCCATGCCGGAATCGCAGGTGGTTGCGGAAACTACCTGTTCGGCTCGCAGCCAGGGCAAAAACTCGCCGCGATAACACCCGCTCGGGTAACAGAAGTGAGTCGGCTGAGTTCCCGTTGCCGCAGCGAGCCATTGCCGGTTGTCGCGGATCTCGCGCCTAAACATCTCTTCGTCAAGCGGAGTCCTGTGGCGGTGGGTGTGCAACTGAACGTCAATACCCCCCGCTGCAATCTCGGAGACCTCGCTGGACGTCATTAGTTGCAACATACGCAGGCGCAGAATCTCTCCATAGTCAACGCCCAGTTCGCCAGCTACCCGGGCGGCGATCTCGTTCTTTTGCGCGGCCGTGTAATCCCGCTGACGGGCAGCCTCGAGAAACACATCCACCGCGCTGGTGCGGTCTCCGCCGGGGGACAGGTCGAACACGCCCGGAACGTTGCAGGCGGCGCCGTCAAGCCGCCGGCCGGCGCCGCGCCAGAAGAGATAACTCAGCACCAGGTTGAAGACCGGGAAGGGATGGTCCGCGTCGCAAGTCATCTGATAGACGGTGGCAGGAAGCCCAAACTCACGCAGCATAGGGAATCCATGCTGGTGAAAGTCATGAAAGCCGTCGTCGAAGGTGATCACAACGCTCCTGGGGGGAAGACTGCCCTCGCGGAGCATCGTCAGAGCATCGTTGAGCGGCAAAACCCTATACCGGCGCCGAGCCAGAATCTCGAGGCGGCTGCGGAAGAAGGCCGGCGTGACGAACAGGTTGCTCCACTTGTGCTCGTCTTTCTGGGAAAGGCCGTGGTAGCAGAGGATTAGCAGGCGCTGCTGTCGCCAGCGGCTGCCAGCCACCATGTCAAAGGTTCCGATGTTCTTGGCGATTCGCAGAGCGCTGTTCTTCGCGAATTTCAACATGGTTCCGCACGTGGCCTTATGACCTGCTATGATCGCACATAAATGATTCTACTCTCTTTACGGGATTCGGTCGTCGGAATGGGCCATGCGGTTGATTGAGGCTCTTTCTCTGTTGCAGAGGGCTGACCCCGCGGGTCCAGGTTTCCGGGTTGCCTTGATTTGTGGTTTTACGCCGCAGCCTCTGCTTACCTTCCTGGCCGCACACTTGCAGTCTCGGTTGCCGGGACGCCGCATCGAAGTGCGGGAAGGGCAATTTGGCGACTTGGCCGGTAATCTCCAACGGTATCTTCGGGAGCCCTGTGGATCCGCGGTCGTTGTGGTGGAGTGGGCCGACCTCGACAGCCGGCTCGGCTGGCGCCAGCATGGAGGCTGGGGCCGCGCGCGGGTAAAGGACATCTGCGCCGTAGTGGAACACCAGTTCAATACTCTCCAGGCGCTCCTGGCGGGCGCCTCCGGGTCGGGAATCGTGGCCGTCGCTCTGCCGTCGGTGCCACCGGCTCCGGTGGAACCAGTGCCGAGCTGGCACTATGGCGAACTGCAGAGCCGGCTGGACGCACTGGCGGCCGCGTTTGCCGCGAGCTTGTCGTCGTCGCCACATATTCGGTTGGTGAGACCGTCACACCTGGCGGCCCTGTCTCCGCAGCGCCAACGCCTGGACGTGAGGACTTTGAATCAGGCGGGATTCCCGTATCAGTTGCCGCACACCGACGTCCTGGCCGGCCTCTTGGCGCAACTGCTCCAGCCTCCCACGCCACTCAAGGGCATCATCACCGACTTGGACGACACCCTGTGGGCGGGAATTCTGGGCGAGGCGGGCGTGAACGGCGTAACTTGGGACCTGGACCATCATGCCGCGCAGCACGGCATCTACCAGCAGATGTTGCAGAGCCTGGCCGATTCCGGCGTGCTGGTCGCCGTGGCGACCAAGAACGACTCCAGGCTGGTGCGCTCCGCCCTGGAGCGGCCGGATATATTGCTACGCGCCGATTCGGTATTCCCGGTAGAGGCCCACTGGGGCCCCAAGTCGGAATCGGTATCGAGGATTCTGAGAGCCTGGAACGTCGCGGCCGACAGCGTGGTGTTCATCGATGACAGTGCCATGGAACTGGCCGAGGTCCGCAACGCACATCCCACCATGAAATGCCTCCCGTTCCTGGGAGATCCCAATCAAGTGGCCGAACTCGTGTCGGAACTTGCGGACCTGTTCGGTAAGCCGTTCGACTCCGAGGAGGATTCGCTGCGGTCGAAGAGCCTGCGAGCGGGAGCGGAGATGCACAGCCGAATCGGCGGCGTGGAATCTCTCCAGCAGGTGCTGGCCGGCGCCAACGGCGTGCTGACCATTGTCCCCTTGAGCGATCCGCCGGATCCGCGCGCCCTCGAGTTGGTGAATAAGACCAACCAGTTCAACCTCAACGGCCGGCGCTTCAACGAAGCCGACTGGTTGCAGTATCTAAGGAGTCCCGGCCACTGGGTGTGGATGGCCTCTTATACGGACCGGTTCGGCCCTTTGGGGAAGATATCCGTGTTGGCAGTGTGCTCCACAGCCGATGGTGAACTGGATTTGGATACTTGGGTGCTGAGTTGCCGGGCATTCGGGCGGCGCATCGAATACGCGATGTTGGATGCCCTTTTTGAGCGGCATGCTGTGCGGCGAATCCACATGCGCTTCGAGGCGACAGAGCGGAACGGCCCGATTCAGGAACTGTTGAGCGGTCTGACGGGAGCGGCTCTCGGAGAAGGCAGCGCACTCGATGCCGCCGCTTTCGCTCAGCGGAAGCTGCCGTGGTACATGCGGGTAGAATATCCGTATGGATAGCACTCACGCACGCCTCATCGCTTGTTTCACCGCAGTGTTTCGAGGGCTCGCGCCGGACCAGGCGCCCCATGCGTCCGTCGATACCCTTCTGGCTTGGGACTCTTCTCATCATTTCATGCTGATGCAGGTCATCGAGGAGAATTTCGCAATTCAAATCCCGGAGGAAGTGTTGGGGGATATCGACTCCTTTGCCGGTTTCGAGGACTATCTGGCGCGGAAGGGCACGGAGTCGTGAGCGTGCACGCCGTCGACGTAGAGGCGCGGCTCGCGGCTGCGGCGGAGGCGTGCAGGCTGAGGCTGGAGGAGGATCCCTGCGCGGGAGTTTTGGGCCGTCTCGGGTCGCTTGGACAACCGGATCGAGCCTTCCAGTTTCTATCCCGGATCACCATCCACCTGGACAGCGGCGCGGAGCTAGCCCGTCTGTGCGCATCCATCCCTTCCGACCCCGGCCGGAACGCGGTGGAGCGGACGCTCTTGGTACTGGCGTCTCAGCACGCCATTGCGCAGGTGCCCAGCCTGGCGGTGAGCGACAGCGTGAAAGAGTTGTTCGCCGACGAATTCCTGTTCTTCGCCAATCCTCCGCCTGCCTGGGTGGCGCACTTTCAAACCGGCGACGTGCGTTATCGGGAGATGGCGCGCATCGCCACTTTGCGCCGATTCCCCGCCGGACAGTTCCAATGGGAGGTCTCGGGCTTCCCGCGCTCCTGGGTGGCCAAAGCGCGCCAGCCTTGGAGGGTGCTTGCCCATGTGATTGGACGGATGGGCGGATTCGCCCCGCTATTTGAACTGCATCTCAACGCCCGTCGCAAGAACCGGCTGATTCTGCTCGAAAAGGAAGCGGGTGTTTCCTACTGCCGCGCGGCCCGTGCCGTTGAGATGCAGCCGGCGGTGCGCGGTTTGATCCTCGCGTCCTGGCTGTTCTGCGAGAGCACGGCTCAGGTTACCCCTCGCTTGGCGTGGCTGCGCCGGATGCCTCAATCTGCCGGGGCGTTGATTGTCGAACTGGGTCCGGCTTCAGCGGATTCAGGTTTTCTCACCGGCAGCGAAGAGCGCCGCAAGCTGTATGAGCAAGGCGCGTACCGGCCAAAGCTGGCCTGCGTCCTGTGGCCGCGAAAGCCCCTCATCGACTGGGCCAAGCAGCATCCGGAGTTCGATATTTGAGTAAGCCCGGCGATCCGGCGCCGGCGCGCTATTCGTAACGGAGCGCGCGCACCGGGTCGATGCGCATGGCCCGGCGCGCCGGGAAGAACGCCGCCAGCAGGGCTACGGCCGTCACCCCGGCAGCGGCTGCCAGGATGGCGAACGGGTTCTGCGCCTCTATGCCGTAGAGCTGCGATTCGACAATTCGGGTGAGCGCCAGCGTGGCCGGCACGCCCACCGCCAGCCCCGCCGCGGTAGTGACGGCCACCTGAGAGAGGATCATGCGCAGGACGCCGAACCGGCCGGCGCCCAGGGCCATCCGCACCCCGATCTCCCGTGTGCGGCTGGCCACCGACCAGGCCACCAGCCCGTAAAGACCGACACACGCCAGCGCCAGCGTGATGGCTCCAAACAGCGTGACCAGCGAAGCAAACAGCCGCTCCTGCGCCAGCGCCTCGTCGATCTGCCCTTCCATGGTCTTGACGTCCACCAGCGGAAGCGTCCGATCCACCTCGCGAACCGCGGCCCGGATGGCGGCCACGGCAGCCGCCGGATCGCCGGCGAAGCGGACTTCGAAATTCGCCTGCTGGAGCCAGTAGCGCGGGTTCTGCGTGTAGGGAATATAGACGGTGGGCGGCGAATTGCCTCTCAGTCGTTGGTATTTCGCGTCTTTCACCAGGCCCACCACCTGGATCTCCCAATCCGGTTTATCATCCCAGCGGAATCGCTTCCCGATGGGAGATCCCGCGCCGAAATATCGCCGCGCGCAGGTTTCGTTGATCACGGCTACCTTCGCAGCGCCGCCCATATCCCGCTGGTCGACAGCGCGCCCCAGCACCAGCGGAATCCGCAGGACGTCGAAAAAGTCCGGCCCGATATAGTTGATTGTGGTTCCAGCGGCTTTCCTGGAACCGCCGCCCTCCACCCGTATTTCACCGCTGTCACCGAAGTCGCTGATGGGCGTGTAGGCGGACAGGCTGGCGCCGATTACGCGCGGCATCCGATTCAGGCGCTTGAGCACACGCTCGTAGAGTTGATTGCCGTGGACCTCATCGTAGCCGCTCCGCCCGGGCGCCAAGCCGAACAACACCACGTTCTTGGGGTCGAACCCCAGAGGGATGGCCCGCAGGTTGGCGAGACTGCGCACGAAAAGCGTAGCGCCCGCCAGCAGCAGCAGCGCCACGGCAATCTGCGCCGCCACCAGCGTTTTCACCGGCCCGAAACGCCGGTTCCCGCGCTCCAGCGGGGTATCCTCTTTCATGGCATAAGCCAGGTTCAGGCGCGTCGCGCGAAGCGCCGGGGCGAGGCCGAAAAGCAAGGTGGTCAGCAGGGAAATGGCCGCCGTGAAGCCCAGTATCCGGGCATCCGGACGCACCTGGAGAGAAATCGCAACCGGTCCGGACGAGACCATGGCCAGGAGGGCATCCACGCCCCAAAACGCCAACAGCAGTCCGGCAGCCGTCCCGCCGAGCGAAAGCAGTGCGCCTTCCACGAGCAATTGCCGAACCAGTCGCCGGCGGCCGGCCCCCAGCGCCAGCCGAAGCGCGATCTCCTTGCGGCGGGTGGTGGCGCGCGCCATCAGCAACCCGGCCAGGTTGGCGCAGGCCATCAGCAGCGTCAGCCCGACCACGGTCATGAGAATCAGAAGAGGCTGGCGATAGCGAGTCCGCAGATAATCCAACCCCTGGCTCCCCGGCGCCAATTCGATGCGCACGGTCCCGGTCAGCGGGTCGCCGAGAGCGGCTTCCGGCATGTTCCCGGTCAGCATGGCGGTCAGTTCCGCGCGCACCGCGCGTTCGTCGCTCGCGGGCTTCACCCGGCCCATCATTTGGATCCAGAAGCGGTCCGGCGCAAAGAATGGTATGGGAGTTCGGCTGCCCCAACTGAACCGGTCCCTGAATCGAATGGGCAAGGTAACGTCGACTTCGGGAGTGGCGACGAATCCGCCGGCCGAAACCCCGAAGAACTCCCGCGGCGTCACCCCCACCACCACGAACGGCTGGCGGTTGACATAAATCGTCTTGCCGATCACCGCCGGATCGAGCCCGAACGCGCGCTCCCAGAAGTGGTAGCTCACTACCGCGGCGGGAACGCCATCCACGGTGTCGCCATCAGCCATAATCGGCCTGCCCAGCACCGTGTTCACGCCCAGGCCGGAGAAGTAGTTGCCGGTCACCAGCAAACCTCCCGCCACTCGAGGCTCGCCATTGGCCATCACGTTGAGCCGTCCGACGTGCGAAAACCCGAAAGCGTCGGAGAGTGTCCGGCTGTGGCCGCGCACCTCCGCGAATACATCCCACGAGAAGACGTTCTGTTGAAACCGCCCCTGGCCATCCCTGCGGTTCGAATTGGCGTAGTAGTCCAACTCGTCCGGCTCATGGTTGGCCGACCATCTCAAAATCACCAGTTGTTCCGGGCTGCGCGCGGGCAGCAGGCGCAGCAGCACGGTGTCCACCAGGCTGAAAATCGCGGTGTTGGCGCCAATGCCGATGGCCAGCGAGAGTATGGCGACGGTCGTGAAGAGCGGCGTCTTCAGCAGCACCCGCCAGCCGTAGCGCAGGTCGCGCGCCAGGTTCTGGAGAAATGCGACGCCGCGAGCGTCGCGGCACTCTTCCTTCGCCTGCTCGACGCCGCCGAACTCGACGCGCGCGGCCCGGCGCGCCTCGGCCTCGGACATGCCCGCCAGCCGGTTCTTCCGGGCCTCCATTTCCAGGTGAAAGTTCAGCTCTTCGTCGAGCTCCCGCTCGGCGCGGCTGCGGCGTGCCAGCGCGCGCATCCGCAGCCACAGATCGGTCCAGCCCATGTCACGCCATCTCCAGCACCCGTTCGATAGCCGCGGCCAGGCGCGCCCAGGTTTCAGTCTCAACTTCCAGTTGCCTGCGCCCGGAAGCCGTCAGGCGGTAAAACCGCGCCCGCCTTCCCAGCTCCGAAACGCCCCATTCCGCCTGGATCCGGCCCTGGTGCTCCAGCCGGTGGAGAGCGGGGTAAAGCGACCCCTGGTTGACGCGCAGCGCGTCGCGGGAGATCTGCTGGATGCGCTCCGAAATGGCCCATCCGTGCCGCGGGCCGGCCTCCAGCGTGCGAAGAATCAACAGGTCGAGCGTCCCCTGAAGCAGATCGAGTTTGGGTATTCTGCTCATAATGTCGAATGCCTACAACAGACAGGATCGCTCTCTTGTTGTCGGATGTCAACAACAAAGTTCACCCCGGCGATTTCTCACGGCCCTGGCGGTCATCGGTCCGTGATCCCCACTTATTAGCTATTGACATATATCGGGCTTCGATCTTACACTGGTTACAAGTAGCAGTACTGCTAGACCGGCTTGGAGAAGAAGAGGAATGCACAGCCGTCGGATTGTTGCGAGCGGCTGAGAACCGAACCTTTCAGCGAGGTTGGGTCGAAAGGTTCGCGCACGAAACAGAGGGAACACCCCATGGCGAAGCAACGGATTCGTACGGCCAGAGGCTCCAATTCAGTTACTGTGATTTCAAGTCAGTCTGCTCGGATCGGGCCCCCGGAGCCCGAAAATCAAGAAGAAATCGCTGCACTTGCCCACGCGCTTTGGCAAGCCAGAGGCTGTCCGCACGGATCACCCGAAGAAGATTGGTTCCAGGCGAAGCGAGAACTGGCGGAGCGATCCGCTTTCCAGAAAGCGGAGTTCGAAGAGGCCAACGGGCCGATTCTCGTGCGACAGTCCGGTTCAGGAGCTGCCTGAACCGAAAACCACAGACACAGACAAATAAGGGTCACCTTCCCGGACCAGGCAGGTCGGGTGGAGGTATTGTGCCTGCCAGCGCACCAACCCTGTTTCATTTGATCGAGGAAGAGACTAGTGTCATGAAAAAAGCTTGCGGGTCCGCAGCCAATCACATGGGAGTCGTTACCCTCCTGTCGGTCGGTCCGATCGAAGAGGATCACGATTCCCTGGAAGGTATCTTGATGCGAATGGAGGGTGAACGCGTGCCCGACGCTGGCCTCGGCGTTGACGGCGTTGCGGAAGCTCCGAGTTCCGGTCGTCGTGTGTGAGTCCGATTTGCAGCCCGGAACATGGAAAGAGGTTCTGGAGGAACTGAGAACCTTGTCCGATCCGCCGTTTCTGATTGTAACTTCCAGGCTTGCCGATGAGCGTCTTTGGGCGGAAGCCCTCAACCTGGGAGCCTACGACGTGCTGGCCAAGCCTTTTGACCGCGCCGAAGTCGCTCGCATTGTCAGTATGGCGTGGCTAAGATGGAAAAACCGGCATTCCATTCGCGGCGTCGGCGGAGAATTGGCGCTGGCCAGCGGAACGTGAGCCGCCGGCGCGCGGCGTCCTTCACTCCACGCTCATCCGGATCAGTCGCTCGGCGTTCTTCAGCGCCTCGGGCGTGAGCTTCTGCCCCGACAGCATGCGGCCGATTTCGCGGGTACGGGCGGAAGAGTCCAGCTCCTCGACCACCGCCGCGGTCCGGCCCTTCGATTCCTGCTTCTCGACGCGATAGTGATGGTCGGCGAACGCCGCGATCTGCGGCAAGTGCGTGACGCACAACACCTGGTTGGCGGCGGCCAGGTTTTTCAAGCGGCGGCCGATGCCTTCCGCGGCGCTGCCGCCGACGCCGGCGTCCACCTCGTCGAATACCAGGGTGCGGACCACCGCCGTCCGGGGCGCGGTGAGGCAGGTCTTCAGCGCCAGTGCCAGGCGCGAGATCTCGCCGCCGGAAGCCACTTTCTCCAATGGCCGGGGCTCTTCGCCCAAGTTCGGCGACACCAGGAAGTCGACCCGGTCGGCGCCCTCGGCGGACCACGGGGCGGGTGTCATCGCAATGCGGAAGACCGTGCGCTCCATGGCGAGCTGGGCCAGCTCGGCCTCGACGCGCTTCTCCAGCTTGCGCGCGGCCAATCGGCGGCGCTCGGTCAGCTCCGCCGCCAGCTTGTCGAAATCGGCCGCCAGCCGCTTCCGCTCCCGGCGCAATTCCTCCATGCGCTCCCCGGCATGTTCCACGGAGGCGATCTGGCGGCCAACGTCTTCCAGAAAGCTCAGGATCTCCGCAATCGACCGGCCGTACTTGCGCTTCAGGCGGTCGATGCCGGCGAGGCGCGTCTCCACCTCTTCCAGCCGGCTCGGATTGGCTTCCAGCCGGGAGAGATAGTCGCGCAGCGCATAAGAGACTTCCTGGAGGCTGAGGTCCGCCGATTGGAGGTGCTCGCGCAGGCCCGCCAGCGAGGAATCGATGCGGCCGAGTTCCTCGACGCGCTTGGCGGCGGCGCGGGTGAGGGAGAGCGCGGATTCCGGGCTGTCGTAGACCGCAGCGTAAGCCGTCCCGGCGGTTTCCTGGAGCCGCTGCACGTTTTGCAGGACGCGGCGCTCGTTCTCGAGAGCCGTATCCTCGCCGGGCTTCAGCGCGGCGCCCTCGATCTCCTGGTGCTGGAAGCTCCACAGATCCAGCAGCCGGAGCTTCTCCTGTTCGGAGCGCTCGAGCTGCTCGAGTTCCGCCGCCGCGGCCCGCCACTCGTGGTAAGTGGAAGAGGCGCGGCCGAGCAACTCGCCGTCGCCCGCGAAAGCGTCCAGCATCTCGCGTTGCGCATCGGGCGCAAACAAAAGCTGCTGCTCGTGTTGTCCGTGGATATCCGCCAGGTGAGGCGCCAGGTCCTTGAGAAGGGCCACCGAAACCGGCCGGCTGCCGACGAAAGCGCGCGATTTGCCGCCCCCCAGGATTTCGCGCTCGATGAGCAGCTCGCCCTCCTCGATTTCGAGGCCAGCAGGTTCCAGCAGACGGCGCAACGGCGCGTGGTCGCGGACATCGAAGATGCCCGCCACGCGCGCGCGGGACTCTCCCGTGCGGATGGTCTCGGCTGAGGTGCGGCCCCCCAGCAGCAGGCCGAGCGCGTCCACCACCAGGGACTTGCCGCTGCCCGTCTCGCCCGTCAGCAGGTTCAACCCGGCGTGGAAGCGGATGCGCAGGCGCTCCACCACGGCGTAGTTTTCAACCACCAGCTCCAGCAGCACTCAGCCGATTATAACCGTGTTCGCAGCGGGATTCGCCGGGCAGCGACTTTTGCGTGTCCCGGCACGTCTGTGTGATAGATTTGAGATTAGGAGATGAATTGACTTTCGAAGCTCCCGCTGCCTTCCTTCTTCAAGTGAATCTCTGGGAGATGGTCCAGCACAACGGTCTGATGGGGACGGTTGTGGAAGCCATTCTGATCTGTTTTTCGGTGTTTTCCTGGACTGTCATTTTTTCCAAGTGGCAGACCTTCCGCGGCGCGCGCAAAGCCAACTCGCGTTTTCTGCGCGCGTTCCGCAAGGCCAGCGGCATGGAAGCGGTCATGATGGCCAGCGAGCAGTTCCGTCCTTCGCCGCTGGTGGCGGTTTTCGATTTCGGATACGAGGAGATCGAGCGCCAGGTCAAGGCGCGCGGCAAGCTGACCAACCGCACGGCGCTGGAGCGCACGCTGCAACTGGGAGTGAGCGAAGAACTCGCCAAGCTGGAGCGCAACATGAGCTGGCTGGCTACTACCGCGTCGGTATCCCCGTTCATTGGGCTGTTCGGCACGGTGATGGGCATCATACGCGCGTTTCAGGACCTCGGGCAGATGGGCTCGACCAGCCTGCGGACGGTGGGTCCCGGTATCTCGCTAGCGCTGATCGCGACTGCCATGGGCCTGTTCGCCGCCATCCCCGCCGCCATCTTCTACAATATTTTCGGCCACAGGATCCGCGAGATCGGCGCGCGCATGGACGACTTTTCCCTGGAGTTCCTGAACCTGGCCGAGCGCAGTTTCGGAGAGTAGCGCCATGGCACTGTCTGTCAATGGCGGTGGGGCATACGGAACCCGGCGGCGCGGCGGCGCAGCCAGCCTGTCGGAGATCAATGTCACCCCGTTTGTGGACGTGGTGCTGGTGCTGCTCATCATCTTCATGCTCACCGCCCACGTGATGGAGTTCGGCATCGAGGTGGACGTTCCCAAGGTGCAGGCGGTGAAGGATACCGCGCAGGAGCTTCCGGTGGTGACCATCACCAAGGACGGCATCACCTACCTGAACGACAAGCCGGTGAACATCAACGACCTCCAGGCGACCATCCAGCAACGCTTCGGCAAGGCCAAGGCGATCTACGTGCGCGCCGATAAAGAGACCATCTGGGACCCTATCGCGCAGGTAACCGCCATGCTCGGCCAGGCGGGCTTCCAGGTCAACATGGTGACGCAGCCGGAGGATTCGGCGGCCAAGGGGCCAAAGCGATGACGCCCCACATCGATATCCTGGACCAGCCGGAGCCGCTGGGGAAATCGCTGGCGGGTTCGGTGGCTCTGCATATTTCGGTGGCCGCCGCGCTGCTGCTATCCACCTGGATCGGGCGCCGCCTGCCGGTGCAATGGGGCGACATCAACGGCGGCGGGATGGGATCGGTGGCCGTCAACGTGGTGCCGCGCGTCCCTCTGCCGGGCCGCAGCGGGCCGCTCAACCCCGTGGCCAACGACACCGAGTCGGTGGTGCCCACACCGCCGCCCAAAGCCAAGCCCCGGCCCAAGGTGGAGGCGCAGGAACCGAACGCCATTGCCATCAAGAGCCGCAATGCCGAGAGGAAGCCGTCGCGGGCTGCCTCGGCGCCCAACAAGTTTCGCGAGCAGCAGCAGGACCTTCCCAACCAGGTTTATAGCGACTCCGGACAGGCCGTGGTCTCGCCCATGTACGGGATGACGGGAGGGGGCGGCGTGGGAATCGGCACCCGCTCGCCGTTTGGGGCCCAGTTCGGCTGGTACGTCAGCCTGCTGCGCGACCAGGTGGCGCGGAACTGGAGGACCGCCGATCTGGACCCGCATATTCGCACGGCGCCGCCGGTGGTGGTGACATTCACCATCCGGCGCGACGGATCGGTCGAGCCCGGATCGGTGAGAATCACCCAGCGGAGCGGGAATCCGGCGCTGGATTATTCGGCGCAGCGGGCGATTCTGGACGCCGCGCCGTTTCAGGCCCTTCCTCCGCTGTTCCAACGCAGCCAAGCGGAAATCGAGTTCTGGTTTGAATTGAGGCGTTGATAATGAAAAGGCTCTTCTGGCTGGCATTTGTAGCGATCGGAGCATGGCTGGGCGCCATGGCACAGGACGTCACCATTTACCTGCGCCAGGGAGAGCGTCCGGCCATGGCCATCCCCGATTTCCGCGGGGCCGGCGACGCTCAGAATTATATGGGCGCGTTCAACCAGACGCTGTGGGCGGACGTGGATGGGGCGGGGCTTTTCAAGATGGTCCCCAAGACCATGTACCCGGTTGCCAATCCGCAGCAACCCTCCGACTTCCGCGAGCCCCCGCCGGTGGTGGAGCGGCCGCCCGTGCGAGGCCGCCAGGAGATCAGCCAACCACTAACCGGTGGTGGCTTGTGGATGTCGGACTGGTCCGGGCCGCCGGCTTCGGCCAACTACCTGGCTTTCGGGTACACCGCGGTGCAGAACGGCGTATTGGTGCTGCGCGGGTGGCTGTTCGATTTGAGCCGCGGCGCTCCGGCCAGCGCGCAGGTGGTCGGCAATACCTACCTGGGATCGGTGGACGAAGCCGGGGCGCGGAAAGTGGCCCATGAATTCGCCGCCGACATCATCGCCCGCTTCGGAGGCAAGACCCTCTTCAACACCCATATTTATTTCGTTTCGAACCGCACCGGGCACAAAGAGGTGTGGGTGATGGACGCGGACGGCAAGAATCAGCGGCAGCTCACGCGGTTCCTGTCCACCTCGATTGAGCCGACGGTCTCCCCGGACGGCTCGAAAATCGCTTTCACTAGCTACGCCCGCATCAATCCTGCTATATTTATATTTTCGGTAGATCCGGTGCGGGACCTGCGGTTCTATAACCAGCGCGCATCGGTGAATGAGACGCCTGAGTTCACGCCCGACGGAAAACAGATCGTCTACGCCTCGTCGGCGCCGAATGACCGGTGCTGCCGGATCTACATCGCGAATTTGGATGGGAGCGGGTTGCGGCCGATCACGGCCTCAAGCTTCATTGATGTCGAGCCTAAAGTGAATCCCAAGACCGGCAATGAGATTGTGTTTGTATCCGGACGGTCCGGCCCGCAGCAGATTTACAGGATGAATATGGATGGGAGCGACATTGAACGCCTCACTCCCGGGGAGGGAGAGGCTTCCAACCCGTCCTGGCATCCCGATGGGCAGATGATCGCGTACGCGTGGACGCGGGGGTACGCCCAGGGGGCTTTCAACATATTCATCATGGATGTTGCATCGCGCAAGTACACGCAGTTGACGCATGGGGAGGGACGCAACGAAAATCCAAGCTGGGCGCCAGACGGCCGGCACCTGGTATTCATGTCGACCCGCGCCGGAGGGCACCAGATCTGGACTATGCTGGCTGATGGAACGCAGGTGCAACCACTTACCACGCAGGGCAGTAACGAGACCCCGGTATGGGGCAAGTAACGAAAGATTCAGGAGGCGATGTTCATGTTCAGCAAACGAAAGATCACGATCATCTGCATAGCGTTTAGCTTGGCGATGTTCGGAGCAGCCTGCAAGAAGAAGGTGCCACCGCCGCCGCCACCGCCAGCCGCTCCGGCGCCGCCGCCACCGGCACCGCCGCCACCTAGGGCGCCAGTGGTTGCGCAATTCGCGGCTGAGCCGGCTTCCATTCAACGTGGCCAGTCCTCCACGCTGCGATGGGAAGTCACGGGCGATACGACCAACATTTCCATCAACCAGGGTATCGGCACGGTGCGGAGCACGGGCACCCAGCGGGTGCAACCCAACGATTCCACCACCTACACCCTGACCGCCACCGGACCGGGAGGCACCGTCACAGCCGCGGCCACTGTTACCGTGACCGTTCCACCGCCTCCACCGCCGCCGCCACCGCCGCCGCCCAAGCCCACGCTCGAGCAGCGCCTGGGGTCGGACGTTCAGGATGCCTACTTCGATTACGACAAGAGCGACATCCGCTCCGATGCGCGAGACGCCCTGACCAAGGACGCGGACGCGCTGAAGAGCATCCTGGCGGATTTCCCCAACGCGACTATCATGCTCGAGGGCAATTGCGACGAGCGCGGCTCGGCCGAGTACAACCTCGGGTTGGGCGACCGGCGCGCCAGTGCCGCCAAGGAGTTCCTGCAG
>Ga0326728_10010155_pt1 | contig 22191 bp, 21 predicted proteins | sample MB3enrmetagenome_FD_207602 | JGI IMG/M metagenome (GOLD analysis project Ga0326728, IMG submission 207602) | Lab enriched peat soil microbial communities from McLean, Ithaca, NY, United States - MB31MN | ecosystem: Environmental > Terrestrial > Soil > Wetlands > Peat | place: USA: New York... | reverse complement strand
ATTCCAGATTGAAGATGGATTATTGCAGGCATCGGGGCATGAGCAAGGCGCACCAGATAGCATACCTGAAATGGTATTGCTACCTGAAAAACGCCTGATTTTTCAACACTTTTTGACCTTTATGCCGATTTTGGAAGTACGGGCTTGCGAAGGTGTTGTCCACAACAAGCCGTATCCTGCGCTTGCGCGCCAGTTCGGCCGCAGCGCGTATGTCGGCCACATTAAGCAGCGGATTTGTGGGCGTTTCCAGCCATATAAGTCTGGTGTTTGGGCGCAGCGCATCGCAAAGCCCACCGGCATTATGGCACGGCGCATAAGTTATATCCACGCCCCATTTGCGCAACACCTGCTCGAACAGGCGGTATGTGCCGCCGTAAAGGTCATTGCAGGCGACGACGTGATCGCCAGGCTTTAGCGTGGAAAGCACCGCGGTTTCCGCCGCCAGCCCGGAGGAAAAGGCAAGACCGAAATCCCCCCCCTCCAGCGCGGCTATGGCCGTTTCCAGCGCGGCGCGCGTGGGGTTGCCGGTGCGGGAATATTCCCAGCCCCCTCGCATCTTGCCGAGCGCGTCCTGTTTGTATGTGGCTGTCTGGTATACCGGTACGGTAACTGCGCCGGTGCAGGCGTCCGCCTCCTGCCCGGCGTGTATCGCCAGCGTTTCAAAGGCATGTTTTTTATTCATTGACCGCATCCTCAGTGCAATTGCCTGCGCAGATATGCAAGCATGTCCACCCTCGTTACAAGACCGTAGAAGCGGCCTTCGTGGAAAATGACGCCGGTAAGACCGCGATGGAGCAGTTCCGCCAATCCGGTCAGCGAAGCGCCGGATTCCACTATAACGGGATGCGCCGTCATGTATTTTGATACCGCGTCGTTATAGGCGGAGGGCGCTTTGCTGACGGCAAGCAGCACGTCGGACTCGTCTATAATCCCGTCCAGCAAATCGCCATTCATCACAGGCAGCTGGGAATATTCGTACATGCGCATTTTCCGGTACGCGGCAAGCATGGTGTCGTCCGGTTTTACCGAGCAGAACGCGCTTTCGCCGCACGGCCGCCCCACCAGATCGCGCAGGTCGCCGTATTTTGTGCCGTTCATAAGCCCCTGCTCCGTCATCCAGTAGTCGCTGTACATTTTGGAAAGATATTTGTTGCCAGTGTCGCACACTATGCTGACAACGCGCTTTGGCGTCCTGCTGTCGCGGCAGTAATGCAGCGCGGCGGCAAGCAGCGTACCGCTGGAGGAGCCGGCAAGCACACCTTCGGCGCGCAGGAGTTCGCGCGCGGCGGCAAAGCTTTCGGCGTCGGATACAGAATAGGCGCGCGTGACATGGGAGAAATCCGCTATGGGCGGCAAAAAATCCTCGCCTATCCCCTCCACGAACCAGGAGCCGGGCCTGCCCATGGTTTTGCTGTTTACATATTCCGCCAGTATAGACCCGGCCGGATCGGCGAGTATGAATTCAGTCCGCGGCGAAACTTCCGCGAAATAGCGGCTTATGCCGGTTACCGTGCCGCCGGAGCCTACGCCGCAGACAACGGCGTCGACGCGGCGCTCCATCTGCTCCCAGATTTCGGGGCCGGTGGTTTTTTCGTGCGCGGCGGGGTTGGCGGGATTGTTGAACTGGTTGACGTAGAAGGCGCGCGGAGTTTGGCGCGCTATGCGCTCGGCCATGTCCTGATAGTACTGCGGATGGCCCTTTTCCACGTCGGAGCGCGTCATAACTATAGTAGCGCCCAGCGCACGCAGATGAGATATCTTCTCCTGACTCATTTTGTCCGGGATGACAAGCAGCAGTTTGAGTCCTTTCTGTGCCGCGACCAGCGCAAGACCGAGGCCGGTATTCCCGGCGGTAGCCTCCACCAGCGTGTCCCCCGGCTTTATTCTGCCATCGCGCAGAGCGGCCTCCACCACCGAAAGGCCGACGCGGTCTTTTATGGAGCCGCCGGGATTTTGGCACTCCAGTTTGAGAAAAAGTTCGCAACAACCTGTGTCCATATGCTGCACCTTCAAAAGCGGAGTATTCCCTATAAGTTCAAGCACATTGTTTGCGTGTGTCATCTTTTTCTCCTTTTCGATTGCGACATATTCAATCCGGCATTCCAAAATCGTTCAGTATGCCTGCGGAATTTTCCGCATGGACGGCCAGTTGGCGGGAAGAGGCGAGCAGTTCCCCGCTTGAGGCATTGTTTCTGGCCGTGATATCCGCACATTCCTGCATGGCGGCAACGCCTGCATACGCGGTTTCGGAAATGGAGTTTATCTTGTCGGAAACGCTCTTCATTTCCACCGTTATGCCCGCAAGGCTGTCGCCAGTGACGCGCGTAAGCTGCACGCCGTTTTTGACCTCGGCAAGGCTGACGGAAATCAGGGAATTTATCTCCTTGGCGGCAATGGCGCTGCGTTCGGCCAGTTTGCGCACCTCGTCGGCGACTACGGCAAAGCCCTTGCCGTGTTCCCCGGCGCGGGCTGCTTCTATGGCGGCGTTTAGCGCCAGCAGATTGGTCTGGTCGGCGAGGTCGGTTATTATTTCCGTGGACTGCGAGATGCGATTGGAGCTTTCCGCTATTTTGCCGATGGCGTCCTGCGCCGCAGACATATTGCCGCCAAGTTCCGCAATGCCCGACGACACCTTTCCAGTCGTATCTGTCGCCAGAGAGGCGACCATTACCATGGACTGCATGCTCTGGGAAAGTTTTTCAAAACTCTGCGTCTGCTGCTGCGCGCTCTCGGATATATCGCCGGCGGAGCGCGATACCGCGTTTGCGGCCTCGTAAAGACTTGCGGAGGAATCGCGCAGCCTGAGAAAAACCGAGGACATCCGAGCCGCCAGCGCATCCAGACCGGAAAGCGCAAGCTCGATCTCGCCGTTTACAGGAACTGTCCTGTTTCCGGAGGAAAAGTCGCCGCTGCCCATGGCCATTACGCGCGCAGACATCCTGTCAAGCAGCACCCTGATGCCGCAACAAAAGCGCTTTGCCGCAAATACCGCCGCACAAAGAAAAAGGACCGCCAGCACAAAGGCCGGCACGACAGACAACAGCCCGCAATGAAGCATAAATACTGAAACGGCAGCCAAAATACCCAGCACAAAATTCAGCGCGCACAAAAACACGACACCAGCTGTATTATCCATTAGCATCACCAGGTTGTAATAATTCAGAACAACAGCCTGCCGAGAATGTCCGGCAGGCGGTCACGGAGCAGCCGTCGTCCGGAAAATATCAGGCCAGCTTGAAAGCCGCGCCCTCCTCCGCTTTCACCTGCAGAAAAAACGGGCAGGCCATACAGGAAACCTGTTTTTGCGCAAATGTCCCTTGGACTTTCCCTCCGCAGAATGTCCCCGCCGTCTGCCAGCACATGCGCCCGCCGTTAGACCCGTCGTTCCTGCCGTTCTTGGACGAGTCGGTGGCCGCCGGACATACACCCATGTCAGCCACTTTTGCGCCCCCGGGCTGACGTCCGCACTGTTTTACTTCCCAGCAGTTTTTCTTAGCCATATCGCAGCTCCTTTGCCGCAGATGATAATTCCCCCGGAACCTGCCCCCGCGATTATGGTAACATAATGGGAAAGCCGGTTTATCGCCGTCTGAAATTATCACCCTTTTAGGGGTAGAGTAATGACATGAGAAAACCCGAACCGCTGCCGCTGCTGCTGGAGCTGGAAAACCTGCTTATCTCCCGCAGGGCCGAAACGCCCTCCATAGACAACCCGCATCTCGTAACCTGCTGGAAAAAGCTCGGCTGCGCAAAAAAGCGCTGCCCGGCATACGGCCTGGAGAAGGCGCGCTGCTGGCAGATACACGGCACTTTCTGCGACCCAAAAAGATCGCGCAGGGATATTTCGTGCAAATGGAAGGATTGCCGGGAGTGTTCGATATTCAGGGCCGCGACGCAGACAAAACAGACCCGCATGACAGAAGCCATACTAAACATCCGCTTCGCGCTGGCGGGATACCGCAGCAGCAGAAAGGAAATGATTCTTGCGTCCAGCGTAGGGCTGGCCGCGTCAAGGCACAAATTGTCGTCAAGGGAGGCGCAGGTGCTGTCCGCGCTTTTAAACCGCTACGGCAGGGAGCAGATAGCGCATGAACTATCCGTCTCGCCGGAGACTGTAAAAACCCATGTGCGAAACATCTACCGCAAGTTCAATGTCCATTCGCGCAAAAAGCTGGCGGCTGCGATAGTCAGCCTGAAAGTTTCAGGTAAGCGCAGCCACCGGTAAAACATTCCGTTTTTTGTTGCAGTGCAGGCTAGAGAGGTTCCGGCGTCCAGGACGGGTCCAGCTTTTTTAGCCACGCGTCGTTGAAAACGGAGCTCAGGTAGCGCGACGCGCTGTCCGGGAAGATGACCGCCACGCGCGCTTCGGCGGGCAGTTTTTTGCAGTATTTAAGCGCAGCATGTATTACGCCGCCGCTGGAACCGCCGACAAGCAGCCCTTCCCTGCGCGCCAGAGCGCGCGCGCCGCGAAACGCCTCCATATCCGAAACCTGCACGATATCGTCCAGCACGTCGAAATCGGCGGTGCCGATGATAAATTCGTCGCCCAGCCCCTCCATCAGATACGGGGCGGATTTGCCTATTTTACCGGTGCGGAAATATTCGGTGAAGATGGAACCTTTGGCATCCACCGCCACCACTTTTATCTTCGGATTTTTCTCTTTCAAAAAACGCCCCGCGCCGCCGATGGTGCCGCCTGTGCCCATGCCTGCTATAAGCACGTCTATCTTGCCGCCCATCTGCTCCCATATTTCCGGGCCGGTGGTGCGGTAATGCGCCTCGTTATTCTCGCGGTTGTTGTGCTGGTCCGGGAAGTAGCAGTTGGGGATTTCTTTGGCGAGACGCGGTGTTATTTTGTTGTAGCTGTCGGGATCTTCCGGCGGAAGGCCGCTTGCCACACGCATGACGTCCACACCCATAGCGCGCAACTGGTTTACCTTTTCGGTGCTGGTGCGGTCGCGCACCACGACTTTAAGTTTGTGCCCTAGCTGTATGGCCACCATAGCAAGGCCTATGGCGGTGTTGCCCGAGGAATTTTCCAGTATCAGATCCCCGTTTTTCAGACGACCATCCTTCTTCGCGGCAAGAATCATGTGCTTTGCGATGCGGTCCTTGCTGCTGCCGGAAGGATTCATGAATTCCAGCTTGGCGTAAACCGCACAATCCAGTCCGGAGGTGATGCGATTGAGGCGGACCATCGGGGTGTTGCCGATGGCGTCCAGTAAATTTTCGTAACAGCGGGGCGCTTTTGCGCGCGGCGCGGCTTTTTTCTTTATTGTTGGCATGGGTTGTTTCTCCCTGAGCATAAAAACGTTCAGCCGTGGCGATTATAAAAAATTGGTGCGGCGTGCCATCCTGTCGCCGAGGTGGGCTATAAATCATTATAAGCCTTTCCTCCTCCCCCGGTCAAACATTGGCGTGCCAAGCACACCAATGTTTGGCACACTTGCCTTAAACAACAATGCAAGTGTATTCCCCGATATCACGCTCAGTTTCAACAGAAACTGACCGCTTTCCATGTCCGCTATTTCCCGGTGGTGCAAGAGATTATGGTAAGCGGTCCAGACTTGGAGCGAGACTAATCCAGTCGGCGTGACAACTCGCTTCGCGGTATAAAGAAATCCCCTCTGCACGATAATACGTGCAAAGGGAATATGACGGCTAATCTTGATCCGAAAGGAATCCTGCGTTTTAGTGAACGGACAAAAACGCAGCAAAAACTCCGGAGATATATTCGAGCATTTCCTTGGTCATACCCGGATATACTCCTATCCAGAACGTATGGTTCATGATACGGTCGGTATTTTTTAGTTCCCCGATTATGCGGAAACCTTTGCCGCTGAGGCGCATTTCGTCAAAGCACGGATGTCTGGTTAGATTCCCGGCAAAAAGCATGCGGGTTTGCACCTTGTTTTTTTCCAGATGCGACACTATCTGTTCGCGGGTGAACCCGGCACTTTCTTTAACTGTGACGAGAAAACCAAACCAGCTCGGTTCTGATTCCGGGGTCGGCGCAGGCAAAATCAGCTTGTCGGAATATTTGGACAGCGCCTTGAGCAGGTATGCCCAGTTTTTTTTGCGAGCTTCCACGAAGCGCGGGAATTTGTCCAGTTGGGCGAGCCCGATGGCGGCCTGCATCTCGGTAGCCTTGAGATTATAGCCGAAATGGGAATATACGTATTTATGGTCGTAGCCGAGCGGCAGTTCGCCGTACTGTCTGGTAAAACGGTTATTACAGGTATTGTCCCGGCCGGAGGGGCACCAGCAATCTCTCCCCCAGTCCCGGAATGAATCAATCAGGCGTTTAAGCAACGGGTCATTGGTGTAAACCGCGCCACCCTCACCCATGGTCATGTGATGCGGCGGATAAAAACTTGATGTGCCGATATGGCCGCAGGCGCCAGTGAATTTTCCGGCATATCGCGAACCGAGCGCGTCGCAATTGTCTTCAACAAGCCAGAGACCGTACTTGTCGCAGAATTTTTTTACTTTTCCAAGATCGAACGGATTGCCCAGCGTATGCGCCAGCATAACGGCCTTGGTTTTTCCCGAACGGGCTTTCTCCAGCATGGAGCAGTCGATATTGTAAGACGGTAACTTTACGTCCACAAAAACCGGCACGGCTCCATATTGTATTATCGGGGTGACCGTCGTAGGGAAACCGGCGGCCACGGTTATCACCTCGTCGCCCGGCTTTATGCGTTTCTTCCCGAGCTTCGGCGATGTGAGTGCCATGAAGGCTATCAAATTGGCTGAGGAGCCGGAATTAACAAGCGAAACGTATTTCACGCCGAGATATTCCCCGAACCTGCGCTCGAACTCGGCACAATAGCGACCGGAGGTAAGCCAAAAGTCCAGAGCGGAATCGGTCAGATTCACAAGCTCCTTCTCGTCATAAACGCGACCGCCGTAATTTACAAAAGTTTCACCGGGTTTGAACACAGGCTTTTTGTGGAACTTTTTGTAGTAAGCCTCCACCTGTTTAAAAATCTTCTTTCTTGCGGCAAGTTCGTTTTTGTTCATATGTTTGTGTACTCGGATATTTGCGAAGTGCAGGTCTGATACAAATCTTTTTTTGCGGCGTAGTCGCGGGTCCAGTCGACTATCTTTTCTATCGACTGTCCTATTTGCCAACGCGGTTTCCAGCCGAGTTCGCGACGGGCTTTAGAGGAATCCAGCTTAAGGTAATGTGCCTCGTGCGGATGCGGGCCTTTGTCTATCGTGTAACCATTAGCCTCGGGCCAGGCGGCAAACAGTTTTTTCACTATCCATTCCACGTCTTTGGCATCCCCCGCATCGGGGCCGAAATTCCAGGCCTGTGCGTATTTCGGGCCATGCTTGTAAAGTTTCTCGGCAAGCATGAGATAGCCGCTTAGCGGCTCAAGCACATGCTGCCAAGGGCGTATGGCCCGAGGATTGCGTATCCGCACTTTTTCCCCACGCAACCCCGCGCGGATGATGTCAGGGATAAGCCGGTCTTCAGCCCAATCGCCGCCGCCTATAACGTTGCCCGCGCGCGCGCTTGCCAGCGCCACGCCGTGGGTTTTGTAATCTTTGCGATTGAAAAAGGAATTGCGATAGGCGGCGGTAACAAGTTCCGAACAGCCTTTGCTGCTGGAGTATGGGTCATAACCGCCCATGGGTTCGTCCTCGCGGAAAGGACGGTTATGCTCGCGGTTTTCGTAGCACTTATCGGTGGTGACGTTCACAACAGCTTTTACCGTAGGGCAGGCCCGTATGGCTTCAAGCACATTCACCACGCCCATCACATTCGTAGAGTAGGTTTCAACCGGTTGTTTGTATGAAAGCCGCACAAGAGGCTGCGCCGCCATATGTATCACGATATCCGGCTTGGCGGCGCGCATGGCCTTCTTGAGCTTCGCTTCATCGCGCACATCGCCAATATTGGAATTTATGCGGCGGTCGAGACGGCAAATTTCGAATATGCTCGGTTTGGTGGGAGGTTTGAGAGCATAGCCGGTAACTTCAGCGCCCAAGTAGTCCAGCCATATGGTAAGCCAAGCACCCTTGAAGCCGGTATGTCCGGTTAGAAAAACGCGTTTGCCTTTCCAGAAACCGGTCATTTCCAGACTTTCCACGGAGCCTTGCCTGATGTCCAGAGATTTTCCAGTTCTATTTTGTCGCGCAAAGTGTCCATACATTTCCAGAAACCGGTATGCCTGTAGGCGGAAATCTTTCCGTCTACCGTTATGCTTTCAAGGGGAGCGCGTTCCCAGATAGTGGGATCGCCGTCTTTTATATAACCGAAAATGCCGGGTTCAAGCACAAAAAAACCGCCATTTATCCATGCGTCGTCGCTCTGCGGCTTTTCTTTGAAAGATAAAATACGGCCTTTAGCATCAATTTCCACAGCACCGAAACGCCCAAGCGGCTGCACCGCCGTCATTGTGACCAGCCCCCCATGTCCTTTATGGAACGTGACAAGTTTATTCAAATCCACATCCGCCACCCCGTCGCCGTATGTAAGCATGAACGGATTGTCCCCGACATATTCCTGCACGCGTTTTATGCGTCCGCCCGTCATTGTGCTCAATCCGGTATCCACCAGAGTTACACGCCATGGCTCGGCTTTGCGATGATGCACTTCCATCCTGTTGTTTTCCATGTCTATAGTAACGTCGGCCTGATGCAGGAAGTAATTCGCAAAATACTCCTTTATCATGTAACCCTTATACCCGAGACAGAGTAGGAAATCGTTAAACCCGTAATGGGAATAAATTTTCATTATGTGCCAGAGCATGGGCTTTTCGCCTATTTCAATCATAGGCTTGGGTTTTATGTCCGTCTCTTCGCTCAGACGTGTTCCCATTCCGCCGGCAAGTATGACTACTTTCATGTTGTTCCCCATATTCCCTCTCTTGAATCGTTTTAAATTGTTGTCTGGTATAGCAATTATTTCCCCTAATACCTTGATACCTTTGCTAATACATAGATGCTACAAAAAATTCCAGAATTAGCCAAAACCGCAAATACTGCTTCCACATAAAAGCTTGGCATATCATGAACACCACAGATTTACCCCATGACCGACATCCCCAGTAACTATCCTACCTAAAATTTAAAAGCCCCCGCTTATGCGGGGGCTTTTAAATCATGGCGGGGTCGACGGGATTTGAACCCGCGGTCTTCGCCTTGACAGGGCGACGTGTTAACCAGGCTACACTACGACCCCGCGGAAATCTGTTCTTTAGCTATTCTACTTTTCTTTGACCCGGCTAGTCAAATTACACCGGGGAAAAAGCATGGGCCGGACAGGGATTGAACCTGTGACCTCCTCCTTGTAAGGGAGGCGCTCTACCGCTAAGCTACCGGCCCGTATGTATAGGAGATTCTAGCAAATTTCCGCCGCAATGTTTCCATCAGTGTCCATATAGGTGTCCATAGGCGCGTTGTTTTTTCACTGTGTCAAACATGGTCGAAGGCGTGAGGGATGTTATAATATTTACGACGAGCTTGTGATACAAAAAACCGGCGCGGCAGCTTTTGCAATGCAGCGCACGGAAAAAAATGATCATAAAGGAAATCCGGGCCAAGAGCGTGCTTTCGGCCTCCAAAATTTATCCCTACGTCATAAATCCCTATGCGGGATGCCAGCATGCATGCTCCTACTGCTACGCCCGGTTCATGAAGAAATTCACCGGCCATCGCGAGGCTTGGGGCGATTTTGTCGACGTCAAAATAAACGCGCCGGATTGCCTGCGCGCCGATATCCGCAAAAAAGAAAAAGATACGGTGTGGATGAGCGGGGTCTGCGACCCGTATCAGCCCCTCGAAGAAAAATACAGGCTCACGCGCGCCTGCCTTGAAATACTCGCCGAAAACGGCTGGCCGGCGGCGATACAGACGCGTTCCCCACTCGTGACGCGCGACATGGATATTATAAACCGCATGGCCGGGACCGAGGCCGGTTTTAGCGTCCCGACGGCGGACGATTCCGTCCGCATGATTTTCGAGCCGCTGGCTCCGTCCATAGAACGGCGCATCTCCGCACTGGACGAATTACATCGCTGCGGCATACGCACCTACGCGATGATAGCGCCGCTGCTGCCGGGCGCGGAGGAACTGCCAGCGCTGCTCGCAGGAAAGGTCGACCACATAATAGTGGACCGGCTAAATTACAATTATGCCGACGCGCTTTTCCGCGAGAACAATCTCGGGGATTTTTTAAAAGACGCATTCTTCAGCGCCGCCGCGCGCAGCATAGCGGCGGACTGCGCCCGCCTGAAAATTCCCTGCCGCACGGTCTTCAATCCGCTATAAAAAATCCGCAGCTGATATTTTTGTATTATAATTTCTGTGCAAGACGACGGCAGCGGTGCCCGCGCCTCATTGTCAGGACGCGTGGCACGAACGCACAACACTGGGGGCAGGATGCCGGACAACAATTTGCCAAAACCCGCTGGTACGGAAAGCGAAAAAGATCCCGGAGCGCAATCGCCGCGCACGGCAGGAACAACATCCATATACGCCAAAAGTTTGGCTCTCTATCAAAAACTTCCGCTGCACAGCAAATTCGTGCTGGCCTATGGGCTGGCCTTTGCGTTCTTTGTGTTCTTCGGCGCGGCGATAGCCTATCCGCTAGTGCGCAGGGTGATGTTTTCCTCCATGGACACCAGCCTCGACAATGCCACCCGCGCTGTTGTCGCATCGGTCAAGGGTGCGGCGGAAAATTCAATAAAAGATTACCTCCGCTCGGCCACAGACCGCAATATCGATATCTGCTCCCACTTTTACGAGTTGCAAAAGCAAGGCCGACTGACCGAAGCCCAGGCGAAGGCACGCGCTGAGGAATATATGCTGAACCAGCATATCGGCAAAAGCGGCTATATCGGCGTTATGACCACCGACGGCATAATCCCGTTCCACAAAAATCCGGTATTTGCAGGCGCCAGCATGTGGAAACTTTCCCCGCTCATCGCCTCCACGGAGACAAGGCTCCGGACCGGCTCCATGGAATACCGGTGGCAAAACCCCGGCGACCCGGCGCCGCGCCAGAAAACGCAATATTTCGAGACGTTTGAACCCTGGAAATGGATAGTTGCCGCAACAGCGTACCAGGACGAGCTTTCCACCTTCCTCAACACGGATGACTTCCGGCGCGAGGTGCTCTCCATGCGCATCGGCAACCGTGGCTACGGTTTCGTACTTGACCCCCGGGGAACCGTTATAGTTCACCCGTATCTCAAGAGCGGGGTGAATTACTACGCCATGCGCTCGCCGGGCGGCACCCCGATAGTAAAAATCATCTGCACGCTCAAAAAGGGACGCATCAGCTACGACTGGCGCAACCCGGACGAGCCGCGCGTCATGGACCATATGGCGGTGTTCGACTATATCCCCGAGCTGGACTGGATAGTTGTCGCCACCACCTACACCGACGACATTTACCATCCGCTCAATATGCTGGGCTACGTTTTTCTGGCCGTGTGGCTGCTTATCGGCCTGTCCATATTGCTGCTCACCAGGGCTTTCTCCTCCTTTATATTGCGCAACATGGCGCTGCTGCTGGGCGCATTCTCCCGCGCGGAGCAGCGGGACCTTGCCGCGCGACTTCCCGTCTCCGGAGACCATGATTTCGGGCTGCTGTTCCGAGGATTCAACAGTTCCATGGAAAGACTGGAAACTTATCAGGCCTCGTTGCACCACGAGATAGAAAACCGCCGTTCCGCCGAGGCCGCGATGCGCGCGGCCAACAGCAAATACGCCGCGCTGCTGCGCGGGACGACGGAATTTTCCGTGATAGTCTGCGACCTGGAGTACCGGATACAGGTTGTAAGCGAAGGGGCCAAACGCATGCTCGGTTATACGGAAGAGGAGCTGGCAGGCCAAAACTTGCTGGAAGTTGTGCACGACCCTGCGGAACTGCAGGCGCGAAGCGCAGAACAAAATCTGCAATCCGGCGACCCGATAACCGCCCCGCTCCGCTCGGCGGAATCCTCCACCCGCGAATGGACTTATATAACCAAGACCGGCAAACGCATTCCCGTGGTTCTTTCGGTATCCAAATGGTACGGTGACGAGGGCAAGGCGATGGGCTACATCGGCATAGCGATGGACCTGACCGCGCGCAAAAAAGCCGAAACCGCGCAGCGGGCCGCCCACGAACGTTTCGCCAGCATAATGCGCGCGGCTGACAGCTTCTGCATCATCGGCACGGACATGGAGCGGCGCATAGATATTTTCAACGAAGGAGCGCAACGCCTGCTGGGCTACAGCGAGGAGGAAATGCTGGGCCGCAACGTGACGGAAGCCATTCACGATCCAGACGAGATGAAAAACGTAGACCTGGCGCAATGGTCCAAAACCGTGGCCGACCTTGCCGCGCGCCACCGCGCGCATTATCGGGAATGGACATTGATCACCAAGAACGGCGAACGTCTTACCATGCAGCTAAGCGTTACGCTGCGGTTTAACTCCGCGGGCACTCCGGAAGGATATCTGGCGATAGGCGTGGACATAACCGAACTAAAGCGCGCGGAAGAAGATTTGCGCATCGCCAACGAAAAATATTCCGACATACTGCGCGCGGCCACGGAGTTTTCCATCATCAGCACGGACAATAAGGGCAACATCCAGTTCTTTAACGAAGGCGCGCAGTTGCTGCTGGGCTACACCGCAAAAGAAGCCATGGGCAAAAATATCCTGGAACTGGTGCACGACCCGGAAGAGTTGAGGAATCTGGCCAGAAAAACCGGAGCCGTACCCTCTTACATCATAGGCAAGCTGGCCGACAACAGCCGCTTTTACACGATGGAAAGCGTCTATATCCGCAAGGATAACCGCAAGGTGGACGTGCAGATTACCATCACCGCCAGACGCGACGGGAAGGGCGATATCATAGGCTACCTCAGCATATCGGCGGACATAACCGAACGCAAAAAAGCAGAGCGCGAGCTGCGCGATTCCGAGCAGAAATACCGCCTGCTGTCGCAGGAGCTGGAGGAACGCGTGCGACAGCGCACCGCCGAGCTGGAGGCGTCCATGAAGGAGCTGGACTCCTTCACCTACTCCGTCTCTCACGATCTCAAAACCCCGCTGCGCGCGATAGACGGTTTCGCGCGCGTCATAGAAGAGGATTACGCCGCTGCGCTGCCGCCCGACGCGCTGGGATATTTCCACCGCATGGCCGACAGCGCACAGCACATGGGCAGACTTATAGAAGACCTGCTGAATCTTTCCCGGCTGGACCGCAAGTCCATGGTGTTCGAGCCGGTGGACATGCAGGAACTGCTCCAAACATGCCTGCGCGAAACCAAACCGCTGTGCGAAAACCGCGACATAAAATTCCGCATCGGCACGCTCCCCCCCGCGCGCGGCGACGCCGCGCTGCTGCGCGAAGTGTTTGCGAACCTTATAGGCAACGCCGTGAAATATACGCGCAAAACAGAAGCGGCGACAGTTGAAATAGACTCTTTTGAAAAGGAAGGCGAGACCGTGTATTTCGTGCGCGACAACGGCGCGGGCTTCAACATGGAATATGCGGGAATGCTGTTCAAGCCTTTCTCGCGGCTGCACCACGCCAGGGAATTCGAGGGAACCGGCGTCGGCCTCAATATCGTCTACCGTATAATCACGCGCCACGGCGGCAGGGTATGGGCGGAGGGAGCGGAGGGCAAGGGCGCGGCCGTTTATTTCACGCTATGCGCGCCGCACATACCGCCCGCGCCCGCCGCATAAACGACTGGTAAAACCATCGCAAAAAATCCCCGGCGCATTTTCGCGCGCCAGGTTTTTTTGCCCGGTTGCGGACATCCGCCGCCAATGGTATTATTTTTGGAATGGGGATACCTGAAAATATAAACACCGCAAAAATACGCGGCGAAAAAACCCTGCTCAACGGAATAACCGGGGAAGACGCGCAAACCGTAGCGGACTGGAAAAACGAGGATGAGGTCTTTCGCTTTGCCCTGTCCACGGATAAGCCGGTCACCGTCGAAAGCCAGCGCGCCGACATCGCGCGCACGCTCCGCGCGGACGAGCCTTATTTTCTGATACGCGCACTTGAAACACGCAAACCGATAGGCTATGTGCGCTTTGATATTCTGGATAACGAACGGTCCAAATTACTGTTGCGATACGCGCTGGGCGAGCCCGAATACCGCGGCAAGGGTTTTGCTTTCGACGCGCTGCATGCCGTGCTGAAGCATTTTTTCGGCAACGGGGCATTGCGCGTGGAAGCGGAATGCTACGATTTTAACGAGCCCGGCCTGAAGCTTTTAAAAAAGCTAGGTTTCAGTATTGAAGGCCGCAAGCGCAAAGCCGGATACTATTATTCCACCTGCATGCATTTCGACGTTTTAGTGCTGGGCCTGCTCGGGGAGGAATTCAACTAATCCCGCCGCACGGCGCCGCCTGATGATTGCAAATTTGTCATACTCAAATATCGTCAGTTTGTGTTATCATTTGTTAAACGCGGGGCAATCCGCAGCAATACTTAAATAGTTTTTACACGCTTGTGAGTTCCCATATCGCGCTTATGCTATGGGAACTATTTTTTTACCGGGGGGAACGCCGCAATGATTAAAACACGAGTTTTCAAGGGCAAGGATGCCGTGTGTGTGCAGATACTCGACAATGCAAGGCCGCTTTATGACAGCAACCCGTCCGTTGTGGACGGCGTGCAGCTTGGCGATGTGGATTTCATGATTCCCGGACGCAAGCGCAGCGGCAAGGAACTGCTGACGGACGCGCTGACCGCCATAGACAAAAAAGAACCGCGCGCGCATCTGCCGCAAAATCCGGCGGACGCGGCAGTCATGCGCGATGCGATAAAGCATGAACTGGAATTGATAGCCGCGCTCAAACCGGTTATATGCGTTGAATGCGGCGGCAGGGAATTGTCCAAAGTGGACGTGGATTTGTCCAACTGCTCGCCCGGCAAAATCGCCGAGTACAAGGCGGGCAACTGGGGCACCGTGCGCTGCGACCGCTGCGGCTACGAACATTCGTACAATTATTGAGCCACAAGACTTTATAAAAAATCCCGGCTTTTGGCCGGGATTTTTATTCATGCAGACAAGCGATACTGGCTATATGGAATTTGATAAACTTAGCTTAAGAAATGGGTGACTGGAAACGTTGGAGGGATGTCATATGGACAAAGAATTAATTACAAAACTGAACAAAAATTTTGAAGAATCCGCCTGCGATAAAGACGGCGTTGAATACTGGATGGCGCGGGAACTGCAAGAGATGCTGGGATATACAAAATGGAGCAATTTTGCCGAAGTTGTAGAGAAAGCAAAACTCGCCTGCTTTAAGGCGCATCAGGATATTCGAGACCATTTTGCCGACGTCAGCAAAATGGTCAAGCTCGGCTCCGGCAGCGAACGCCCCATCGACGATATAATGCTCACCCGCTATGCCAGCTACCTTATAGCGCAAAACGGCGACCCGCGCAAGGAGCAGATTGCTAGCTTTGTATAGTAAAATCATGAAAAAATCAATTTCCAAAAATTACGGCGCACTGCTCTGCGAAATCAAAACCCGCATCCGTTCCGCGCAATATGCCGCGCTGAAAGCGGTGAACAAAGAGCTTCTATCTCTTTACTGGGATATCGGCAAAATCATCACGGAGAGGCAGCGGGGCGGCACATGGGGCAAAGCTATAGTGGTAAAGCTTGCGGATGATTTGCGCAAGGAATTCCCCGGCATAGCGGGTTTCTCGACGCAGAATTTATGGCGCATGCGCCAGTTTTATGGTCTTTACGCCGACAGCGAAAAACTCTCACCATTGGTGAGAGAAATAGGCTGGGCGCATAATTTAGTCATTATGGCGCAATGCAAAAACCCGCTTGAGCGGGAATTTTATTTGCGCGCCGTAAAAAAGTTCGGCTGGACAAAAAACGTTTTGACCGTCAATATCGAAAATAAAACCTACGAAAAATATCTGCTCAACCAGACCAATTTCGACAAAACCCTCCCGGCGAAAATCAGCAATCAGGCTAAACTTGCCGTGAAGGATGAATACCTTTTTGATTTTCTGGAATTGGGCGAAGAGCATTCCGAGCGCGAACTGGAACAAGCCATTACCGGCAAAATCACCGCCTTTCTGCGCGCGATGGGCGGCACACTGGCATTTGTCGGCAACCAATACCGGCTTGAGGTAGGCGGCGAGGAATTTTTTGTAGACCTTCTTTTATATCACCGCCCGCTTAAAGCCCTTGTAGCGGTGGAATTGAAAACAGGCAAATTCCTGCCGGAATATGTAGGCAAAATGCAATTTTATCTGACCGCGCTGGACGAAAAAGTTAAAACAAAAGACGAGAATCCGTCCATAGGCATCATCCTCTGCAAGAACAAAAACAGGATGATTGTGGAATATGCGCTAAAACGCAGCAATCAACCGATAGGCGTTTCGACCTATGAGATGGTCTCCAAACTGCCCAAAAAATTACAGGGGCTGCTCCCCTCGCCGCAACAGGCGGCCCAACTGCTGGAAGGGTTCAAATAGTTGCGTAACTGCGCGGGGAATTAATGGTGACGCCATTTATCCATTATCCTTCACCGTTAGGCCAAGCATGTGAAAGCGGTGGGGGTCTCGCTTGACGAAAAAGCGGTAAAAGGCGACTTCAAAGCCCAGAAATTTTTTCTGGAACGCCGTCAGCCGGAGGTCTGGGCCCAGCGCAAAGTCTGCCCCAAGTGCGGTGAGGTGTTTTAGGGATAGTGGTTGGACTGGCTAGTGACGAAGGGAATGATAAATAATGCGGCAAATAACCCACGAGTAGGATATTTGGCAACCGGGAAGTGACAGACTTTTGAGATTAATTGGGTTTGTCACTAGTTCACCTATTTCCTATTTTAGTTGACGCAACAGAGCACAAACTGTTAAATTAACTTAAGTTCAATTGAATAAGCACCACCGTATGAATGAGAGGGGCCCAAAACTTTGGGAATTAGGGGAAAGCAATGCCATCAGTTAAAGAATTCAATCCAAAAAAGTTTTCAGACTTGGTCACATATATTGAGAAAATAAGCAATAAACATGCTGCCATGTGGTTTAGAGGTTGTGGAATCGGAAGTTCACCACTTGTTCCAAAACTTTATAGACATCCCACAAATAAAACCATTGCAGATATATCGCATCTTGAACATGACTTAATGATTCATTTCAGGCAACGAAGTATTCCTTTCCATTCTAGAAATTTGCAGGATGATTGGGATACTTTGTTTTTCATGCAACATTATGGTGTCCCAACTCGGTTATTAGATTGGACAGAAAACCCATTTGTTGCTTTATATTTTGCAGTTATGTCTGCACCTATTCAAACAAATGGCAATTTTTCAGATGCCGCTGTTTGGATACTAGACCCTATTGTATGGAATAAGCATGCACTGAAACATCAAAGCTATGATGGGGGTATATTAACCCCAGGAGCAGAGGCATTAAAGGGATACAATCCTTCCAGAACGATTGAAGATATGTGTAATTTCCCGGTAGCACTCTATGGTACGCACAATAGTCCTCGCATAGTTGCACAACGTGGAGTATTTATGATTTTTGGACAACAGGTACACCCAATGGAGGAAGTATTTACCAGCGAGAAATTCCCAACAGACTGTTTGATGAAAATTAATATAAAATCAAATAGGCTTAGGGAAATTCGTCAGTCGCTTTTGAAAAATGGAACAACAGAGTCTGTTGTTTTTCCAGATTTAGATGGATTAGCAAGAGAAATAAAAAGAACATTCTCTTTCGAGGTGTAACATGGCTGAATTATTTAAAATGGATTCATTTAAAATTACCCCAATGGAAGCAAGAACACTAAGCTGGTGGAGAAATAAGCGTTCAAAAATTGATATGGAACCACCATATCAACGACGAGGTCGTTTATGGTCTGATACCGATAAAGCATATCTTATTGATTCAATCTTGAATACTTATGATATTCCAAAGCTTTATATGGCTGATTTCACATGGGGTGACTCAGAACTTAATAAAAAGAAATTGCCATATGCTATTATAGATGGCAAGCAGCGATTAGAAGCTATTTTTGATTTTTTTGATGGTATCATCACATTAAATGATGATTTTATTTATTTAACCAATCCATCCTTATCATTAGCTGGACTCAGCTATAAAGACCTTCAGAAAAACTATCCAGATGTATCTGAGCAGTTTGATAATAGTAATCTTACTATCATGAGTGTGTATGCAAAAACAGTAGATCCAATCAACGAGCTTTTTGTACGTCTCAACAGAAGTAAAGCATTAACTGGGGCAGAAGTTCGTAATGCTATGTCGGGCCCCGCACCTGATGTTATTCGTAGAATAGCGGATCACCTTTTATTCAAAGAAAATATAAATTTCACAATTCTTAGAGGGCAGGATTGGAATGCTGCTGCTAAGATTCTAATGTTCGAGCATACCGGAAAACTTCAAGAAACTAAAAAGCGGAATCTCGATGCTTTTGTTAACGCAATGAAAGATAAGCCTGCTGACTTCTTAGAGCTTTCAGCCAGACGAGTCGTGGATATTTTAAATGATATGGCAGAGATATTCCTACCAAAAGATAGGCTGTTATCATCTGGAGGTATATTCCCTGTCTATTTTTGGTTAGTACGAAATATAAATGAAGAAGACCATAGATTAATGAGAGAGTTCCTCATGCAGTTTGAAAAGGAGCGCATAATAAGCAGAAAACTAATACAAGAAAAACCAAATGATCCGCAAATTGATCAAGAACTTATGAATTATGAAAATTATAATCGGAGTACAAACGATTTCGCGAGTCATGATGAACGATATAAAATTCTTTTTACTAGGTTTAGAAAGTATGCTCACAACAAAAAAAACAATAAAACTACAAATATTTTTTCCGAAAACTAGAATCAGATTCCAGTTTGTACGGAAGAATTGTGTCGATTATATCGTAGTGTAATGCACTACTTGAAGTTGGAATAAATAAAAACAGATAGCGCCATCTGTCCACAACAACAAGAATCTTCCCCTATTATGAATTGACACAAAGGAAAAGCCCCGCCGAAAGGAGGGGCGTTTCCTTTAATAAGGGATCACTACGGTTTTCTAAAAAAGCCAATCACCTTACCCAAAATCTCCACGTCTTTTAGCGGCAAGCGCAGGGATTTTATTTTATCCGTCTTAAGCTCAACATGGTCATGCCCGCGCATAGACAATCGCCGGAAAATACACTCCCCGTTTAGCCGCACAACATATAACTGCCCGTCGATAACATCCGCCCTTCGGGATATGATGGCAATATCATGGTCCTGCGCCAGCGGCGCCAGCCAGTCGCCCATTATGCGCAGCGCAAAAACCTGTTCCGGCCCGGAACCCGGCGCGGCAAAAAACTCCTCCGGTTGCACATCTAATGTGCAGTTGAACGGTTCCGCACTTATCGTGCAGACAATCCCTATCAGTCCGCGCGGAGTATGGGATACCCCGTCTTGTCCTTTATTTTTTTCCTCCCGAGTTTGTGCAAGCGCGGAAAGCAATTCCCGCGTGGAAACGCCAAGAGCTTTAGCAACTTTCGGCTGCAATTCTTCCGACGGAAAATTCTGTCCCGAAACCCACGCCGATACGGAGGGATGAGATACCGAAAGCGCCTTGGCAAGTTTAAACTGTGCGCCGCGAAGCACCCCGCCGTTCCATTTTTTCAGCAGTTCCTCTAAAGTCATAGCATATCCCTCGATGACAAAAAACTCTTGACATTGTAGGCTTTGGTAGGCTACAATAAGGCTACATAAACGTCACTCTCTGCCAGTTACAGGCGAGAGTGCAGGGCAGTGGGGGAAACGAATCATGCACCGCTTACAATTTAAAACGCTATCGGCACGGTATATCCCGCTGCCAACACCCATGCACATCGAACCTTGGCCGGGGAAATGTGTATGGGTGTCTTGCTTTTTTATTTTACCCTTTGCCCGCAGGCGCGGCAATAGGTAAGTTTCGGCAGGCTGACACAACAGGGGGCAGTATGGGGACAAAATTAACTGACAGCGGCGGGTTCACATTGGCGGAGGTTGTTGTGGCGATGTTCCTGCTTGCGGGCATCACGGTTGCGATGACGGTGCTGCCGCTTACCGCCAAGGTTATACTGGTAAACCAGAACATCAAAAGCATGCTAAAGCAGCAGGCGCGCGGCGTGGACCGCGAACTGCACAGTTTTGTAGCCGACGGAAACTACATAGCATCGCTGCCAGCCGCCACCACAGGCTGGGCATTAGCATATGACAGTTGCACAAATTGCCTCACCTTCGGCGGCGGCGCGGGCAAATGCTGGGCGCTGGAGGCCGGTTGCACGCATAATGTAACCAGCCATTTGCCGTCCACGCTAACCGCTGCACCCACCAACGCAACCATGAGCTACACCATAAATGTCAGCACGGTAAACGGCTATCAAATCCGCACGGCGGCATTCAGCTACAGTTATGCACAGCGCTAAACACAACGCATCTCCGTTTATTTGTCATTGCGAACCCGGTGTTCGGGTGAAGCAATCCATCAACGGCATTATCCAGTGCGGGCAGGAAAATAAAAGGACGCATAGATTGCTTCGTCGGGAAACTCCCCCGACTAGCAATGACAAATTGACGACACCGGCGGGCCAAAGCGCCTGCAAGCAATTGGGAGTGCGGCCTCCGCACCGCAATGACAAATTGACTACGCTAGCGGGCAAAAACACCCGCAAGCAATCGGGAGTGCGGCCTCCGCACCGCAATGACAAATTAGCGACACCTGCGGGCCAAAAGGCCCGCAAGCAACTGGGAGTGCGGCCTCCGCACCGCAAGGAAAGAGAGAAACAGCGGCCCAAACCCGGGCCGCGATATAAGGGAACGCGCGCAGCCATGTTTCCAAATGGCAGCGCGCGACACGCACACGGGCTTGCGCTGTTGTATGTCATCGTCGTGCTGATGGTGATGATGGTGGCGTTTAGCGCATTGCTTAAACTGCTGCTTTACGGCAAAACCGCCGAGGCGGGCGTCACAACACGGCAGTCCGGCAACGACGCCGCCGTCGCCTGTTATAACGAATATCTGGCCAATCAGGGCGGCAATATCCAGACCTCCGGCGCATTCACAAACTACATCTGTTCCAACGGCGCGGTGATAAGCAGCACGTCCACCGCCGCGCCCTATTTTCTGGCGATAAGCACCACAACAAAATCATGAACAAAAACGGGGTTTCGCTGGTGGAAATGGTAATAGCCACGGCGCTTTTCGCGCTGATGGCGGTATGCGTCTGCAAAATGGAGGCGGATTTTTATATGCATCAGGCGCAAAGCATTCTGGGCGCGCAGCGCTATGGCGGCATTGTGGCGCTGCGCAATTTTTTCGAGAACACGCTGCCCGCCATAACCTGTGTGGCCGCGCCCGCAAAAACCGGCGCTGCGTCCAGCGTTATATACGGCTACTCAAACACCGTCTGGAACAACACCTCCGCCGTTTACAACTCCGCCGCCGGGCAGCAGACGCTTGCCGCCTGCGTGACAAGCACATGCCCGCCCGGAGTGACGGGCCCGTACTGCGCGTATTATGCCGTTGCGTCCGGAGTGACCGGCGCGGTCAACTGCGGCAGCACCGGCTGGACTTTTATCACCGGAGGGATAACCACGACGGGCGGGCTTGTGTTCTCACGCGACGACAACGGACCGCAGGAGGTGCTGCGCATGAACGCCGATTTCAATCTGGGCAACGGCTCGACCGGAACCATAACATCGGCGATACAAATCGCCACAGGCAGCTAGGTGCGGTGCGCAGGTGTAGTTAATTTGTCATTGCGAACCCGTGGTTTGGGTAAAGCAATCTATAATTGCATTTTGCTAAACACCGCATAGATTGCTTCTGCGCATAAAACGTGCGCTACGCAAACCGGCCCACGCATAAATCCCGGAGGGATTTTGCGCAGGCCCCGGCTCAACATTTTTGTTTCAGCAAAAATGTCTCCGCCCTTGCGAATTGCCACTGGCAATTCTCACATCGCAATGACAAATTGACGGAACTTGTGGGCTCTGCGGTGCGGAGGTCGCACTTCCAATTGCTTGCGCGCTTTTTGCGCGCCGGTGTCGTCAATTTGTCATTGCGGGCATAAAGGTCAAAAAGTGTTGCTGGTTATACTAGGCAGCTCGACGGTAAATAGTATATTTTAAGGCATGGATGTTAAACCGGTTTAAGATTGGAGGCTGATAATGTCAAAAAAAACGATGTCCG
>Ga0326728_10010154_pt1 | contig 22194 bp, 20 predicted proteins | sample MB3enrmetagenome_FD_207602 | JGI IMG/M metagenome (GOLD analysis project Ga0326728, IMG submission 207602) | Lab enriched peat soil microbial communities from McLean, Ithaca, NY, United States - MB31MN | ecosystem: Environmental > Terrestrial > Soil > Wetlands > Peat | place: USA: New York... | reverse complement strand
CCGAATCCGTGCCCGAAGGTTTCCTCGATGAAGGTCCCGCGGACGGCATTTACAAGGATATGTTCAATGAGGAGCTTGCAAAGAGCATTGGGCAGTCCGGGGCCTTAGGCATTGCAGATATCCTCAAAAAGCACATACAGGAGCATTTCGGCGAGGACGGGAAGACAAGGCAGGGTAATGTTCACAAGATAAATGAGAATGACCGATAAAGAATATAAGGTGATGTTTCGCTGAACATGACCAGGGAGGCACCATGACATATCCTGAAGGGATTGAAAGGCTTGAGCGGGAAAAGGAGCTTTTGGAGAAGCTCGTCATTCAGCTGGAAACGGAGCTGACATTCATTTCTCAGGGGGATGTCCAGTTACTCGAAGAGTCGATGCCGCTCAAGCAAAGACTCATCAAGAGCATTGCCGAACTCCGTGAAGGGACTGAAGTGCCGCATTCCGGGCCCGTTCCCGAGTACGCGAAGAGGATGCGAAGCCTTCAGCAGGAACTCATGGTGCTCTGGAAAAAGGCAACCGGGCTTAATGATCTCTCCAAGAAGTTTGTATCCCAAAAGCTCTCTGAGATCGAGGCTCAGATCGATATACTCTTTACCGGCCTGAAGAAAGACGGCTACACTAGGGCCGGCAAGAAATCCGCCATTCCATCGCATACTATAAAAGCAGGAGCCTGATATGTCGGGTATTACCGGAGCACTCAATATCGCCCGAGGTTCACTTGATACCTCCCAGCTTGCTATGGAGGTCATCTCCCATAACATCGCCAATGCAAATACGGACGGATATTCCGAACAGACATTGCAGGTCCAGGCCAACAACCCTATCAATACGGCTCCGGGACAGATCGGGACCGGTGTGACCGCTACCCAGGTGACAAGGCAGTACAATGCCTTCCTCAATCAACAGGTGATTCAGAAAACATCAGATGATTCTTACTGGAACGCCCAGCAAAGCACCATGGATGATGTCGACAATATATTCAATGAGAGTAGCGGAGATGGGATCAACTCGATGATGAGTACCTTCTGGAATGACTGGAGTAACCTTGCAACTACCCCCGATGACACTTCAGCGAGGCAGACTTTGCTTTCCGATTCGGGCAACCTGATTTCCACGCTCCAAGAGATGGATACGAACCTGACATCCCTCCAGGAAAACCTTGATACCACCATTAATAGCGATGTGGACGATGTGAACACGCTCACCAAACAGATTGCGACCCTGAACAGTGAAATAACCAGTGTGGAGGTCAAAGGCCAGACCAATGCCAACGACCTGCGGGATGAGAGAGATCTTGATCTGCAAAATCTTGCTAAATACCTTAATATCTCATACTACGAGGATCCCAACACAGGCGCGGAGAATGTGTATATCCTGGGAGGCACCCCTCTTGTGGAGGGAAATGACTCAAACACGCTGACTACCCAGACTGATTCTACCACCGGTTTTCTCAATGTGTTGTGGAATGGTTCATCGGGGAATAGTATCGACATCACCAATAAGCTCACGGGTGGAGATATTGCAGGCTCCGCGAATGTAAGGGACACCCAGATCAGTTCTTACCTGGATTCTTTAAACACCTTCACCAAGGAACTCATCTGGCAGGTGAACGCACTCCATAGTGAAGGCACAGGGCTTCAGAGCGTCAGCCAGATGACGGGAACGGTTCAGTGTTCCGGGCCTAGCGATGACCTTTCCTCAAGCTCAACCTTCCTTTTCGGTGACCAGTACAACCCGGGTGGCACCTTCGACATCACGGTATACGACAGTAGCGGCAATCCGACGAACTATACCATTGATACTGCCGCGTACGGGACTGCAAACGGGACAAGCGGGACCACGGTCGGCGATCTCATAGGTGCGATCAATTCCCAAACCGGAGGTAACGTCACGGCCAGCCTGGACGCTGACGGGCATTTCCAGATGACTGCATCGACCGGCGATACCTTCGCCGTTAACCCCAGCCCTAGCGGATCTTCGAGCAATGCACTGGCCATCCTTGGGGTCAATACGTTCTTTTCCTGGGATGAAAAAGTAGGGCAGCCGACAACCGACATCATCCAGGGCGCTGGTGTCAATCAGGCCTTGACCGATAACCCCGATTTGATCTCAACCGGTTATCTTGACAGCGATAATCAAGTCGCATCAGGGGCCAATGATGTAGCAAACGCCATCTCCGCCCTCCAGGACACGACTATCTCCAACATGGGTGGTACCGGGGTGAACACGACCATGGATGGTTATTACAATTCGTTGGTAGCCCAGGTTGGTATAGATGATCAAAATGCACAGCAAAACGTCACATTCAACGACTCATTGTTGAGTGAGTATACCACGCAAAAGCAGAGTGTCACCGGTGTCAATCTGGACGATGAAATGACCAATCTCCTGCAGAATCAATACCAATACCAGGCCTCTTCACAGCTGATCACCATCATTAATGATATGATGCAGTATCTGTTTAACATGTCCCCCGCCTCATGAGGTCACTATCTTTATGAGGGCTCTGTGAGGCTGATATCTATGAGCAATGCTATGATGCAGTCATTGCTTTCAATACAATAATCATGTAATACTTCCTTCAAAAGACACGTTTCGGGGGTCTCATTGCTGATACTGACAAGGAAAGTCGGCGAATCTGTCGCCATCGGCGATGATATCCAGATATCCGTGGTCGAGATCAAGGGTACCCAGGTCAAGCTCGGTATTCGAGCCCCCAAAGACGTGACGGTGCACCGTGAAGAGATTTATTTAAAGATACAGGAAGAGAACAAGCGGGCCGCTTTAGTATCGAAAGACGCGTTAGGGTCCGTAGAGGATCTGCTCTTGAAAAAGGGCTCGTAAGAACAGAGTCTATACCGAAACTCTTAAAAAATTATTAAAGCAGGAGGTGTAAGACCATGCGCTTTCTTTTTAACCTTATTACATCGATTATCCTTGCCCCATTTAAGCTGATTAAATTCATCGTGGCCGATGTCGTTCTTTTCGGCATCATCGGCGGGGTTGTCTCAGTGATTAAATCGGTGGTGAAGGCCATCTTCAGACTTATATTCAGACCCTTTACCCTGCTTTTACTCGCGGGTGGTGCCGCTGCTTTCTACTTTGCCAGTGAAGAGCAGAAGAAGAAGGTCAAGGCCTTAATGGGGATGTAAGGCTCAAAAGAGCCCTTTATATTTTTAAGCAGGTAGTTTGTTCATAAACCTGCATGGTGAACAGTGACCAGATTAAGAAGAGGGGCTCTCTTCTAGGAGCCCCTCTTTATGTGGGTTCTTGCTTGATATCGATTAATATTCGATATCTTTTTACTGAAGGCCCATGAACTTGATGAATGGGTTTGCGTAGAGTAGGATAAGCTCGATAACCAGCGCGTAGATGGCCAGGGACTCGATCATGGCCAAGCCAAGGATGAGCGCTGTCAGTATCTTGCCCGATGCCTCAGGGTTGCGGGCAATGCCATCGCAGGCGCCCTGAACACCGTGGCCCTGGCCTATGCCGGTACCGAAGGCTGCGAGAGCCATACCGATACCCGCAGCTACCGAGGCCCAGGAGAAGTACTGGATGGCTTCAGGGCTTGCCGTGCCTCCTGCTGCAAAGACCAGTGATGAGAACCCCAGGACCAAGAATACTGAAACTCCTGATAAACATAAAAATTTCTTCATACAATCCTCCAACTATTTTATTGTATTCATATTACCAAAGACGGCCAGGATTGTATCCTACCCAGCTTTCTTGGTAGCCGTCAACATCGTTGTCCGGCACATAAAACATTAAACAGGCGGGTTTCCGCCAACCCGCCTGTCATAGTTCTCGCTTAGTGGGACTCCTCCATAGCGCCGCTTATATACATCATGGCAAGCAGCGTGAACACGAATGCCTGCAGGATCGAGGTGAACATCATGAGCACAAGCATAGGCATGGGAAGGAGGAACGGGACCAGTGCCAAGAGAACCACGAGCACCAGGTCTTCACCGAATATATTCCCGAAGAGCCGCATGGTCAGCGAAAGCGGCCGCGCCATGTGGCCGATGAGCTCCACCGGCAACATGATGGGCGCCATCCACCACACCGGACCCAGGAAATGTTTCAGATATTTGAAGCCATGGATCTTCACGCCTACGATGTGTGTCAGCAGAAACACGGTGAGCGCCATCGACAGGTTGGTATTGAGGTTTGCCGTGGGTGAATAGAAGCCGGGAATAATGCCGCCCATGTTGCATGTGAAGATGAATACCGCGATAGTGGCTATGAGCGGAAAGAACCTCATGCCGTGCTCGCTCATGGTGTCCACCAGCAGTGACTTCAGTCCGCCGATGACCACCTCTAAAAAATTCTGAAGCCTTCCCGGAACCATCTTCAGGTTCCTGGACACAATCAGAGAAATCACGATGAGAAAGAGCATGTAGAGCCAGGTAAAGGTGACCTGGTGCATGTGGTTGCCGTCGGTCAGGCCGAACTTTTCATGGATGAGTTCGTAAAGGGGATGGGTGATGAAATTCAGAACGAGGTACCCGTGTTCCATACTAATCTCCTCCTGCACAGATGTAGGTGTAGCATGCGTAACTCATGACGCCGAGCATGATAACGGACAGGCCCAGCAGCAGCCCTAAGATGTCGACATGCAGCAGCGCGATGAGTACGTAGAGGGCAGCCCCTGTTAAAGCGAGCCGCATGATGTAGCGTCTGATCATGAAGGCCTTGCCCTGTTTGGCTTCAAACGTAACCGATGACTTTGCATGACGCCAGAGCAACTGGTAATTTGCAAGGCATAGGGCTCCGCCAAGCAATACCCCCAGGGCAAATTTCGAGCCGAACAGCGAAAGACTGATAATACAAAACGTTGCCCAGAGGGCTACTGCTATGAGCTCGATCCTCTTCTGAACAGGGTCCTTACTTGCGCTTTTCACCTGACTTATCCTCGCTGAAAAATCGCATGTATGTCTTATACATCATCCTGAACCCCGCCATAATACCGCCGAAGAGAAAGACAAAGGTTAAGATCGGCTCTGTACCGAGTTTGCTGTCAAGGTAGAAGCCTGCAATAAGGCCGAGGACAATAGAGAATACCATGGCGAATCCCATCGTGCTCAGATCCGCAACGGTGAGGTACATCTTTCTTCTTTCCTTGTCCTTGTCATCCGCCATTATGCAGGCCTACCTCTTACAAATAATTTCAAGACATATTACTGAATCATGATTCATAATGCAAGGGAGTTTTTGGCGAGGTGTTTTTCATGTGTAAGGCGGCTTATGGACAAGGATCCTGATTCTTTGGAACGTTGCAGCATTTTTTTCTTGCTCTGTGAAAATATATCAGGTAAATAAAACGAGTTTGAGCACATGACTTCAGTACAGAGTGCACTATGGATGGTACACAAAGTAATAAGGGTCAGCTGCGAAGACTCACGGTTATTTCGGTGTGTTTTTTTGCTTCACTGATCGGGGCTGCCTTAATACCGACAAGGATGAACACAGGTACAGGCACACCTCATGCCCTACCCGCTCAGAGTCCCTTCATCGAATATCAATACACCGCGAGTATGCCGGACCAGCTTGCACAAATCGATGATGTGCAGGAAAGGAAGCAGTATCTTATCGAGATTCTGTTGCCGCTCGTGCTGCGAGCAAACGAGGCTATCCGCAATCAGCGACTGGTCATAGAGCATATACGGCAGAGACTGCCGTACCTGACCCCGCAGGAAAAAGAGACACTCATCTCATTCGCCCGCATGTATCTGGTGGAATCCAACTCCTATGAGATGATGGTTCAGGAGCTTCTCAAAAGGGTAAACGTTCTCCCTGTCTCCCTTATCATTGCCCAGGCCGCCATTGAGTCAGGATGGGGAACCTCACGTTTCTGCATTGAAGGGAACAATATCTTCGGTCTGCGCACCCCTTCCGGTTATGGCATGGTACCCAAGGAACGGGATCGTGATAAGGAATACACCGTGTCTGTTTTCGATGACCTGCAGTCGTGCATTGATTACTATATGTGGAACATCAACACCAACCCGCAATATGAACAACTGAGATACATACGTTCTTTGAGTCAGCCGCCGTATGATTCTTTCGCCTTGGCACAGGGACTGAGGAATTATTCCCAGATGGGAATCGAGTATGTGCGCAGGTTGGAGCTGCTTATCAGCTACAATGCGCTGAAGAGCTATGACGACTACCGGCTCCAATAGCACTTACCTGAAAGTGGATAAAGCCTGCAAGAGAGGAACTCTTCAGCGTTTGATCATCATGAGGGCCTCTCTTCGTATTCGCCTGATACTGATTATTGCTGCTGGAATCTGCCTGATACCGGGCCTGACGACAGCAGCATCCGCATACATCTCGGTGCTCCTCTACCACCGATTCGATGAAAACAGATTTCCCACCACTACGACCTCCAGCACCCAATTTGACCTGCAGATGGAATACTTAAAGTCTCACGGATATACGATGCTCTCCATGGATCAGCTTGCCGATTGTGTGGAGGGCAAGCGGCCGGTTCCTGAAAAGGGAGTCGCCATCACCATCGATGACGGATTCATCTCAGAGTATGATAAGGCGGTCCCCATCCTGAAGAAATACCATTTTCCCTTCTGCATCTTTGTCTTCACCCATGGCATAGGTGTTAAAAATTACATGAGCTGGGAACAGCTTAAGCAGCTTGAGTCTTGGGGGGGTGAGGTAGGGTGCCACACCTGTACACACCCGCGATTGATAAATCTCACGGAAAGGGAAATAGAACGGGAGGTCAAAGGCTCCAAGGAAACCCTGGAAAAGAACCTGGGCCGCCGGGTTAAGTACTTCGCCTATCCTTATGGCCAGTATAATGACACGGTACGTGCTGTTGCAAAACGTGCAGGCTTCCGTCTCATGCTCACATCCGACCCCGGGAGCGTCGGACCAGGCGCCGAATTCGACCGCTTACCCCGCCAGGCCGTAGTAGGCGCCGTGATGAGCCTCAATGATTTTGCCAAGAAACTCATGAATCCTCCCCTTCCCGTGACTTGGCGTTTCCCTGAAAGCGGGATGCTTGCATCCGATACCATTCCCGAGGTGTCCATCACCCTGAAAGATCCCGGGCTCTATGAGCCCAGCCGGATCAATCTGTTTCTCTCTGAGAAGAAGAGACTCAATGCCCAATTTGATTCCAGTACAGGGGTTTTAAGCTGCAAAGGACCTTTTCACCTCACCAGGAAAACGAACCGTATCATCGTAACTGCCAGGAGAAAAAGCGATGGCCTCTTTGCCGTGGATTCCTATCTGATTGTTATTCCGGGGACATGGTCGGGGATGAAGTACACCATGAACGACGTGATGCATTAAAGATGGTGATGGGTTGTGAGCAACAAAGCACCTGATTTGACAAGCTTGGGAGTCAGGTTCACTCATTTTTTAAGTCCTTTATGCTTTTTTGCTTCATATAATTCTCGCACAACTCTATCTGCTGCGTCATTGTGCAGCCTGGCCTCTGGATGCTCCACGAATGGCCGTATAAGCTCTTTTACCTTTTTATCAAGAGAATCCCAGATGCGTTCCCGTTCCGTCTCGGATGATTTCATCAGATACGCTGTCAGGACCCGCAGCTGAGTATTGATGAACCCGGCTGTTTTCATGGGAATTCCGTACTTGTTTGAAAAGGCGTAATCTTCATTGATCGCAGAGAAATTGATATCCCGCATGACCTTGTTCCATTCATTTGTAATCGCAGGAGACTCATCACTCAGAAGGATTCGCTTTATCCTGTCCAGGAATTCCGGCATGATGTATTCATCGAGCACGTCAGGGTTGAATTCTTTTTTATAGATCTTTTCCGCCTCGTACCTGAATCGCTCGGTGAGGTTCCTGAGCCATTCAAAGTATGATGCGTTGACGCCTCCCTGGTTAGCAAGAAAATCGTATATGACGGTGATCCCTCTTTTGTTCAGGATTATCTCGGCCTTTGAGGTATGAGGCCCATTGCTGCCGCAGGCAATGATCTTTGCCTTGATCTTGTCGGCATTGTGTACCGTGACGGCATTCTCAAGGGCTGCCGGTACGAGTATGTCGCACTCCATCTCGAGCACGGATGACCCTTCGCGGGCCCCGAAGATCTTCTGTGTGACGTTTTTCTCGGCATGCATGACAGAAAATCTCAGTTTCCGTTCTGGATGGCTTGCAGAACCGCTCACTGCCTTCATCAACTCATCAACATCCAGGTTTTCGCCAATGACCGCGCCACCGGCATCGGCTACTGCCGTCACATTAACACCATAGCGTTTCAGTTCCTGGAGCAGGGCGCCGCCCACCTTGCCGGATCCCTGGACAATGACCTTCTTGCCCTTTAAAAGCTTGACATAGATCTCTGTGGTAAGTATCCGCCACTCGTCATCGGTTATGACATCAGCCCCCTTTTTCTCCAAGATCACCTTTTCCGTAATGGCTGCAGCCTTTTCCAGAAGGGCATGCTCGGCTTTGGATAATTTTTCAGATACCGGCCACTGGCCCTTGAGGAACATGTTGGTAGCCATTGCCAGGATGCTGTAGCAGAGCCCCCGCCCTGTTGCGCCTGCACGCGCTGCTATGCCCATGCGGGGTTTGCCGGTGATCTGGGGGGCTGCAACCAGTTCCAGATACCGTTCGCTGGTGATAAGCTCATGGAGTATCTGCATGTCATAGGGAGCGACATCAAAATTCTTTGAGAGGATATGCCGCGCCTCTTCCACGGAGATGACCCTGTCGCCGATAATGCTCAAGCTCTTCTTGATGCCCGAGGCCAGGAGGGCCAAGTCTCGTAGTGCAGATTTGAAGCCCTCGAACATATCGCCGATCTCGGCTGCGCCGCAGCCCACATCACCTGCCGGAACATCCCAGGAAGGGCCTGTAACCAGGAACAGGGAGCGGCCGAAACTGGCAAGGGTATCGAAGAAATCAATGGATTCGTCAAAATCCTTTGGGTTGAGGATGAGCCCTCCCTTGCCGCCCCCGAAGAGTATCTTGGAGCGGGCACACTTCCAGGTCATCATAAAGGCAAGGGCGGCCACTTCCACAAACTCGACTATGGGGTCTATCCGCAAGCCGCCTTTATAGGCCTTGCCGCGCAGAGAGTTGTGCTTTGTCCTGAATCCCGGTTTATGAGACAGCTCCCCCTTGTTTTTACTTAAGACATAGAACTCGTCAAAATGGTCGAATGATAAGAAAAGCCTGATGATGTCGTCATTCTCATCGAGCCCCAGGAACTTGAGACCCTCCATGAAGTCTGAAAAGCTGTTTAACAGGAAGTCCCCGATCTCGTTCGTGTCCGAAAGATCGGTGTTGGTGCGGATCAGTTCCTTCAGGCCCATAACTGTCTCATGAACTCTCTCTTTCGGAAGGTCCGGGTCAGAGAGGCTGCGAACCAACTCTTCCAGCTTCTCCTCTATGCGCACCTTACGGGCAGGCGCGCATGCCGCAGCACTTGTCGGAGTGAAGGTCTTTTTCAGGTTATCGGCAATACCTGCCACCTTCGTTGTTCCAGGGATGTACAGAGAGATGACCCCCACGGAATAGGAAAGGTCAGAATGGCTGAAGAGGTCATAGTAAGACCTGTTCAGAGAAATGCCCTTATTCTTGAAATAGTCCAGGATACGGATAACTGAGAGCACCTCTGGATTCATGATCCCCGCAGATACCCTTATTTCGCTGATATCAAGCTTGTCGCTGTCAACCTCTTTCGAAGTATCCTCTACGGTGATGGAGATGCACCCGTCGGTTATGGTATCTTCAAACATCTTGAGATGGCGCTGGATCCGTAACGGGTACAAAGGGTTGTTTATCTCCTCGCTGAAGTAGTTATCATCAAGGCACTTGAGAAAATCTTGGGTATGGGAGTAGCCTTGTTTTTCCCCGAAAAAATTTATACTCCACATCATCTTGTCCAGGGTTTGGCGGTCGTAGAGTAAAAATGCCCCGCCTTTCTTCCCCTTTTTCTCGATGGTGATTATTCTTAAGCCCGAGCTTGTCTTTACGGAATCAAAGGAGGATATGCCCATGTCGATGTTCTCGCTGATGATCTTTTCCAGCCGTCCGGGGAAATCCCTCCCGATGTTCAGGAAATAGGTGATGGCACGTCCGTCATCGCTGACCTGGGTGCAGTACTCCCTGTTTGCATCAAGAAGCTGACTCATGATGACGAAATGCCCCGCGATCTCTGAGGGCTTGGTACTGAGAAAGTACCAGGCAGGCAGGAAATCCACGGAGAAATAGGATTCCAGTATCATGCTGGCTGTGGTGATATCCAACTTGTGGTCCTGTTCCAGGTGCCTGCGGACTTCGGCCTGAAGAATATCAAGGTGACGGTCGAAAGTCTTTTTCAGGACATCGGTTTTCATGCTCATACATGGTCCTCCTGCTTGTTCTTTATCACAATGTTTTTTTCATGGACCGCAGGCTCTATGCCAATCCATCAAGGGCATTATTGAGGTCCGCGAGGAGATCACCCACATCCTCAATGCCCACGGAATACCGGATGAGCCCCTCGGGGATGCCCATGTAGGCGCGTTCCTCCGGCGTACATTCCACGTGGCTGGTGAGCGCGGGCGGGCCTGCAATGGTCTCCACCGCCCCCAGGTTTGCAGCCCTGTGGGCAAGCCGGAGCCTGGGCAGGAAGACCTTGAGGGCAGAAAAATCACCTTTCAAAATAAAACTCAACACCCCGCCGAATCCGCTCATCTGCTTCTTGGCGATAGCGTGCTGGGGGTGGCTGATTAATCCCGGGTAGAAGACCCGGCTCACTGCAGGGTGTTTCTCCAGGTGGCGGGCAATGGCAAGGGCGCTTTCGTTCTGTCTTGCCACGCGCAGGTGCAGGGTTTTCATGCCGCGAAGCAGGAGGTAGGCTGCCATGGGGTCCAGGGCGGCGCCGTTGATCTCCCGGAAATGGTAGATCTTCTTTATCACGTCTTTCGGGCCGCACACGGCCCCGCCCAAGGCATCTGCATGTCCGCCCAGGAACTTGGTGGCGCTGTGGATGACCAGGTCGGCGCCTAAAGTAAGCGGTTGCTGGTTGATGGGTGTGGCAAAGGTGTTGTCCATGACCACAATCGCCCCGGCATCATGGGCTGACTTTGCCAGGTGAGCGATGTCTATGACCTTCAGGGTGGGGTTTGTGGGTGTTTCGAGGTAAAGCACCTTGCAGCCTTTCTTCACCTCGGCCTCGATCTGTTCGTGATCAGTGGTTTCACACAGCATTGCTTCAATATTGAACCTGGGGAGAAATTCGATGAAGAGCTTGCTTGTGCCGCCATAGCTGTCCTTGATGGAAACGATACGGTCTCCGGGAGACAGCAGGGTGAACAGGGTGCTGCTGATGGCTGCCATACCGCTGGAAAAGGATGTAGCGGCCCCGGCCTCTTCCAGCAGGCGGACCTTTTCTTCAAAGGCCTCTAACGTTGGATTGGTGTTCCGGCTGTAAATATGGCCCTTCTCGATGCCCTTGCCCACCTGCAGCCACTGATCCACATCGTCGTACCCAAAGGAGACGCTCTGCACGATAGGCACCTGGGTGGGCCTGCCGGACGCGCTCTTCTCCTCGCCGCCCCACACGGCAATGGTCCCGGCTCCCGGATTTTTCTTATCGTCCATGCTTTAAAAACTCCTCCTCATCACTCTTCAGGCCTCTTTTGTTCATGGGAACTTGATGTGCTCTCCCTCTTGAGTACATAGAGCGAGACGACCACCAGGAGCGCACCCATGCCCAGGCTTATCATGTCATGCCTCATGATGCCGTATATGAAGTCGATCACACCGAGCAAGGTAAAGAGCAGGGGGACTATCTTATTCCTTGATAACTTCATGCTATAAGACCTTTTCCTTTGTAGATAGCTTTCTGGCCTCGCTTTTTCAAGGTTTATCGGACGTCGTCCTCAAGGGACACATACATGACGCACAGGGATTTTCTCCCGTTGATCTTGATCACGATCGGGTCGTCGAGCCTCACGTGCTTGAGGAAGGCCGTCTCGTTTATCACGCTCAGAGACTCAAGCCACTTCCAGTCGAGGAAGTCGGTGCTGCCTTCGGTGACGGTCACGTATGGCACACCCAGTGAGGTGATGTTCTGGAAGAAATGTGAGCCCTGGGACGGATCCGCCTTGAGCAGTTTCCCGCGCAGTTCCAATATCGCCCCCACGCCTGAGATGTGCCTCCACTGAACCGGGATGCCCAGCCACCGGTCAAATGAGCCCCATCTGCCCGGACCGATGAGGAGGTAGGGGAGCTTCTTCGTTAAAAGCATTCCGTTGAGCCTACCCACCTCCTCGGCGATCTCCGGTGTGGCCTCGATCTTGAAATCATCGGGCTTCACGAAGATGATGTCCGCTATGTCCTGCCGCTTGCCGTTGCCGAGTGCGAGGTTGGAGTAGCAGAATGCCCTTGAGCGGTCCTTTTCCGTGATCTCCACCTCGAAGCGGTCTTCTTCGGTCACCATGGGGCGCACCTGGAGGAGGTAGAAGGCGCATGCTCCGGGTTTGTCTTTCTTGAGATTAACCGCAAACTCCATTTCAACAGCGCAGCCCATATTCTTGCGGGCAAGCTCCATGATATCCGAGAGCATCTCAGGCAGGGGTATGCTCTTGTATTTCAGGATCTGGGAGAAGGTGATGATCTTGCCGCCGGGACCCTCGCTCGTGTCCCTTATCCGGTGCTCTGCCGCGTCATAGGTGCTTGCACATGCAACTACGGGGTACTCTTCGCGTGCATCGTAGATATCGCGTCTGGCGAGGTGTGAATGCACCCCGAGGTGTGCGCCGTCGTCATGGTTCTTCATCTTAAGCGAGTAGAAGAAACGCTGGGAATTGGTTATCATGTCATCCACTGTGGAGAACTGCGGCAGGATCTCGGGGTACCTGGGCGAGAACCGCAGGGACTTCCCTCCTTCGACCACGGTCTTTCCGAAGCCGATGGCCATCTGCACGATCCCTTCTTCGGGCTTCATGTGAGAGACGGGATAGTAGTTGTGGGACTGGGCCACCCCGGAGATGGTAGGATAGTAATAGTCCCCATGCTCTTCACCCACGAGCTGCTGGATGACCACTGCCATTGACTCGTCCTTGGCCTGGCTGGCAGTGCTCTTTGCAAATGCCTTGGGGCTCTCGTAATAGGTGGATGCATACACAAGCTTGATGGCCACGATGAGGTCATCAAGCCGTTTTGCAAAATCCAGATGGTTGTTGGGGATCATGTAGGTCTCGTACAGGCCTGCATAGGGCTGAAACTGGGCGTCTTCCAGCAGGCTCGATGAGCGCACGGAAAGGGGGTAGACTACCTGTTCAAGGTATGTCTGAAGATCCTTGACGATTTCTTGAGGCATCTTTGCGCTCATGAAGGCCTTCGCCACTTCCTCATCGGTATATCCCTCCGAGGCGAAACGTTTAAGGTTGTTGCCCTCGACGAAGTCTTCGAAGATATCGGTGCCCAGTACGATGGTCTGGGGAATCTGGATGGTGCACTGCCGGTACTTCTCTAAGAGGCTGATATCCTCCTGCAGCATGGATGACATAAACGCCAGGCCCCGTGCCTTTCCTCCCAGAGACCCCTGGCCGATCTTGGCGAAGTCCAGGAGGTCTATATTGAACTCCTTCCTGTTGAACTTGGCCACGACGCCCTTCTGCCGCCATTTCCGCACCAAGTGAATAAGGGATATGATGTATTCCCTCATCTCCCGGGTGGATGAGAACGAAGAACAGGACAGGTCCCTGATAGTGGAGGCAAGAGGGATTTCGGAGCGCATCATGAGCCAGTTGGCCATGTCCTTCTTTTCTATGTGATGGCACAGCGACTCATCCGGGATCTCAGCAAGCTTGTCTTCGAGCATGCGCAGCTTGTTTGCCCGGCCCACCTCGGTTCCGTCAGACTTACGGAACACAAATTCGCCGAAGCCCAGGTGGGTGAGGAAGAACTCGTGTATCTCATCCAAGAGCTTCGGTGAGTTCTTGTCGATGAACTCAGCCAGGATGCGCCCGGCCTTGGGCCGGTTCTCAGGCTCGGAGCTGAAGAGGAGCAGGGGCAGATAGGGCATCTCCTGCCTGGCCCGGGAAAGCAGATCAACCCCGGCATTACCGTATACTTTCCCCTGCTTTGGAAAGCGCGTGTCCGAGATGATACCCAGCAGGTAGGGCTTGTACTTCTCATAGAGATCTTCGGCCTCTTCAAATGTCTGCGCGGACAGTATCTTGGGCCTGGTGCGCATGATCAGCAGCCGCTCTTCCTCGTTCACCCCGAGCTCCAGAACGGCCTGGATCTGGCGGACCACTTCCTTGTAGAAGATGGGGAGCAGCGTTGAATAGTAGAGCGGTGAGTCTTCGACAAAAATGAGCACGCAAACCTGGGCATGTGTGGTATCATAATCGACGTTCAGTGCATCTTCCGTGCTCTTGATGATGGCAAGCAGGAGGTCGGCGTTCCCTGACCAGATGAAGACCTTGTCGATCCCCTCGTAGAGAAGGGCCTCATTCGAACTCTGGATGCCCCTGAGGCTGTGCGCCAGCAGATAGACAGGCAGATGAGGCATCTTTTCTTTGATCTTTTTGCCCAGCGTGAAGGCATCCATATCTTCGAGGTTCGGCATGGAAAAGACCAGGTCGAACTTCTTCTCATCCAGGAGTTTGAGCGCATGGAGGGCGGATGATGTCCGCGTCACCCGGGGAGGCTGGGAGAGATTAAGCCCGCTGTATTCGGAGATGATCCGGGAGGCCAGCGTGACGTCCTCTTCGATGATGAACGCATCATAACGGCTCGAGATCAGCAGGATCTCGCGGACTTTTGCAGACATAAGCTCCAGAAAGACCTTGAAGTTAAGATGATATTTACTGGACAGCTCGCGCTCTTTCAGTTTCATGGAAACCCTCACAACCAGGGTGCTGTCTTTAGGTTCATCATACAGCCATTGCAGAATCAAGCAAGAAATCCAAGGAGGTTTTTTTCAGTCCACCGGCCTCCTCAACTATCAATATGGTTTATCGCGGCGGTTCCCTTATCGAGAGGAACCGCCGCCCCATGCATGCATCCGTTCTCTTTACACGATACCTTGGGCCATCATGGCATCGGCAACCTTCACGAAGCCCGCTATGTTGGCCCCGTTTACATAGTTTCCCGGAGAGCCGTATGTCGTCGAGGCATTCACACAGGCGCTGTGGATGGCCTTCATGATCATCCTTAAGCGGTTGTCCACTTCTTCCCTTGTCCAGTTGAGGCGCATGCTGTTCTGTGTCATTTCCAGTCCGGATACGGATACACCGCCCGCATTCGCTGCCTTGCCGGGGCCGTAGAGGATCTTCTGATCGAGGAAGATCTCGACACCGTCAGGGGTGGTGGGCATATTGGCGCCTTCACTCACGACATAGACACCGTTCTTGATAAGATTAGCCGCATCCTTGCCGTTGATCTCGTTCTGGGTGGCGCTCGGGAAGGCGCAGTCGGCCTTGTGGTCCCACAGGGGGTTGAAATCCTGCGCCGGATCGATCGGGGTATAGAGCACACCCTTATATTTGTCGGTATATTCTTTGATGCGGCCCCTGCGGATGTTTTTGAGCTCCATGATGTAAGCGAGTTTCTCTCTGTCGATACCCGCCTCGTCGTAGATGTATCCGTTGGAGTCAGACATGGTCACAGGTTTGCCGCCGAGGTCCAGGATCTTTTCCACGGTGTACTGTGCAACGTTGCCGGAGCCCGAGACGAGGCATAGCTTGCCTTCAAGGGTCTGATTTTTGCTCGAGAGCATTTCCGCCGCAAAGTAGACCGAGCCGTAGCCGGTGGCCTCGGGCCTGATGAGGCTCCCGCCGAAATTCAGTCCTTTGCCGGTAAGAACACCCACAAACTCGTTCCTGAGCTTCTTATACATCCCGAACAGGTATCCGATCTCACGGGCACCCACACCGATATCACCGGCCGGGACATCGGTAAACTGGCCGACATGACGGAAGATCTCGCTCATGAAGCTGTGGCAGAACCTCATGACCTCGCGGTCGGACTTGCCCTTGGGATCGAAATTGGAGCCGCCCTTGCCGCCGCCCATGGGCAGGGTTGTGAGCGAGTTCTTGAATACCTGTTCAAAGGCCAGAAACTTGAGAATGGAGAGGTTAACGGAAGGATGGAACCTGAACCCGCCCTTGTAGGGGCCGATAGCGCTGTTCATCTGGATGCGGTAACCACGGTTCACCTGAACATCACCCTTGTCGTCCACCCAAGGTACACGGAATATGACCAACCGCTCCGGTTCCACCATCCGATCAAGTATCTTTTCCTTGCGGTATTCGGGGTGCTTGTCAAGAACCGGTTTCACTGATTTCACGACCTCAGTCACAGCCTGGAGAAATTCCTTTTCCCCGGGGTTGCAATCCTCACACTTCTTTAGAAAATCTTCCATGGCTTTTGAATCCTCCTTTTTTTGTCTCTCGTCCAAATATTTTATTTTTCATCCAGGACGTGTGCCGTTCTCTGCCAAGTCTGTTGGTAAAAAACTCTGCTCACAACCTTATGATGTAATACTCCTGAAAAATTGTATCTCTTTCTTCTACCTGTCTTTTTCCTGCCGGTTCGTGATGGAAGTGGGGGGTTCAATCCATCCATTCAGGGCGAATGGATGGATTGAACGATATGAAAAGGGGCTATGAGTATCTATCCAGTGCCATGATCACCTTCGTGTCTAGATTCCCAGGTATGCTTCCCGGATCTTGGGATTCTCCAGGAGTTCCTTACCTTTCCCTTCCATGACGATACGTCCGTGCTCCAGCACGTACCCGCGGTCCGACAGGCTCAGCGAGTGCTGCACATCCTGCTCCACCAGGAGAACGGTGGTCCCCTGGTCTGCGATCTTGCGGATTGTGGTGAAAATCTCCTTGATGAGGACCGGCGCCAGGCCCAGAGATGGTTCGTCCATCATGAGGATCTTGGGCATGGCCATCATGCCCCTGCCGATGGCTACCATCTGCTGCTCGCCGCCGGAGAGCGTTATGGCCTGCTGTTTTTCCCGCTCTTCGAGCCGGGGCAAGAGCTTATAGATGTCCTTGAGGGTATCCTGCAGGTGAGGGTAAGCCCGGGAGTTATGGGCCCCGACATCCAGGTTTTCTCGGACCGTCATGAGGCTGAAGAGCTTCCTCCCCTCAGGGACCTGGATGATGCCCCTTTCCACGATCTTTTCGGGACGCAGATGGTGGATGGGCTGGTTCTCGAAGATGATTTCCCCGGAGCGCACTCGCATGAGCCCGGATATAGTCCGGAGCATGGTCGACTTGCCTGCGCCGTTGGCACCGATGAGGCTGATGACCTCGCCTTCCTCGATGTGCATGGAGACATCGTAGATGACCTGCACATCGCCGTAGTAGCAATTGATGTTCTTGATCTCAAGCAGCGCCATAACTTTCCCCCAGGTATGCTTTGATGACCCGCTCGTCCTTCGAGACTTCCTGCGGAGTGCCGTCCATGATCTTCTTGCCGAACTGGATGACGGTGATTCTGTCGGATACCGACATGATGGCACGCATGATGTGCTCGATCATGAAGATGGTGACCCCGCTGTCCCTGATCTTCCGGATCTCATCCAGCATCTCGTCCACCTCGTTGGGGCGAAGCCCTGCCATGCTCTCATCCATAAGGAACATATCAGGCTCTGTGGCCATTGCCCGGGCGATCTCGAGGCGCTTGCGGTCCGCAATGGTGAGGTTCTTTGCCTGGACGTTCCATTTATCGCCCAGCTGGAACCTCTTGAGGACCTCCATGGCCCTGTCCTTAGCCTCAGAGGTGCTTGCGGTATTGATGAATGCACCGACCATGGTATTGTAAAGCACTGTTTTGGTCTGGAAGGGCTTGACGATCTGGAAGGTGCGGGCGATCTTTTTCTTGCAGATGTTCCACGATTTCCATCCCGTGATGTCTTCCCCTTGATAGAGTATTGAGCCGGAGGTCGGGGCGTATGTGCCTGCCACACAGTTGAACAGGGTCGACTTGCCTGCGCCGTTGGGTCCGATGAGGCCGTAGATCTGGCCCTTCTCTATCTTTATGCTTACTTCATCAACGGCCTTCAGCCCGCCGAAGTGCTTTGATACGTTGTTAATCTCTAAATATGCCATATTATGCCTTGACCTCCTTTCTCTCACCGCTCAGCTTGTCGAGGATCCAGTTGTAGAACCTTGTCAGTGGCTCCACCAGGCCCCTGGGCTGGAAGAGCATGACCAGGATCAGGATGAGCCCGTAGATCACCAAGTGGAGACCCGGCAGGACCGCACTGAGGTAAATCCGGGAGAATTCCCCCACAGGCCTGAGCAGGAGCGCGCCAATAACCGGGCCTGCAATGGTGCCGCGGCCGCCGATGAGTGCGATGAACGCGAGCTCAAAGGAGAAATCCAGGCTCAGGATCCCCTTGGGGAAGAAGTACAGGTTGAGCTGGGCATAGAAGGTGCCGGCGAAAGCGGTTAAGAAGCAGCTGAGCGCCATGAACATCTCCTTGTACCTCGCCACGTTTATACCTAAGGCCTGGGCAGCCTCGGGTTCTTCGCCGCCTGCGATGATGTAGTAGCCCGGCCTGATTCTTGAAACGTACCAGGTGATGAAGATAGCGATGCAGAGCAGGATCAGGATGATGTAGTAGTAGGGGAGCTTGTCCACGAACTGGTAGTTGATCAGGTTTTCCATAGGGGTTCCCACTTTGAGTGGGACGCTTATGCCGCGGGGGCCGTTGATCTCGAACGGCCCGAGTTTCATGGTATTCTCCACCAGCACCCGTACCCCTTCACCAAATGCCATGGTGGACAGCGCGAAGTATGCCCCCCGAAGTTTCAGGGTGGGTATGCCGATGATGAGACCCACGATGGCTGCAATGACTCCACCCACGAACATCCCGAGCCAGGGGCTCAGGCCGTAGGTCATGAACAGGACCGTGGAGGTATAAGCGCCGATCCCGACATAGGCGGAATGCCCCAGCGGCAGCACCCCGGCAAAGCCGCCCACCAAGTTCCAGCAGGTGGTAAGGTAGGCATAGAAGAACAACAGGATGAGGATCTGGAGGTAGGTGGGGCTTGTCATCCATAAAGGCAGCGTGAATACGATGCCGGCCAACACGATCTTCAGTATGGTATCGATAGTTTTTCTTTTTGACGAAGCATTCATCTTCGTTGTCTCCTTTCTTACCAATCCCTCTTTTCACCGAAGAGGCCAGCCGGTCTGATGAACAGCACTGCCAGGAACACCACATAGACGATGAGCTCGGTCCATGTTGAGGCCATGTACTGGGCGAATAAGGACTCGATGAGCCCGATAATTAAACCGCCGATGAGTGCCCCGGGGATGCTCCCCAGACCTCCCAAGACCACGATGATGAAGCACTTCACGTCGAAGACGACCCCCACCGAGGGAAACACATAATAGAATGGAATCAAGACGCATCCGACGATCCCTGCGATGGCGGCCCCTATACCGAAGGCTATATTGTAGACACGGTACTGATTGATGCCCATGAGGCTTGCTGCATCCCGGTCAAGGGAGGCGGCCCTGATGGATTTTCCCATCTTGGTGTATTTGAGGAACCAGACCAGGAGACCTGAGGTGACGATTGTCGTAATCAATCCATAGGTCTGCGCTTTGGGAAAGATGTAGTCGCCTAACATGAAGATTTGTCCGGACATGCTCGTCTGCACAACCCGATACTGGGCGCCGAAGGACATGAGGGCCAGATTATCAAGGATGTACCACACGCCCGTTGTCACGATGATGACCTCGACGGGCTCCCTGACCTCACGCTGGGCCTCGAGGATCGGCTTGATCACGATGCCTTGCAGCGCATAGCCGAACAAAAAGAGCGTTGGTATGACAAATATGAGGGCTGCGTAAGGGTGTATCCCTGTCAGCATCACGATCCAGTATGCGGCGAACATGCCCACCATGAGGAGAGACCCGTGGGCGAAGTTGATGACCTTGATGACCCCGAATACAAGCGTGAGGCCAAGCGCTGCGAGACCATAATAAGAGCCTGTCAAGATCCCGTTGATAATTGCTTGAATGATAACGTCCATGGTGACCTCGTTTTTATTGGGTCATGGGGGGCCTGGCCCTATGAAGGGACCGGCCCCCCATGAATGCTCCAATCACGTTTTCTTTGCTTTCACATCACCTCAAGAGCCATCTCTTACGGCATGGGGAAAACAGCCTTGAAGCCTTTCCTTGCTGCGGGGATCGGCCACACTGTTACCCGCTCCATGGTTCCCTTGACATCACGGAACTGGACAAGCACGATACCTGCCTCTTTGTTCTGGCCGGTCTCGTCAAACCCAATGCAGGGATACGAGAGGATGTTGATACCGAGCGGGGCCTTTGGACCCTGGCATAGCTTGGTGGCTGCCAGTGCGTCCCTGATCTTCTTCGGATCAGCGGATTTTGCACGCTCGAGGGCATCGGCGATCACATAGACCGATGCGAATGCATCGACGGATTCACCTGCCAGGTCATAGCCGTTGCGCTTCTTGAACTCTGCATTGAGCTTTGGGATTTCCGGCCTGCCAAGGTCGGTCTCCCACTCCACCACGTCAAACATGTACTCGCAGTTTTTTGCGGTGTTCTTCCGGAACATGGGGTCGGCATGGCCGCCGCCTGTGCCGATGATGGCCTTTGCCTTCACCTTCATGGTTGCCATGGTGTTGGTGAGCAGGATGGCGTCAGCCGCATTGGAGGTTAAAAGGATGACATCGGGCTTCGCGTTCTTGATCTTCAGGGCCACGGGTGTCAGGTCTGAAGCCGTGCTGGGATAGGGCTCATCGAGGACGACCTTGTAGCCGTACTGTTTGGCGAGTATATCCCACTGCTTCTGCATGCCGGTGCCCCAATCACCGTTCTCATAGACAAAGGCGATGGTCTCGAGTTTTGTTCCATGTGCCTTCTTCATGTCCTCGAGGAATCGGAACTGGTCACGTGCCCACCAGCTATCCTTGGCAGCGATGCGGAAGGTATACTTGAAGCCTCGATCCGTGATCTTGTCTGCTACAGACACGGGGACCAAGAATGGAACCTGATAGCGCTCTGCAACCTGGGTGGACGGATAGGTAACCGCCGAGTTCCAGCAGCCGGAGATGAGGCTGACCTTATCGGAGTTGATGAGCTGTTCCGCAGCGGATACGCCCACGGTCGGATCGCCCTTGCTGTCCGTGAAGATATTCACGAGCTTGGCTCCACCCAATGACTTGATGCCGCCGGCCTTGTTGATCATCTCGGTGGCCAGTTCGATTGCCTTCTGGTTCTGGATGCCTACAGATGCAGATGGGCCGGACAGTGGCAAGATGTTGCCGATCTTAACCTCTTTCGCACCTGCTGCCAGCAAGGGTGCGCCGGATACGAACACCATTGCGCATGCAAGGGCGAAAACCAAGATACTCAGTTTCGTAAGCCAGAAAGTCCTCTTGTTCATATAACTCCCCCTTTAGTTTTGTTTGTACTCATTCCCCTTACGGGACACTTACTTCTTTGTATAGTAGCCGTAAAAAAGGCAGGTTCAATATGCGCCCTCGTTATTTCTTCTTTTTCAGTGAAGCAAATGCATCATCGAGGATGGATACGCCTTTCTCTACCTGTTTTTCTGTGATGACGAGCGGCATCATGGTGCGGATGACGTTGCTGTACTGGCCGCAGGAGAGGATGTTCAATCCCTTCTCAAAGGCATACTTCACCACGGCTGCGGTTTCATCAGGGGCAGGCTCCTTGGTCTTACGGTCTTTGACCAGCTCCAGGGCCAGCATGGGGCCCAGGCCCCTCACGTCGCCGATGATCTCATGCTTGGCCTTGAGCTCGTTGAAATATTTCCTGAGCTTCTTGCCCAGCCTTTCACCCTTGTCGAGCAGTTTCTCTTCTTCGTAGACATCGAGGACCGCCAGGGCCGCTGCACAGCACACCGGGTTGCCGCCGTAGGTGCCGCCGATCCCGCCCGCATGCACCGAATCCATGATCTCCTGCTTTCCGACAACGGCACTCAGAGGCAACCCTGCAGCCAGACTCTTGGCAACGGTCATCAGGTCGGGCTCCACGCCCCAGTGCTCGATGGCGAACATCTGCTTACCCGTTCTGCCCATGCCGGACTGGATCTCGTCGGCTATGAAGAGGATGCCGTTGTCCTTGCAGATCTTGGCGAGCTTGGGAAAATATTCCTTGGGCGGTGTGATGAATCCGCCTTCGCCCTGTACGGGCTCGGCTACGACGGCGGCTATCATAT
>Ga0326728_10010152_pt1 | contig 22195 bp, 19 predicted proteins | sample MB3enrmetagenome_FD_207602 | JGI IMG/M metagenome (GOLD analysis project Ga0326728, IMG submission 207602) | Lab enriched peat soil microbial communities from McLean, Ithaca, NY, United States - MB31MN | ecosystem: Environmental > Terrestrial > Soil > Wetlands > Peat | place: USA: New York... | reverse complement strand
GTGGGCCGCGTAGGATTCGAACCTACGACCTCCTGATTAAGAGTCAGCTGCTCTACCGGACTGAGCTAGCGGCCCACGATTTTGAGACTATGGTTATAGCATACTGTCTCTCAAAGTTCAAACCTTTCCGTTCGCGCGAAGAGGCGCCGTGCAGCCCGGTGCGGGTCCTGGGCACGGTTGAGGACCAAAGGCCCGTTGCCCGCACCAGGTGCGGAAAACACGCGCCGGAGAAAAAGCAATTGACTATTCCAGCGCTCCCGTGTTACATATGGGGGTGCTCGCTATGGTCCGGAACGATAAAAAGGAGATACTCGCCTCCTTTCTGACTTATGGTACCCTCGGGATAGAGATGGGGGTATCGCTGGTAATCGGCCTTGCTATCGGCTATTACCTTGACCGTTATTTCGGCACTTCACCGATTTTAACGCTTATATTTATGGTTTTCGGCCTGGTTGCCGGAATGAGGCGCCTCTACGCGCTCTGGAAAAAGATGGAAAAGGACGATGAAAGAGACGACGGCAAGTGACATAGAGCGGATAAATGTGGGCATCCTTGTGCTCGGGTCAATTGCCTCGGGCCTCATCATGCGTGATTTCACCTATGTGTTCAGCTTTGGTGTGGCGAGCGCGATGATGACCCTCAACTTTCGACTCCTTAAGAAGATCATGGAGGGTTTTTTCTCCGACGCCGCCCCCAGCAAAAAAGAGCTTCTCGTCAAGCTGCCCCTTAAATTCTTCGGTCTTACGGGGCTCGTGACAGTGATCGTGGTCTGGGGGAACGTCAATATTCTATTCTTCGTCATCGGGCTCTCGACGGTCTTTCTCTCCGTGGTCATAAGCCAGGTAATCGTTGTTTTCGCGCCCGATGCAAGGAGGAAACAAAATGGGGCATGAACAATTCACGTGGGCTTCCCTGATACCCGGCCTCAGCTCACTCCCTCCCCATGTCTCGAACGGTATTATCGTTTCTGTCATACTTCTCGTGATCGTCATCCTCGGTTACGCGCAGTATAAGAGGAAGAAGGATGAGATCCTGCCTGACGACAGCCTGACGTTCAGGAACGTTCTGGAGCTTATCGTGGAGGCGATCTCCGACCTGGTGGAGCAGACGATGGGGCCGAGGGGCAAGGAGTTTATGCTCATCATCGGGACCCTGGGTCTTTTCATCCTTTTTAACAACCTTTCCGGCCTGGTGCCGGGTTTTCTCCCTGCCACCGATAATGTGAACACAACTTTTGCCTGTTCTCTCACTGTTTTCGTGATGACCCACTATTACGGCATACGGGAGCACGGCCTGAGCTACGTGAAACATTTTATGGGACCTATCTGGTGGCTCGCGCCGATCATGATCCCCATCGAGGTGATCGGTCATCTTTCAAGACCCCTCTCACTGGGGCTGAGACTTTTTGGCAACATCATGGGAGACCACCTCGTCACCGGCATATTCTTCATGCTTATCCCGTTGTTCGTGCCGTTGATCGGCATGCTTCTCGGCACGTTCGTCGCCCTTGTACAGGCGTTTGTCTTTATGCTTTTGTCGATGGCCTATTTTTCGGGGGCTGTAGCCCACGAGGAACATTAATATACTATAAGATTAAGGGGGTGAAACTTATTATGAGGAAAACAGTGGTGGTTTTTATGCTTCTAGGCATCGCGCTGAGCCTTTCCGGCGGCGTCGCCATGGCAGCCGAGCCGACGGCAGGACTCGATTCGCAGGTCAAATCGATGATTGCGATTGCCGCGGGCATCGGCCTCGGCATTGCCGCTTTGGGTGGGGCCCTCGGTCAGGGCAAGGCAATAGCCTCTGCGTTGGACGGCATCGGCAGGAACCCCGGGGCTGCGGGAAAAATTATTACCCCGATGATCATCGGTCTTGCCATGATCGAATCGCTGGTAATATATTCGCTCGTTGTTTCGTTGCTTCTCTTCTTCAAGCTCTAAATTCGTAATCTCGTGTGGGGGCAGATGAGAATCTGCCCCAAATTCTATGCATGGTTCGAACGGGAAGAAAACGAATGGGGCGTTGCGTCGCCTTTACGGGCTGGTAAGGGCGTTCCTCAAGGACTTCTACGCAGAATCGAAGCGGGGGACCCTCCAGCACAAGAAGGGCATCGCGATTTTTCTCTCCTTTGTTCTTCTCTCCTTTGTCGTTATCGTGGCCGGCCTGTTCAAAGTCTCCGAGACGCCCTTTTTCTGCGGCCTGTGCCATAATATGAAAATCTACGTCGATTCCTGGAAGGCTTCCAGCCACAGGCACGTCGACTGCATTAAGTGCCATTACAAACCCGGCTTTGTCAACCACCTGAAGGGGAAGTGGCAGGACGGCCAATTATCCCTTGCCTACTTCATCACGGGCAAGAGCCCGACGAGACCTCATGCGGAGATAGATGACGCGAGCTGCCTCCAGAGCGGCTGCCACAAGAGGGCCGATTTGAAGGACGACATGGTCTTCAAGAACGTGCTCTTCAGCCACCCCCGGCACATCGAGCAGATGAGGCGGCAGAAGCAGCTTCGATGCACCACCTGCCACTCCCAGATCGTACAGGGCGCCCACATGACGGTCACGGACGTAGAGTGCTTCATATGCCATTTTTTTAAGAGCGAGGGGGAGACTACCCCACCCACGGGCTGCAGCACCTGCCATTTCGAGGCGCGGGGCGATATCCTGGTCGATAAGACGTTCATCTTCAACCACAAGAGGTATATCGACAGGGGCATCAAGTGCAGCCGGTGTCACACGAACGTCGTCTCCGGCGACGGGCACATACCCGACTTTGCCTGCCTCCAGTGCCATAACAAGAGGGAGATACTGGAGGCCAGGTATACTGCCGAATTCCTCCATCGGAAACACGTGACGGACCATAAGGTCGAATGCTTCACCTGCCATTCGTCCATCAAACATCAGATCACGGGCCTCCACTACAAGGGGCAGCCGTCAGAGACGTGCTCCGGGTGCCACGGGGGAGGCAAGCACCTGGGCGAGGTGTCGATGTACCTGGGCAAAGGGGCGAAGCTTGTGGGGATGCGGCCGAACCGGATGGCGATTATCAACATGGACTGCGATGTATGCCACCGTAAAGGGTCTGAAAGGACGCCGGGCGCGACGTGCAGGGAGTGCCACGGCGACCTCGCCGACGGGATGGCCGCGAGGTGGAAAAAGATAGTGAAGGAGCGTCAGGAGGAGCTGCGGGTGAGGATCGCGGCGGCCGGAGAGGTTGCGGAAAAGCGGCCCGACCGCAGCATCGCGCGGGCGATCGGCGATGCGGAATATAATTACGCCTTCATCAAAAGAAGCAACGGCGTGCACAACATCGTCTATACCGCGGAAGCGATCGGGGAAGCGTTGAAGGCGCTCCAGGCCGCCTCGGTGGGGAAAGGGCAAAATGTGCCGGGAACAGGCGGCGGCACGGGAGAGGTGTCGTGCCTCGCCCTCTGTCACGGTGGGATTGCGGACAAATTGACGCCCTTCGGCAGCGTGAGTTTCCCGCACGCGCTACATATGGAAGGGGAGGACGGATGTGGGAAGTGCCACAGCCCGTATGCGCAACACGGGCAGACGCATCTCGCGGGCTGCAGCGACTGCCACCACGGCGAGGGCATGGGCAGGGTGCGGTGCAGCGACTGCCACCGTGCCAAGGAGGCCATGTTACGGGGCGAGGGCGTGAAAGGCATCGCCGACACGCCGGATGCCATGTGGGGGAAAGTCAGGTGCATCCAATGCCATGTCGGTGTGAGGCGGGGTAAGGCGGAGACTGCCGCGACTCTGAAAACCGGTTGCGCCGGTTGCCATGAAAAGGGGTACGAAAGCCTTGTTGACGACTGGATGACCCGGGACAAGAAGCTCCTGGAGACCTACGCCGCCTCGGCGGCGGCCCTTGAGAAGGGGATGTCAGATCTCGAAGAGCGGCAGGGTAGACACTCTGTTCCCCTCCGCGCACGCTACGACGAAATCAGCCATGACATGCAGTTCCTCGCAAAGGGGGGATGGTATCACAATCCGCAGTACGGGGAGGCCATAGCGGTGAAGATCACCCGCGAGAGCAGCTCCCTCCTCTCCATGATGAAGGCAGGCGCTGCCGGCCGGGCCGTGATCATAAAGAAATAGTGACGAGTGGAGAGGGGCGAGTCATCAGTCAGGAGCCAGGAGTGAAGGGTGAGGTTGCCTCTCCTTTTTTTCCGTCTCTCCTGACTCCTGTCCTGACTCATGACTTCTGACTCGTCACTTATGCTTTTACTTTAAAGCTCTGGACCACCCCTTCGAGGCCCCTCGCCAGACTGGACAGGCCGGCAGCCGCCCCTGATATCTCCTCCGAAGAAGAAAAGGTCTCTTTCGTCACTACCGAGATCTGGTTTATGTCCCTGGTGATCGCATTTGTCGTCGCGCTCATCTCCTCGATGGCGGTTGCTATCTGGTGCACGCCGCCGTAAAGACGGTCGATGCTCGTGATGATCTCCCCCAGAGCCGTCTGCGCCCGGGAAGAGTACTCCACTCCCGTGACAACCCTGTCTTTTGCCTGGTCCATCGACTGCACGGTCTTCTCCACACCCAGCTTGATCGTGTTTATCATGTTCCCTATCTCCGTCGTGGAGGCAGACGTCCTTTCCGCGAGCTTTTTCACTTCATCGGCAACGACCGCAAAACCTCTCCCATGCTCTCCGGCCCGGGCGGCCTCGATTGCCGCGTTAAGGGCGAGCAGGTTGGTCTGGTCGGCTATCTCATTGATTGCCGTGACGATATTTCCGATCTTTTCGGATTGCTTCCCCAGCTCTTTCACAAACCCCGATGCAGTCTCGACGGTTTCGGCGATGACATTCACCTCCCGGATTGCCTTGTCCACCACCTCCTGCCCTCCTTTGGCGACTTCAACGGCCTGGCCGGCGGACGCGGCGACACCGCTCGAGCTTCTCGCGATATCTTCCGAGGCCTGGTTCATCTGGACGGACCCCGCCGCGACCTGACTGGCCCTCTCAACCTGTTCCATGGCCCCCTTTGACAGGCTCTCCGCGGACACGCTCAGTTGTGCGCTGGCTGACGCCACATTCGTGGCCGACAACGTCACTTCCCCCAGTGTCCGGCCCAGGTTCGCATTCATTGCGTTCATCGATTTCGCAAATATGCCCATCTCGTCCTTCCTCGCCAGCGCATGGGGGGAAACGGGTATGGAGAAATCCCCTTTTGCCATCAAGTCTATATGGGCGGCGGAACGCCCGATGGGTATGGTGATGCTGCGGGTAATGGTCCGCGACAGCCACGCGCCCACGAGCAGGGTCAATACGCCGATACCCAGAAAAATGGTGCGTCCCGTGGAAATGTTTCTCTTCGCCTCATTGAACCTGGCCAGCGTCATCTTCTCGGTGTACGCCACAATATTATCGGCGGCTTCCATATAGCTCCCGGCTATTTTTGTCCCTTCCGCGAACCTCGATGCCGCCTGTGTGCTTTTGCCCGCCATGCTGAGCTCGATGACGGCGTCATTCGCGTCCTTGCCTTTTGCGACGCGTTCCTTGAAGGTCACGATGAGCTGTTTTCCTTCCTCATTGCCTTCGAGTCTCTCGAGCTCATCCACGGCCTTATGGTATTTTTCCCTCGCCTCGGCGATCGTCCTTTTGGCTTCTTCTTTCACTCGGGCGTCCTGGCTGGTGATGATATTCGCGATAGGACGCGTCAGATCGCTCAAGGTAATCTTCATCTCGTAGGCGTTCTTGAGCTTGGCGTTATTCACCTTGACCAGGTGATCGATATTATCGCCGACCCTGTCGAAATAGATTTGCCCGACGACGACAATCAACGCCATGAACGCGATTGTAATGCCGAACCCCATAGCCAGCCTGCGACCGATTTGTACATCCGTAAACAGCTTGGTAATCATTTCCGATAACCTCCATTATGGTATTCAGCCTTCCCGTGAAGAGATGCCGGCCGATTCTTCGGCGTACTCCTTAGTTTTCGGCTCTTCACCCCAATGCCTTAAGCGAAAGATGCCTTTTTTTACCTATGGACACACGCTTTTCCGATACCGGCGCAAGGGCGGCGGCGCGAACGGCGAAAAAATTAAAATATTTTAAAAAATAGTCTTGACAAACCGCTCACCATTCGGTAAAACTACACCTATATGTGTGCATCACTGGTGTTAACCGCATTAAGAACTTTTAAAGACGAGGAGGTGATGGTCCCGAAGTCGACGTTTCACCCATATACCGATAAGATTTGCTAAGGAGGAAACATGAAGAAGGTCTTGATAGTCGTCTTTGTTTTACTTTTGGCCCTGCCGGCCGTAGGCTTCGCAGGAAGCGCGACGAGCAGGTGGGATTTGACGATCGGCGGGTTTGTGAAGGTCGATGCGGGCTATTCGAGCCAGGCGGGCGGCCCGTCTCCGGCAGGCCTCGAGGCGTATTTCCCGGATCGTAACAACGCAAACGGCAACCAGGGCGTGGCGAACGCGGCAGGTAGCTTCGCTATGGCTACCGGCATGACAAGCCTCAACTTCCTCATCAAGGGTCCCGATACGTGGGGCGCGAAGACAACCGCCTTTATCCAGGGCAACTTCGTCGGCCAGACCACCAACGACGGTACTGCCGGCACGCGGCAGGGCACCTTTACCCTGTCCCACGCCTATATGGACTTCACGTGGGCCAGCACAAAGCTGATCGTCGGGCAGAACTGGCAGCTTTGGGGGTTCCAGCCTTCCTACACCTTCCTCGGCCTCTATGACCTGTTGATGGCGGGCAGGGGCAATACGGTACCCCAGATCAGCATCACCCAGAACTTCACGAAGGAGTTCTACGGGTCCTTCGGCATCCAGGAACCGTATAACTTCAAAGACCAGATCGGCGGCAGCGCCAACCTCGGTCAGGCAAACAACCCACAGGTAGGCCTTACGGCTAACACGACGGCAGGGTCAAACACGGCCACCAACAGGGTTACCTCGCAAATACCTGACTTCGCCGCGGAGATCGGCTATAAGTCCGAGGCGTGTGGCAGGATCGGGCCGAATGTTATGCAGTTCGCAGCCGGCGGCTTCTGGGGCCAGGACACGATCATCTACATCGATCCCTTGGGCGCGCAGAACCATTACTCCACGGGCCATGTGGATAGGTGGGGCGCTGCCTTCAAGGCGTTTATCCCCATTATCCCCGAGAAAAACCTGAATAAGGCGGGTGCCTTGTCCGTTTCGGGATCGATTTTCACCGGGCAAAACCTGGCGAACTGGTTCCTCGGCGCGAGGAACATCATCTCCCCCATCCCGTATGACCAGGACCTCACCAAAGGCGTAAACTATACCACACCGGTGACAACGGGCGGCTGGGCTCAGGTGAGCTACTATCTGACCGACAAGGTCTATCTGAACGGTCTCGCTGGATATAACAGGAACTATGAAAGCGCCATGTACCATCAGATCTATCCGAACCAGATCAACCAGTGGCAGCAGTGGATCGTGAACTTGATCTATGATGTGAACCCCGCGGTCAGGTTTGGCGTCGAGTACAGCTACACGAACGCCGCCTTCAACGCCCCCGGTCTAAGCAACGCCGGGAACGTGGCACCTGCCACCAGCGATCAGGTCTCCAACTATGTGTCGGGAACGGGCTTGCTCGGCACGAAGGGCGACGTCCAGATCGGAAGGGTTGCCTTTTGGTACTTCTTCTAAGGAGAACGCATTTCCGCAAGATGCACAGGGGGGTCTTTTCGAGGACCCCCCTTCTTTCACTCAGGCACTCTTCATGAACGATGTGAGCAACCTTTTTCCCGCTTGTTTCTTCACAAAACCTGACTCCATCGGGCTGCTTCTGTTACACGGGTCCAAAGTGTAGTAAACTACCCCCATGCCCCTCCTCATAAGAACCTGGCATTTGGCGAACGGCCTGAAGGTGGAGATCTTCGACCACGCGGTCAGCTACTATGCTGACAACTCGACCATAAAGCTGGTGATTTGCTGCGATGTTGAGGTGAAGAAGGAGTACCTTCGGCCTTTCGAAACGCATCCCCATTACGAGAAGATCATGAAGACCCTGGGAGACGTAGCCGCGTATCGGAGGGAAATCGTGAAGGCCGGGGTGCCGGCCAAGCATCTTCCCGCCATGAAGAGGTTCCTCGTGGAGAGGTTCGAAGAGAACGCGTTGGCATATTTCGAGCGGGAGGATTTCCCCGCACGATACGTCTGCAAGAGGTTCGGAGAAATCGCCGGGGATTTAGCGAAAAAGGACCGCTTCCAGGATGGAGGCTAAAGCCCCTATTTTTTTCTCTCCATTTTCGTGATACCGGCGTAGTAGCAGCAGTTCTCACTCTTGAGGTTATTGTCGAAGACGCGTGTGTTGCCGTCCCTGAAGCTTATGCGCACGTAGCAGAAGCCGCCCGGGACCTCGGACCTTCTCTCCTCCACGACCACGCCCATTCCCCATTTGGCGTACCGTTTATGGAAAACCTCATCACCTACCTTCAGGTAGAGGACATAATCCCTTTCCATAGCCAAAAGATATACCATCGATTCCCCCATTTCAAGGGTGCGCTCGCCACTCGTTCCTCGCACCTGATGGTTTGATTTATTGCGGCGACCGGAGCATAATCAAGGAGAAGGCGCGTCGGCAAGGTGCGTCACGCAAAGGGGGTTCTTGAGCGATGAGCGACGAGACCATACTATTGACCGGGGCTGCGGGGTTTATCGGATGGGAGACAGCCAAGCGGCTCTTATCGAGCGGGAAACAGGTGCTTGGCGTTGATAATCTGAACGATTATTACGACGTGAGGCTGAAGGAATACCGGCTGGAAGACCTGGAAGGCCATGAGAACTTCTCCTTTTACCGGGCCGATATAGAGGACTTGCAGGCACTCGAGGGTATTTTCAGGGGAAACCGGATAGATGCGGTTGTCAACCTCGCGGCAAGGGCCGGGGTAAGATACAGCATCGAGAACCCTTTCGTCTACATGACGACAAATGCGTACGGGACTCTGAACCTGCTTGAGCTGATGAGGAAGTATGGGGTGAAGAAGATCGTGCTCGCCTCCACGTCCTCCCTTTATGCGGGCCAGAAGATGCCCTTCTCTGAGGAGCTGCCCGTCAACACGCCGATCTCTCCTTATGCGGCGTCGAAGAAAGCGGCTGAGGTGATGATCTACTCGTACCACTATCTGTTCGGCATCGATGCCTCGGTGGTCAGGTACTTCACGGTTTATGGCCCGGCGGGCAGGCCCGATATGAGCATGTTCAGGTTCATTAAATGGATCGACGAGGGGGATGAGCTGGTCCTTTACGGAGACGGTTCCCAGAGCCGGGATTTTACGTTTGTGTCCGATATTGCGGAGGGCACGGTAAGGGCCCTCAAGCCTGTCGGGTTCGAGATCATCAACCTCGGCAACAGCCACCCCCATGAGCTTGCCGAGATGATCTCCCTGGTGGAGCACTATCTCGGGAAAAAGGCCCGTGTAAGGAGGGAGTCGTTTCAGAAAACCGACATGATGGCCACCTGGGCCGACATCGGAAAAGCAAAGCGCCTTCTCGACTGGGAACCGGAGGTCCCGCTTTCCGAAGGGATCGGAAAGACCGTGGACTGGTACCTCAAAAATAGGGAATGGCTGCGAAATATCCACATAGACATGAGCAAGTAGAGCATAGCGCACCCGTATGGTATACTTGAGGCATGAAAAAGATCATTTCCTTTGATCTGGACGGGACGATCGTCGACGGCCGGTACGGCAATGCGGTGTGGCTGGAGGGTGTTCCCGAAAGATACGCTGAAAAATACTCTCTGCCGGTTGCGGAGGCGCTGGTCGAGGTGAAAAAGGCATACGATTCCGTAGGAGAATCCCATCTCCTCTGGTATAACATCGATTACTGGCTCCGAAGGTTCGATCTGACTGTTTCTGTCCCGGAATTGCTCGACCGGTATTGTGGCTACATCCGCGTGCTTCCCCATGTCGCCGAGGTGATCGAGGCCCTCCATGCGAAATATCAGCTCGTCATTGCGTCGAATGCGGCGCGCATATTCGTCGAAAAGGAATTGAGCCATACCGGCCTTGAACGATACTTCAGCCCTGTGATATCGGCGACGTCCGATTTCGGGATGGTCAAGAAGGAGGAAGGGTTTTACCGGCGCCTGTGCGCCGTCCTCGGTGTGTCGCCTGCGGAACTCGCACACGTGGGAGACCATGCCGTCTTCGATTTCGAGATTCCTCGTCTGGTCGGCATCGACTCGTACTACTATAACCCGGCCGCTGCCCCGAATGGCACGGTAATCAACGATTTCATGGAACTCCTGGAGAGACTATGAAGAAATGCCACACCTGCGGTACGGCTATCGAAGACGAATCGGTGTCGAGGCGTGACGAATGCCCGGGGTGCGGCTCAGATATCCGTGTGTGCCTGAACTGCACCTTCTATGACGAAAGCAGGGCAAACCAGTGTTTCGAGCCCCAGGCGGAAAGGGTCAAAGAGAAGGACAGATCGAATTATTGCGACTACTTCCGCTTTAGAGAGGAGGGGCAGAAAAAATCACCCCGGGAGGACGCTTCGAGGCTCTGGAAAGACCTCTTTAAAAAGGCTTAGAGCACGTCTACGGCGCGGGTGTAGATAATCCGGTATCTCTCCGGATCGGCTTCGAGGCAGACCGTGCAGCCGCTCTCCGCGCACGCTGCCAGCTCTTCCTTTGGCGGCAGCGGCTCCAGGAGCACCTCGAATCCTATCGATTCATAAAGCTCTTTCATTTCCGAAAGCCTCGGCTCATCCACCATGAAGCGCTTTTCCCATCCTTGACTCGCGAGATCTTCTTCCCGTTTTATCATAGTGGTTATTATAGCAGATTTTGGGTATCACGAGAAAGGTTCCTGAAGTAGTCGATCGTCTTTTTCAGTCCTTCCTCCAGGGGCACCTGCGGCTCCCATTTTAGGGAGTTCCGGGCCTTCGATATATCGGGGCACCGCCTTCTCGGGTCGTCCTCCGGGAGTTCCTTGAAGACGATCTCTGCCTGCGACCGGGCAAGGCCGATCACCTTTTCCGCGAGCGATCGGATTGAGACCTCTTCGGGATTACCCAGATTGATGGGTCCGGGGAACCCCGAGAGAGAGGGTCTGGTATAGTCCGTACCCTTCAGGGTCCCATCAGTTTCATAGTCCATCATCCGTATCATGCCTTCGAGCATATCATCGATATAGCAGAACGACCTTGTCTGCTCTCCGGTCCCGTAGACCTCGATGTCTCTGCCCTGAATTGCGTCAACGATGAAACTGCTGACGACGCGACCGTCATCGGGTCTCATTCTCGGGCCGTATGTATTGAATATCCGCACGACCTTCACGTCCACCTTGTTCTGCCGCAGGTAGTCGAAAAAGAACGTCTCGGCCACCCTCTTGCCCTCGTCGTAGCAGCTCCTTTTCCCGATGGGGTTGACGTTGCCCCAGTATTCTTCCGTCTGGGGGTGCACATCGGGGTCTCCATAAACCTCGCTGGTGGACGCCTGCATGATCCTTGCCCTCACCCGCTTCGCCAAGCCGAGCATGTTAAGGCCGCCGAGGACGTTGACCTTTATCGTTTTTACGGGGTTATACTGGTAGTGGATGGGGCTCGCGGGACAGGCGAGATTGAAGATCCAGTCGACTTCGAGCAGGATCGGCTGCGTGACGTCGTGCCGCACAAATTCGAAGGCAGGGTGGCCAAGGAGATGAGAGATGTTCTTTTTCCTGCCCGTGAAAAAATTGTCCAGACAGATTACCTCGTGGCCGTCACGGATAAGTCGCTCGCAAAGGTGGGAACCGATGAACCCGGCACCCCCGGTGACGAGAATACGCTTTTGTTGCGCATACGTATGGTAGCCGTACATAAACACCCCTTCGCCCGAATTGTCAGCCTTCCTTATTATATTCGAAGAAGATGACGGTGTCACCCTTCATCTGAGGACCCCGGGTGTGCAGGGGCTCTTGCGCGCATTATGAGGCACCGATATAAGCACTGAGCGCGTCCCGGCTTCGACGCCTGTACCGGCCGGGCCGCCTCGAGGTTTCAGCAGTCGGTTTTCGACAGGCTTGAGAGACTCGGGAAACCGTCGATAGCGGCGATTAACGGGTTTGCCCTTGGCATAATCCATTGACGGACAAAGGTTCTCTGACTTTTCACGTATCGGGAGGAATTGGTGAAAAACGGTCATTAACAGACGGGCCGGGGCACAAAATGGGTACAAGTTAAGGGCGTGACATTTGGGCAGTACGTCAGTCAAAATGCGGTAGGGTGATAAACCTGGGAGGGGGATTTCTCCTCCTCCCAGGTTTATCACCATGAACAATTCGATTGACTCTGTGGCGGGCGGTGGTAAGATGAATTAAGGGGTTTTGAATATCTTAGGGGTATAGAAAGAGGTGGTTTGAATAGGAGAATCGAAAAAAAATGGAGAGATAGATTATGAGAATATTCTTCTGCCTCATGGCCCTCTCTATTTTAACCTTGTTTTACCTGTCTCCATCCTATGCCGGATGCCGTTGGGATTGGGTATGTGACACCCGTGGGGTCGCTGCACTCGGGCATCCTCACCCTTGCCACACACAACGAGGTAACGGGCTTTGAGCCGATAGGCCTTGTATACTTCTACAGCGATGAATGGGAGCATTTGATAGAGGAGGAGATCATGAAAAGAGCGATCCGCATAGCACTTCTGACGGCCTTCATCCTCAGCGCGGTCTTAGGTGGGGCAGCACTTGCATCGCCCACGATCTATTTTAAGCACGCGCTGACAGGCAATACGGCCGATACCCTCGACGGCATAAGCCCCTTGGCTACCGCTACCCATCCTATATTGATGCCGGGGGACATAGCTTTTGTATTTTACGGCGGCCGGTTGTACGAATATGTGCTAATCAATTCATATACCGGCACTTCCAATCCTCCCGGGGTTGTCTCCCCCGCCATAAGCCCAGGTACAAACGCCTGGATACTCCAGGGAACGGCCGCTCATGTGGATTCGAGAGCGTTTGCTTCCCTCAATCTCGCCCACGCCGCAGCCGTAGCAACGGGGTTGCCGGTCAAGGTTCTGGGAACTTGTTCTCTTTCAAGCAATCTGACGACGACTGCACCTATCTCAGTCGAAGGTGGTGGGGTTATCTCACAGGGTTCGGGCGCTGCCCACACCCTCACCATCAACGGCCCTTTCCACTCCGATGACCGGGCGTTTGTGGGCTTCTCTCCGGGCCAGGTCTCCTTCGGGGGCGCGACAAGCAAAGTGCGCCCCGAATGGTGGGGCGCTGTCGGGGATGATTCAACGGATAACACGAACGCCTTCCAGTGCGCCATCCAATCCCTCTATGCCCTTGTCAATGGATCGGGGGTTATTGGGACGGTAAGGGTGGGGAAAGGGCAGTACGTAACCGGCAAGCTCATCGTGTCGAATCTCACCAATGCTGGCGGGATTCAGATAGTCGGGGAGGGACCGGCAGGGACGTTTCTTATTTTGAAGGCGGCGACCAATGACGTGATGTTCGACATAGGCGGTGCTACCTCGTCTTGTTTCGTCACGTTCGTCAAACTCTCGAACCTCAAAATAGACGGGAACAAGGCGAACCAGGCAACCGCAGCAGCATTGGTGAGGATGCGGCTGGTGGATCGTTCCTGGATCGACCACGTTCAGATTCAGAACTCAGCGGGCCAGGGCATAATTCTGGTCGGGGTAACGGCTGAGATATCTGACAGCACAGTTTACAACTCAGGGGGCGATGGTCTTTTGATTGACTCATGCACATCGGTTTACATTCACCACAGCTTTATTAACGATAACTTAGGATACGGTATAAATATACAGTACACTGGGAATGGCCTTGGGACAGCACCTAATAACATCACAAGTGCCACGGCTCCTGTCTCGTCTCAAGACCTTGTTCATATCAGTATTAAGGATGACTACTTTGAAAAGAATTCTTCCGGCGATGTTTATGTCAATGGCGTAGACAATGTTTCCGTTGAGGATAACCGTATCAATCCTTTGCCTACTATATTTCCGGTTGATTTTGAAGGCATTTGCAGACGCGGACGTGTGATGCGGAACTTCTTTCAAACGGAAGGAAGTGATATTCCAACTGCGGCACATGCGTCAATTGGCAACTACTTCGTCGTGAAGTTCGGCGCACACACATATAACAACTTCCATGGCTTTAATTCCGGGTATCATCTCGGAACGGACGTAAGCACGTTCTCGCTCAAGGATCAGGTACAAGATTTGGGCCAGAATTATTACGTAGAGAACACAGAGGCCCATATTCAGCAGTTTCGGGGACAGGAGATCAGCCACCAAGGGTCGGGATTCCAAACCTTCATCCCGACAGCCGGGGGTACGGGAACACAGAAGACCAACTACGCCCTGTGGTCGGAAGACCTGACGAACGCTGTGTGGACCTTGTCGGGAAGCGTTTACAAACCGATTGCGAACGTCAGCACCTTTGGAAGTCCGGCATCCCTTACGGATAATTCAACCCTGCTCAGTTTCGATCTCACGAGCGGTCACATCACCACCCTGACACAGACCGTGTCGGTGTCCGTGGCCTCTGGGGACCTCTGGACATTCTCGGTGTGGATGAGAAGATCACTAATAGGCGATGGGGCCGGGATATTTGATGTCCGGCTTAGGATACTCGATCCATCGAATCATATCCTTTCTGAGACCGATTATCGGCCCCTCGATGGATGGGAGAGGTTTGCCACATCCTTTGTGGCCTCAAGGACATACACCAGCCTGCAAGTCCAAATCTACAGGCGGTTCAGGGGCGGCTCTTATGCTGTGCCTCTTTGGGGAGCGCAACTTAACAAGGGCGATCTGGCTCCATACATAATGACGACGAGTGCCCCGGTAGCGGTAAATCCAGGGATGGCGGGGCTGAGTGTCACGTCGAGGGGCGACATGACCGTGTCGCTGGCAGGCAAGGGGCTCGTCCTCACAAACGCCGCCGGGACGATCAGGCAGCGGGTCCGGCTCAATGATACGGGTAATGGATTGATATTTGAGAATCCATAAGAACGTATATCGATCATAGCTACTATGCCGTAGGAGCGCCATGACCGGGGCATAAAACTCTTGCGATGACACCGAGATATGCCACCGTGCACCTTCGCACATGGTTCGTGCAGTTGATATCCCGGAGAGCGCCCTACACAAGCCCAACTAGACAAAAACTATACAGTAGACGGGATAAGGGAAATGACTTACTTCCATAAGTGCTTGCAATCATTAATGCCTGGGACCGGAATCGAACCGGTACGGTGCAGAGCACCGAGGGATTTTAAGTCCCTTGCGTCTACCTATTCCGCCACCCAGGCATGCCCTATTTTATGCGGTTTTTCGGGTCGTGTCAAACAGGCCGTTTCTTCGGTTATGACTGATTTGTGACAGCGGTCAAGAATCTCCACGCGTGATCTGAGACTTTCAGGGTAATGGTGGGCGTAGCGCATCGTCATAGCGATAGTCTTGTGACCAGATAGCTTCTTCCCGCCGGGTGGCTCATTTTTCATTGGCTCATTCGAGTTTTGCCGGTCAGCATCTACGGACATACGTTAGACGCGAGTATCGGCCTGATACCCCGATACTTTCAAAAGAAACGTTTCTATTGCACTGTTGACCACTTCCGGGTGCGTCACCGGGCCCATATGACCGATGCCCTCCAGCTCCAGTATTTTCGCGCGCGGCAAGACCGAGGATAACAGCGTGGTCATAGCCCTGGCGGGAGCGGTCGATTTCGTCCCTGACAGAAGGAGGGCCGGAACATCCAACGCCGCGAAGGCATCCAGGGGGGTCGCCTCGTGGAACGATGCGTACCACTCCGGACTCGCCGCACCCATGCCGGCGGCAAAAACCGAACGCCTCGCTTCGGTCATGCCCTTCCAGGCGCCGGGGCCAATCCAGTAATCGATGAAATACTCCGCTGCTCCCGCGTAGTCCCGTCCATCGATTAACCGTTGGGTTTCGTCCTGGTTGGCTGCTATATCTCGTGCGGGGGTACTGCAAGGGTCATCGGCAATCAGAAGACTCCACAGCGCCGGCTCAAAGAGCACCAATGACAGCAGCCGCGGTAAATAGCGTACGGCCGCTTTCAGCGCTATTGCGCCGCCCCAGGAGTGTCCGATAAGGTGAAACCGATCGGAGGCCAACAGGAAGACAGGCTCCAGGAGGTCGACTTCGTCATCGACATGCATGCTGCGGCGATCCGGCCAGGGAGGGGTGTGGCCATGACCGTAAAGGTCAGGGGCAATGAGCCGGAACCTGTCCGACAGTCTGTCCATCAAGGAGCGCCACTGACCGGACGAGCTTGCGCTTCCGTGAATGCACACAACCGAAGGTCCCTGACCTGCTTCTCTATAACCGGGAATGGGTCTCTGCATGGCTTCTCGCCTGGTACTGATTATGAGTAAACTGGCGTTGGCGTCGGCAAATTATACCAGAACAATTTTATGAGATAAAGCCCAGTCCGTCTTCCCGCTTACGAAGTGATGTTGCGTGGCCGCCTCCGAAGAAAAAATCACGCTTCCGGGACGCAGTCGTGAGGGCCGGCCCCTCACGGCTGCGGAAAGCCGGGGATGACGATTACCCGTGCAACGGGTGCAATGTCTCCGCACAGGTACCGCGGCGAATTCTCGTGTAAGATTCACGCCGGGTTTTCGTGTGGGCGGGATCGGCCAATACACTTCATAATCGCCCCTATTTTGTAGTATACTCCGTAACCGTCATGATGCCTAGAATGGGGTTCGCCACTTTTCGTCTGATTATCCCGGCCCTTTCGGTAGCGTCTCAGATATATCTCTTTGTCCGCGTCCGGAAAGCGATCCTGTCCTCGGGCATATCCCACCGTTCCAAGTCTCGCGCCGTCCTCCTGGCGGCAGTGGCCATCGGCCTGCTCTTTGCCATGAACGGCTACATCCTGGCCAAACCTGTCCCCTGGGTGGACCCGGCGTTGCCGGCACGGGCCGTGCTCTTTTATCTCCCGGCTGTGTGGGGCTTTGGGTCTATTCTTTCCGCCTTGCTTCTTTGCTTCGCGCACCTTTCGGGTGGATTGGGGAGGATGGGTCTTCGACTCTATCGCCGGCTACTCCGTCAGGAGGCTTCCCCTGTAGATCCCGATCGCCGTCGGCTTCTTCAAGCCGGGATTGCCGGACTCGCCACGGCGCCCTTTTTACTTTCTGGATATGGTGCAGCCTATGCCAGCAAGGCCTATGATGTCCGGGAACTCACCTTGCCCTTCGGCCGTTCGCTGCGGGTTGTCCAGCTCTCCGATATCCATGCGGGTGTTTACATGACACAGGAAGAGATACGGCGTTATGCCGACCAGGTTATCGCGCTCCAGCCCGACCTCTTTGTCCTCACCGGAGACTTCATCTCGAACTCGATGGTGTTTCTCCCCGGCTGCGTGGAGGAGATGGCAAGGGTTCGAGCCAGGTATGGTACCTTCGCTATCCTGGGCAATCATGAGAACTGGTATGGGAGGTTGAGCGGGCTCCGGACGATCTTCCGGAAGTACGAGGTCTGGCTCCTGGTCAACGCACACCGGATGATTGAGACGGAACAGGGGCCTTTCGCGGTCGCGGGAATTGATGATCTTCACACCGGACATCCGAACCTGGAAGCCGCCCTCCACGGGCTGAATTCTGCCATCCCCATACTCCTCCTGTCCCATCATCCGGAGATATTCCCCCGAGCTGCTGCATACGGCATTCCACTGACCCTCGCGGGCCACTACCATGGGGGGCAGATCAAGTTGTGCTTGCCGGGAGTGGCAATCAGCCCGGCCCACCTCATGACCTCCTATCCTGACGGCTTGTACCGGATCAATGCCTCTCATCTGTACGTCAGCCGGGGGGTTGGCACCACGTTCACCCCCGTACGGTTGAACGTCCCCCCGGAGGTCACCGTGATTAACCTTACTTAGCGCTTCGAGGAAGATGACGGCGCTGAGAATCACGAGCCGTCTCTTTTGTAGTCTTTTTGATGCCGTGGTGTTACCCACCGTTCCGTGAGTAACAGCCGGCAACATCTTTTCTAGGATTTCTTCGAGGAGGCCCGCGTACTGCTACCACGGCAAAAAGGGGTGTCAAATGCCCTCATGCTACCCTGCTCAAAATACTCGCGATGGTTTCGGGGTGCCATTTATGACCAACTTTGAATGCAACCCGGTATCAGGGGGAGGCGACGAACTTGAAGGGCGAGGAAAACAGCTCATTTATCAGCTCTCTCGAAAGGGTGCCGAAGACCCATTTTGAGAAAGAGAAAGGCTTCTCCGTGTAAATCAGGGTCGGCTTCCCCTTGATCTTGAGTGCGGTCTTGAGCGCATCGACGGTATCATAAAAATTTCCTATGGCGTCGATGAGACCCAGCTCTTTTGCCCGGTTTCCCGTGTAAATCTTGCCTTCGGCCAGTTCCTTCACTCGCTCAGGGTCCATCTTTCTTGCCGCGGCAATGTCCTTGACGAACTGCTCGTAAATGCTCTGGACTATCCCGTCCATATACGCTCTTTCGGCCTGCGTCATCTCTCTGAAAGGCGAGCCCGCATCCTTGAATTCACCTGCTTTGATGGTGTTGCTTTTCACGCCTATTTTTTTGAGCACGTCCTCCACTATCATGAGCTGCATGACCACACCAATGCTTCCCGTGATGGTCGATGGATTTGCATACAGCTTTTCCCCGGCCGAGGCTATATAATAGCCTCCCGATGCGCAGGTGGAGCCCATGGAGACGTACACCTTCTTCTTCTCCTTCAGTTTCATCACTTCCCTGAAGATCTCCTGCGTGGGGCCTACACCCCCTCCGGGTGAGTTTATTCTCAGAATAACCCCTTTTATCGAAGAATCTTCCTTGAAGCGTATGATATCCTCCATGGCTTCCTTGGACCCGGATATCAGGCCTTCTATCTCGATGACGCCTATCTGGTCGCCCGAGGGTCTGCGGGCGAAGCCGGAGATGAGGGACACACAAAAGATAAGAGCGATCAGCGAGAGGATAATGACGAGTGCTTTCTTTTTTCGACTCCACGGCATGGTTTCACCTTCTCTTGAGTAGTATAGTCCCGAATGGCCGTTTTTGCGAGATCATCGCCTTTCTCAGCTTGGTGATCTCCAGCATCGCCAGGACCGTTGCAACCCTGTCGCGCAGGTCCTGCTCCAGGTCCATGCTCCAGGCATATTTCCCCTCACGCGCGAGTTGCCCCTCGATCTCTTCCAGCTTCTCTTCGAGTGTCGGCCGTATCTCCGTGACGGTGAGGAAGCGCTCCTCTTTGCTCTTTATCAACTGGAAAAACAGGTCAGCCAGGGAGAACGCATCTCCCTCTTCCTCTTCTTCGATGACGGAATCGCGGCTGAAGATGTCTCTCCCGAGCACGGGGAAGTCACCAAGGCTCTTCGCCATAGCCCTGAGCTTTTCGTATTCTATGATTTTTTCGACAAGCTCCTCTCTCGGATCCTCACCCTCCACGGGAAGGAGCATCCTCGATTTGATGAAAATCAAAAGAGACGCCATCTCGATGAAATCCTCGGCGATCTTCAGGTTCATCTCCTGCGCCAGATCGACATATATAAGGAACTGCTCGGCGATTTGGCCGATGGGGATATCGAAGATGTCGATCTTGTTTCGTTTGATGAGCGTGATCAGAACCGGGAGTGGGCCTTCGAAACATTCGGTCTGCAGTTCGAGGGTCGAGCCGCTGAAAGTTATCAATGCGCCCCTTCCTCCACGCTGACATGGTGTTCTTTCATATACTCGACCACAAAGGCCAACTCCTGCTGTTTGGTCGCAAAGTTCCGGTCGATTTTGGCTTCCTTGAGCGCCTCGAGGATCTCCTTGAAGACGGGGCCTTCCTTGATGCCCATGGCCAGCAGGTCAACTCCAGTCGTCAGGGGACGGAAGCTCTCCACGTAGGTGATATAGTTCGAGACCGCCTTCCTTACCTCCTCCGAACGGACTTTGGCCATGACGAAAAGGCGACCTTCCTGGCTCAAGAGCTCAAGCTGTTTGTACACCTCGCTCTTCTTCATGAAACGGATAGCTGTCGAAAGCCTTCCCGTAACCTCCCCCACGGCGACCACCTCATGAGGAAGTTTTTTTCGAACGGATTCAGACGCCACGAGCCTTCTCGAAAGATCGGTCACATCCGCAAGGGACATACGGTCCACAAGGCCGAGGAGGTAGTAAAAGACCCTGTTGTACTTGCCCTTGTACAACAGGTTGTACCACTTGAGGACCGTATCCATCTCGCCGAAGAGCTTCTCCTTTTCGTGATAGAATGTCAGGGAAGGATAGATGAACCTGAGGAGGTCGAGCTCCTGGAGCCTCTTCATGATCCGCCCGGGGTCGGCCTCCAAGAGGATCAGCACGAGCTCCCTCCATATCCTCGGACCCTTTATTTTAGAGAGAAAGCTCATTTTGACGGCATTCTTCATGAGGTTGACGGTGAACTTGCCGATCTGAAAACCGAAGCGCTGCTCGAACCTGACCGCCCGGAACACCCTGGTCGGATCCTCCACGAAGCTGAGGCTGTGCAGCACCCTGATGCTCTTCTCTTTTATGTCCCCCTGGGCACCGAAAAAATCGATAAGCTCGCCAAAGGTGTTTTTGTTGAGTGAGACGGCGAGGGTATTGATGGTAAAATCCCTGCGGTAGAGATCGAGCTTCAGAGAACTGTGCTCGACAATGGGCAGGGCCGCCGGCGCCTTGTAGTATTCGAGTCTGGCTGTTGCCACATCCACCTTGAACCCGTCGCCGTAGAGGATCGTTGCCGTCCCGAATTCCTTGTGCATGCGGGTCTTGATGCCGAGGCGTTTCCCCAGCTCCTCCGCAAACCGGATACCGTCCCCCTCGATCACGACATCGATATCGAAGTTCTCGTTACGCAGCAGCAGGTCCCGGACAAAACCGCCCACCAGGTAGGCGTGAAAGGCCATCTCATCGGCGAGGCTGCCGATGGTGATGAGGCGGTCGAGTACGGGCAGGCTGATCCGCTCCTCCATGAGCCTCTTCACGTTTTTCCGTTTTTCATATACGTCGTGATAGTCGAGCTTCCCAAGGACACTCTTTCTGATCTCGTCTTCGAGTATGCGAAGGAGATCGGTCCGTGTCACCGCGCCGATCAGCCGCCCTTTCTCCGTGACCGGAAGAAACCGCTGATTGCCGCCTATGATGATCTCTTTCACGCGCTCTATGGAATCCGTGGGCCGGGCAGTGGAGAAATCGGTGATCATGTACTCCCTTACGGAAAGCTCTTCCAGCCTGTGAAAAACGGCCTTCTCGACAGTCTGCCTGGTGATGATGCCCGTCACCTTATGGCTGAAAGTGACCGGCAGGGAATTGATATTATACTTGGTGAGGATGTCCCGCGCCTCATACAGCGGCGCATCCTGGTCGACGGAGACGACGGGAAAGAACATGATGTCCCTCGCCGTCCACAAGGGTTTGACCAGGGTGGCCAGATGTTCGAGCAGCACTGATTTCGCCTCTGCAAGAGTGACCTCCTTCAGTGTGGCGGAGGCGGCCTCCTTGTGGCCTCCCCCTCCCATAGGGGCAAGGATCCGGCCCACATCCACTTCCGGGATGCGGCTTCTGCCGATGATATAGATCCTGTCATCCATGCGAAAAAGGGCGAAGATCGCATTCAGGTTCTCCATGTCGCGGTATTTCTGGACGAGGGCGGCAAGGTCGCCCACGTAGTGCTCGGTGCTGCCCACGGTGACCACCACGTCTATGCCGTTGATGTTGTGTACCGTTGCCGCCTCTATAAGATCGTGGAGCACGTAGACCTGCTCCGGCGACATCTCCTTGACGAGGATATCGGAGACGATATCTATGTGCGCCCCTTTGGAGAGGAGGAACGAGGCCGCGTTGAAATCGCGCTGCGCTGTTGACGGGTAATGAAAACCGCCTGTCTCTTCGTAAATGCCGAGCATCATAATCGTCGCCTCTTCAGGCGATATGTCGCAGCCCTTTTTTTGCAGCAGCTCGACGAGCATGCTCACGCAGGCGCCGCCTGTCCCTATGACGTTGACCTCGCCCACAATGTCGTCCTCAGCGGGCGGGTGATGGTCATATACATGGACCTTTGCGCGTCGTTCCTCGACGAGCTTCGCGAAATCCCCGATCCTGTTCTTCTGTCTTGTGTCCACAAGGATGAGCGTCTCCACCTCGTCATAATTGATGTCCTTCATCTTCGCTATGTTGAGGAAATAGAGGGTCGAGCGAATGAGGAAGTCCCGGAC
>Ga0326728_10010150_pt1 | contig 22198 bp, 15 predicted proteins | sample MB3enrmetagenome_FD_207602 | JGI IMG/M metagenome (GOLD analysis project Ga0326728, IMG submission 207602) | Lab enriched peat soil microbial communities from McLean, Ithaca, NY, United States - MB31MN | ecosystem: Environmental > Terrestrial > Soil > Wetlands > Peat | place: USA: New York... | reverse complement strand
GAGGGGTGAAATTTTCTTACTGCCTGCAAAATCTTGCCGGACTTCTAACTCCACCTCTGCCAACGCATTCAGCCCCTCTGACACTACCTTCCCCACCGGACCCCGCCTGTTATCGGCGAATCAGGGCGGCCCACTTGTAGGGGCACCCCTCGTGGGTGCCCTGGCGGAGGGCAGGCACGAGGCCTGCCCCTACAAAAGGACGCAGCCTTGAATGTTGTGGTATAGTCGGCAAGAATCTGGAGGGGATGAAGCACCATGCCAATCGTGGAACAGATTGATAAGGACTTGGTCGCGGCCATGAAAGCGAGGGAAGAGTTGAGGCTCTCGGTCCTCCGCATGGCGAAAGCGGCCTTAATGAATAAGAAGGTTGAGCTCGGCAAGCCGCCGGAAGATGCGGAAGCCTTGGCGGTTCTTCGGACGCTTATAAAGCAGCGCCAAGATTCCGTGGAGCAGTTCCGCCGGGGCAGGCGCGACGACCTGGCTGACAAGGAAGAAGCCGAGATCAAGATCATCGAGCGATACTTGCCGGCGGGCGCAAGCGAGGAGGAAATTGACGCCGCGGTGGCTGCGGCCATCCAGGAGACGGGTGCCAGCAGCGCCAAAGACCTGGGCAAGGTGATGAAGGCTGCCATGGCCAAGCTGGCGGGTAAGAGTGTAGACGGCAAGCATGTGAATGAGAAAGTTCGCGCTAAGCTCGGCGCGTGATGAAAGCTGTCAGCCGTCAATCGTTAGTTGTCAGCCGTCAGCTTTCAGCTATCAGCAAAGGAGACTTATGGCCACTCAATCGCCACACGAAAGCCAACCCGCTCTATTTCGTCCCTACGTACCCCCGGAAAGTGAAATCCCCGAATTCACCGTGCGCGCCGTCGTGCTGGGCGCCCTTCTGGGAATCGTCTTCGGGGCGGTCACTGTCTACCTGGCGCTGCGTGCCGGGCTGACGGTGAGCGCGTCGATTCCCGTCGCAGTGCTCTCCATCAGCATCTTCAAGTGGCTGGGGCGCTCGACCATCCTCGAGAACAACATCGTCCAGACGGCGGGTTCGGCGGGCGAATCCATCGCTGCCGGTGTGGTTTTCACCTTGCCGGCGCTGATTTTCCTCGGCTACTCGCTCGGTGTTCCGGACATCCCCCGCATTCTGCTGCTGGCACTCGTCGGCAGCGTGCTGGGCGTCCTTTTTGTGATCCCCTTGCGACACCAGTTGAATGTGGTGGAGCACGGCACGTTGACGTATCCCGAAGGCACCGCTTGCGCGGACGTGCTCATCGCGGGCGAAAAGGGCGGCAGCTTCGCTGGAAAGGTCTTTGCCGGTTTCGGTCTCGGGCTGGTTTACAAGTTTCTGAATGAAGCCCTGTTGTTCTGGCGGCCGCGACCGATCTACCAGCCGGGGTGGTTTCCCGGGGCTACCCTGGCGGCGGACGTCACGCCGGAATACCTGGGCGTGGGTTACATCATCGGCCCGCGCACAGCGGGGATGATTTTTGCCGGCGGGGTGCTCTCCTGGCTGGTGACCATTCCCATGATCAAGTTTTTCGGGGCGGGGCTCGAGCACGCTATTTTCCCCGGCACCGTATTGATCCGCGACATGGATTCCTTCGCCATCTGGCGCGCCTACATCCGCCCCATCGGCGCCGGGGCCGTAGCCACGGCGGGGCTTTTCACTTTGGGGCGCACCCTGCCGACCATCGTGCGCGCCCTGCGCTCGACCTTCCAACAGTTGCGCAAAGGCCACGGGGGGGCGGAGCCCGTGGCGGCCATTCGCACGGAAAGAGAGCTGCCGAGCACCGTGGTCTTTGGCGGCTCGCTGGCGATGATCCTGATCGTGTGGATTGTCCTCGCTTTTCGGATCAACCCCGGGGTCAGCGGAAACCTGGTGGCGTCCATTCTGGTGGTGATTTTTAGTTTCCTTTTCGTGACCGTGTCGGCACGCATCGTGGGACTGATTGGGGCCTCCGCCAATCCCATCTCCGGCATGACCATCGCAACCCTGATGGTGACGGCCTTGCTCTTTGTCGCCGCAGGCTGGACTTCCGGCGCCTACCCGGCGGTGGCGATTTATATCGGCGGTATTGTGTGTATCGCCGCGGCGGTGGGTGGAGCGACTTCGCAATCGCTAAAGACAGGTTTCCTGGTGGGTGCGACTCCCCGGAATGCGGAGATTGCCATGATCATCGGCGCGCTCACCTCCGTTCTGGTGATCGGATTCACTCTGGTTATGCTCAACCGGGCCTACACGCGAGTTGAGCCGCTCGCCTTGCAGAACGTCGAGATGACCGCGGAGATGCGCGTGGTGGGCGAGGCTTCAAGGAACGGAAAGAATTATCAGGTGATCAACGTCATCGGTTCTCACGCCATCCCGGACGGCCGCTACTACTACGATCCCGCCAGCAAGCAGATTGAATTCCAGGAGCGCGTGGGCATCGGCTCCGAGCGTCTTCCCGCGCCCCAGGCCGTGCTCATGAGCACTGTCATCAACGGCATCTTGCGCCACAGCCTGCCTTGGGGGCTGGTGCTGCTTGGCGTGTTCATCGTAGTGGTTATGGAGCTCTGCGGCGTGCGCTCGCTGGCCTTCGCCGTGGGTTCGTATTTGCCCATTGCCACCACCGCGCCCATCTTTATGGGAGGCGTGGTGAGCGGGCTGCTCCAGATGATTACCAAGCGCCAGGAAGGTGAAGTCTCCAGCGGCGCCTTGTTCGCGGCGGGGCTCATCGCCGGCGGCTCGATTGGTGGCTTGATCCTGGCCGCGCTAGTGGGATTCGAGGTTGATCAGAAAGTCGCCATCGGAACCAAGTATTGGCACGGGCTCGCCAACTCCAGCGTTTTCGGCTTGCTGATTTTCCTGGCGATGGCAGGGGCGTTGTTCGCCGTGGGACGGAAAAAGCTGGAATAAAGTGTAAAGTGTAAAGGATAAAGGATAAAGGGTGCCCTTGAGCCTTGTTTATCCTATAGCCTTTACCCCTTAGCCTTTACAATTTACCCTTTAGCCTTTAGCCTCACCTCCCACCCTTAGGTTTTTAGCTTTTACCCTTTAGCCTTTAAACTTTAACCTTTCGACACCTGACACCTGCCCTTCCCGCCCGCACTTGTGGTAGGCTTTTGATGATGCCCCGTTATCGCCAAGTCGCGTACTCGTTCGGGCCGCCGCTCACGCGGGGGGTCAAGCAACTGATCATCATAACGACGGTGGCCTTTGCGGTCACTTACATCCCCCAGCAGATTTTTGGTTGGAGCGCGCCCTACGCGTGGTTCGCGCTTCAGCCGTATGATGTCCTGCACCGCTTTTATGTTTGGGAGCTCGTCACCTACCTGTTCCTCCACGGGGGCTTTTTTCACCTCATTTTCAATATGTTCGCGCTCTGGATGTTCGGGTCAGATCTCGAGAGCCTGTGGGGTCGGCACAAGTTCCTTGTTTATTACTTCCTGACTGGCATTGGGGCTGGGATCTGTGACGTCTTGCTGAACGGAGTTTTCTTCAGCGGCAGCCGCACAGCCACAATCGGCGCCTCGGGCGCTATTTATGGTCTTTTGCTGGCCTATGGCATGCTTTTCCCTGACCGGCCCATTTACCTCTATCTCCTCATCCCGATCAAGGCGAAGTGGTTCGTGGTGATTATGGGAGTCATCGAACTCGTGAGTTCCTTCGGCACTCCCGGATCAGGCATAAGCCACGTGGCGCACCTGGGTGGAATGCTCTTCGGCTATCTTTACCTCCGCGGCCCACGTTTACCCTACAGCCTGCCCCTGCGGTATGATGAGTGGCGCCGAGCCCGCTTGCGCCGGAAATTCGAAGTCTACATGCGAAAGCACGAGAGAAAGGACGAAGGGGGCCGCTGGATTAATTAGCCATGAGCCTTCCCAAGGTGTTTATTACCCGGCCCCTGCCGCTCCCGGTCGTCGAGCGTATCGCGACACGATGCGATATGAAGATGAATCCGGAAGATGTGCCACTCGAGCCCCTGCAACTAGTGGAAGCTTGCCGCGAGGTCGAGGGCTTGATGGCCTCCGGCGTGCGGGTCGGCAAAGAAGTGCTCGAGCAGGCGCCCCGCTTGCGCGTGATCGCTAACGTAGGGGTCGGATACGACAACATCGATGTGGCCGCCTGCACGCGCCGCCGCATCCTCGTCACCAACACTCCCGATGTGCTCACGGAGACAACGGCCGACTTGGCCTTCGCGCTGCTCATGGCCGTGGCGCGCCGCCTTGTGGAATGCGACCGGTACGTCCGGGAGGGGCACTGGCACTACTGGCAGTGGGGGTACCTGTGGGGCGCCGACCTCTATCGCAAGACGTTGGGCGTGTACGGTTTGGGACGCATCGGCAAAGCCGTGGCGCGCCGCGCCCGCGGATTTTCCATGCGCGTCCTTTACTATGATATCGTCCGCCCCGCACCGGCCCTGGAGCGGGAGCTCGGCGCACAGTTCGTGGATCGCGAGACACTGCTGCGCGAAGCGGATTTCCTGACCCTGCACGTTCCCCTTACGCCCGAGACCCATCACCTAATCAGCGCCCGCGAGCTCGCCATGATGAAGCCCGCGGCCTTCCTCATCAACGCGGCGCGGGGCAAGGTCGTCGACGAAGACGCGCTGGTCGAGGCGCTCGAGTCAAGACGGATCGCCGGCGCCGCATTGGATGTGTTCGAGCAGGAGCCGTCTGTCCAGCCGGCGCTTCTTGCCTTCCCCAACGTCGTCCTGACGCCGCACGTGGGGAGCGCCACTGCCGAGACTCGCCTGGCCATGGCCATGCTGGCAGCGGAAAATCTTCTCGCCGCGCTCGAAGGCCGCCGCCCGCCTAACCCTGTCAATCCCGAAATCTACGAGTAGGACCACCGTCCCTTGTCCGTGGATCGAGGAAGCGTACTCACTTCTCTTCGATGACCACGAGGTCCCAGGGTTTAAGCGTAATCGACTGTGATGGGGCCACCGCAGTCTGGCCAAGCAAATCCCTCCCAGCGCCGTAGGGATACACCAAGGTCTGAGTTTCACTCGAGTAGTTCAGGTAGTAGTGGATGGTTTTGCCTTGGCGGTTTACGCCGTGTTTGACGCGCACCGGCTGGGGTAGCTGCTGGTCGGGACCGCTCAATCCCGCCATTTTCAGAACATCCAGCAGCACTTTTTCCTGGAGGTTCGGCGAGAGCACGCTGCCTTCGTAGGTCAGCGTGCCTTCACCGAAATGGTTGCGGGTAATGGCCGCATACTTTCCGAAAAAGGGATGGTCGTAATAGGCCAAGGGCTGCGCCCCTTCCAGGATAAGCATTTCCGCCCAATCGGAAACCCGGTTGTCACCGCCCGCGTGGAACGGGTCGCCCTTAAGGGCCACGGGCTGCCGCAAGTTCGAGAACTCCTGGTAGCGGAAGCCCGCCGCTTTCCGTAAAGGTCCCGGCGCCATTGCCCAACGCACGGTCGAGTACTCGTTGCAAAAGCCGCTCTTGAAGGCCGTGACCAGGTGCCCTCCCTGGTGGACGTAACCGGCCAGTCTGTTCAGCAAGTCGTCGCTCGCAATGTAAAGCGGAGGGACGACGATCACTTTGTAGTCTGAAAGGGTCGTGCTATCCGGGAAGATGAAATCGACGCCGACGTTCAACTTGTACAGGGCGCCGTACATTTCGGATAGGACTGAGCGGTAGTTTGCCTGGTTGCTGAAAGGCATGAATTGGATGCCATAATAGGAATCATCGCTGTAGAGAATGGCGACCTTGTTGGGACGCTTGAGGTCGACAATTTCCGCCCCCACGCGCTGGAGCTCATGCGCCGTGCGGCTCACCTCCGCGTAGGCGCGATTGGGCTCGAGGTCGTGCGAGAGCACGCCTTTCCAATACGTTTCCTGGCCGTAATGGAGGCTGTGCCAATGCCAGTACTCCACCATGTTGGCCCCGGAAGAGATATGCGTATAAACGTCCAGGCGAAGCTGGCCGTCGTAGGGAGGATATTGATTCTTGGAGTCCCAGCCAATCGTCTGCGCGTTGGTCTCGGTCACCAGGTAGTTAGTCTGCTTGAGCGACCGGGTGTAATCTCCAGCCATGCTCGGGGATTGCCCATCGTAGTGGTCCTGCGTTTCGTGGTAGGGATTGGCCGCCAGAATATCGAGTGAGCGGGAGATATCCTCTTCATTCACATCCGGGCGGGGCGGGCCGGCAAGGTCCTGGGTGACGAACTGGTCGGGCCGCTTGTATTCGTTCACGAGGGCTGCCTGCCAGTTCAGGAAGTCGGTGGTCAGCCACTGCTGGTAGCGCTCCCACTCGAGCTTCCAGCCGGGATTGAGGATGCCGTCGCGCGGCGGCGCTTCGGTCCAGTCGTAGAGCCTCTGGCCCCAATAGTTCAGGCCCCAAACCTCGTCCAACTTCTCCACGGTCCGGAACTTGCCGCGAAGGTAATTGACAAAACCCACTTGCACATCCAGGTTGGCCACCCCCGCCGAGGAGGTTTCGTTGTCGATTTGATAGCCGATCACCGCCGGGTTGTCCTTGTAGTGCCGGGCGATTTGGCGAATCACACGCTCGCAGTAGTAGCGATAGGTGGGATTCGACAGGTCGGTATTCTGACGCATGCCGTAGGTGATGGTCTTGCCGTCCAGCCGGGTAACCACGATCTCCGGATGCTTCTTGTAAAGCCACGCCGGTATGGAGTAGGTCGGCGTCCCCATGATGACCTTGATCCCGGCCTTGTGCATGCGCTCCACCACGCGGTCCATCCAGGCGAATTCGAAGCGGCCGTCTTCCGGTTCCCACAAACCCCAACTGGATTCGCCGATGCGAACCACCGTGAGGCCCGCCTGCTGCATCAGTTGCGCATCCTGCTCGAGCCGCTCGTAAGGCATGTACTCCGTGTAGTACGCGGCGCCGTAAAGAATGCTCTCCATCTGGTCAGGGGCGAAAGCGGGCTTGGCTTGGGCCCCGGCAGACTTTGGGGCCAAGAATAAAAAAGTGACGGCGATGGCAGGCAGTAACCTTTGCAGAATTCGCTTCATTTCAACCTTACCTCCGATGGATTATTGAAAGCTACGAACCAGGATTTGTGGTGGTTTCCAAATTCGCTTGTAGGGCCGCCTCCCGCCCGTGGCGGGACGGCCTGGCCGGGGCTTGCCCCGGCCCTACATCCCATACTAGGACACCACCGAATTTGTCATTCTACGCTCTATAAGCGCCTAAGGCGATTTTGGATTTTAGATTTTGGATTTTGGATTGTACCCACCTGCCAACTGCTGCCCCCATGAGGCGCCGGCAGAGGTGTTATTTGGAATGGGATGCCTCTCGATACGCAGGTCATTCCCGCGAAGGCGGGAATCCAGTCCGTAGGCAGCGCATTTCCGGAGGTTTGCGGAGTGGACTCCCGCCTTCGCGGGAATGACCTGCGATTTGGAGCGCCCGTGCCTCGGAAATGCCACCCCTACTTGAGGCCCCATGAAGGCCCCATGAATATTCGCATGACAGTGCGCATCGTGATATACTGCCGCTCTGACTCCGCCCGGGTGGCGGGAATATGCGGAAGAAAGTGACATTGAAGTTCCTTGCGGACCGTCTAGGCCTTTCCAAATCAGCGATCTCCAGCGTTCTCAACAACACTCCGCTAGCCCGTAGCTTCGCCCCCGAAACCCGCGAGCGCATTTATAAAGCGGCCGAGAAGTACAAATACAAGCCAAACTACTTTGCCCGGTATCTGAACCACCGGCGCAGCTATCTCATCGGCGTGCTTTCGCCGGACTTGGCGGAAGGTTACAGCGCCGGCGTTTTGGTGGGAATTGAGCAACACCTCCTCCAGAGCGACTATCACTTCTTTCTAGCCAGTCACGAATGGTCGCAAACCCGAATCGACCGAACCATCCAGATGTTTCTGGAGCGGGGCGTAGATGCCATCATTCTCATCAACACACCCCTTACCTCGCAGGTGGATCTTCCACTTGTGGTGATTGGCAAAGCCGACACCGTGGATCATGGCATCTCGATCTCCATTGACAATCATGCCGGAATACGCCTGGCCCTCGAACATCTGGTCTCGCTCGGCCACCAAAACATCGCTTTTATCCAAGGCCACAAGGGCAGTGCGGATACGGAGGACCGCTGGGACGCGGTCCTCGCCGCGGCGCGAAGCCTTTCCATAAGCGTGGACCCGGAACTGGTGGTGCAACTGGAAAGACTCGGCGCGCAGCAGGTTTCCGCCATCGAAGAGGGCGCGCGCTGCGCCCAACAGCTCTTTCCGCGCCATTGCGAGTTCACCGCGTTGATGGCGTTCAACGATATCTCGGCCATCGGGGCCATCAACTGCTTCCGAGAGCACGAATGCCGCGTGCCTCAGGATCTCTCCGTAGTAGGTTTTGACGATATTGTGGCAGCCCGCGTCGTCTATCCCGCGCTCACCACCGTGCAACAGCCGCTGCGCTTGATAGGGGAAACGGCTGCCCGCGAAGTCATCAGCGCGATCACCAACGGCGTGAAGGATCAGCATCTCGTTCTGACCCCGAAGTTGGTCGTGCGCAGCTCCACTGCACGCCCCCCAACCGCGTAGGGGCGGCCCTCGTGGCCGCCCTTGTGGTTGCCCCAGGGCGGCCACAAGGGCCGCCCCTACCTTGAAAATAACCCTTGACAATGCCGACGCGCTGGAGTGAAATCTCCTTCCCTAAACCGGTTCAGGTCTCTTATCTGAGGCCGCGTGCGCACTATTAAAAGGAGAATCGTGTGAGCGTACAGGCGAGCGGCGAGTCGGCGGAAGAAACGAACACTGAAAGCAGCAAGCTCTCCTTCCTTGAAAAAGTCGGCTATGGTGTCGGCGACACCGCCTCGAACTTCTACTGGCAGACGTTTCTCAACTTTCTATCCTATTTCTATACCGACGTTTTTGGCCTCGCCGCCTCAGCCACCGCCACCATGTTCCTGGTGGTACGCATTCCGGACACGTGCATTGACCCCGTGATGGGCCTGATTGCGGATCGCACTCACACGCGCTGGGGACACTATCGCCCTTACTTGCTGTGGGGATGCGTGCCTATGGCGTTGCTGGGGGTGGCGATGTTCACCACTCCCAATCTGGGCCCGCAGGGTAAGCTGATGTACGCCTATGTGACTTACGGCCTGATCATGCTGGCGTACACATTCATCAATATTCCTTACAGCGCGCTGATGGGAGTGATTTCGCCAAACTCTCTGGAACGCACAAGCGTATCGAGCTTTCGTTTCGTTCTCGCCTATGGCGGACTCTTTATGGTTCAGGGGCTCACCATTCCCATGGTGAAGCGATTCGGCCACGGCAATGATCAGAGGGGATTCCAGTTGGCGATGGTCGTCTATGGAGTTCTGGCGATCGCTCTCTTCCTCACGACTTTCTTTACCACGCACGAACGTGTGCAGACGGCCCACCGGCCGGGCGACGCGCTGAAGGACGATCTGCGGGATCTGCTGAAGAACGTGCCCTGGGTGATGGTGTGCTTCATCGGAGTTTTCGCGGTCTTCTATATCTCCATTCGCATGGGCGCCATCCTGTACTACTTCAAGTATTGCGTTGTGCAGCCTGGACACTTGTACCACTTTGAGCAGGCGTTTCTGGGATACCACTTCAAGAGTGACTTGACGCCGGAGGCGCTGGGATCGTGGTTCATGGTGTTGGGAACCGTGGGCGTGATCTTTGGCGCCGCCATGGCGCGTCCCCTTTCCACGCTTCTCGGCGGCAAGCGGCGCGCCTACATAATTCTGATGACACTCGCCAGCACGCTGACGGTGCTCTTCTATTTTGTCCCGCTCAGCAACATTCCCCTCATTTTTGTTACCCACATCGCAATTTCGACGCTGTTTGCTCCAACCTCGCCACTGCTGTGGGCCTTCTACGCGGACACGGCTGATTATTCGGAGTGGAGAACCGGACGCCGCGCCACAGGGCTGGTTTTCTCGGCCGCGTCGTTCTCGCAGAAGTTGGGGTGGGCGGCGGGGAGTTCTTTCTTCCTTTGGCTGATTGGCTACATCGGGTTCAAGGCTAACGTGGTGCAGCCTCTCCACGTGCAGACCGGCATACGTTACATGATGAGCTTTTACCCTGCGATTGTTGGCTTCCTGTCGGCGGCGGCGGTGCTGTTCTACAAGCTGGACGATACCACGATGGTACAGATCGAAAAGGATCTAAAGCAGCGCAAGGCATTGCAGTCCTAGAGCGAAGCGCTGCCAGACGCGGGAGGGCTGCTTGGTCAGCGCATGCGCCAATTCCTTGCACTCACATTTATGAGGGAGTTTCGGGCATGAAGACGATTCTTGCTGCGCTGGCCTCGGTTCTATTCGCGGTTATGGCGATGGGGCAGGATGCTGCGCAGATGCACCCTCGAATGCCGGCCAAAATCGATCTTACCCGGCAGCAGTGGAACGGAAACGCCATTTGCTATTCCGGATATCGCGGGACAGAAACACCGGACAAGGATGTATTTCCGACCCAAGCTGAGATTCTCCAGGATCTGAGGATACTCGAGAAGAATTGGCATTTGATCCGCGTGTATGGCTCCGATCCGCACAGCGCAGACATCCTTGAAGTGATTCGCAAGGAGAAGCTCGGGATCAAGGTGATGCTGGGAGTTTGGCTGAGCGGGCATGCTGAGGCCGAAGCCAAGAACCAGCGGCAGACCGAGACAGGCATACGGCTCGCGAACCAATACCCGGAAATCGTTGTCGCGGTGAGCGTGGGAAATGAAGCGCTGGTCTCATGGTCCGATCACAAGATGACGGAGCAGCAGGTGATCGATTCGGTGCAGTTCGTGCGCAAGGCCGTTCACTGTCCCGTCACTGTCGCCGATGACTATTTGTATTGGTCGAGAGCGGACGCAAAGTTGGTGGACTACGTAGATTTCATCACGTTGCACACATATCCGGTCTGGGGGAAGGAAGATATCGGCACGGGACTCTCCTCGACGATCAGAAACTACGAAGCGGTCCGCCGCGCCCACCCCGGCAGGACGATGGTATTGGGCGAAGTTGGCTGGCCGACCTACACAGTGGGTGAGATGCACGCCCCGCAGGCCGGCGACGAGAAGAAACAGAAACGGTATTACGAAGAGATCGTCGCGTGGTCTCGCGCCAACAACGTGACTACGTTCTTCTTTGAAGCGTTCGACGAGCCCTGGAAGGGCGCCGGTACGGAAGGCCACTGGGGGCTCTTTTCTGAAAAACGCAAGGCTAAGCTGGCCATGCAACAGCTTTATCCGGAGCTCATGCCGAGCGGGCCAACTTCACCCGCCTACGACGTGCCCCCGCCCAGCCGAGAGGCAAAATGAGTAATGCCAAGGCGCTTGCCGCCGGGTGCAAGCCGCAGTTCTCTCCTGAAGCTGCGGAAGGCTCCTTCGTCGATATTGGCGGCGAACGGTACTACCGCCTCGCACACTACGATGCGATGCCGCCGTTTTTCATGAGTATCGTCAGCGACTCGGATCATTGGCTCTTCATTTCAAGCAACGGCGGCCTGACGGCGGGCCGCAGAGATCCCGACCACGCGCTGTTTCCCTATTACCCCGAAGATCGAATCCACGATGGCTGCGAGCACACCGGAAGCAAGACCATCGTGCGTGTTCCGGGAGAAGCCGGAGCCGTGCTCTGGGAGCCGTTCTCAGGGCAAGGCGACGGCCACCCTCAGGTGTCGCGCGCCCTTTACAAAAGCGTGTATGGGAACAAGATCATCTTTGAAGAACAAAACCATGATCTGGCGTTGAACTTCTCCTATGCCTGGATGACCAGCGAGCGGTTTGGCTTTGTCCGCCAGGCACGCCTCGTTAATCGCCGCGCCCAGGCTGTCACGGTCGAACTGCTGGATGGTATTCAGAATGTTTTGCCCTGCGGCGTCACGCGACGATTCCAGTTGGAATACAGCACGTTGGTGGATGGTTACAAGCGCACGGAACTGGAGTGCTCCACAGGGCTTGCTCTCTTTCGCCTATCGTCGATCCCTGTTGACCGACCCGAACCCAGCGAGTCCCTGCGCGTCAATATGGCGTGGTCCGTGGGATTGGAGCCGGAGGCGCGGCTGCTCTCTGCCGTTCAGCTCGACGCCTTCCGCCGCCGCGACGCGGTTACGCAAGAGACAGATATCCGGGGACGCCGTGGCGCCTATTTTCTGAAGGCAGGGGTCACCTTACCCCCCCGCAGCGAGAAGGAATGGAAGATCGTTGCCGAAGTCAACCAGGACGCAGTGGGAGTGAAGTCTATCCTTCACGACCTTCATTCCCCCGAGAAAATCGCATCGGCGATTGATGAAGACGTTGCCCGAGGCACGCGGAACCTGGTGAGAATCGTCGCCGGCGCGGACGGGCTCCAGCTAACTCAGGACGAGCCGGCCACCTGGCGCCATTTTTCGAGCACCCTCTTCAACGTGATGCGCGGCGGCATTCCGAACGATAACTACCGGATTTCAGGCGCGGATTTGAAGCTGTTCATCTCGAACGCCAATCGGGAGGTCGCCCGGAAGCACAAAGCCTTCCTCGAGGAATTGCCGGAGTCGCTGCTGCACCGCGTCCTTCTCGAGCAGGTGCGCGAACGGCACGATCCGGATTTGGAGAGGCTTGCCAATGAGTATCTGCCGCTGACTTTCAGCCGCCGGCACGGTGACCCAAGCCGCCCGTGGAACATGTTCGAGATCAAGGTGAAGGACGAGCACGGCTGCAGGATCTTGAGCTACCAGGGAAACTGGCGTGACATCTTTCAGAACTGGGAAGCCCTCAGCGTGTCATTCCCCGGCTTTACCCAAGGCATGATCTACAAGTTTCTGGACTCCTCCACGGCCGATGGCTATAACCCCTACCGTATCTTCAGCAACGGCTACGAGTGGGAAGTCCTCGATCCGCATGACCCGTGGTCGTATATCGGCTACTGGGGAGATCACCAGGTCGTCTACCTGCTCAAGTTGCTCGAGCAGGCCAGCCAACACTACCCGGACAGCCTGCCAAAGCTGCTGTCGCGCGCCATATTCACCTATGCGAACGTGCCGTATCGCATCAGGCCCTATGAGTCGCTGCTTGCCGACCCGCACAACACTATTATCTTTGATCGCGTGGCGCATCGTAAGGCCATGAACCGCTCCTCGCAGCTTGGCACGGACGGAAAGGCCTTGCTCGCCCGTGACGGTCAGCTTGCTCGCGCCAATCTGGCGGAAAAGCTTCTTATCGTGATCCTGACGAAGCTGTCCAACTACGTTCCGGGAGCCGGCATATGGATGAATACGCAACGGCCGGAGTGGAACGACGCGAATAACGCGCTGGTGGGGGCGGGCGCTTCCATGGTTACGTTGTACTACCTGCGGCGCTTTCTGGTTTTCACTCGCGAACTGTTTGCCCGGAAGCAAGGAGGAGAAATCGAGCTGTCGGCGGAACTGGCGGCGCTGTTCGGCCAGGTGTTCGCCACGCTCGAACGCTACCAGCCGCTTCTTGCCGGTCCCATCTCGGACCGCGAGCGCAAGTCGATCCTGGACGAGCTTGGATGTGCGGGATCGAATTATCGGGGCAGGCTCTACGCCCAAGGTATTACCGGAGAACGAAGCGTGGTATCTGTGGCGCGCTTGCAGTCGTTCTTGGATTCCGCCTTGAAGCACATCGATCATTCCATCCACGCCAATCGCCGCGGCGATGGCCTCTACCATTCGTACAATCTGATCACCATCGCCGGGGACGCGATCAGGACTCGGAGACTGTACGAGATGTTGGAGGGCCAGGTGGCGGTGCTGAGTTCCGGAGCGCTCACTCCCGGCCAGAGCGTGGCTCTGCTCGAAGCGCTTCGAAACAGCAGTCTGTACCGCGCCGACCAGAACAGCTACATTCTGTATCCAGACCGGCGGCTGCCCGGCTTTCTCGAAAAGAACAATGTGCCGGCATCCGAAATCGAGAAGTCGAAGCTGCTGATGTCCATGCTGGAGCGTGACGACCGCCGCATCGTGGTTCGTGATGTGGATGGCGGCATTCACTTTAATGCCTCGTTTTGCAATGCGGGGATTCTCAAGCAAGCGCTGCACGAGGTGAAGAAGAGCGGCTTCCCGCAGCTTGCCAGAAAAGAAGAACAACAGATCCTCGCCCTCTACGAGAAGGTATTCGACCATCAATCGTTCACGGGGCGCTCCGGCACGTTCTACAAGTACGAAGGGCTTGGGTGCATATACTGGCACATGGTTTCCAAGTTGCTCCTGGCGGTGCGCGAGGCGCTGGAGCGAGCGGTGGCGAGCGACGCCGATGAATCCATCCTTCAACAACTACGAGCTCATTACAACAGCGTTTATGAGGGCCTGGGAGTACACAAGTCTCCGGCGGTCTACGGTGCTATTCCCACCGATCCGTATTCGCACACTCCGGCCTTCGCCGGGGCACAGCAGCCGGGAATGACCGGCCAGGTGAAGGAAGACTTCATCGCGCGCATGGGGGAGATGGGCGTTCATGTTGAAAATGGCGAGCTGGCTTTCGTTCCCCGGCTGATTTGCAGGACGGAGTTTCTTGCCGAGTCCAAGACGTTTCGCTATTGCGATGTCGAAGGCAACTCGAGGACGCTCGATCTGGAGCCGGGCACGCTGGCCTTTACTTCCTGTCAGGTTCCGGTGGTAGCGCATCGAAGCGGCCCGCAGCACATTGGCGTGACCTTTGCCGGCGGGGGATCGCAGCTTGTCGATGGGCTGAAGCTGGATGCGGTGACCAGTGCTGCCGTCTTCGACCGTCTGGGCACCATCCAGCGGCTCGATGTGTTCTATGGTTTGGCATGAGCAAATGCCTTTCTTACGCAATTTCCGTCACTCCCGTATCCGTATCATAATGATATACCTTGTATATTTACAGATACAGCCATTTTTACACTTGCTGTAAATAAGGCCCACGGTGTAAACTTAGCGCGTGGTTATCTCTCGCACAAGGTCTTCCGCAGACTGGCTCCTTCGCACACTCCAACGGTTGGAGGGATTGCAGGTGCGACAAGGCGCGCGCACTTCGTCCATAGTTGTGCTCGTGAATGGATCGGCCCCCGTGGTCTTCGACGTACGCTACTTTCCCGTTCTGAGTCGAGAGCGAGCGACCGAGTTGGTCAAGGAAGGACAGGGACTGCCTCAGCAGGAGGGCCGACCGTTACTGGCTACTCGTCAACTATCGGAACCGGCTCGCGAACTGTTTCGCAAAGGGGGCGTGTCCTGGGTGGAACAGCTAACCGGTGTTTGTCGGTTAGTAGGCCCTGGATTGCTCGTGGAAGTGAAGACCGAAGATAACTCCCAGCAAAGAAAGTCGCCGTCCGTTCGGGCCCGGCTTCGCAAGCGGTCAGGTTTGATTGCCGAAGTGCTCCTGCTCGCACCACAACAGGAAAGGATTCGAGCGGGAAAGCTCGTTCGTCAAACTGGACTCTCGGCAGGCCTCGTGAGCCGGCTCCTGCATCGTCTTGCGAGCTTGAAGCTGCTTGAGGTTAACGGGGCAGGGCCGAATCGCTATTACCAGCTTGTTGATCCGGGCGGCTTGTTAGACCTGTGGGCGGCGGAAGAAGAGCCGCCGCCGCCGCCCACCGGTCTTTATGTGTGGACCAGATCGCCAAAGGATCTTATTCAAAAACTCGCACTCCTGGACAAAGTCAGCGAGCATTGGGCTCTCGGTGGTGCGGCGGCTGCGAACGTGTACGCCCCCACTCTCACGGTCATTCCAGAGCCCACAGTTTGGTTCGACGCGCGCGTTCCTGCGGAACGGGTTGCGCGCGCGATCGGTGGCGAGATTGTGGACAAGGGAGCGAATCTGTGGCTATGGCAGTCAGAACAGGATATCGCCCTGACCCACGCAACTCTGGGGAAGCCTCCGGGCGCCGCGGCACTGGAATCAGGCGAGCTTCGAATCGTGACGCGTGCTCGGGCCTATATTGAAGCCCTGAAGGAAGGCCGACGCTCAGCCGAGATCGCCCAGAATCTTCGTGAGAAAATTCTCTCCTATGCCAACTGAACCTCCCATGCATCCCCGCGCGGTCTACGCTCCAGAAGCCCTCGCCGCTTGCGAGAAGGCGTTGCGGACGATCCTAACGAAGGTCGGACCGTGGGGACAACGCCTGGTACTCATCGGCGGAATGACACCTCGCTATCTTGTGGGCCAGCTTCCTGTCGATGTCAAAGAACACATCGGGACAACGGACCTTGACATCGTGGTAGGAGTTACGATTTCGACCGAGGAAGAGGAAGCCTATCGTACCCTGCAACAGAACCTGAAGGACGCTCGATTCGCGCCGGCGAGAAATCTGGACACGGGCCAAGAGGAGACCTTTCGTTGGACGCGTCAGGTGGATGGGGTGGGAGTCAACTTGGAGTTCTTTTGTCCGGTTGGAACTGGGCAGCCGGGCAAGCTCCTTAGGAACCCTGGATCGAGAGTGGGATCAAGAATCAGCGCAGTTCGAACCCGAGGCGCGGAACTGGCTGCAATGGATAATGTGGTCGTTTCGCTTGGCGGGGAATTACTCGATCATGGAGGGATTCAAGATGCCGTGAGCGCCCAAGTGGCAAACCTGCTGCCGTTCTTGGTCCTAAAGGCATTTGCGATTGACGAACGCGATAAGCCGAAGGACAGCTACGACATTGTGTGGACGCTCAGCGCGTACAAAGACGGTCCGCGCTCGGTCGTCCAGGAAATTGCCAAGAGTCCTGTGCTCGGCCACCCGGATGTTGCTGACGCGATGGAACGATTGAGAACTCATTTCCAAACCCCGGACCATCGTGGACCTTCTCAGTATGCCAACTTCGAACTGATTGGGGACGATGAAGACGACCGGGCGCGGCTGCGACGGTATGCTCACGGAGCAGTGGCTGACTTCTTTGGCCATTGGAAAGAACTCAAGCTGCCGTGATGAATCTCCTCGGACGCGTTCGTGGTCACAATCAGCGGGTGGCCGCGGTCAGTGCAGTTCTGCGTGGGTTCTTCTGGCGGTGGTCGAGTTACAACAATTTTGCTTTGGACAGGGCAACGGTAGCGGCGTGTCCCATCCAGATTGATTACGTGCGATTGTCACTGGGGTATCGCGCGTGAGAGTAGTAATTCAGAAGCCTGCAAACGCATCGTTGACAATGCCTTCGATCAAAGTCACTTCCTCATCGCGCAGTTTCTTGAACTCGCCCTCACGGCGCTTTTTGGACAGAGTTCCATTGTTCTGTCTGATGAACATCACCAGGTTTTCAGCAACCCGGTCCGGCATTTCGACCACATCCATGATGCGTCGGATCGCTTCGTCGTGACGGCGCAGATAGTCGATCTCGCGCGGCAGATCATGCTCAACGGTGCGTCGTACGCACGCATACAGAAACTCCGCCTCCCCCGTGCAATCCAAATATCGGTAGAGATCGGCGGTCTCGTTAAGTACCTCGACGTTACGCTCAGGTGTGGGCCGCCAGTCGATAAAGGGCATCAGCGGGCCGGAATGGGCCTGCAAAGTTGCGCGGTAATCATCAATGCGGTCCAGCATCACGGACGAAACCGGGAAGACCATGCCCGGCGGCGCGAACTTCCGTTCGGCGAGGACGTGATGGATCAGGCAGCGGTGCATACGGCCGTTCCCATCCTGGAACGGATGGATATAGACAAAGCCGAAGGCGGTTGCCGCTGCCTTCAGTACCGGGTCGACGGCATCGTCGCGCATGCGGTCGTTCGCCTCCAGCAAGCCGCCCATGAGATCGTCCAGATTATCAGGGCGCGCTCCAATGAATTCCGGGAGCGGATCGCCGTGCTGGTCCCGTTCGCCTAAAAAGACCTCGTCGAAACGCAGGCCGGAGCGGACGAATCGCGTATCCTCAATGAGGACGCGCTGAAGGCGAATGATTTCATCGAGCGTGAGCCGGTTCTTGCCGGCTTGCAGGACGGCGCGGCCCCATCTCTCCAGCCGGTTGCGCGGCGGATGTTCTCCCTCGATCTCGAAGCTGGCCTGGCTGTCGGCCAGCAGCATGAAGCTGGCGGCGCGCGCAAGCAGATGGGCTCCTGTGCGCCCCACGGTGTCCTGTGCCTTGGCGGCAAGGTCGAGTGCCAGGAATTCCGTGAGCGCTTTAGTGCGTCGGATGACCGGACAGAAACGGCCGGTACCCAGGAGGTTGTCGCGCACGCGATGGCGTTTCGAAAGGCGCGGTTTGCTGGTGAAATACGCGTCTGGTTCGAGCAGGTCGATAGCCGCCGCGCCGGGCGCGCCATCCACGTCAAGAGTATGGCCGGTCAGGATTTCGTAGAGATACCACGCGCGTCGTGCCGGAATGCCTGTGGGGACGGCCCGCACGATGGCCTCGACCTCGGCCTGGGGCACGCTTTCGAACACTCGCTTCAGGGTCAGGAGATCGAGGTCTTCATGGCGGAGCGCAAACGTCAGGTGATCGGCAAAGGTATCGCCGGGCCAGTAGCGTTTATCAAAAACGGTCCAGGCTCCCTGTTCCCGACGGCTGCCGCGAACATGCTGCTCCGAGACGCAACTCGGTCGCCGGACCGGCGCCCGAAGGGCGAGCGCTTGAACAAGCCCCGCCCAGCCGGCCGGTCTGGTGCCGTCTGGGATGGTCTTCTCCTGGAAGACGGCGGTCGGTGCCAGTGCAAGTCTCATACGTCGAAAACGCTTTTATCTAGTCGAAAAAAGCCTCAAAACTACATTAGCAGTCGAAAACTACTATACCATGGCCGATGGTCGAAATCCATTGATTGAGTGTCAGGCGACAGTGTTCTATCACGCTTAATCCGATGTTGCCGGGCTTAAGGCGATTTCAAATGGTCCCGCGAAGCGGGAGCAAAGAGCAAATGGCAAATGGAAAACCATTTGAGTTCTGCCATTTGCCATTTTGAACCCACATTTCCATTTTGAACGCGGCCCCTGAATCTTCTGATCGCCGTAATCATCAATATCCATGTAAACGCGATGAAGACGTTCCGGAGGTCAGCACCCAACGCTGCACCTTGACTTCAGAGGCGCTCGGGTGTAGATTATTCTCTGGGCAAAAACTTAAAACGTAAATTCCTATAAGCAATGATCGCCGCCGGCGCCGCGGCATCTTTGGGCTGCGCCAGATAGGAGAATCGCCATGACTGAGTCAGACACTTCAACCCAACTGCGCTTTGAAGCGCCAGGGCCAGGACCTTGGAAGCAGGACCCCGTACACTTCCCGCGCCCCATGACGCGTTACTTTCAGGAGACGCAACCCGCCGCCTTCAAGAGGGGCACCAACGACTTCGCCCGTTTCTACGGGCTGCTCATCGACGGCCTCCAGGTCGGCTACGTGAACGGCTTCTGCTACAGCCAGGTGCTACCGGCGCCGCAGGCCGAAATCCCCGAGCGCTTCAAGCGCGCTGAACAGGTGGTTGCGCAGAAGCTCTGGCGGGAGCAGCTTCGCGACTGGGACGAGAATCGCAAACCATCCGCCATTGCCACGCACCGAGAGCTACAGGCCGTCAATCCGGACGCCCTCTCCGACGCGGAGCTGGTCGCCTATTTGAAGCGCTGCCGTGACCACCATGCGGCCATGGTCACCCAGCACATGCGCTTCACCGGTGGCGCCACGATCCCAGTCGGGGACTTCCTGGCACACGTTGGGGACTGGACGGGCCTGCCGGCGTCCGAGCTGCTGGGCCTCATGCGCGGTTCGGCCGCGGTGTCTGCAGGCGGCTCCGACGAAATGGAGCGCCTGAGGCGTGCCTTCGCCCAGGACCCCGCAGCCCGCGCGGTGCTCGAATCCGACAGCGACCCCGCACAGGTGCTCGCGCGCCTGCGTTCCCTGGGGGGCGAAGCAGGCGCGGCGGTCTCCGGCTACCTCGACTTGGTCGGCACCCGCCTCGTCGACGGCTTCGACATCGCTGAGCCCACGGCGCTCGAATTGCCCGACGCACTGCTCAGGGCCATCCGCATCGCCGTTGCCGGAGAAGCCCAAGCTGCTTCGGACGTCGATGCCCGCATTGCCGAAGTCCGCGCCCAGGTCCCCGTGGCGCACCAGGCCGAGTTCGACGAACTGCTCGGCGAGGCCCGCCTCATGTACCGCCTGCGCGACGAGCGTGGCGTCTACAGCGACATCTGGGCCTCGGGCCTCATGCGGCGCGCCGCCCTGGCTGCCGGCCGGCGGGTCGCGACTCGCGGCCGCATCGCCACCCCTCAGCAGATGCTGGGCGCCAGCCTCGAGGAGATGTGCGCACTGGTCACCGGCAGCGGTGGCCCGTCCGCGGAGGAGCTCGCCAAGCGCGCCCAATACCGCGCGACCTACACCGCCAAAGACGTCCCGCCCTTCCTTGGCCCGCCCGCACCGCCCCCGCCGGACCCCTCGGCGCTGCCCCCAGCGGTCCGCCGGCTGATGCGCGCGACCCACATCGCCTTGGACCACGTGTTCGGGAGCTCCCAGGCGCAGCACGAAGAAAAGGTGCTTTACGGGCTCGCGGCGAGCAAGGGCGTCTACGAAGGGCCCGCGCGCCGCGTCTCCGGCCCCTCCGAGTTCGGCCGGATCGCCAAGGGCGACGTGCTCGTCACCGAGTCAACGACCGAGGCCTTCAACATCCTCCTCCCGCTCCTGGGCGGCATCGTCACCGACAACGGCGGCCTCCTTTCGCATGCGGCGATCGTCTCGCGCGAGTACGGCATCCCCGGCGTGGTGGGGACCCGCGAGGCGACCGAACGCATCGCCGACGGCGTCCTTGTTCGCGTCGACGGCGATGCCGGCGAAGTCACGGTGCTCGGATGAAAAAGGTTGTCCCCTTCAAGAAGGCGCGCGAGACAGCGCTTTATGGGTCGAAGGCCGTGGGGCTCGGCGACGCCGTGCGCCAGGGTCTTCCGGTCCCGCCCGGCGTGGCGCTCTCGGGCGACTTGGTCGAGGCCGTCGCCTCGGGGGAGGACACAGCCGTTGAAAAGGTGGCGAAGGCCATCGCTGCTTTGCCGCCCCCCTTCGCTGTCCGGTCGTCCGCCGTCGACGAAGACGGCGCGGCGGCGAGCTTCGCCGGCCAACACATCACCTTGCTCAACATCCATTCGGCGGCCGATGTCCCCGGCGCTGTCCGCGAAGTCTGGTGGTCTGCGAACTCGGACTCGGCCATCACCTACCGCCAGAAGGTCGGCCTGTTCACCCGGCCGAGCGTCGGGGTCGTCGTCCAGACGCTCCTCAACCCCACCGCCGCCGGAGTCATGTTCACCGAGAACCCGGTCACCGGCGCCGATGAGCGCCTGATTGAAGCGAGTTGGGGCCTCGGTGAAGCCGTGGTCGCCGGCCTCGTCGTCCCGGACCACTTCCGCCTCGACCGCTCCGGCCAAGTGCTGGAGCGCAAGGCCGGGCGCAAGCGCATCGCGATTCGCTCGCTCCCGAATGGGGGCACCTTCGAGCAGCAAGTGCCACCCGCGCAGGTAAACCAGCTCTGCCTCGACGACGCCCAGCTCGCGGCCTTGGGCGAGCTTGCCCTACAGTGCGAGAAGGCCTACGGCCCGCGGCGCGACATCGAATGGGCGTACCAGGATGGGACGCTCTACCTCCTCCAGTGCCGCGCCATCACCACCGGGAAGGCGCACAGCGAGGCGCCACCGCCCGGCCCGCCCCACCGCGACCCCGTCGCTGCCCTCCAGCGCGCCGGGCTCTTCGCCGATATGAACCGGAGGCAGTCCGAGCAAATCGCCCGCCTGCTCAAGGAGCGCCACTTCGCGAAGGGCGAGACCGTCATCATGGAGGGCTCCGGAGGCGCCGCCTTCTTCCTCATCGACTCCGGGGAGGCCACGGTTTCGCGCAAGGGCGTCCAGCTTGCCACCCTCGGCCCGGGCGACTACTTCGGCGAGATCGCTCTGATCGACGGCGGCCCCCGCTCGGCCACGGTGACGGCTGCGACCGACCTGTCTTGCTACGGGCTCACGTTCTGGGAGTTCCGCCCCCTGGTCGAAGGGAACGGCGCCATCGCATGGAAGCTCCTACAGGCGCTAGCGAAGCGGTTGCGTACCGCCGACCCGAGCTAGTGTGCTGTCACGCTTAACTTCTTACAATCCTACGACAGGGTTGGGGTGTCAAAAACTAAGCGGGACGGGACACTAGCATTGCGTTCCCGGAGAAAGTGGGGTAGCGTAGCGCGGCAGTGCCGCAACAGAACGCAAGAGTCTCTGTGTGCTCTGTGCCTTACCAGCTTTAACACAGAGGACACGGAGGATCTCTGTGATCTCTGTTTGCAGCCCATAAGGCTGCCTGTCTTGCCGGTGCAAGTCCGGCCGCGGGAATTGGCTGATTTACCCGCGTAGTCATATTCGACGCCTTCGTGAGGCGACTCAGGAGGTGAAAGCTCGAAC
>Ga0326728_10010148_pt1 | contig 22198 bp, 13 predicted proteins | sample MB3enrmetagenome_FD_207602 | JGI IMG/M metagenome (GOLD analysis project Ga0326728, IMG submission 207602) | Lab enriched peat soil microbial communities from McLean, Ithaca, NY, United States - MB31MN | ecosystem: Environmental > Terrestrial > Soil > Wetlands > Peat | place: USA: New York... | reverse complement strand
GTAATGGAAATCGTTACCGAGGTGTCAGCGGTGGTTGGCCCTAACAGCGAGACCGAGGGCCAGGACGAGCCATGGTTGTTGGTGATCAGGAAGTGAGTGGCGTCGATGGCGATGCCCTGAACCTGTGTCTGACCATTCTTGGCTTGCGAAATGAACCCTGTAGCCGCCGCAATCGTAGGACCATTGCCGTTTTCCGCAATGGAACCCACTTGACCTGCCTCTGAGTAGCCAGTGGAGATGGTGTCCGAAGTGTTAGTTCCCGCGAGGGTGTCTTCCGTACCACCGGAAAACGTGATGATGTCATTTTCGGTCTCGCCGTTTTGGCTGAGAACCTCCGTCGTGCCACCAGAGAACGTTTCGCCGTTCACCGTTGCAGCGGAGAAGCCGGTACTCGGGACCGTCTGCGCGAAGGTCTGCCCAGTTTCGACACTCAAATCGGTGCCGACCATAAAGGCATGGGTGGGGCTGACGAAGTAGGTAACGGGAGCACCGCTTCCACAACCGCTGACCGTTTCACGGCCATTCGTGGCAACCGAATAAGTGCAATTCGCGGTGCCATTGCTTTCGTACACCCCCTCATTGAACTCATAGTCAGTGACCGTTACGGAGCCGGATCCCGTCGTGGCGCTATATCCAAATTCTGCCTTGCCTCCCGAAGTGCCACTCAGCCCCGTCATATAAAAGGCATAGCTGCCGTTGGAAGCCGCCAGCGTCCCGCTCTGCTGAGCGATCTGGCCTGCCATCACGATGGTGTTGGCGGCGTTATTTTCGGTGGTAAGCACCACCCCGGCGGTGGCCGTGGAATTTATGTATAAGGCGCGGGCATTCGCCGAGGACCCTGAACCTGTCGCCTCGGTAACCCGCCCATTCGCGTCAGGGCTGGTATACGTCCCCTGATTGCCCGTGGAAATGCCCGTGGAGAGCCCGGCGCCGGTATTCGAGCTCAGAACTCCCCCGTCGTTGCAGTCCTTTTGCGAATTACTGATGTTGCCGCCACTCTCCGTTTGCGTACTCGCACAAGCCATGCGGGTCCCGGCGGTGGAATCCCAGCCCGAGAACAGACGCGTGTAGTTGCCACTAAGCCCCGTGAAGTTGCTCGTGCTCGGCGTGGTGGAGGTGGTTTGTTGCAAAATCTGGCCAGAGGCAATGAACATGGCGGGAGGAGTGGCCGTGCTCTGTGGGTCGAATTCGATGATCGAGCCCGCCGTCGCGGTGGAACCGGAAATTGACCCCACCACAATGCGTGTGGTGAAGGTGGTCCCGGAGGTCGTGACAATCGTAGCGCAACCGCGGTTGTCCGCGCCCAGGGTGTAGGAACTGGAGGCGGCGTTAACCGTAGTATTGGTTTCAGCGGTAGCCCCGGCAGAGTTGATGTCAACTTCTCCGCCGGTGATCTGCCCGGCGCCGTTAAGGGTGATCGAGCCCACCGCGGCTTGGAAGCCGGTGCCCGTGAATCCCTTCAACTCGAAGGCGTATTGGCCGCTGAGGACCGACTCATTCCCCGTCTCGCAAACCGCCGCCCCCGCGGGATTGATATTGATGCTGACCTGCTGCGTTTTAATCACTGGCGTGGGGTTGGTCGAGTCCATCAACTGCACGGTGAAGGTGTACGATCCCTCGCAAGTGGCCGCCGGGGTGCCCGTAATACTCACTTGCGCTCCGACCCCGCTACTCAGCGACAAGCAGGGCGGGAGGTTGGGGAGGATGTTCCACTGGTAAGTCGGCGTCCCACCGCTGGCGTTCAGCGTCGCGGTGTAGGGTTGACCGACGGTCCCGTCGTACAGACCGGTGGTGGTTAAGGTCAAGGGTTGAGGCGAATTGACCGTCAGGCTGAAGTTTTGCGTCGCCACCAGCGGCGTCCCCGCTGAATCGGTTACCGTCACGGTAATGGGGAACGTTCCTGTGGCGGTGGGTGTGCCGGCAAGGACGGCGGTGGTCGATGAGGGGGTAAACGTTATACCCGTCGGCAACAACCCTGTCTCCTGCCATTGGTAAGGCGTGGTGCCATTGCTCGCTGTGAACGTCACGGTGGGATAAACCGAATTCGTGGTGCCGGTGGGTATCGTCGTGGGCGCGAAGCTCAAAATGGTGATGGTGTATCCCTGGGTCGCCATCTTATTCGGGGTGCTTTGATCCGTCACCTGCACGGCGAAGTTAAACTGTCCGCCCGCGGTAGGTGTGCCCGAAAGGAGGCCCGACGAGGATAGATTCAACCCGGGGGGCAGCGAGCCGGAGTTGACGGTCCAGGTCAAAGTCCCTGTACCGCCGGTCACGGCGAGCTGCGTGGAGGTATAAGGTGTCCCCACGCCGCCGTTGGGGACGGTGGTGGTGGTGATGTTATACGCCAAATTGATCGTAATGCTGAGCGGCTTACTCGCCGACAGGCCGGAAGTGCCATCCGTCACGACGGCGGTGAAATTGTACGTGCCCAGGCATGTGCCCACGGACGTGGGGGTTCCCGAAATCAATCCCGACGAGGCGTTAAGAGACAGACACGTCGGCAGGCTGCCATTGGTGATACTCCACGTCAAGGTCCCAACACCGCCCAACGCCGTGAGCGTCTGGCTGTAGAGCGTACCCACGGTGCCGCTGGGCAATGCCCCGTTGGTAACGCCCAAAACCGGGATTGTAAATCCCGTGGTGGCAGTCTGGGCCGGTATGCTGGTATCGGTAACCGTCACGTTGAAGTTAAACGATCCGGGCGTGGAGGGTGTACCGGTAATGGCTCCCGTCGAGGCATTGAGGCCCAGGCTGGTGGGCAGCGGGCCGGAGCCGGTGGCCAGGGCATAAGTGTAAGGCGAGGTGCCGGTGGTCGGCGTGGGCAGCGAGACGCCAGTGTAAGGCGTCCCCACTGCCGCAGGGGCCAGCGTGGCCGTGGGGAAGGTCAACGCTGTGTAAATGGTAACGTTCTCCGTTTGCTGCTGGGTCTGTTGCGGGGTACTGGAATCCCCCACCGACAAGGTGAAGTTCCACGTGCCCGTGCAGGCATTCGTGGCCGCGGCGCTGGGACTTATAACGCCATTAGATCCCGTCGAGGTCTGCGTCCCGTTGGCCAGCATCAAGCAGCCCGGCACATTGGTGCCGTTGGACTGGAGGCCCCAGAAGTATGGCGGCTTGCCGCCCGCCAGGCTCACCGTGGCGCCGTAAGCTGTCCCCGCGACACCATTGGGAAGCGGCGACGAGGTGATGGTCAATCCCGTATAGACGTTGATAGTCGGGTTCTGAGTTTGAATCTGTGGCGGTACGCTCGAATCCGTCACCTTCACCACGATCGGGTACGATCCCGCCGTGCTCGCGCCAAGGGTACCGCCCAGCGCGCCGGTTGAGGGGTTCAGGGTTAACCCGGTGGGCAGCGTACCCGTTTCGCTCCAAGTGTAAGGCGGGGTCCCGCCATTCGCGCTAAACGTGGTGGTGTAAGCCGTGCTCACCACCCCGTTGGGCACCGTCGGCGCGGGGAAGGTCAACGCGGTGTAAATGGTCACGCTCTCTGTTTGCATCGCGGTCTGTGCCGGAACGCTGGAATCCACGACTTTCAAGGTGAAGCTGTACGGGCCGCCCACGCAACTGGAGACGCTCCCCGTAATGGAATTTGTAGTTGCGCTTGTCGCCGTCGTGGTGGTCAGAGTCAAGCAGGTCGGCGGCGTGCCGGTGAGGCTCCAGGTGTAAGGCGCCGTGCCGCCCGCCAGCGACACTCCCTGGCTGTAAGTTGTCCCCGCGACGCCGTTGGGAAGCGCCGCTGAGGTGATGGTCAATGCGGTATAAATCGTGAGGGTGACGTTCTGGGTCTGGACCTGCGCCGGAACGCTGGAATCCGTCACCTTCACGACGATCGGGTACGATCCCGCCGTGCCCGCCGCCGGGGTGCCGCTCAGTACGCCCGCTGTGGACAATGTCAAGCCTGTGGGCAGCGCACCGGTTTCGGTCCAGGTGTAAGACGTGGTCCCGCCACTTGCGCTGAACGTGGTGGTGTAAGCTGTGCCCACGACTCCGCCGGGCACCGTCGGCGCTGCGAAGCTCAACGCCGTATAAATGATCACGGACTCCGTTTGTGTCTTGACTTGCTGCGGGACGCTGGAATCGGTCACCTGCAAGGTGAAGTTGTACGTGCCCTGGCACGTAGCCGTGGATCCGCTGGTCCCCGTAATCGAATTACTGGTTGCGCTCGTCGCGGTCGTAGTGGTCAGAGTCAAGCAGGCCGGGAGCGCGCCGCTGCTGATGCTCCAGGTGTAAGGCGCCAAACCGCCCGCCAGCGTCACCGTCTGATTGTAGGCCGTGCCCGCCACCCCGTTGGGAAGCGCCGCCGAGGTGATGGCCAATCCCGGATAAATCGTGATGCTCGCGTTCTGGGTCTGGATTTGCGGCGGCACGCTGGAATCCGTCACCTTCATGGTGAAGCTGAAGGGGCCGCCCACGCACGCGGTCACGGGGGTGCCGGTAAGGGAATTAGATCCGGTGGTGGTCGACGTGCTGGCGAATGCCAGGCAGGTCGGCAAAGCGCCGCTGCTGATGCTCCAGTTGTAAGGCGCCGTCCCACCGCTCACGCTTAGCGGGCTACTGTAAGCCGTGCCCACCGCTCCGCCGGGTAGAGTGACCGAGGGGAAGCTCAACGCCGTGTAAATGATCACGCTCTCCGTTTGCGTCTTGACCTGCGGCGGGACGCTGGAATCGGTCACCTGCAAGGTGAAGTTATACGTGCCCTGGCACGTAGCCGTGGACCCGCTGGTCCCCGTAATCGAATTACTGGTTGAAGTCGTGGCGGTGGTGGTGGTCAGTGTCAAGCAGGTCGGGAACGCGCCGCTGCTGATGCTCCACGTGTAAGGCGCCAAACCGCCCGCCAGTGACACCGTCTGATTGTAGGCCGTGCCCGCCACGCCGTTGGGAAGCGCTGCGGAGGTGATGGTCAATCCCGGATAAATCGTGATGCTCAGAGTCTGGCTCTGGGTCTGTGGCGGTACGCTGGAATCCGCCACGTTCACCGTTAAGCTGTAGGGGCCGCCCACGCACCCGACCACGGGGGTCCCAGTAATGGAATTGGCTCCGGTTGTGGTGGACAGGCTGGCCAATGCCAGGCAGGACGGCAGGGTGCTGTTGCTGAGGCTCCAGGTGTAAGGCGCCGTACCGCCACTCACGCTCAAGGCGCTGCTATAAGGCGTGCCCACCGCCGCGCCGGGCAGTGTTACCGTGGGGAAGGTCAACGCCGTGTAAATAATTACGCTCTCCGTCTGCTGCTTGGTCTGCACCGGATTGCTCGAATCCGACACCTGCAAGGTGAAGCTGTAGGTGCCCGCGCACGTGGAGGTAGCGGCGCTGGTCCCCGCAATGGCATTCGATCCGCTTGTCTGCGCGGCGGCCACGGCCAGGCAGGCCGGCACCTGGGTGGCGCCGGCAATGAGACTCCAGTTGTAAGGCGCGGTACCTCCACCCACCGACACCGCCTGACTGTAAGCGGTCCCGGCGACACCGTTGGGAATGGGCAGCGAGGTGATGGTCAATCCCGTATAGATGGTGATGGTCGTCGAGAAGGTGGCCGTCTGCTGGGGCGTGCCGGAGTCCGTCACCTTAAAGGTGAGGGTGTACGGTCCCGCCGAGGTGGAAGCCGGGGTTCCCGTAATCGCGCCCGTCGAGGCGTTCAACGATAATCCGGAGGGCAGTGACGGGGAGACACTCCAGGTTAAAGGCGCTACACCGCCCGTGGCGGCGACGGCGGAGCTATAAGGCGCACTCACCGCGCCGTTCGGCAAGGCCGTGGTGGTGACCAGCAACTGCGGATTGATGGTGATGCTCAAATTCGCGGACGCCGTCTCGTGCGTCGGCGTGGTCGCGTCGGTCACCGTGGCGGCAAAATTGTAAGTCCCCGCCGTCGTGGGTGTGCCGGAAATTACACCGGTGGACGGAGCCAGCGACAAACCGGGGGGCAGGGAGCCCGAGGAAATGCTCCACGTGTAAGGCTGCGCGCCGCCGTAGGCTAAAAGCGTGGTGCTGTAAGCGGTGGTGCTATTCACATTGCCGTTGGGGAGCGGCGAGGTGGTGGAAATGGCCACCGGCACGGGCGCCGTGGTAATGGTCACCAGCGCGATGGCCTGTTTGGTGGGATCTTCCGTGCTCACCACATAAATGGGGATGGGATTCGTGACCCCGGGGGGAACACTGGCGGGAGCCGTATAGAGCCCGTTGGCGGTGATGGTTCCATACAGCGTGCCTCCGGCGAGCCCCGGGTCTTCCACGCCCCACGTCACCGTGGTCTTAATCGGAATGGAGCTGGTGGTGGTGACCAGGTCGCTAAACTGCACCGTGCCGTTAACCTGCAAGCTCAGGGCGGTGGGATTTATCGAAACGGTGATGGGAGGAGGCAGAAGCGTAACCGTAGCGGAAGACGTGATGGAGCTGCTAAACGTGCTGGTGGCAGTTATGGTGACCGTGTTGGGAGTAGGTGGATATGTCGGCGCCGCGTAGTATCCCGCGGCGGGGCAATTTGGACCGACGGCATTGCAAATGGTTCCTACCGTGGAGTTCCCGCCCACGATGCCATTCACCGACCAGGTAACACCGGTGGTGCCGGTGCCGGCAACCGTCGCGGTGAACTGCTGCGAGCCATTGGCGGTCACCGTGGTGCTCGATACATTCAGGCTGACGGCAATGTTGATGGTCACGTTGGCGGAGGCCGACTTGGTGGTGTCCGCCTGGGCGATGGCCATGACGGTGACCACCGTTCCCGGGCTCGTTATCGTCGTCGGCGCTGTGTAATATCCCAGGGAGGGGCAGCTTGCACTGATGGTATTGCAAATGGTCCCCACCGTGGCGTTGCCGCCGACCACGCCGCCCGCCAACCACGTCACGGCGGTGTTCGTCGAGCCGGAAACCGTGGCCGTGTAGGTGAAGGTCTTGCCCACGCTCAAGGACGTGGGGACGGTTCCCAACACAATGGACACACCAGGGGGATTAGAGGAAGTGGTCGGCACTATTCCGACAGAATGGCAGCCCACCATTACCATCAGCATGCTTAAGCTGATTCCCAAAAAACACGATTTACGACGCAGGCCTCGTATCATCGATCCGGCTCCCATCAAACCTGAGTTTCGCTTCGATTCGATCCGTTTGGCACCCAGCGCGCCTATTTTAATCCAACTGTTTATGATTCCGATTTTTGGCAGCTCGAAGTCTACCATGGACTGCTACCTATACCCATCCACTTCAACGCATGCCGTAGAAGCATGGTGATACACCTAGCAGGTTAGACTGTCAAGTGAAAAGTTCGTTAACAAGGGCATTCCATGCGGATGTGGAAGTTCACGGGCGTAATAAATTTTCTATCGGGATTGCTTAAGAAGGCGGGCCAAAATTGGAGGAGGAAGGCGTGGAACCAAACCCTCCCGGGGAGAAGCCGGAACCCTGTCCCGGCGATTGCTGTCCCATACCTCCGGGGGCGGAACTGCCACCGGGCATTCCCACCTGGATTCCGAAAATTCCCATGTCGATTCCCAGGAATTCCCACTCGTCATAGTGGTGGTGTTTTTGCCAAATGCGGATGGACTCATGATGGCTGGTGGCGGCGACACCGGCAATGAAGGCGCCCTGAATCTGGTTTCCATTTCCGAACATTGAGGACGTCGGGCCGATCTGACTGGAGCCTGCCGAATTCATCCCCACCCCGCTCGAGCCCAGTTGAAAGCCCGAGGAGCCGGAGCCTAATTGAAAGCCCGAGGAGTTGGAGTTTCCGGAAGATGAGTTTCCCCCAAACGACGAACTGGAGGAAGAGGTCTGGCCGATCCCCGCGGGATTATTGCCGTTGTTTTGATTGGGCAGGGGCTGATTCTTGGAATCCAGCAGCACTCCTCCGGCGTTGACATGAATGAATCGCCACTTCCCCTTGGGGTCCATGGGGTCAGCATACTCCTTGCGCAGGAAGCGCATCCCATTGGTTTGCAGTAACTCCTTGATGCTGACGGGGTAGCGGTTAAACTTCTTATGGAATAGCGCCACGGCCCGGCCATACTGCGTTCCCCGGAAAACCAGCTCCGCCTCGCGCTCCCGCTGCCCCTCCTGATAGGCGCTGGAGACGGCCGCCGTCATGGCAACGAGCAGCAGCACGGCCACCATCATGACGATGATCAGCACCATGCCGTCTTCCCCGCCCTGGCGCTGCCGCGGCCTACTGCGGAAAGGGCAATTCGACATTTTTCTGGGTATCACCATCGACAACCACAATCTTTCCGGGATCGATCTTCACGACCTTGAACCTTGTTCCGATCATCTCGCCTTCGTGGACCATTTCCACGTCATCATTGAGACTAACAATGGCCTCCTTCTTCCCTCCCGGCAATTCGTTGTACCCCATGGCTTTCAAGGGGAGAGGGGGAGGAGGAGGAGGAAGCACAACCTGTTTGGGAATCTCCGGCGGCTTAATAACCGGCGGCGGAGCGCCGCCGACAAATTCAAAGGGGTTGCGGTCCTCATCGGGAAGTGGACGGGAATCCAGCGCCTTCAAAGCATCAAAGTGAACTTCCGGGTCGTATTGCGCAAGGTCATCGGCAACATGCAAGGCCCCCTTCGCCGTCCGTTTGCTGGAGACGCTTGCGGTGGCGGGATGGGCCTGCGAATGTCCCGGTTGCATGGCGCGATACTGCGCCACCAGTCTGGCCACAAGGATGAAAGACACCACCCCCAGCACCGCGCTTCCCCATTGATTGATTCCGGTCGGTAATTTCATGGCGTTAAGTAGAGCTCCGCACCCAGCCGCAGCCCGAGCGCACCATTGTCTCCCCCCGGTGTCAGGGTGAATTCGCGGACGAGCATGAACTCGTTCGCCGTCTCCAGGGCGTGCGAAAATTTCAGCAATCCCGTGTACGGTCCTTGCACATTGATTTCAATCTGCAAGCGTTCCAGGGGATCCTTTTGTTCCTTGTCGAACCGGTACGCCGTGGTCGTAAGCTTTACGCCCGAGGCATCCGCCACTTTGTGAATCAGGTGGGCGGCGGTGGAAAACCCCTCCCGGCGCGCGGGGGCACGCTTGGTGGCGAAATCCTCCAACCCCTTCCCGGCTTGCGGCAGGGCGGCTTCAAATTTCTTCAGCAGGTCCACGCGAATTTCCTGGTTCCTTACGGTTTGGCGCAATTCCGTGTAGTGGCGGGCTTCCTCATCCACCTTCTGGCCCAGGGGCCGGTAGACCGCAAAGAAAACCACCAGGTTCAAAGCCACCAGGCCCATGCCCGTGGCTTCAAAGAACCGGTTAACGATTTGGCGTCGACTCTTGTGCACGTGGGTGCCCTATTCCTCTTACGGGATTATGAATTCCGGCGGGGGGCGGTGGATTCTTGGCCGCTGGCTTCTGATTCTTCGCTTCCGCCGCTTTGCCCCCAACTTCCGGCTTTTGCGTCCCGGCTTCCGCCTTCTGGCTCCTGGCTTCGGGCTTCGGACTGCCGGCTTCCGGCGCCTCGCTCCCGGCCTCTAAATTGTCATCCACTCCCGGCAGGTAATGCGCTGTACACATAAGGTTTACCTGCTGGTCTTCTTCCGAAAATCCCTGGTTGATAATGGCCACGTCTTTGAACGCCGCATCATCTTCCAGGTCATTGAGAAGCGTATCGACGGCGTCCTCGCTTTTGGCGATTATTCCCATCCGCAACTCGTAGTCATCTCCCGGCTTCTTGGGCGAAGACAGCATCAGTCCGGACAGGCGAGCGTCTTCCGGCAGCAGGCCGGCAATCCTCGCACTTATTTCCGAAAGGGAAACCTCCCTCTCGTCGATGAGCTTGTTGACAAACGTGGCGCGATGCAGCAAATCGCGATACGCCGGATAGGCAAGCTTCCTGCGGATGGCGGCTTCCTGGCCTTTGAGTTCGTCCGCGCGCGTCTGGACATCCGCGAGTTGGACTTGGATTCCCTGGTAGTCGCGATATTCGCGGAGCGTGATGCGGCCCACAAGGACCAACGCCGCCAACCCGGCGAGCGTGGCAGGAACCGCCCAGGCGAGCGCAAAACGATCGCGCGCGCTGGCCGCGGGGGAAAGGTTGAGGGTAATTTTCATCTTCGTTAACTCAGGTTCGCCACCAACCCGGCAAAGGGCATTCCAAACTGGTCAAAAGCGGCGCGTTGCCCGGAGGGCAGCCCGCTCGGGGGAAGGAAATTCCCCGGGAGGGGACGAAGTTCGCGCCCCAGGGCATGGGCCAAAGCTCCCTCCACTTCCGGCTCCGCGGGGGGACGCGCGCAATACCAAACGTTTTGCACTTGCACGTTCAGATTATCCTGGCACGTCGCCAGCACGCGCGCCGACTCGCGCCCCACTTCCTCAGCATTGCTCGCGGCATCGCCCTCCAGCGGCCGCGTCCTCCAGTAACGCACCCGGTTGGACGCCACCACCACGGCGGTCAGCGCCCCGGGACAAAGGTGCAACAGAAGTTGCCCGCCCGCCTCCTCAGGAAGCAGGGGGAGCAAGGCCACAGTGGCCGGCAAGACCAGCGCCGGCCCGCCGTTAATGCCTCCCAAAACCGATTCGTATTCCGCCAGCACCGAGCCCCGCACGGCCACACCCAGAACCTCCACGGCGCCCGGCTGTTTGCCCGACACCTGGTAACAAAGGCGGGCCTCCTCCGGCGCATAGGGCAGATACTCACGCATGCGCCAGAGCACCATGGTTTCAGCCTCCCGATGATTATCCGGAAGAGTTTCAAACTGCAGCAGGGCCACGCGCACCGCCACGTCAGGAATCAGCAGACCCACCCTGCCGCCGACGTTACCCACCCTTTCCGTAACTTCCGCCACCGTGCGGCGGACCACCGCGCTGTCCGCCAAGTTGGATTTGTTCGCGGAAGGCGCCAGCACGCCGGGCGGAAGTTCGCGCACTCCCATGCTTTGCACTCGGCGTTTGGAGCAGTTCAAACGGGCAGCCGCCACAAAGCCCGGCTCCACGTCCAGAGCGAACGTCGGCGCCACGAAGTTCCCCGCGTGCGTGTGCCGTTCCAGGCCGATCCGCTTTTTCCAAGTTTTCCAATCCATCAATTAATTGTCCTAATCAGGGCTTAGGGATTCGGGGTTCGGGATTCGGGGTTCGGGTCCAAATCCCTTACCCCTAACCCCTGACCGCCAATCCCTAGCTCCTAATCCCTAACCCCTGGTCCCGAATCCCGAATCCCAAATCCCGAAACCCGAGTCCCTACTCCACAAACGTCACCTTATTAATCTCCCGCAAAGTCGTCAGCCCTTGCTGGACTTTTTCCAAGGCTGACTCCCGGAGTGAGCGCATTCCTTCTTCGTGCGCGGCGTGGCGAATTTCCGAGGAAGGCCGCTTGCCGAGAATAATTTCGCGAATATGGTCCGTTACCGCCAGCAGTTCGCCAATCGCCGTCCGGCCGCGGAATCCCGTTTCGTTGCACTCCTGGCAACCCGCCCCCTCAAAGAACGCGACGTTTTTCCACTCCTCGGCTTTCAACCCGGACTCGTCCAGGAGAGCGGCGGGCACTTCCGCCGGACGCTTGCAAGCCTCACAAATCGTCCGCACCAGCCGCTGCGCCAGGATGCAGTTGAGGGCGGAAACAAAATTATACGGCTCGACGCCCATATTGAGGAAGCGCCCCAGCACGTCGACCACGTTGTTGGCGTGCACGGTGGTGAATACCAGGTGGCCGGTCAGCGCCGATTGGATGGCGATTTGGGCCGTCTCATTGTCACGGATTTCACCCACCATGATTTTGTCCGGGTCGTGCCGCAGGATGGAGCGTAGTCCGCGCGCGAAAGTGAGTCCGCGTTTCTCGTTCACGGGAATCTGCGTAATGCCGCGAAGCTGATACTCCACCGGATCCTCGATGGTGATGATCTTGTCTTCGTCAGACTTGATTTCGGAGAGCGCGGCATAGAGCGTGGTGGTTTTGCCGCTGCCGGTGGGGCCGGTCACCAGCACCATGCCGTAAGGCTCGCGGATAAAGCGCCGCAGCCGCTTGATTTCCCGGTCGGCCAATCCCAGAATTTCCAGGCGCAAGGAATGAAATTTCTCGTGCAGGGATTCCTTGTCGAGGATGCGGAGGACCGCGTCCTCACCGTGAATCGAGGGCATGATGGAAACGCGAAAGTCGATGGGCCGGCCGCGATAGCGCACACGGAAGCGGCCGTCCTGGGGAACGCGGCGCTCGGCAATATCCAATTCGGACATCACCTTGATGCGGGAAATGAGGTTGGACTGAAACTCCCGCGCCAGGGGCGCCATGGCCTGCTGCAACACACCGTCAATGCGGTATTTCACCACCACGGAATTGTCGCGGCTCTCAATGTGAATGTCGCTCGCCCGCCGCTCCAGTCCGGCGAAGATGATGGAGTCCACCAGCCGGATCATGGGGCTGACTTCGGTCTCTTCCACCAGGTGCTCAAGCGAGAGGCCTTCGCCGGCGGATTCCTCGTCGCGAATCACGTCCAGGCGAAATTCCTCGGTGGCATCATCCAGAACGCGCTGCGAAGGTTCGGTCTTCTTCAGGAACTCGCGCACCTGGCTGGGGGCCGCCACCCGCACCACCAACTGCCGGTCCAGCTTCACCTCCAATTCATCCAGGCGAGTCAGGTTGGTGGGGTCCGCCACCACAATCACCAGGTGGTGGTCACGCCCTTCGAGGGGCAGAAACTCATAGTGCAGCATGAGCTCCAGCGGAATGGTGCGCAACAGTTCAGCATCGGGACGCGAATCACGCAAATCCACGAACTGAAACTGGTAGCGCTCGGCGAGTTTACGTGCCGCTTCGATCTCTTTAACATCAACTGCTGTTTCTGCCAAAAAAACCTCCAAGATCGGGACGCGGGATACGGGACACGGGATACGGGTTCAATTTCGTGGTCCGAGTCGCAATTTCTTACGGAAGCATGTACTTTAGGCAACGCCGGGACTGACTTCACGTCGGTTTGTTCAGGCGATAGTTATAAATCGTCCGGAGTAAATCGACGACATCCTTCGTCATCTTTTCTTTCGAAAGCTTCGGCTTGGCACTATTGGCGGTCGGCATGGCGGCGATTAAAATACCCTCAAGTTCATTCCTGTGTGTTGGATTTTCGACCGCGAATGCCGAGAAAAAGTTCCAGAAATGATAGTACCGACTATCCGTTTTCTTGGCGTGATTCCTAAGGCGACGACGTAGCGGATCGGCCTGCCCGATGTAGTAAGGCATGTCGTTCCTATACAGGATATAAACGCCCGCCTTGTCGAGAAACGGTGGTGTGATTTGTTTCTTGCCGGTACCGTCTCTAGCCGGAACTGACGTAAACACCTCACGCGGCCACATCCGAGCGTATCCACTCACAATACTGTTCTTTGTGGTTGGCATCATCTGTCTCCGCAAGGTTCAATTCTTAATCCCTGTTACGGGGGCGGTTCGCGAACCGCCCCTACTTGCCATGATCCATGTTCGGCGTCCCGAATTTCTAACCCCGAATCCCGTGTCCCGTATCCCGAACCCCGAAACCCGAATCCCGCTCAGTGAACCATTGCCGCCATGGAAAACAGCGGCAGATAAAACGCGATCAGGACGAATGCCACCACAACGGCAATCAGGGCGATCATGACCGGGCCCACCAGGGAGAGGCGCGTTTCCAAATCAATGTTAACGTCTTCTTCAAAATACTCGGCCAGCGCTTCCAGCATGTTGGCCATGGCGCCGGTGGTCTCCCCCACTTCCATCATATCGAGGGCGATGGAGGGGAAGAAACCGCTGGTGCGCAGGCACGCGCTGAGTTCTTTTCCCGCCGCCACTTCGGTTTGCGCCTGCGCAATGGCCTGGGAAAGCCACGGACTGCCCACCGAATCCTTGGCCGTCTCCAGCGCCGACACAATGGGGGTGCCGCCCTGCAAAAGCGTCGCCAGGGTGCGGGCAAACTCCGCCACGGAAAATTTTAGCAGGAGGCTTCCCACCAGGGGCAGCCCGAATTTCATCCGCTCCCAGGCCAGCAGGGTTTTTTCGGACTGGGCCGCCGCCCTTACCAGCAAGACCACACCCCCCATCGCCAGGAGAATAAGCAGGGAAAAATGCTTCACCTGCATGGCGAAGGAGATGACGAAGGTGGTCAAGGCCGGCAATTGCACGTCCATGTCGGCATAAAGCTTCGCGAACTGCGGCACAATGAACTCAATCACAAAAGTGATCAGGATGGTCAGGAAAATCAAAAGAAAGCTGGGGTAAATCAAAGCCGATATGAATTTCTTCCGGAAGCCCCGCGACTGCTTCTGGTAACTCAGGTATTGGCCCAACACCCGGTCAAGACTTCCGCTGCGCTCGCCCGCCCGGACGGTGGCGCAGTAAATCTTGGGAAAGCTGCCGGTGGACTCAAAGGCTTCGGAAAGTAATGCCCCGGAACGCACTTTGTTGCGGACCGCCTCAATGGCCAGGCGCAGCGTTTCGCTGCGGGATTGATGCGCCAGCAGGTCCAGGGATTTCTGCAAGGGCAATCCGGATTTGGAAAGGGTCAGAAACTGCTGGTTGAAAATCAGGAAATCGTCAGGGCGGATTTTTCCCGGACGCCCCGCCCGCCCCTGGAAATTCAAGAGGTCTTTGGAGTGTATGGAAAAAATCAGGAACCCTTGCGCCCGCAACCGCTGGCGAAGTTCTTCCTCAGAACGAGCCTCTTCCGTCTGAGTCAAAACCCGCCCTGCGTCCGTCCCTAATTTGCAAACAAACTCGGCCATAACCTAAGTCCAAAAGTCGACCAGCAAGACATCCAGGTTGAAAGTTAAAAGTTAAAAGTCGAAAGTTAAAAAGCAAAAGGCGAAAGTCCAATGGATTGAAAAGTCGCAAGTTCAGAGTTTAAGAAAAGCGCGTCTGTCCAACGGTAAATTCTCAACCTGCAAATCCCAACTCTCAACATTCGACGGTGAGCTTTCGACTTTCAACTTTCGACTTTCAACTGCTTTTCTTACCAACTGCTGTACGCCGTTCCATCCATGGCGGTATCGTCGGAGCCGCTGTGCACATCCACAATTCCCGCCGTGGCCTGGTCCGGACTGATGGGTACATCCTCGATATCCGTCTTCCAGGTCTGGTTCGACGCCGTAAAGGGGTCAACGGGAATTCCCCCCCGCAGGTACCCCGCGTCCACCAACTCATCGAGGGAAGAGGGAGGACGCTGCTTGTCGATGGTAAATTCGTCGATGAGCTTGCGCATCGTGAACAAGTCATTCCGGAGGACAGCTTCCCGGGCATGGACGACCGCCACGTGATACATGGGCATGGCAAAGCTCGCCAGAATCAAAATGAGGGTGAGCACCACCATCAGTTCGATCAGGGTAAATCCCCAAGGGCCAGTGCGGAGTCCGGAGTCCGGAGTCCGGGGTCCGAACTCACAGGAGCGAAAATCGAAATTCGAAAATCGAAATTCGGACGCCCACCGAGTGAATTTCGGACTCCGAGTTTCGAGTTTCGAATGCCGACTCCGGACCCCGGACTCCGGACTCCGAACTTCTTTTCTACCAATCCGCATACTGTGTCCCATCTAAAGCCGTCCCTTGACTCTTCGAGTAGACATCAAAGACATTTTGTCCGCCCCAACTTTTGGAGTCGGGATCATCCTGCATCGCCCGAAAACCCCAATCCGCGGTCCCCGTCATGGGGTCTATGGGTATCTTGCGAAGAAACTTGTACTTACCTTTGGCCGTCCCTTTAACCGCCACCCCATCCACCAGGGTCTGGAGGTCGGGGGGGTAGCCGAAACTGTCCACTTTGATGGGAATCTGGCCCTGATCCGAAGCTAACTTGTAGCGATCAATCGCCTCGCGCATGGTGCGCAATTCTTCGTGCAGGATCATCTCCCGCTTGCGGATGATCTCATTGCGCGCCAGGGGCAAGGCCATGGACGTAAGCACCAGCAGGATCGTAATCGCCGCAATCAACTCGATCAGCATGAAGCCTTTATCCGAAAACTGATTGCGTCTTTTCACCATCTTCGCTTCCTTCAGGGAGGGGCACCGCCGGCTTGCCCCGACTCATCGGTGCCCTGCCCGTGGTTGGGTGGCGCGAGCTGTGCCACGGGCGTCCCGCCCGTGTCGAGTCATGGCCAAGATGGCCATGGCACATCAGGGTTGCCGGGGTTGGCCGGAGGGAATCTCAAAGGGACGTTGGCCCTCGAGTCCTCCGGGCATCCCTTCGCCACCGCCAAGGGAACCCAACGGGACAGCCGAACCCTCGCCAGAGGCAGATTCAGGAAGACGGATGACCCGCGGGGTCACCATGACCAGCACCTCCTGGTCATTCACCTCCTTGTTGTCCTGGGAAAAGAGGTAACGAATCAGGGGTATGTCGCCCAATCCCGGGATCCCTTGCACCTGGTCGGACAAGGTCCTTTGAATCAACCCACCCAACAGATTTACTTCTCCTTCCTGCAAGCGGAAATCGTCCTCAATAATGCGCTGGCCGAACGTGGGCTCGGTAATACCGCCCACGGAGATGGACGCCCCCAGGGAGGAAATCTCAATCTTGGCGTGAATGGCAACCTCGCCCGTGGAGAGTAAGTGGGGGGTCAGGTCCAGGTTTACACCGATATCCTGAAATTGAAACTGCGTACTGGCCAGCAAGCCAACCCCGCCGGAGGAACTGGTGGTCCCCCCCAGGGAAGGCAGAAAACTCCCGGTAGCATAAGGGATTCGGCTGCCGATCTTCACCTTGGCGGTCTGCCCGTCGGTCACCCTGATTTCGGGGCTCTGCATGATATGGGTTTTGTTGTCGTTCAAGAGGGCCGAGGCCGTCACGCCAGGAAGAATCACGGCAATGTCTTTATATGTCAAGGCATTGACAAAAGTACCTCCGACGGAAGCAACCGCCGTGGAGGTGGTGGAAGTTGAGGTCGACACGGGAGGAATCAAGGCTGCCTCTGCCCCGAATCCCGGCGTAACCGTCCCACTGGAACTAACCGTGCCCACCGACAGGCCCAAGTTGCGAATACGGTCGCGGTCGGCTTCCACAATGTTGATGTCGATGAGGATTTCTGCCTTGGCTCGATCCAGTTGATGCACAAGCTCTTCCGCGGCCGCCACCTTCGCCGGCGTATCGCGAATAATGATGGCGTTGGCATCGGGATTATCCATAATCCTCTGCAAACCCAACACTTGCTTGAGGGCAGTGGTAACGGCGGTGCGGTCAGCAGGGGCCAGGGGGTTGGAAAGGTAAATGGTCTTCAAAACCTCTTCGTCGTAGTCCCGCCGATTGTTGGGATTATCGGGGATGATGAGGATCGTGTTAGGAGTAACCACCTTCCAGAACGCCTTACTCTGCAACGCCACAAGCTTCAACGCATCTTCGATTTTGACGCCGCTCAGGTCTTCGCTCAAAGGAGAAGGCCGAAAATCGGGCGTGAAAGCGACGTTGAGTCCGGCAAGCTTACCGAGCGTCTCAAAGACCCGTTTGCTGTCGGCAGAAGGGAGGCGAAAGTGGGCAAGCGGTTCTTGGGGAAAGGGTTGCAGCTTCACTGCGGTCGGCTGGTTTTCCTCTTCGCGGGCTTTCAGAGCCTTTTGGAGTGCCTCCGTATGTTGCTTCTTGGTCTTCGCCTTTTTGGCCAGAAGGATATCGAGTTGCTGCGCCGCCGCCCTATTGGTGGAGTCAATCCGGACGGCCTTTTGCAGTTCTCCCGCCGCATCGTCCTCTCGGCCATCCTTTATCATCTGGCGAGCGTTCTTGAGGTGCATCAGGCTGGCATTCGTCCGGGCATTTTGCTCATGGAGGATATACAAGGAGTTCGAGGGGTCAGCTTCCCTCGCCTTTTCATAGTCCACCAAAGCCGTGTCCCAATCTCTGCGCAACTCGGCTTTGTGCCCTTGTTTGTAAGCCGTGCTGTAACCGACCGAGCAGCTTAGGCATGAGGCGAGTAACGCCATCGCCCCGATCAGCCGGACTCCTTTGTTAAGCATCCGTCTCCCCCGTAGCCGAACTCAAAACCCACCGCTGGGATTATCGGCCATAAGAAAATGTGACTGCAAGTCGAACCCGGGCAGCGATGAGTTGAGCAGATTCATCACTGGATCCGTGAGAACCGGACCGCCCGGTTCACCCGCAAGATGGAGAGCTTGCACGTATGCCAGCTCTGATAACGGAAAATGCCAATGCCCATACAGGTCTTTGGATGCAGGCTTGCCGCCGGATTCTGTCTGGGCAAAAAGGAAGTTCTCCACGTCCTGCCCGGGGGACACCCTCACGGCCAGAACCAATGTAGAATCAACGCTGGTGGCCCGATACTGGTCCGCAAACGTCTCCCCTTGCTTCACCAGATATATCTCTGATCCCTCGGCCACGATGGCGCGCATTTCCCCATCCTGCGTTTCAACATAGCCAAGCGTTTGGAAAGCAAACGTGGCTGGCTCCGGTAAGACCGCGGCCCTCTTGGAGATAAGGGCAGACCTCGGCCGGGGCCATATGGTGGCAGGGGCGCGCGCTTGCTCAACCTTCCGATTCCCAGGTGCCCAAATCGCCGCCTCGATCGGATGGTTATCCGCTTCTTTTTCCGACACTTCCCCTAACTCATTGGGTTTGCACCCTAAACATTCCTCGCCCGAAGACAGGGAGGGCTCTCGGGGCAGCACCGCAGAAAGCAAGTCCGGGATTTCCGGCGTCAATGCGAAAGGAGGTGGTTGTGCCTGCCTGGGTGGATCTTCCATGGCTACGACGGCGTCAGCGGAAACGCTCAAGGCGCGGTAACGCCCGGCGAAACGGTCGCCCTGCCGAACTACGTAAACATCGTCGTCGTCGGAGAGAATCGCGTCGAATTCCCCATTGTCTCTTACCACGTACCCAATGGGTTTCATCCAGACCGGAACTTGGCTTGGGCGGTCTGTTGACCCTGCCGGGTTCTCCGTTAAGGGGGAGGCGGTCAGCCCATTGGCAACTTCCGTGGTCCGGACCGGCTCCCTAACCGAACCCATACCCGCCCGGTTGGGTGCCGAATTGTCGGCAGCAACAAAATCATGCAGCGGAACTTCGTACGAGGCTGGCCGAATTACCGAGGCAGGAGGATTTGCCAAAACTCCGGCGGGGTGGACCGAATTGTCCGCCACCGCTTCTCGGGTCGAAGAGACCGCTGCCGTGGGCATCGTCGAATCCTGGGGCGATGCTTCTCCCTGGGGATGGCTGGGAGCGACTTGGGCCATGGTTACCCTCGGGGTCTCCGGGACCAGTCGAACCGTATCCTCATCCGCCACAACGGTTTCAATCTTGCCATCGGCTTTTTGAACGTACCCCAGGGAATTTGCAAGCGGTTCGGGGGCTGGCAGCGGCACGATTCGATTCTCGCTCACCGCCTGGGCCCCGGAAGGAGTGGTTGGCTGGGCCGGAGCCACGGCCACCGGGGGGGTGGAGGGCTGCGGCGCCACGCTTGCGGTCAACTCCTTGGATTCAGTGCCGTTAGGTTTAGCCATAGGGGCTTGCACCAGCGTCTCATCCGTGGCCTCGACGGAGTCAGGAGACATCTTTGTGACCCGGTACCGGCCCGAGATGAGATCACCCATATGAACGACCTGAACTTCGTTTTCTTGCAGGATAATTGCTTCCAGTTGCCCCCCGGCTTTTTCCACGTAGCCAATGGGCTTAAAAGTGGCCGGAGGAGGTGGCGCCAAAGACACATTTTCAACCGCCACCACTTTCGCCGCGGCAGGTTCGGCAACCATCACCTTCGCCACGGCAGGTTCGGCAACTTTCTCGGACTCGGGCTTCGGCTGTGCCTGCGATCGGCGCTCGGAAGCTTTACGAGTCAACGGATGGATATGTTTTGGGGAGGGCACGCCCATCGGTTCCGCAACTTGCGCGTACATCGGCCGTTGGACCGAGGGTGAAGGAGCAGCTTTGCCTGGAGCGGTTGGCTTCGTCTTTCGCCGAACGTTCGACATGTGGGCGTGAAAAACGGACGGAAGCTTGGGAAGTGAATACAGGCAAACTCCCACGCCCACACCCAACATAAAACTGACGAGATACCTGCCTATCCTCACAGGTGACCTGATGCCCAATGGGTATTGCGAGACACGGACGTGATGATTCGAACTCACTCCGGCCCGAAGCCCTGCGCTGCTAAGATTAAAATTTGCGCCCGAACCTTAACGCCGCGGCGCGCCGGCAAAATTGCGCGCTTGCTGCCGCGCAATCATGGCTTCAGGCTGGCCAAAAATCCGCCCGCGCCTCACACTTCCGCACATACTTCTTCCACTTGATTATCATAACAGGGGCCGCAAGAAAAGTAATTAACGAAAGCGGTCGGCGGACAAGGTCGGCGGCGAGCACGCTGGGGGGCGGCGAGGCTCGATGCGGAGGGCGACTCTATCAGACAAAATGTCCTATACCCCGCGCCCATCAGCTTCGGAGTGGACGGCGTCACACCTTCCAGGGCCCCCTGCACAACGACTTTCCACGGCGATTTTTCCCGGGCCGCATTTTGGATGCAAGTGGTATGATAGCCGCCAATCTTTCAGCGGAGAGGAAATTGCCATGGCCAAAGTTCTGCGATGTCGTGATGTGGGAATGGACTGCCCCAAAGAAATGCGCGCCGAAACCGAAGATGAACTCCTGAAGCTCGCCGCGGAACACGCCGAGAAGGATCACGGCATCTCCGCCGCCATGATTCCGCCCTCCATCCTGGCGATGGTCAAATCCGCCATTAAGGATGAGTAAAGAAAGTCGTCAGTTGTCCGTCGTCAGTTGCCAGTAAGAACCCCATGCGCGGACAGTCCTCAGCTTTCAGTCGTAATTACCAACCCCGTGCGCGGGATGGTTTTTGCTGACAACTGACCACTGGCGACTGACAGCTTTTAGCGGTGCCCGCCGTGTTCGGCGTGATGCTCCTCGACTCGTGCATGACCCGAACGAGCCGCATTGCGCTCACCCTCACTGCGCTTGATTTGTTGATGCTGCTCCGCGCCGCGAGGGCCACTCCAACGTTGGAAACCGTGGTAGGGATGTACATAGCTCCCGCGATTGCCCCATGTCCGCCCCCAATGCGCACCGGCAATGAATAATTCGTGTCAATCCCAGAAGAAGTGACTGGAGCCCCATCCCCAGGGCGCAAACGCGAAGCCCAGCGTTATCCCAAATCCAAAACCGATTGCGCCGCCGATGAAAAATCCAGGCCGGGGCGGATAGAATACGACCAGCGGATCCCAAACTGGAACGCACACAAAGGCCCGATTTACCGGCATGATGGTGACGTAGGGACCACCGGCCACCACGACCTGACCGCCTTTAAATGCAATTCTCCGGGCACCCCAGCGCTGCCCAACGAAACCGCTTGGCTCTTCGGGCAACTCACGGTAGAATCTGGAGCCAATTACAGCCTTGGAATGGAACGGCATGGACACCTGGGTTTTCCCGGCATTGTGGCTGGGCCTGAAACCGCTGACTGACATCTGGCGAATTCTAAAGGACACTGCCCATGGCGACGACTTAGTGCCGATCACCATCGTCGTCATAGGAACCGCCATGGCGTTGGCCGTATTAATGCCTCGACAGCGCGTGCATGTTCGCGCCGCGCTGGTGATGTTCGCCCTCGCCCTGCCCCTCATCGTTCTTTCCGCCGTCCCCGCAGCGCTGGGATGGCCGTCGGCGGCCAACGCCCTGCATGCGGCCGGACTCTTATTGGCGGGCTTTGCGGTGTTGAAGCTCGCCAGCATCGTGGTCTTCGACGTCATCCTGTGCATCACTCCCCTTTCCCCGCCGCAAGTCCTGCGCGACGTCCTCGTGGCGGGTGGGTACATGGCCGTAGGGTTGTGGCTGCTCTCGCGCAATGGAGTGTCGCTCTCCAGCCTCGTCGCCACCTCGGCGGTCATGACCGGAGTCATCGTTTTTTCGCTGCAAGACAGCCTCTCCAATATTTTGGGCGGGCTGGTCCTGCAAATTGACGAGAGCTTCTCGGTCGGCGATTGGGTGAAGATTGATCAGACGGCGGGGAAGGTCAAGGAGATTACCTGGCGCCACGTTGCCATCGAGACGCGCAATTGGGACACCGTCATCATTCCCAACAGCGTCTTGATCAAATCGCAGGTGTTAATTCAGGGGCAGCGCTCCGGACAACCTCTTCAGCAGCGCCGTTGGATCTGGTTCAATGTGGATTTTCGGGTTCCGCCCACAGAGGTCATGCGCGTGGTGACCGATGCCATGGTGACCGAGCCCGTGGAAGGCTGCTCCCTGGACCCTGCACCCAACTGCATCTTGATGGAATTCAAGGAGAGCTACTGCACGTACGCGGCCCGCTACTGGCTGACGGACTT
>Ga0326728_10010147_pt1 | contig 22199 bp, 21 predicted proteins | sample MB3enrmetagenome_FD_207602 | JGI IMG/M metagenome (GOLD analysis project Ga0326728, IMG submission 207602) | Lab enriched peat soil microbial communities from McLean, Ithaca, NY, United States - MB31MN | ecosystem: Environmental > Terrestrial > Soil > Wetlands > Peat | place: USA: New York... | reverse complement strand
GATCGGCGTTTCCTCTTTGTGTACAGGAATCAGCTCGAGATGGTCTACACGCTCCGGCCATTCGATCCGATTGTCAATCCAAAGGAAATCGATGCTCTCGTCCAGACATCTACTCGACGATACGCGGCAGATGAGACTTCGATGCACTCGCCGTTCTCAGTTGACGAGCGCCAAGTTCGGGCCATTCTAGAGGCCATTGCAAAGGACGGGCCGCTTGCCTTCGAGGAACTCGTGGCCAAGGTCCCTTTCCACAGGGCGGAGATCTGGGCCGCCATGAAGCGCGCCGAACAGGACGGGTACATCGGTTACGATCCAACCACGAAGAAGAATGTTCTGACGGCCTTGGGGCGCCAGCACGTCGAGGCAATCGAATCCAGGCACGAGAACCGGAAAGAGAGTGATGCTCACGCCGCGTTGCTCACGAAGGTCGTCCTGTGCCTTACGGCCCGCGGGATTAAGATCACCCCGATCAACCAGGGCAGTTCCAACGAAGCTCTCCCGGACGCTGAGATGGAGGTGACCGGAGAGACGGTCAACGTGGAGATCGAGTGCAGCACCCTGGACCAAGGGGGGCAGGTTGTGAAGAACCTGCTCAAAGCGAAGGATACAAAGAGGCGATGCCTTTTCGTGGTCGAGTCTCGGGAGCGCGCGGTCCGGGTCGTCGAGTTGCTGACACATCATGCTTCAGGGTTCCTCCCGGAGCGCGACTACGTTGTCCTCTACTTGGAGGGGCAGAAGTTCCTGCAGTTTCCCGGAGATGGAGATGGGCCACGGTTATCCGGGGTCCCTCCGAAAGAGCGCGCGTCCCCGGAAGGGGACGGCACGGGGGTTGCCTCACCAACGAGAGCGTCCCATCGGGAAGGCTTGCCCGAGGATGCCGCCCTGGTAGACGACGCTCTTGCGACCTTGGCGCGGAAGCTCCTGGAGGAGGAACTCCGCACGACCGTCACGTATGAGGAGATCCTCAACGAAATCCCCGCCGAGTCCCGGGCGCGGCTCACCCCGACTCGCCTCGGAATGGTACTGAAGAGCCTGAAGGTCAGAACCTTGAGGGTCTGGGAAGGGACAGGTGAGGGAAGGCGACGCGTGACCGTCGCCGTGTTGGCTGAAACGGATGAATCCGATGAGAGTGGCGTAGAGGAACAGGATGACGCTACGGTCCAACCGTAACCTCCGGATTGGAGACCGTCGCTACCGCGTCCTTGCGGTCGCGATTTCGGAACTCGAGACGTGTCAGGCCCTCCCTCCCGATCAAGAGCTGGTCATCCGGCTCGGCGCGCTTGTGGATCAGGTGAACCGAGAGCGCAAGGGTTGGGGGCGCCCCAGCAAAATGACCGTCCACAGGGTCGCCCACCTCCTGAGCGAACTGGAGTGCACCAGCAACCGGATGAGGGACGGGGCCTCGGCCGTTCCCGTGACCGTGTGCCACATTCCCGGCCATGTCCGGGCATTCCTGCGGGAGCTTCGGCAGAGCGAACATGGGTGGTGGAACTGGAAACCCCATGTGCAAGCAGCGAGCACCGGGGCCCTGCCTTCCCTGCTGGAGACATGGGAAGAGCGTCTCCAGGACCTGCGACTTCGGCTTCGTCGTGAACCCACTCAGGAAGAAATGCTGGCTGAGTGGAACGGGATGGCCGGGTGGGACACCCATGGGACACCCCTCAGTTCTGGGACACCCTGAATGGGACACCCTTCCTACAGACGGCCTCCAGGGACACCCCCGGTTTCACGCCGGTGGGACACCCTCCCTGTACACATCTCCGGGTACACTTCCCCATTCTTCCCTCCATCTTTCTCGACCCTCGCTTCCCTGGGACACCCTTGGCCCTGGCCCCTCTAATCACCCCCTTGGTTCGGTCCCGTTTAGACACTTGGATCACCATCTCTGCGAATGGGATACCCCCCCACTACTTGCAACTGCATAACAATCCGAGATACCGCGAAGTACGAATCTGCTTGGCAACGTGGCCGGGAACGCCCCTGTCGTACTTTGATACTTTGCGGGAGGGGCCCAGCGTCTCGAACGGTTCGTCAGCCTGCCACGGCCTGAGAGAGACGCTGGGAAGGCCCCGCACTATCCTGCGGAGGAGTGCAAACTTCCTTTCGGGAGCCTACGCGTTCGCTTCTTCGGAGCTCGGGAGGGGGGACAGAGGAGGAAGGGGTCAAGCGACTGGTTTCCGTGAGGGCCCACGGTTAGCCACGAACCCCAAGACCAGTAATATGAGCCCAAACGCGAAGATGACTGCGAACTGAATCACAATCCACATTAATGACGGAGCGGAGGTCAGCGCATCTACAATTGTGAGGGCAGTAGCCCCGACCACCAACACTACCAACGCCATCGGAAATGTGATGCCCCAGGGGGACAGCCCCTTGGTCGGCATCTTAGGGGCAGGCTGTGCGGCTTCGGGCGGAGTGGTCACGCGAAGAGTGTATGGCATTCGCTGCAAATAAACTTGCGCAAGAGCGCTGACCCACGCCCCTTGGGGAGGAGGCCCTCCCCTCAGGCCAACACCTCTGACCCAGGCAGAACGGCGCTCATGCGTTCCGTCTCCTCAGTCGCCCAGTCCGCCATGGACTGTGCTTGGAGCTGCTCCCGCAAGTCGGCCCACTCCAGTCCCTCAACATCCAAGTCTGGGACACCTTGCTTCACCTGGGTCTCGGTCACGTGGTGAATCGCGTAGAACGCCCGGGCCTTCTCCGGGCTGGTTGCCAGTGTCTGTGCGATTGACGGGTCAGCTGCGATCTTGGCCCTGACCACCTTCACGCGCAACCGAAGGTCCCGGAGGTAGAGCCTGATGTTGCGCTCCTCTTCCTCCCTGGAATCGTCCGGGAGGTTGGCCGTGACGTCCCGGTCGTCGAACTCGCGCTGACCGAACGGTTCCAACGTGGGACCCTTGGGGGTGCGCTTGATCCTCTCGGGGATTCCACCCCACACCGTTGCCCCCGTCCGGGGGTTGATGTGGCATCTGCCGTGTGCCCGTCGCGCCTCGTCCAACCGGCCGACGTAGTCGGTAACGACCGTGAGGACCGGGGTCGGGGCGACCGGGTCGTCCACGCTCGCTTGGGGTTCAGGGACGAGTTCGACCACTGGGAGGCCCATTCCCTTCAACTGGCTCACTGCCTGGACTGGAACCGTCCCGCCCCAGATGTGAACTGTCGGATCCCACCGGAGGCCGGCTCTCTTCAAGGTGTCTCTCACCTCGAATGTTCTCCGGTCACCTCGGATGGCTATGGGGACCTGAGGCAACCCGCTGCACGCGGCTTCACTGGTTCGTTCGGCGTTCACTTCGGCTCCGGTTATCACGCTCATCGCTGACATGCCTTGAAGAGGCGCCGAGGCGGCCTCCCCATGGGGGCACCGTCATGGACGGTGGGGGGCCCCCATGGGGCACCGTTCGCTAAGGCGAACGGGGGGCAGGGCCGCCCTTGCTCCTTATCATGGCTACGAACCAGGGGGCTCCGGCGAAGCCGGAGGGGGTCCCCCGGATGTCGGAGCCTTGATAATAGGAGTCGGCGCAAAACCCCATGTCAGCGATGAGTACGACATAACTGGAGTCGAAACAACAACGACGGACGGACCAACACTGCCGCGGGCGGCGGCACGAGATTCTTTCCCCGCCCGCTTAGTACACCCAGATCGAATTCAGAGTGATGTATCCATACCCGTCATTGTTGAAGTCAAGTTGCGAAGCGGCGTGCGAAGCGGAGGGGTATGTACTCGGGGAGTTCACCCAAACATCCGCAGTGACGCTCCCACGTGGCACCAATTGATCATACTGTGCAATTGCCACCGAAGTGGTGAACTTTGCCTGGAACGCAGTTCCGTGATCCTGATAGGACCAGGCATTGTTGCACGTCTGCCAAATTACAACGGTCTCATACCCGCCATTGTTATTGGACGCACCCACACCCGTACCCAGATTGTTGTCATACATTGCCGTAAGAGTCGAGATGTTCGCCTTGGCGGAGGGAATGCCACCACTCTGACAGTACGTGGCCGTCGCCTCGTTGTCCTTGTAAGTGAAATTAGCCACCACTGTGTAGTACGCATTTCCAGCCTTCCATGCGGAGAATGTCGCACCGTGAAGACCCACGTTGATATTCACCTCAGCGATGTTCGGAGTGCACCCCGAGACGCTACCGTCCGCTCGAACATATTCCGTGGCATATAGACCACCGTTGTAGTCGTAATTGGAAGAGTATGAATTGCTGTTGCCGTTGCAGGGTTGAGTGTTCACGTTGAGATGGCTCCAGCCAGTGTTCCACTGGTTGGTCGTGAAGTCCGGCTGAACGCCTGGGCACAACGATGCAGTGACATTACTTGACCCATTCACAGACCCAAGAGACTGAACCCCATTGACGCAACCACCACCTGAGCTGGAGGCCCTCGCAGACGGTGACGAAACAACCACAACAACTAGCGTGACTACTACTGCATAGACCAACACCCAATTTCCCGCCCTCTTGCCAAACGTACTTGTCGGTTGACTCGCAACATTGCCCTGCTCTCGGAATGCCTCTGATTTCATGCTTCTCCCCAGCGAACGACGAAGGGCATGTACTCTATAGAGGATATTTAATGCCCCCTTCAACGGCGTCCACGCCGGGGGATTTTACGCGTATAAGTTCGTTTTGGTGCATGCGCCGAACACATGAGACCCCCTATGCCATAGATCTCATCTCGGCTTCTGGTGCAATTCGGCGGGCGCGGAAACCCGCCACCCCAAGCAACATTGCCGCAGCACTACCTGCAACAATCGCCACAACGATACCCCAGTCAAAAAGCGCGGACGCACCCGACGGCACGACAGGAACGGCGAAGATGATCCAAGGGTCGTAGTGAAGTGATGCATATTCCTCGTTCACTCCCGTAAAGTTCACGAGCAAATACGCCCCCCGCGAAGGCGTCCCGACTGAGTAGAATCCCGCATCGCTCGAAACGTTCACCGTGCTTGCCCCCCCACCGGACCCGGATGTGTTCGCAAATTGACCTAAACGCAGACCGGCAAATGGGCCACCACCGGAGTTTAGCGCCTCCGTGAGATTCTGCGATCCCCGCTCCCAAACAAGATGTGCTCCAAGTTCTGCAACAGTTCCAAACACTAAGCCCAAATGGTCAGTCGAGCCCACCCAAGGCCAACCACTGACACCAACATCAAACTTCAGCGCACTTGTGTTGGCCGGAGAAATCTGCAGGACAAATACTAACTGGACCACAACAGTTCCAATTACAGGACCATCCTGCTTGACCTCACCTCCCAAGATTGCACTTGGCGTCCAACTCCCAGACGCAGATGTGACATTCACCGCCGCCTCAAACCCAAGCCTTGAGTAACCGCCGCTACGATTCACGACTATCGACATGACCTGAGTGCTGTTTCCAGACAGATTGGAGTATTGCACTACACTTCCCCCGGAACTAATCTCCGCTATTCCGTCAAGCGATGATGAAAGATTGTACCTCGTTGCAGGATTGCTTCCCGTCGTATTCCGTGTCAATGACGCTGTCATGTTGAACACACACGTACCCATCAACACGGACAAACGCCCAATAGACGATGGGACCTCGCCTTTCAACGTACCACAATTTGACCCATAGTGACTCGTAGCGAAGTGAGGGCTATGGATCGCAGAAGAACCCATTGTCTGAACGTCGGGAGCTTTCAACGGCCACCACAGCGACACAACAAGCAACAGGGAAGTTGTCAGGACCACGCCCAAAGAAATTGCGCTACGACACCGTGACATCGGGAACCGTTTCCGCAACACTAACTGATGGTGCCGGTACATAATCCGTCTTTTGGTGCATGCGCCGAACACCGAAGCAAAACCCTTATCACTCACCACTTCGATATCCTGCTTGGAGCCTGCCAAGGCTCCGGACGACCTTTCAGGAGGTTCCACCAGACCCTCGCAAGGGGGCCGCAAGCCCTCCTGGGGTCGAATGATCTTCCCTTTGGCATCACCTTACCTCGGCGGCGATCTCCGATCCGAACATATCCTCGATTTCGTCGGTGTCGCCCGTCTCCGCACGCTTCCTGGGGGCGTAGACTCTTGGCGGGCAAGATGGCGCGCTGACGATTGCCCGCGCCACCTCTGCCGATACGGCACGCATCTCCGGCCCTTCTTTGTCACTGTAGGTGAGAAGCCAATCTGGCCGGTCCCCTGGCATGAGACGGTGGATGTCCTTCCATTCCATCGCGATTTCACGTCCCCCTCGAGTTCGAAAGATGACCCCTGAATCCACAATTCTCGCAGCCGCAACCCACCCGCGAATGGAAATGTAGAACAGCAGGGAGATGAGGGCTGCAGCGATGAGCCCTGGAACCAAGACTGCCTCAATGAGCCCGCTCCCAGAAAGGGTGTACTCGCCTGCCACGATGTAACCTAGGACAGAAACAAGGGCCGCGAGGAAGACTGTGACCCCCACAACCACCATTGAGATAGTACGATTCCTTCGTCTGCTTGGGACCCACCCATCCCGTTCAGTCGACAATGACCCCGAGCGTCCCATTGCGATGAGAGCTTGAATGCGCGTGTCTGCGTCGCTTCGAAGTGTGGAAGGGTGTGATTTTCGCCAGATAGTCCGCGCCTTCTGGATTGTCCTTGCGTTCTGAGGGGTAACATACAACTCTACCGAGATTGCCTCGAACTCCGGAACGGGGTCGTGGCGCAGCGCACGCAACGACGACCAATCTGATGGAGCTAGGAAGTGGACTGACCCTAAGCTCAATCGCCTGCTTGGAGGGGTCTTTACCCCGAGGAATTGCTCGTAACCTATCTCGCGCTTGATTGGTTTTGCGAGGCCCAGGTATACCAGAATGCGGTCTTTCCGAACTTCAATCATCCGTGGTGCCCGTGTTCTCCACCTGAAAAGGACCAAGGGTGCCACTACAAGGTCGAGGAGCAAGAACAGAGACAGGATTCCTCCCCAATAGTCCAAAAGCGCCGTGAGGGGCGCGCCACTGTGGGGAGAGCCAATAAGGCCGAAGAATAACACGACCCAATCGAGGTAAAGGAACCTCCCCCACATCGCGGGGAGTACGAAATTGGGCAGAATCTTGCCCGACTCGTCCGCTATACCTACAGTAGGGTCGCGTTCCTTCACGAATCGTTCCTTGATGAGAGATGACCCCGTAGCACATGAACATGTCGAAACATTCAACTGGTGAGATGGACGGGTGTCCTGTCTCGGACTCCTTCAGGCAGGGACGAGCTCCCCGCCCTCTGCGGCTACGCCCTCCAGGAGGAGCGCCCTGGCTGCCGCACGTTCCATCATCCTCTCCCTGTCGGGATTGACCCTGACCTCGTGCGTTAACACTTGAGACGCGATTCCATAAGCATCCCATCGCGAAAGCGTGCCCCACAGGGTACTGCCGAAGTACTCGGGGAGCTGCTCGGCCATTCGGCTCACGTGCCTGCGTGGGATCCCCGCGGACTCCAGGGCCGGGACGAACTCAGTCACGGGGATGTAGTCGTTCATCGCCTCCGCAAAGATTGCGAGGGCGTCGTCAAACCTCTCCAGCACCTCGTGCGTTGCGCGCTGCAGCTGCCCGAGAAGGTCCTCCCCGGACGCGAGGTGTAGCTCCCGGAACTCCATCACGTTGCCAATCCCGGCGTGCAACTGGTTCACACATGCGAGTCTCACCGCGAACACCGACATTTTCAGCGCGCAAAACGAATCCATGGAGTTGACCACCCTGACTCCTGGGAAGAATTCGTTCCCTGAATCGAGCTTGAACTTGCGCCCGATCACGAGCTTCACTTCCATCCTTCGGCCCCCAGCGTACAGCTTGATGCTCTCCCGGGTGAGACGGGCGTTGATCTCCGTCCCCTGCAAGCCGGCTTCAGGCTTGTCCAGGGCCTCGCCAATCGCGTGCACTGCCAGCGCCACGTCCCTGTGCCCGACCAGCCCGTAGCGATCACTGACCACCGAGACCACCCGGTGATTGTCCAGCCTCTGCACGCCCCGGTAGGATTCCAGGATCTCCCCATCCGGTCCCCTCACAGGGACCAGGTTGTAGAGAGGCACTTCCTCAGGGCTCCGTATCAGTTCCATTCGGCTCTCGTGTGTGGCTCCTTCTTCGTTCATATGCAGGTTCTTCACCTCGATAGAGTTGTGTGAAGAACCTGCTCGCAGCCACCGTTCGTTGTGGACCAGAGTTCCCGCTAGCCTTATCTGACCGCACCCGACCTTCGATGGTCATGGAACGTTGGTTGACCCCGGGAGAAGTGGCGACCCAGTGCGATTACCTTTGGGAGCAGCTAACTCTCGATGAGGATTTTGACGCTGAGTGGGCGGACTCCGTCATCCGGCTGGCACTTCAGGGCAGGATAGAAGTTGGAGAACGGAATGGAGTGCTCATGGTTCGAGTGCCCCTGCAATTGACGACCTGAATTGGATACAATCGCAACTGCAACCGAAGGAAGCCCCATCACAAAGCTCGCACATGACCAACTTCAAAGGGAGGGATACGCAGACTAACTGATTGGCTCCCCTGTGCGCTCACCACGAGGCGGCATGTCATGTGCGCAATCAATCGTTCTCCATGGGGATCGGGACGCTCAACACCGTGCACTCCCCTTGGTGCTATCCCCTTCAGACGTAACGGAGAGTGTGCTGACAACAACGACACAGCAAGAGACCGCTTCTTGAAGGGTCGTCAAAGTCGCAATCGTATTCGGTGTGAACGATATCGAACTCTCCATCCCTGTCCAGATAGCCGACATCGTAGCAGGGGTTGCCACGCTTGTCGGCCTCGACCGTGGTAATGACCGAGTAGAGATCCTCAGGGTCACGCAGGTTCCCGCAGTGACGTAGGCATTCCTTAGTCTGCTGATAGGGCATGTTCACTCCTCGACCAGGGAGGAGTGAATCTCGCACTCCTCCACGCGGACATCCACATCCTCGGACTCTTCCCACGGGAAGAGCCCGTCCTCGCCCGGCTCAATCCCGTAGTCCTGGGCCAGTAGACGCTCCTGAGCCCTCGCAGGGCCCTCGCTGTCGAAGGCCAGAACACCGTTGATAACCCCACCCACAACATGGATGACCACCCAGACCATGCTTTTCGACATAGCTTACCTAGAGACCTCGGCCTCACTTGAAGATCCCCGAAACGCTTGCTCAACTGCGAGCGGAGCATGCTCGGGGATACCGGAGTTGATGCCTTCGAACTGGGTCAGCAACCCCTTCAGCTCCCCAAGGTCCGTAGGGAGGACCTGGTCGAACGACTCATAACCGTGACTCTTCAACCATTGCTTCGCCAAGTGACGCTTCTTCACTGACCTGACAGCTGACACATCACAGTCCAGCTCCACGCTGACCTGCCGACGGGCCTCAGCCAACTCTGGGCCTGCTACTCGCTTGGTGGGGACCCCCGCCGAAGCGGGGGAAAGGGTTGATGGGGCGGAGACCGTCCCTTTGGTTGGCACGGACAGTGGTTTGCCCGCCTGGACCTGATGCACGACGTCCAGCTCCGTCTTGATGTCGTTGGTTAGCTCCGCAACCAGCCGGGCACCCAGTTGGGTCGGTGTCTCGTCGTCCCTGGCAAAATCCGCTACTCCCGCCTTGATTGAGGAGTAATCGCCCAAGCCGATAGTGACCTGCAGGATCTTCCAGGGTTTGTTGTCCGCGAGGTTCGCTGCGGTCCCGGCCACAACTTTTGGGGTGGGGACCGGCGTGGGCTCGACCTGGGGTTGCGGTGATGTTGGTGTGGGCCCGGCTGGAACTGGTGCAGGAGGCGCCGGGGACGGAGCCGGCGCGCTCTGTGCCGCCGTCTGCGGCCGTGTTGGACTCCTCGCCCCTGGTTCGTGGCCGGGAATGTATCTCTTCGTTGGGAAACTGTCCCTGTCCACCATGACGGCAATGTCGTCGCGCGCAGGCATTTTTTGGCCGCACCCGCAGTCGCACTTCGTTTCCTTCTTCAGGCCGAAGTACTTCCTGATGGTCATGGGACCACTTCCAAGTGGGTATCTTCGTTCGGCGTTGGCCGTATCTCTCTTACGGAGGCAGAGGCGGCCGTCCCCTGTCCCTCAGTGTTTGCTTTCATCGCAGCACCTCGGAATCGATGGGTGCTGCGATGTTCAGACCAGACTCAGGGAGCCTCGGATAGCGAGAACGTCAGGTTTCGCTCACTGAGCTTGAGGTCGTACCAGCGGAGGAAGGGTTTCCGCCCAAGGACCGGAAAAGGAAGCGCACCCTCTTCGGCTATCAGCACCGGGTCGACCAAGTGCTTTCGCCCAATCCTGCCGTTTGGCAAGGGCTCCATCAAGGTAACCTCGACTTTGGCCCTACGAACCTTCAGTGTCCCGCCGCCTGCCATCGCGGTTTGAGTCTCTGATGAAACCTCCAGACCGAGACGTTCCGCCATGCCCGAGAGGAGAAAGGTGCGGTTGGCACCCGTGTCCATGAGCATGTCCACACTCGCCTTCTCTCCCTTCCAAGACAAGACTGCCTTCGCCATGGGGGCGATGTCGGAGTTGCTTCCCCACTCCACCTTGGTGTAGGGATATGTGAACGACCGGAAGGGCCTTGAAGGAGAGGTCGCCATCAGTCTCCCTTGACTACAAGACGTAGAGTTCGCCGGAGGGGACCTTCATGAGCGTGGGCTCCTTTCCCGGGATCAAGGTTCTGGCTTCGTCCAGGACCTTGCCGAAGTTGTCCCCATTTGCCACCACCCTGCGGTTGTAGTACGCCACCCACTGACCGCGATACTTGCCAAGCACTTTCGCTGGCGGAGTATCCGATTGCGGCCTGTGACGAGCGTGGGGTTTGCCCTGCATGTGTCCCTCGTTCCCAACCATGCGCTCCGCTTTGATAACGTTTCTCATCATCGCAACACCTCGGAAATCGATAGGTGTTGCGATGCTCTCCTGCCGTCAACCAGAAGAATCGAGATCATGCTGTAAGCCACCGTTCCTTGGTCGCCCTTGGCAGGCTTCTGACGTGCTGGCGGACTACTGCAGCGAATCCTTGGAGGACGTTCAGGACATGCTTGCCCTGAGGCGTGATCTCCAGAGAGACCTGGATTCCCCACCCCTTTGGAACGCGGTGAAGCCGCTCTCCTTCGGTGGCATGAACCTCCAACAGCCCATAGAGCTCGAGGGTATGGACGGCGCGGCGGAATGTTTCCGGATGTATCCCGCAGGCCTTTCGCAGCTCGAGAGGGGCGTGCTCCTTCCCGTCGCTGACTGACTGTAGTACCTCCCGCCCAGGATGGTTGTAGGAGAGCCATTCTACAGGATCGTCCGGCAGCTTCATTATGCGACCTCCTTGCACATCATGTGAACCTTCACCCAATATGAAGGCTCGGGGCCTCATAACCATTTCGCCCGCTCTCAAGCCCATCGCCTCACCCCGAAGAATGTGGGGGAGGCGATGGCAGCGCCAGGGACGCCACCGATGTGGTGCCCCCATCCCCACCCATCACGACCCGCCTCTTGACTAGCCCAAGACCCTCCAGCTTGATGAGCCAGCGTCTGACGCTGGACGGGCTCAGGGTGCGCTCCCCCTCGCTGGCAAGGCTCCTGGAGAGTTCCTGGACGAGCTCCCCCATCTCCACAGGGGCGCTGGCCTTCCGCAGGACCTCCAGTACGCGCAGCTCGATCACGCGCTTGCTGGTCCGGGGACAGGTCCTCGATGATGGTGGAATCACATCCCCATCAACGATGACCCCGTGGCACCCGGCCCTCTGCACCGCACTGTTCAGGACCTCCTCCATGACGGAGAGACTGTTGCCCCTCGTAGTAAGGATGTTCATCACCTTCGCCATGGCTCCCTCTGAGAAGACGCGGCCCGTCTGCCTCGTACGTTCCATCACGACCTCCCGGAATACTTCGGCAGGGAGGGGGGGCACATGCACTTGCTTCATGCTGCCCTCGCCCACCCTGGACCACAGGTCATCGCAAGCGTTGCCGGAGGCGACCACGAATACCGGCGGGGTCTTTCCCGCACCCTCTACGAAAGGTCCCGGCTCGAGGAGCGGACCCACGACACCATCCAGGGTCTGGACATCTCTCCGGACCTGGTCGAGCCACACGATGACCGGTTTCGACTCCGTCACGAGGCGCCTGAGGAACCACCACATGATCCTGCACGTGGACGCACCCTGGACGGGGGCATCCTGCTGGAAGTGACGGAGGAGCGCTGCTGCAACACCATGGGAGGGGTCTCCATTCGTGTTCCTCGCCGCTGAGACATCCACATGGATGACGACGGGTTCCGACCTGGGGTAGAGGCTTCTGAACCGCCCTCGCACCTCACGCACGAACTCGCTGGCGACTGCGGATGAGCCTGCACCCCTGAGGCCCTCGAGGGATACGATCGCAGAGGGGAGCCGCCCGGCTACGGGCATGAACTCCCGGATCTCCTGCAGGAGGCCTTCCCGCCCCACTAGGCGCGAGCTTGCCCCCTGGGGCCTGGAGCTGCTCCACAGGGATCCCGTGGGGACGCCCAGAGAGTCGTGTACGTTCGTCGAGGTTGCGCTTCCACATGTTTCGTTCAAGGATTCTCACCTTCACGCCGGGAAAGGGGAGAATCCGGCCGACGGATCCTACTGGTTCCGTGTCGACAAGACCCAGTAGTTCCTGTGTGCCATCACGCACTCCACGCTTGGGCATACATGCGGCACGTTGTGGCCATCCGCCAGGAGGCAGGGATGTACTGAACCGTCCGGGCCCAGATGCTCGTAATGGCAACCACCATTCTGTGCATTCAAAGGCTTTCCCCTTCGGTAACGGCGAGGCGAAAGCCGGGGGCTATTGCTCTTGCAGTATCCTACTCCTTCAGACGGATGTATATCGTACTAGGCCCCCTTTCGGTCACCCTTTCAACGATGAACACCTCAGACAAGGACTCGACAAGGCTGACGAGCCGGGTATAACCGAAGGTTCTGGAGTCGAAGGCGGGATCAAGCTTGAGCAGGGCGGTGCCCACTTCGGCAAGGTGGGCTCGTCCGTCCTCCCGGACAACCGTCTCGAAGGCCTTGCGGAGGGTTGGAATCGCATCTACGATTGGCCTTTGCGCAGGCAACGTCGGTTGGGGCGGTTCCTTCTTCTTCACGCCCTTCGGCTCTGGATGCGCCACTGATAGCGTCTCCTTCTCAGCGTGGACCACGTGACTGGATGATAGGTTTTCAACCGACACGAATACGTTGCATGCGTTCTTGAATGCCGCAACGGTGTTTGCTCGCCCCATCCCTATCACGAACAGGCCTGCCTCACGAATCCTCGTTGCGAGCCGCGTGTAGTCACTGTCGCTTGAAACAATGCAGAAACCACCGACCACCTTCCCGTGCAGAATATCCATGGCGTCAATGATGAGGGCACTGTCAGTGGCGTTCTTCCCGCTTGCGTTCGCAAATTGCTGGATTGGAGTCAGCGCGTGATCCTGCAACACCTTCTTCCATGGTGCCAGGTTTGGTGAGGTCCAATCACCATAGACCCGCCTGATGATGACGGTGCCATATTTGGCCGCCTCCTCGAGAAGCTCCTTTACTACCGATGCTGATGCGTTGTCCGCATCCACCAAGAATGCCAAAAGGTTCCCTGCACCTGAGATCAATTCGTCCGATATTATTTCGGGCCCGCCCGCCAGGCCGGTCCTGGAACGGTCATCGTTCGACATGTCCTTCCCGATTCGGCGGGGAGGTTATATCACCTCGCATCGGCCACAACTCAGGTCTGAGGCACGAGGATGCACGCACCCTGAAATCACCGAAATTCAATGGGAGCGTTACGCTTGGCGTACTCGACGACCTTAGGATAGGGGTAGCCGAGAAGCAACCCGACTGCACCAGCGTGGTAGTCTGTCGGAATGGTATTGGCAGCCTTCAATGCGATCCCGACTGAGCGCAATTTACATATGTAAAGATCAAAGAAGAATGGTTCACTTTCTCCGATAAACACCCAATACTTCGCACCCGCTGCCTCCGACATGAACGCATTCAGCTCGGAAAGAAACTCCTCGTAGGTGTCGAAGACCGAATGCTCGAAGTGCACCTCCGCTAGCACAGCAGGCTTCTTGTCCGCGCCAAGCTCAAAAAAGTCACGTTCAAGTTGTCCTTTGAAGACTTCAGCAAAAATCTTCCGATGTCTCATCGCTATTGTCACTATCTGCGGCCTTCGGGCCTTTCGTTGCTTTGTGTTCATGGATGGCTGTTGCTGCTTGCGAGCGACCATGACTAGTCCCCTTGTCTCAAAGCTTTTCCCGTTGGTGAAGGTTTGAGCAGAAACTCCTAGTCCGGTACTCCTCTATCATGGAATGGCAGAGTACTGTTCTGGACTGGAGTTCATTCCACCTGAACTTGGCTATCTCAGGTAGTTCTCCCAGAGCCTCTCAAGTATGTCCGGGCGGGCAATGTTACAGCACCCGCACTCGGCACAGAATCCGGGGAAGGTTGATTCCTTCCGGCCGCTTTCCTGGCACACCCAGACGACTGTCTCGTCATCGTTCAAGGTTCTCACCTTCGGTGACCGCTGAGGGAGAACCGGCGAATGCAATCAGAACCACAAGAGCGGCTCGCGGAAAGGGCCCGCCAACGCATCCCAGAGGTGTGCTCTGAGTGATTACACCCCGGGAAACCGCGTTTTCACGGCCATACGGGGAAGCACTTGAGATTCGGTGGTTATAGCCATGTCAACCAAATGTTTATCATACGTTAGCCATTCCAGCCAAACATGGCGACAGCCCTGAGAAGACGGTACAGGTCAGATGTGGTGACGGCTGCACTGGTGTTGGGTATCCTGCTGATTCTCATCGTACCGGCTGTGCCCACATTCAATTCTCAGCCCGCAACTACGGTAACCCGCCATGATGTGAGAGCGAGCTTGCAGACGGCTGCCCCCAACGCAAGGCGCACTACTGGGTTTCCATCCTTATCGGGAACACCAACATGGCAGAACATCACCGGAGAAACAGTAGTGCCACCTGGCCGTGATGCTGCCGCCTCTGCTTACGATCCTACAGATGGGTTTACACTATTCTTTGGAGGGTGGGACACGTATCCGTCAACCAAGTATTTTGGAGACACGTGGGAGTACAAGAATGGAGCTTGGACAAACTTGACATCCACGCTTTCCACTTCCCCAGCTCCTAGAGCCTTCGCTAGTATGGCATATGACCAGGCAGACGGTTACTTTGTTCTTTTTGGTGGACAGGGTGCGAGCGCAGACTTTGGTGACACTTGGAAATTTGCCTCAGGTCAATGGACTGAAATCAGCTCTACAAGCTTGCTTGGAACTGGTGCTTACGGATCCATGACATATGACTCAGCAGACGGATACGTTCTCCTATTCGGTGGATACTGGTCTCATGGCTGCGTTACCACCTACTGTCACGAAACTTGGAAATTCAGTGGTGGGACGTGGAGTCCAATTCCTGTCACTCAGTGGCCACCTGGTCGTCAAGACGCCGTGATGACGTACGATTCTGAAGACGGATACACTCTTCTATTCGGTGGGGAAAACGGGAGCATAGGCTCACCAACTGACTTAGGGGATACATGGAAGTTTCTAGGTGGTTCGTGGACCAACCTAACTCCGTCTCTCTCAACTTTCCCACATGCGAGGTTCTGGGCTAACCTTGCCGACGACCAAGCGGACGGATATGTTCTTCTCTACGGTGGTTGCTCTTCCAGTTGCAATGTCATATACTATGACACTTGGGATTTCAAAGCAGGCAATTGGGTGAATCTGACTTCGGCCGCAGGAAATGTAGGGTCCAATCGAGCTAGCGATGGAATGGTGTACGACTCTGCGAACCACCTTGTCACCCTTATGGGAGGTGACCCTATACTCGGTGAATACCCTTGGAAGTACTCAGTTCCCAGTCTAACGTCAGTGTCTGTAAGCCCGACACTATCTTCCTTGACTACGGGGGCCCTACGATCATTCACGGCCACTCCGACGTGTAGTCCTACCTGCCCCTCCACTGGGATGACCTACACATGGTCCCTGAACAGCAATGACGGCAACATCTCAACCACCAGCGGTATCTCTACCACGTTCACCGCTGGAAACTCAGGCGGTGTGGCAAATCTGACGGTGTCAGCCACACTCAACGGAGCGTCGATGAGTGCATCAGCCCTGATTACTATCATCGCCATAAACTCAGTGATTGTGAGCCCGAGACTTGCACCACTTGTTTCTGGTGGTACTCAAATCTTCACCGCCAATCCGACGTGCAGTTCCACATGCCCCTCATGGATTACCTACACATGGTCCCTTAGCAACAACGACGGTAATATCTCGACCACGAGCGGTATCTCCACCACATTTACTGCTGGGAACTCAGGAGGCGTGCTGAACCTAACATTGACTGCCACCATGAACGGGACATCAAGGAGTGCCTATGCCACAATCAACGTCACCGCCATAAGTTCAGTAACAGTAAGCCCCGCAACGCAATCAGTTGCTTCAGGAGACACGCAAACCTTCACAACCACCCCAACATGCAACAGTCTTGTCTGCCCGTCCGGAACTACCTACTCCTGGGCCCTCTCGAACAATGCCATGGGCACGCTTAATTCTACAACTGGCTCCAAAGTGGTCTTCACCGCGGGCAACACTGCTGGAACAGTGACACTCTTCGTGAATGCAACGCTGAACGGGAAGACAGTAAAATCATCGGTTACTATTACAATCACTACTGCCTCTAGCTCTGCACCCTTCTCCTCTGGGACAACTCTACTTGTTCTAGTCTTGGCGGTGGTAGTGTTGGTAGCTGTCATCGTTGTTTTGCTTCTGATAAGCAAGAGGAAGAAGACCAAGGCTCCGCAATCTCAAGGACCAGCGCCCGTGAATGTACCACCACAGCAGCCTCCTGCTACATTCTCCCCTGTCCCCTCAAGTCAAGCTTCGCCTACGGGCCCAACCCCGACTGTCTCCTCCGTACCTCCTCCATCTGCAGTAACAACCCCGCCCCCTCCGATCGCGGCAACTGTTCCATCTCCTCCGGCCACTACCCCTCCCTTTCCGCCCACGGGAGGGACGACCAAGGCCTGCATTATGTGTGGTAAAGACATTCCAGGGATTGCTCGTTTCTGTCCTCACTGCAAGCAACCGCAACAGTAGCTCAGCCCGCCTAGTCAAGGAGAGTTGGCTCTTGCAGGAAAGGGTTCCTTGGTAGCACAACTGTAAGGTGGAGGGAGGAAAAGCGTTCAGTGTGTCCATAATCGATAGATTTAAGGTGTGGCCAGCACTTCGTGATTCGTGGCCCAGCAGTATTCACAGGCCCCGCCCCAACCGGGACAGTATCCCCCAGGACCTGAAACATACCCCTATCAGCAAGGCTGGGCACCCGCTTCACCCGCTCCTACGAAGAAGAGCCGAACTGGCCTCTACATCGTGGTAGCGGTCGTGATTGTTGTGATTGTAGTTATCGCCGCACTCGCCTTGGTGCACTTAGGTAGTTCATCGAACTCCTCATCCTCGGGAGGGACTGGCCCAAGTTCTAACCCTCTAGTCGTCTCGGATTCAGCTTCGGCATACAGCGGACAGCACCCTCTCACTGTAGCCTTTTCGTCTTCTGTCTCGGGTGGCACGCCGCCATACACCTACTCGTGGAGCCTGGGGGACGGCACCACATCGACCGCCTCCTCCCCGAGCGATACATATACCCTGCGGGGTTCGTATACCGTCAGCCTCACTGTGACCGACTCGAAGGACGCGACCCAAAGCCCCTCAGCGCTAACGATTACTGTGAACCCTGTAGACTATACAACCACGGTCGCAGATTCAACGACCGAGAGCATAGGGGCTGGTGATGGCGGGGGTCTCCTCATCCCTTTCACCGTGCCAACGATTGGGGCTGCGCCCGACGCAGTAGCTGCCTCCATCACGGGAAGCATTGACGTCACTGCGTGCACAGGTCTTGGCTGTACTTTAGCTGGAGACAACCTTCTGTCCTACGACCTTATCGGCACGCCCTCTGAGATTTCGAACATAGAGAGCGGGGGGTCGGTTACGGTTATTTGGTGCTACACGGCAGGTGGCACAAGCTGTCTAGCAGAGCAGAATGTCCAAATTTCCTTGGATCTTTCTTCGTACTCAGGTCAGACCTTGGACCTCTATATGTATAACACCAACCTTGTCGATGGCCAGACTGCAACGGTAGACGTCTCCATAACTTATTCGGCGTGAGAGGCTTCCATGCCCCACACATCAGTTAGGTGAAGTCTACAAAGAATTGCCTAACTTAAGAGGGAGTCGACTCCCTTCCCTTTTTCTTGCGCTTCAACACTATCATCACTCCTACGATTACTGCTGCTGCCATTATCGCCCCTATGATCACCCAAGTCGTGCTTGATTGTGATGAAGGCTGCGCTGAAGCCGGAGATACAACCGTTATTACGACCGTGCTGTTGACAGACTTCCCGTCCAGTGTCGCGGTCACCGTCATTGTCACTGTCCCTGCTTTGTCCCCTGCCGTGAAAGTAGGTGAAGAACTCGTGGAGGAGTTGAAGGTACCCAAGTTGTTGGTAAGGGACCAGGAGTAGGTGACGCCAGAGGGGCAACCCCCGCCTGTGCACGTGATTGTCGGTGTGAATACCTGCGTGCCACCAGTGTTGAGTGTGGCTGAGGAGGGGCTCACTGCCACTGAGGCGAGGGCAGGGATGATTGTGATGACCACCGCCGCACTCTGCTTGGTCACACCGTTCAGGGTGGCGTTAACTAACAGCGTCACAGTCCCGCCATTGCCGCCACCGGTGAAGACCACGGAAGATCCTATAGTGGAACTGAGAGTTCCCAGGCCGTTGGTGATAGACCATGTGTAGGTTGTGCCTGAAGGGCAGGTCCCACCGGTGCAGATGGGGCTCGCCGCGAATGTTTGCGTACCGCTGGTGTATAGGGTAGCCGAGGTTGGGTTAACGGTCAGTGAGTACAATCCGGGTTCGATGGTAATGGATATTGGCGTGCTCATGATTCTCATACCACCAAGAGTGGCGTTAAGAAAGAGCATCACCAGTCCAGACGTGTTCCCAGCCGTGAAAAGGATGGGGGTGGCTCTGGAGGAATTCAGCGTACCCAAGTTGCTGGTGAGTGACCACGAATAGGTGACGCCGAATGGGCAGACCCCGCCCGTGCACGTTGCAGTAGGGGTGAATATCTGCGTGCCACCAGTGTTGAGTGTGGCTGAGGAGGGGCTCACTGCCACGGAAGACAGCCAAGAGGCAATGGCGATAGGTGTCGGTGAACTCTGCGATGTGACGCCATTCAAGGTAGCGTTGATAAAGAGGGTCACTGTTCCAGCTGTGTTCCCCGCAGTGAAGAGCACCGTGCTAGCTGTGGTCGAACTCAAGGACCCAAGATTGTTGGTGAGGGACCACGAGTACGTTATGCCTGAGGGGCAGGGCCCGCCAGCGCAAGTAGCAGTTGCCGTGAAGGTCTGCGTACCGTCCGTGTAAAGGGATGCGAAGGAGGGGTTCACTGCCACAGAAGAAATCCCGGGGACAATCATGATAGAAATCGATGAACTTTGCGACGTGACACCATCCAAGGTGACATTGACGAAGAGGACCACTGTTCCCCCAGTACTCCCCGCTGTGAAAAGCACTGGGTGAGCTGTGGAGGAGTTCAGCGTACCTAGGTTATTGGTGAGAGACCACGAGTAGGTGATGCCGGAGGGACAAAAACCACCAATACACGTAACAGTCGGTGTGAATACTTGCGTGCCATCAATGTTGAGTGTGGCTGAGGAGGGAGTCACCGCCACAGCATGGATCTCTGGCACGATGGTGACAGGTATGCGTGAACTTTGTGCTGTGGCACCATTCAAGGTGGCGTTGACGAAGAGGACCACTATTCCCCCAGTACTCCCCGCTGTGAAAAGCACTGGGTGAGCTGTGGAGGAGTTCAGCGTACCTAGGTTATTGGTGAGAGACCACGAGTAGGTGATGCCGGAGGGGCAACCCCCGCCAGTGCACGTGATTGTCGGCGTGAATACCTGCGTGCCACCAGTGTTGAGTGTGGCTGAGGAGGGGCTCACTGCCACAGTAGAGAGCCCTGGGGCTATAGCGACAGGTATCGGTGAACTTTGCAATGTGACACCATTCAAGGTGACATTGACAAATAGTGCCACTGTCCCAACTGTGCTTCCAGCGGTGAAGAGCACCGTACTAGCGGTGGTCGAACTCAGGGACCCAAGATTGTTGGTGAGGGACCACAAGTATGTTACGCCCGAGGGGCAGGGCCCGCCAGCGCAAGCAGGAGTTGCCGTGAAGGTTTGCGTACCGTCCGTGTAAAGGGATGAGAAGGGGGGGCTCACAGCGACAGATGAAAGCCCTGGGGCGATGGTGACAGGTATCCGTGAACTTTGCAATGTGATACCATTCAAGGTGGCGTTGACGAAGAGGACCACTATTCCCCCAGTACTCCCCGCTGTAAAGAGCACGGGGTGAGCTGTGGTGGAGTTCAGCGTGCCCAGGTTATTGGTGAGGGACCATGAGTAGGTGATACCGGAGGGGCAACCCCCGCCAGTGCACGTAACAGTCGGTGTGAATACTTGCGTGCCATCAATGTTGAGTGCGGATGAGGAGGGGCTTACTGCCACAGAAGAGAGCCCGGGGATGATGGTGATAACCACTGCGGCACTCTGTTTCGTTACGCCGTTTAGTGTAACGTTCAAGAAAAGTGCCATGATTCCAGCCAAGATTGCTGCCGTGAAAGTAGGTGAGGAACTCGTGGAGGAGTTGAGGGTACCTAGGTTGTTAGTGAGGGTCCATGAGTAACTGGTGCCAGTTGGGCAAGCTCCGCCCGTGCATGTGAGAATGGTCGTGAGCACTTGCGTGCCACCAGTGTTCAGGATCATCGAGGAAGGACTCACCGTCACTGAGGCGAGGGCTGGGATGATGGTGATAACCACCGCAGCACTTTGCTTGGTCACACCGTTCAGGGTGGCATTCACAAACAGTGTAACGGTTCCGATAGTGTTCCCGGCGGTAAAGCGCACGAAATTGCCTGTAGAGGAGTTAAGGGTGCCCAACCCATTAGTAAGGGTCCATGTGTAAGTGGTGCCGGCGGGGCAAATGCCGCCAGTGCACAATGGCGTAGCAGTGAAGGTTGCGTTGTTTCCAATCGAAACGGTGCTGGAAGATGGACTCACACTGACTGCGGTAACAACCCTAGTGTCAACGATCGATATCGCACTCCCGGAAGTATCCGTAATGTAAAGGTATCCATTTCCCGCGTTGTATGAAATGTACTCCGGGCCGGTCCCAACCGATAACGAACCCAAGAGAGTTGTACCGGAAATCACGCTCACGGTGTCGGAAAAATAGTTGACGACGTAGATGTCTCCGTTAGCGCCGTCACATACTACTGCATTAGGGTCGCCACCAACGGAAATGGTATTGACGACAGTGTTGGTCGTGCCAGAGATCACGGTCACAGTATCGTCCACAGAATTGGCCACATAGACGTAACCATTACCGCTGTCATACGCTATGGCATCTGGTTCGTTGCCCACAGAAATAGTCGCAATGACCGCGTTGGTCGTGCCGGAGATCACGCTCACGTTATTCGAATTCATATTAGCCACGTAGATGTCCCCGTTACTGTTGTCATACCCTACTCCAATTGGATACGAACCCACGTGGATTGTCTTGACGATCGTATTGCTGGTGCCGGAAATCACGCTCACGTTGTTGGCAAACCCGTCAGCCAGGTAAATGTCTCCATTAGAGGAATCGTATGCAAGTCCTCCAATCACGTCTGTATGGTACACTGGGATGTTTGCGACTATGGTGTTGGTTGCACCGGAAATTACGCTCACTAGTCCGAAGAAGTTCAAAGACGTACTACTATTGCTATACATGTCGCCATTGGCCACATAGATGTCACCGTTACTGCTATCGTATGCCATTTCCATGGGACTGCCAAAATCGGGGATGTTCGTGACGACAGTGTTGCTGGTGCTGGAGACCACGCTCACGTTATTGGAAACAGCATTAGCAACGTACATATTCCCATTCGTGGGATCATATTCTACACCTTCAGGCGAGCTACCCACGAGAATGGTGTTGATGACTACGTTGCTGGTGCTGGAGACCACGCTCACGTTATCAGTCGCTAAATTAGCAACGTAGAGGTTCCCGTTACCGTTGTCATACCCTATTCCATCTGGATTCGAACCCACAGGGATTGTCTTGACGACAGTATTACTCGTGCTGGAAATCACGCTCATCGTATTGAGACCCTGA
>Ga0326728_10010146_pt1 | contig 22200 bp, 19 predicted proteins | sample MB3enrmetagenome_FD_207602 | JGI IMG/M metagenome (GOLD analysis project Ga0326728, IMG submission 207602) | Lab enriched peat soil microbial communities from McLean, Ithaca, NY, United States - MB31MN | ecosystem: Environmental > Terrestrial > Soil > Wetlands > Peat | place: USA: New York... | reverse complement strand
AGATCTCCACGCCCCGCGAGGTCTTAGGAAATTTGTAGAATCTTGCGCGCGCAATCGGAAGTTGGAAGCTGGATATCGGGGATCGGAAGCTTTTCGTGCCTCTGATCTTCTGCTTTGATCTCAGTGCCTCCTATCGTTAGAAGTCTGAAGAAAAGAAGTGAAGAAGTTCGATATTGGTCCGTTCCGGGCAAAATGGCCCGCTTTCGGGTTCTTTTCGCGAAAAGAAATCCTGGGATATCTGCGCGTTTGTTCGGATACCGCTTCTACAGCCTACAAAGAAGCCCTTGAATTGCTCCTTTATCCGGACGGGGTCGAACTGAGCAGCTATTATGTCAATCTGGGCTCCTGCCTCAATACGTTTCGGATAAGGACGCGGGACATTCCCGGGCCGCTTCTTCAAATTTTTTGCGAACTGCTGGCCTCAGCCGGAAAAATCCCACAGGGTAATGATGGGCGTGAATCCCTGGTTAGCCTTCTTTCCAAAATACCCCCGAATCTGTTGGTCTGGCTTTTCGAAAAAAGATTTCCGCTGCGTCCGTTCATCCACAAGATAGAGGTAAAAAGAATCTTTCCCGGTAATGGAGAACCCTCCAAGCTCCTCAGAAAAAGGTGGAGGCTTCTGAGAAAGCGCGTGCTTTCGAGTTCAAGTGCTGCTCGAAGCCTTCAGGACCCCGGCCTCGAGACAACCGTTTCGGATCTTGGGTTTGTCGCAAAGGCCGGAAGGCGGCCTGCAAAGGTGAAATCGGAGTGGAGAATCCATGGGAAAGCTGTTGTATCGAAAGTGGCAGTTGATCAGGCGGGAGCGCCGGCACAGCCGCTGAGGCACCTATATTGGGGAGGGGTTCGAAGCGGCGGCCTTGCCTTCTGGGAAAAACTGGTCCGGGCTCAGGCCGGGGAACTCACTGAAATCCGGCGGCTTGCCACCGGGGTCAGCAGCCGGACAGGCCGGGTTGTCCTGAGCTGGCATAACGCTTCGCTGGGGGCGGCCGGAGGCTGGGCATTCGAAGACGTGGCAGCTCAGTTCGCCCACCCGGCGCATTTCAGCCTTTTTGTCCAGGCGGTTCTCGAAGAGGCTGCGAAAATTCGTAAATCGTTCGACATCTCTTCATCTGGGGGCCTTTCCGATTTGAGGTCTGAGAGACTTTTCGCCCCCCAAATGGCCTGCGCGGTCGAACATTCCCAACTCCGGTACGGAAAAAAATCAGAATGGCCCGGCGCTCTGAGCCCTCATCAGCGGGTATCCCCTGAACAGGTCCGCACGTGGATGGAAAAAGCTCGTAAGACTTGGGAAGAGGGTCTCATCTTGCTTTTTGCGCTTGCAAACCAGGGTCAGAGAATGATCGATTCCGGTAAAATTTCTTCCCTGGTGCTGCCCTGGATAGACAAGTTCTTCATTTCATCTCGAAGGCGGGCTGACAGTAGCTACCTTGAACGGCTGTTTCGTTTTGTATCGGACAACATTGAGCGGCCATTGATCCTGTTTTGGGATGACACCTCACACCGCGAGGCGCCCAGCCTGGGGATTGCCCTGGAAGATATGGCCGGACGGGGCCTGCCCTTCAGAGGCATAGGCTTATTCGATACCAGCGCCCGGGCCGGCCGGTCTTATGAGGTGGAGCGTGCCGGCGCATTACAAACCATTCTGAAAGAATATCCGGAGAAGGCGTTTTTCGCTTTGCGCCCCCTGAACGAAAATCACTGCCCGGACGCGTACCGGCGGATTTTTAAAGACCTCGACATGGGATTTTTCCTCAACTATGATTCTTCCTGGAAGGACAACCTCGCTTTTATCTATGCCGGAACGCAGGTCTTTCCTCTTCTGCCGGTCCAGTCGGAAATGGAGTTAGTATCGCCCTGGGTTTCATGCAGGGGAGAACGGTTTGCTTTTGGTACATGGTTCAGGCGAATGCTTCGCCATATTTCGGTTGGAAAGCCGGAGGGGCCGTGCGAGGGGCTTTGCCTTGAATACTGTTCCTGGGCCAACCTGCTCTGATAATGATTGGAGGGTCGGGCTTGAAAGCGGCCTGCTCTGAGTGGGAATCTATGTTAAAATCCTCTTGCTTTATATTTTTTAATGTTGGAAAACGCGAGAGTTCCCCTAATCTCGGCGATGAGTGTCAGATCGGCTGTGCAGCCTAGACTGGTGGTACTTCCGGAAACACCGGATGAGATACCGGCAGGTTCCGATTCGAAACTAAAGTGGAAATGTCGGCATGGTGAACTTCAAGAAGGCTCGGGAACGCATGGTCGAAACCCAGATCGCGGCCCGCGGCATTCACGATGAACGAGTTATCGAGGCGATGGGAAAGGTGCCGAGGCATCTGTTTGTAGATGAGGCGCTTCGGGACCAGGCTTACAGCGACCACCCGCTGCCGATTGCAGAAAATCAGACTATTTCCCAGCCCTATGTAGTGGCCCTTATGACCGAGAGCCTGGAACTCGATGGCGCTGAAAAAGTCCTGGAGATAGGAACGGGTTCCGGCTACCAGGCGGCTGTTCTTGCCGAACTGGCGGACCGGGTTTTTTCGATCGAGCGGCACCCGGACCTGGCATATCGCGCAAATTCAATACTACAGAAGCTGGGATATAAGAATGTTATTATCCGGGTCGGAGATGGTTCACTCGGCTGGCTGGACGACGCTCCATTCGATGGTATTGTCGTAACGGCCGGCTCTCCGAAAATTCCGGAGCCGCTTGTAGAGCAGCTCACGGTAGGCGGCAGGCTGGTTGTTCCGGTCGGCGGCCGGTTGGGTCAGGAGCTGATCCTGGTTCGGCGAGTGGCTACGGGTTTTAAGAAAACAAATCTTGGCGGGGTTCGGTTCGTGGACCTGGTGGGGAAATGGGGATGGAACGAATAGAAATTGGTAGTCCAATTATAGGGGTGATCGGACCCGGGACCAGCAGGCCGGATTTTGCGAAGCTGGCCGAGGAGGTCGGGCGCGAAGTTGCTCGCAAGGGCGCCGTGCTGGTGTGCGGAGGTCTTGGAGGCGTCATGACCGAGGCGGCCCGGGGCGCGAAGGAGATCGGCGGGGTTACGCTTGGAATTCTTCCGGGGCCGAAAACGGCGGATGCAAATGAATTCATCGATTTTCCAATCGCCACGAACATGGGGCAAGCGCGCAACACGATCATCGTCCACACGGCGGACGTCCTGATATCGATTGGGGGAGGATATGGGACCCTATCCGAAATAGCGCTCGCGCTAAAGATCGGAAAAGGTGTAGTGGCGCTTCAGCCACAGTATCAGATTCCCGGGGTGATAACTGCCCAGACGCCGCTGGATGCTGTTGACGAGGCCCTCACGCTGGTCATACTCGGCCGCAAACCGCTAAAGATTTCCAAGAGCCGTCCCTGAGGCGCTGAACTCCATGGCAAAACGCAAGCGGAAAAACGATCCGGCAGACTCCGGCCTTCAGGTCCCGGCCCCATCCAAAGCCGTCGCCGATGAGAACGGCGATATCCAAAGATTGCGGCTGGAAAACGAAGCCCTTCGAAAACAACTGGGCGAAGTGCTGGCCAATGCCTCGGAGAATGAAAAAATCTGGAGGCATTTTGCTGCGGTCGAGCGAATCCTTTTCAGGACTCGTGACCTGGACCGGCTTATCGAGGAATTGCTCAGGGAGATAAAAGAGCGATTCCAGGCAGGGCTTCTGGTTTTATATCTTTCGCATCCCGAGGCCCTGGAGAGGTTTTTCCAGGGGGAAGCGGGGACGAGCAGCCTGATAGACGCCAAAACCTGGATTTCGCCCCTGGACGGCGAATCCGGGCACGCCCTCTTTGGCCCCGCCCTCAAACCGATGCTCTTTTCGACCGAGAGAAACGGCTATCTCCAGATGCTCTCTGAGAGTGACCATACCCTGCGCTCATGTGCGCTAATCCCGCTAAAAATCGGCGAAGTTCTCTTCGGAGCGCTCCTGCTCGGGAGCCCCGACCCGGGAAGATATCATCCGGAAGACGGCACCGACCTTCTGGAGCAGCTCGGAATAAATATAGCCCTTTCCATGGACAATTGTCTTACCTACGAAAAAGTCCGTGACTTCGCGGTAAAGGACCAGCTCACAGGGCTTTTCAATTTTTTTCAGATACACACTGTCCTGGAGAAAGAATTCAGAAAGGCGCGCAGGTCCGGAAGCGCGCTATCGGTATTGGTGGTAGACCTCAACTTCGTCCAGGACTGGGAAGAGTTCGAAAACGGAATGGAGCTCCTCAAGCATGCGGCGAGGCTCCTGGAAGAGATCCTGCCAAACGAGGATTGCTTCATGGGCAGGTACGGCAGCGACGAATTCCTGATCGTGCTCCCTGGCGTGCCCGAGGCAGAGGCGCGCGAGGTCATGCCCTATATCTCCTCTACGATGAGAAAATCCCCTTACCGGGACGGCAATACCGCCATCCTGATCACTGCAGCTATCGGGGTCGGCACATTGAACGAACGCGCTGCCGGCGCGCAGGACCTTGTCGATACGGCGTACGCCGAGCTTTGCGCGGTGAAGCTCCGGTACAGCAGAACCGAGTAGCTGGATCGATGAACGATAATTCCCGCTTCGCTGGAGGTCTTTTCAGGTAGTGGGTCATTTTGAACCACATTGGAGGATAAAGATGCAACGGAAAGACATTCCGTTGAACGAGCGGATTATTTTTGCCCTTGATGTGGGTTCCTTCGATGAAGCTAAGGAATTAGTAACAGAGTTGGAGGGCCACATTAAATTTTACAAGGTAGGCCTCCAGCTATTTCTTGCCAGTTGGTTTCAAACTATTGATTGGCTAACCGGGCGGGGCCTTAAGGTGATGGCCGATCTGAAATTTTTTGATGTCCCGGAAACGGTAAAGCTGGCTGTAGGGCAACTCAAGGACAGGGATATTACTTTTGCCACGGTGCATGGCAATGATCCGATCATAGAAGCGGCAGTCAGTGAAACGAGACGGGGAGTTGACCGGAAGAACGGGTTAAAAATCCTGGCAGTAACACTGCTTACCAGTTTCGGCACGGAGGATATGGAGGAATTTTTCGGTCATCCCATAGATATTGAAGAGTATGTGCTTGCCCGAGCCAGAAGGGCCCTGAAAGTGGGGTGCCACGGTATAATTTCATCGGGGTTGGAGGCCAAAAGGTTGCGCAACGACCTGGGCGACGATTTTTTGATTGTGACCCCCGGAATCCGTCCGGGAGCCAATATTACCGTAGAGGAGAAAGACGATCAAAAGCGAATCGTTACAGCCGGCCAAGCGATAGCTGATGGAGCCGACTACGTGGTTGTCGGCCGCCCGATAAGAGACTCCAAGGACCCAATCTCAGTAGTTAAAGAAATGCAACAAGAAATCGCACGATCGCTCGCGACCTGATTTGCCCGCAGGACCTAACCTGCCAACTTCGCAGTGCCCTTTAATGCCCCAAGGTGATCCGTGATTCCCGCTTCCATCTCAGGCGAAACCCGCAAGCCCTGGTGAATCCTGACGAAATTGCAGTACATGAAATGCAGCGCATGCGCCGGATTCTCGGGCTTTTTGGGAAATCCAGGTCCATCCGGCAAACGAGTACCTCCAATATTTTTCACGCGAAGACGCGAAGACGCGAAGAAAAAGAAGGAGGAAAAAAGCGGCAGCAAGCAGGAGACTGTAACGAAGTTTGAAGTGCGAAGAGCGAAGGGTGAGAATTTCACCCTTCCAACCTCACCATCCACATTTGGAGCGAGGCGACCTCCCGCTACTGCCTGCGCAACTTCCGGTAAGGCATTTAGGCTTCTTCTTCGCGTCTTCGCGGCTTCGCGTGCAAACTGTCCAGGAACGCGTTTGCCGGAAGACCCGAAATCCATCGGTGAGGGGGGTAAATCGGCGCATTCCCATGCGCATTGTGAGGTTGTTCCGCTTGACAAAGGATGTTGAGATCTACTTCGGGCCGGGCCCGTCAAAGACCACATTCTTTTTACTGCTCACATACTTTGCGGGACTGTACCGCTTTTCGACTTTCTGTTCCCGACTCTCTGCGTACATTTTAACCAGTACGTCTTTGCACCTGTTCTTGCCTTTAGGTCCGGCTCATGATACTAAAAACGTTTTATCGGGGCGTAGCGCAGCCTGGTAGCGCACCTGCCTTGGGAGCAGGGGGCCGTAGGTTCAAATCCTATCGCCCCGATTTTTTTCAATAATTCGGATAGTTGGCAAGGCTAAAACCCGAAAGGGTACACCGAGGGTACACGGTTCAACTTTGGTCTGGGTGCAGAACTAAGGTTATCCACCGGGTTGTCCACTCAAGATGCCTCACCAGATCGATCCAACAATATTTTTTCATTTCCACATTTCCCTCACTCGACCATCCGGGCACTCATCGAGCAGTGCTCCCGGGAGCTTTGCAAGGAGGCATTCGCTCCAGCCCTGCCTGCTCTGTCCTTGCCTCCGGTGACCCAGTGCCGTATATTTTCCCTTACCTCCCAGGGCTCCCGTTGAATTTGCCTGGATTCATCTGGATTCATGCTCATTGGCATATGCCTTGCCCGGTTGATTAGGATATGGGATAATTAAATGAGGTCTCTGAGTATTCGAGGGACTTTCCAATCAGAATCCGAACCTTATTCAGGAATGCTATCCTCAGGCGAATGGAACCTTTTCAAGTCCTATTCACAAAACCCAAAAGGAGCAACCATGACGAGTGAGGAGTACCGGAAGATTCTTACAATGGCGATTGCAAACGAGATAGCTGCGCATGATTTCTACAAAAGTATTTGCGAAAAAGTCAAAGACAACAATTTAAGAAGTATATTCGAAGAGTTGGCAGAAGATGAGCTAAGACACAAGATTTTTTTGGAAGGTTTCTTAACAGGAGCCAAACCTTTCCATTTTGCCGAGGTCATGGACTACGAGGTTGCCAAAACTATCGAAAAACCAAAGGCCTCAATCGACATGAAACCTTATGATGCAATAGGCTTGGCCATGAAGGAAGAGGAAGAGGCTATGCAGATGTATCAGGCATTAGCCAATTCCAGCACCAGCCCGGATCAAAAGGAGATGTTCCTGACTTTGGCCAGAATGGAGAGAAGTCACAAGGTTAAGTTAGAGGAATTGTATACCACAATGGCATATCCGGAAGTTTGGTAAGACAAAAGGAAAAACTTGCAGCAGTGAAACCCCAGAGCCGGCCAATCTGATCTGGGGTTTACGGGTGTGCACTTTTCATCTGCTAAAACTACCCACTTTCTCCCCAGCGGGATTAAGGTTGATAAATGCATCCTGAAGGAAGAATTCCAGAAAAAATGGTTCATCCGGCAACCGAGTACCTGAAGACGGGAAAGGGCGGCATCTGTCTGCTGTGAACTCGCCGTATGGGGGATTTTGAGTTTCTTGCCCTGAAAGGGCTGCATAGGGTAGCCCAGGGTATTTGAGAAGCGCGCCACCCTGGGGAGAACAGGGCCGCAATTTAGTGGTAATTCCCTGAAAGGGTTACATAAAAAGGGTATTCAGGATTAAATCACAGGGTGCTCGAACATCAAAGGATCGGCTATGTAACCCCTACAGGGTAAGAACTGGTTCTTGTTGGCGTCACAACCCCAGGGTGGCGCTCCTCTGACCCTGGGCTATTATATGCAGCCCCCTCGGGGCAAAAATCCGACCACATGTACTCATTTGCCGGAAGACCAGAAAAAATGTGAGTGGGTCGTAAATTAAAGTAAATTGTTGGGACATCTAAATTCTTGTTGATCTGAACAATTTTTTATAAATTATTCTGTCCTATTTGTTTTCGCAGAGCTGCCAAAGATCCACCGCATCCGTGACTCGTGTCTAGTTCATGCTATATGAAAACGAGATTTCAGAATTCTCCTGCCAAAACACTACATCACCGCTTTTCGGATCGTAGACACACTTTACGGGGGCCTTAAAATTGAAACCGGCTGCTTCCATCTCAATCCTGCAGTACTCCTGGAATGCTTTCAAAGTCCATCCTAAGTGCGGTGCAGGCGCCTGTGTGCTTAAGAAAAATGACTTGTTTTTTCGAAAAATTGGGCAGTGCATCACTTTACTTTCCCTCCCATAAATCCACGTAGACAAAGATCGCCAGCTAGAGTTGAGAATCGTGTTAGAAAGAGCAATAGTACGGCCTCGGGAACAACGAGATTAGCTTTTTGACAAGTGAGTGCCCATCTGCGTCAGGAAGATGATGCTTTAAGAATTAAAACCAGGAATAGCCTTCTGACCAAGATCCGGCGCTTGAGCACCGGTCGAGCGCCGTAATAAGCATATCCAGTCCGATTCAGGAATTTTTCCAAAGAGCGCTTTTCCCCCACTCTCTTTCCTCAAGCAATTAGTGTGCCAAAAGGACCGGCCTATTACAGATTGAGGCCAGAACCGCTCTTGAAGGTATGTGCCATTATCTGAAGTGGGTAGGATTGAGTAATATTCTACACGTTATCATTTATCAATCAGTGGATGTGCTGGGAGAAATTAGAAAAAAATCATCAAATTCAAGCTCTTGTCTAATATGTAGGATATTATCCAGAAGGATGGAGTATTGGAGCATTTTAGCGAATGAGGTTCTTCAAATTCCGGGAAACTCCGGTTGAAAGATTAGGTCAGGACGACTGGATTCTATATCATTTATGGAAGTCGTTCGATCTGAATTCCGTTCCTTAGGACTCTGAACAGGATCTTGTCGTTGCTCCTTTCCCGCATTGCATCGGCGAGGCCCAATTCCTTTAATTCATCTGCGTATTGCTCCACCTTGACATCCCTTAAAAACTCCCGGGTTATCTCAATTGTATGAGAAACCCCTTCTTGGGCCACATGAAACAATTGAGAGGAGCTATCAAGAAGAGTCGGTTGCCGATGCCCCGCTTCGACCTCTACGGATTCGTCAGGAAATTCTTTACGAAAAAAATCCATAATGGCCTCAATCTGAGAGTTGGTCATATCGTCACTCATCTTGGGATTCTCCGTTTCAGTGTTATAGTTGCTCGTTTTCGAGGTCAAAGGACCTTGCTGATCGAGGACCTCATTGCGATGCTCACTTCACATACTCCAAAATAGCCTTCAGCAACGAAGCACTGTGCCCAAGCCGCACGTAAGCTTCTTCTTTGCTCAGCATCCGATTCCCTGTTTCAATCTGATAGCCCAATTTCATTGACAATTTCGCTATCCGTACTATCTCCCTCACCAAATCTTCTTCGGATAGTGAATAGTGAACAGTGAATAGTGAATAGTGGACAAAAGCCCTCAATCCCTCAATCCCTCAATTCGCTTTCCTGCAAATTCAGGCCAAATACAGGGAACATTGTGGCGGAAATTCTCATGGCTGAAGGTGAGAAGTAAAATGCTTCTACCTGACCTCCAGTAAGAAATAGGCGAGCGCGTAGCCTGACGCTATCGCCAGTGCAAATGCGGCTCCTCCTTCAATGAATGCAGCCTGCCTGCGATGATTCATCGATAATACTCTCGTTCCTATCGGCAGAATGGCCAGGAACATCAAAAATTCCCCGAAAGGAATGTATAGGGCGAAGGAATCTCCAAGCATCACATTGGCTTTCTCATACCTCCACAAGTTCGCTCTGTAGGCGAGGTATTCGTAGAGTCCCACCGTTACCGAGGCGGCCAATCCGGTCACGAGCGAGGCGATGACCGCCGCTCGATTCGTGGTCATGGATGCTTTGAGCCATCGGAACAGGCGCATCGCCGGATAGCCAAGCTCCGCGATCACGCAGGCCCAGGCCACGGGCATCCACAGCGGCGATGCAAGAGGAACGACGTCGTTGCCAGTAAGGTAAACCAAACGGCCGTTGGAAATCCAGTTGATGAGTCCCCAGTCCACGAGAATCTCAAAAATGCCCGCCACGAGTCCAAGCTTGAAGAGATCGGATAAAACCTCACCGCCGCGGCCCTCCAGAACTACCCCCGCCCTGAAGTAGAGGATCGCGCGAATGCTAAGTCCGGCGTATGCCAGGAATTTCCCCGTCGGAGAGAAGGCAAAAAGATAGGCGGCAATCAGCGTAAAACCGAGACCGACACTCAGGGCCGCAAGCCAGACACGGTCCGATTTTACCGAAAGCTCACCAATGCGGCGGAGAAACTCCGGGTCTTCAAGTCCGCCTTTGCGCTGGTAATGCAACATGGTCGATCCTTCGTTTACGGCCTTTCACACGGCGAACCTTCGACAGGCCCTTCAACAGGCTCAGGACAGGCTTTCTTTGCGTGAGAAGCGTTGAGGCTGCTATGCCACCTATTTTTTCAGGCCCTACCGGCTTGCATGTGTTTTTGGTAGAGCACCAGGTTCTTGAAGTCGCGGGAGACGTCGAAGCTGATTTTAAGGGCATCGGCGTAGGGGCTCCGGGAGGCGTCTTCGCCGTTGATAGTTTCGATGACAATGCGGCGCATCGGCTGAAATCTTCTTGTGAGCAGGTGGTGGAGCAGGCCGAGGTAGGATTGCAGGTGCGGATCGGTCTCGGGCACATGAAAGATGAGGGTCTTTGCGTTGCGCCGCGATTCCATGACCAGCTTACTGCCATGATAGACGAGATGGGTCCCCGGAACCCGCCGGGGGAGCTTTCCTTTCAGAGCGTCCAGCCGTATGCCGCAAACCGATGCCGGATCTGTGGCGCAAATCCAGTAAACGGGCTCCTCCGGGAATTTCCTTTGGAGCATGCGGAAAGCCTCATGAGAAATAAACTGCGGGCCAGGCACTCCTTGAAAGAAATAGCCGGTCAGGACTTCTCCCGAAAGTTCCATCAGCCGCAACGATCTAAAGATATTGCCCCAAGCGAATGCAGGCAACTCGTTTTGCAGAAGCTCACGGAATAAGATGCCATAACGATCCAGAAGCAGCCGCACCCGTTCCTTCCCGCGCTCGGCCCTTTCCAGGAGATCCTCTTCGCGCTTCGGCCATCGAATGCGCATCCAATTCCCGGCCATCGGAAGCGAACCCTTCCACCTGGAAAAGCCGGTTCTTTGGCTGTACCGTCGTCTGCGGCTGCCTCCGGCTATCGGCGCCTTCGCGTCCGGCACCCTGAAGTTATTTTCGATCCCATGGCGAAGGGACGCGAACGTGTCGTTGGTTAACTTCCCCAGCCAGACTTCTTTCCAGAGCATCTCAGCCAATCCTGCCGGCCTGCTGTTGGATAGACCCACGAGTGTTGAAAAATTGTAGCGGACTGCCGGATCTGAAAAGAGCCGGGCGAAATCCGCATCTTTCTCTATCCCTTCGAATTCGCTTGGCATCTTAAGGACGGGACGGTCCCCTGCAACGGGTTTAGAATAGTCCGCCGTATCTTTCGCAGAAGCCGGAACCAGGCGAAGAAGCGGCTTTTTGAATCCTCGCCCTCCTTCAGGCATTCGAAAGACCTTTGGCGCCGGAGACGTCCGGAGGCTCACTTCGGACAAGCTCAGGACTTCGCCGGCCTGCACACGGAGCGCTTCGCTCGTGCCTTCTTCCTGCAGGAGATCCAGGTCCGGCTCAAAAGAGAATGCCACACGCCTGCCGTTCATTCCAACCCAGCGAAGATCGCTTTGCTGCATAATGGAGTCCAGCCAGGAAAAATCGTAAGGTTTGAGCCGCGCCGGAAAAATCTCCGTTTCCCAAAGTTCTGCCGGAGCTGGGTAGGAGACGAGTTGCTCTATTCTTCGGAACAGTCCGTCCAGGCCGGCTTCGGATTCCGGGGTGACAAGGCCTTGCCATTGGGCAAGAAAGGGCTGCAGCCACTCGACACCCAGGGCGGAAAAGACGGGTATGGCCGCTGCCCGCGAAAGCCGTAGCATCACTTCATAGTTTTGGCTGTCGCAGATGCTGTCCTGCTCGTCATTTTCTTTCAGGCGTCCTGAAACGAGCCTTTCCGCATCGATCAGCGCCTCCACTGCTCCTGACAACAGGTCGTTATCCAGGCCAAGGGTTGCCCGCACGAATCCCATGCTCCGGGGCGAGTAGAACTGGAGCCATTCCGAAAAGATCGCTGTGAAGAGCTCGTCCCGATCCTCGGAAGCCGGCTCGGAAACCCAACGGCCCTCTGGACCCCGGCTTAAAGACCCTGCCGGGGTGACGGAGTGATCCTCGGAAGCCGGCTCGGAATCGAGCTGCGAGAGGAGATTTGGCAATTGGGAAGCCTGGAAGGTTTCTCCCGAGTCCAGCCTCGAAGCGGGTAGGGAGCCGATATCCCAATGCAGGCCAAGGCTTATGCGCGGAAGATTTTCGATTGCAACAATCAGCGGCTCAGCCGCCTTCGGCGGGCTGATCCGCAGCAGCCTGGCGGCAACGGACGCGAGCACGGTTTCAGGGTCCAGGCCGTGATCGCGATGCATGGCGCCAAGGAGCCTTTCCCATTCGGATTCAGGCAAAAGAAGCCGTTCCTTTACCCATTCGATCAGTTCCGGAGCGCTGTCCGGCGAATAGCCGGGGCTCAGCCGCTGGCGCTTCAGCTCGAAGCGTTCGGCCAACTCAACGGAAACCGCCGGGCGCAGCTCCGGGATCGAGACTATCTCGTGCAGAAGATCGGACCTGAGCTTTGAACCCTTCCCCGACTTCGGCTGGTCGTCCATGTACATGTATTGATTGATCTGGGGCCAGGTGATGGACTGCGCCATCGGGCTGGGATGGCCGGTATGAGCTTCCGACCAGGCGATGACGCCCGATTCCAGGCCGGCAAGAACTTTGGCAAGCCCTTCCAGGTCGAGTTCATCTTTTAAGCAGGTGCGCCATGCCTCGAGAAGGATAGGGAAATCCTCATACTGGAGCACGGAGTCGAGCAGCCTTTGAGAGCGAAGCCGGCTCACCCAGAGCGGCATGCGCTCGTTTAGTTGGCGGCGGGTCAGGAGCAGGGCGCGGCCGGCGCATTCCCGGAACCTGGCTCCAAAGAAACCAGAGCCCTCGAGTTTCTTCCTTATCAGCCCGGGAAAGTTGACGCTGGTGACCAGGGAGAGGATTTCTTCACCGCCTGTTTCATGAGGCAGTTGCAGCATAATGGAGTCGTTTCCCGGATAAAGCTCCGGCCTGTACCCGTAGCGATCCTCCCAGGCCGCTTCGAGGGCCATGGCAAACGGCCGGTTTATGCGGCCTCCCCAAATGGTGTGAAGCACGATCTGATTTCCGGGATATCCGCCAGGCCCCGAGCCGATATATTCTATCAGCAGATGTCGCCGGTGCGGCAGAGGCCGCCCGGTCACATCCTTTTGCCTGATCAGAAAAGTAATGAGCCGTTCCACGGCGCTATGATCCAGACTTCGAAGAGTGAACAATGAGTCGCGGGGATGGAGAAGCGAAGACCGGGCAGAGAGTAAACCTGCAAGCCGTTCTACGGCACTTGCGTCCAGGAGGGATGTTTTTCCCAGGAAGGCTTTCACCTCGGGATCTTCCAACAGTTCCTCAGCCGCTTCGAGAAAATCTGCAATCCGTTCCGAAAAATGAGAGTCGCGCAGATTTTCCTCGGCTTTCCAAAACGGGGGGGCTGCGGCCCCGGGGCGAGCCGGAGTGACGAAGACATCGTTATGAGTGATTCGCTCGATCCTCCAGTTCTGAGTGCTGAGGGTAAACACCTGGCCGATTTTGGCTTCCCAGACGAACTCTTCGTCCAACTCCCCGATCCGCGCCGCGCTTTCATTGTGGCGCAGATGGAAGTAGCCCCGGTCGGGGATGGTGCCGCCGGAAAAATAGACTTCCTGCAGCGCACCTTTTCTTGCCGTCGCCGTGTTCTCAAGTTTATCGACGGCTATCCGGGGTTTCAGCTCCCGCAGCCGGCTGCCGGCATACCTGCCTGCCAGCATCTCGATCACGAGATCGAACTGCCGGCGGCTGAGCGATTGGTAGGGATAGCTGGTTTTAAGCCGGGCATAGAGGTCATCGAGATCCCATGTTTCGACGCCGGTCATGGAAACGATGATTTGGGCCAGCACGTCCAGCGGGGAGAGAACAGGACGCACCGCTTCGATGTCCTGACGAAGGACCCCGCCGGACAGTACGGCAGTGTGCAAAATATCCTGGGCGTCCGTGGGGAAAAGAGTTCCCCGGCTGACTTCCCCTACACGGTGACCCGCCCTGCCGATCCGTTGAATGGCGGAAGAAAACGATGGAGGCGCCTGAAGCAGGATCACCTCGTCGAGTGCTCCGATGTCTATGCCCAGCTCCAATGAGTTCGTGGCAACTATGGCGCGCAGTTCCCCGGCCTTGAGCTTTTTTTCCACTTCGGTGCGGATTTCGCGGGAGAGGGAGCCATGATGGGCATAGGCCACGGGAGCCGGTTCGCCTTCGTTGAGCAGATGCGTGAGCTTTTCACACAGCCGCCTGCTGTTGGCGAAAACCAGGGTCGACCGGTTCCTTGCGACTATCTCTTTGATTTCGTCCACAAACGGCTGCCAGAAGGAGTCCCGGTCATCCCAACCTTCGGCTGCTTTGGGGAATCGAACGGTGAGCTTGTAGTCCTTCTTTTGGGAAGAGGAGACGATGTGGACCGGCCTGGCGGAGTAACCGGGGCTGCGGAGATCGCCAACCATCCGGAAGCCTCCGACAAATTGAGCCACCGTTTCGAGCGGCCGGACGGTAGCCGAAAGGGCAATGCGCTGGAACTCACCGGAAAGCGGCACCAGCCGGTCGACTGCGGTAATGAGATGAACACCGCGCTTGCTGTCCATTACCGCATGAATTTCATCCAGGACCACGGTCCGGATATTTGTCAGCATTGATCGGCCCCCGTGGGAACTCAACAGCAGATTGAGGCTCTCCGGTGTCGTGATCAGAATTTCCGGGGGTTCGCGCAGCATGCGGCGGCGCTCGGACTGAGGCGTGTCGCCGCTTCTTATGGCGATTCCGACAGGAGGCCAGTATTCTCCCAATCGAGTGAAGAGTGCTCTCAGCTCGGAGAGCGGCCTCATGAGATTTCTGCGGATGTCGTTATTGAGTGCCTTGAGTGGTGAAACATAGAGCACGCTGATTCGGCCCAGCGGCCATTTTGCCGTGACCAGCTCATTGATGGCCCACAGGAAGGCAGCCATCGTCTTTCCGCTTCCCGTCGGAGCTGTGATGAGAACGTGCTCTCCCGCAGCAATGTGAGGCCAGGCCAGCATCTGCAGGTCGGTGGGCATGCCGATGGATTCTGCAAACCAGCCGGCCACCAAAGGGTGGAAATGGTTCAGGGGTGATTGATTCTTCTCCATAAATTACAGATAGCGATCATGATGAGGGTCTGCACAGGGAATTCATTTCAATCCGATAACAGGATAGCATGAATGGTTCCGGCCTGCAAAACGGCAACGAGAAGCGGCAAAAAGAAGAAGCGCAGGTGAAATCGGTGAATAGGTGAGTGGGTGAGTGGGTGAGTGGGTGAATAGATGTTTCCAATTCTCGCTCGAAGACTATTCTGTTGGGCCGAGCAGGTGGGGCGCCTTGGAGTTGCGAGCGCGCCACTCTTCAGGCAACTCCTGCCTTGGAAGGGGAAAAATGACCTCGAAAATGAGATGCTGGTCCTGTAATTTCAGCTACTTATCATGATGGGCATTGGAACTATGTTCGTCGAGCAATTGCCTTAGCCCGACGCCTTTGGTCTTTGCAGAAGTATCGAGCAATTGTCTTGGTACGGGCCTTTAGAACTTTGAATTCCTTTTTCTTGAATGATTCGCGGATCCGTTTTTCTGTCGGGCCAGAATAGTCAATCTGCCAGATGTTGCAGCGTTTCCGGATTGCCAGGGTTACCCTCCTTCGTCTGGCCGGTTTCTGCGCCATCGAGAGTTCCGGATTTTAGCGCCTTTTTTGCTTTTGCTATCAACTTGGCGCGTTCTTTGACCATCCATTTTATCTCTGAAATGTCGTCAGTCCCGAAAAGCTCGATAATGTCCTGACGTGAAACCAGCATAGAAGCCCCTTCTTCTTCCTCATCGCCCATCATGTCCAGCACTCCGGCTTCCATCAAGTACCATCTTAGCGCCTTTGCGAAAAGATCCCTTAATGTAAGTTTCTCGGTTACAGCTTGAATCTTTGCCTTGTGGTGCAAATCTTCGGGAAACTCTCTAAGGTAGATTGTAGCCATCAAGCCTCCTGCCTTCCTTTGATTGTCGTCTTTGTTAGCTATATTAAAGTTGCTAACATACGTTGCCAAGCACAAAATGAATGGAAAATGCCCGACTCATCACCCGGTGGCCTCCTACAGAGTCGGAAATGAGAAGAGGACTCAAAAGTTCCGCAGATCCGGATAACATTTTTTTGCGACGTCCCTCAGGTCAGATTCCACCTCTCGGCAAGGAAGATTGAGATTATAATAGTGATTTTGAAGTCCCCATTAGTAACGGATTAAACTCATGCACCCTATCATGAGGTGACCCGTAAAGGTTGGAGCATGGTGGTCTACCGTGCCTCGCGGCGCGTGGAGTAATTCTAATGTTGAGCTGTCTTTTTTTGCCCGCTGTTATCGCATAATTTTCGCCTGAGTTCCGTTCTACCCGGTGGGGCAGGAAGCGAGCTTTTAACCGCGGGGATTGCGGTGTGGCCTCAATCTGCCGAAATTGGTCTGATTGGCATTTTTCTTATGGTTTTTGATTGGAATATCGTATGATTTATGGACGTTGGGCATGCCAAGCGATGTTTCGGTTGTAATCCGGCTTGGAAATGCGGTTAGGGATTCTTTGACAGTCAAGTTGACGCATTATTAAGGGCAAAAAGAAAAATGAAAGGTGAAAACATGAGAAGAATAATGATAACGTCAGCATTCGTTGTATTACTGGCAGCAGGATTCGCGCTGGGCCAGGAAGCCACCGTAAAATCCATGCCTCCGTCTGTGATCAAGACTGTTCCACAGTCTGGCGACACGACCGTGGATGCAACAGTGACAAAGCAAATAACCGTAACATTTAGCAAAAAGATGACGGCCGGCAGTTGGACCTGGGCGGAGATGTCAAAGGAGACGTTTCCCGAGATTGTCGGAGAACCGAAGTATCTGGACGACCAGAAGACTTGTTTTGTGGATGTGAAGCTCGAACCACACAAAACATACGTGGTATGGATCAACTCACAAAAGTTCTCCGGATTTAAGGACGTTGACGGAAACTCGGCCGTTCCGTACCTTTTGGTCTTCCAAACCAAGTAGAAAATAGAAACAATTATCGAACAAGGTTCAAGAGGAGTCGTGTAGGGTGGGCACAGCCTTATTGTGCCCACCAATGTGCGCGGATGAATTATAAGAATGGTGGGCACGGATAAGCTGGGCCCACCCATTCATTCTGATGTTACTGTGCGAGCTTGCTTACAACGTATTGGGCCAGCAGGCGGTTCGCCAGTGCGTTCGGGTGGGTGTCCATGGAACTTAATTGGAACTTTTCCCGGTCGCTATTATAGCCGGGCAGAATGTCCTCCACGAAGTCGACCGGGATGCCCATCCGGAGAAACCCATCCCGGATTTTTTCGTAAGTGGATCGCTGCGCGACGCTGCCGCCCTGACCCGGCCATAAGATGATGCGAAACTGAATACCCGGGTATTGGGTTGTGATCAGTTCCTGTGTGCGGCCAATCATCGCTAAATAGAGACGTATATCGTCGTCGGTAATACGAGAATCTTTCATCAGGAGTCTTCGCCATATGGCCGCCTTGTTCAACTGCCCCTCGATCCAGTTCAACTGTCCTTCGATCAGCCAACCAAAGCTGAGCTCCCGGGCCAAGGATTTACGGCCCTCAAAATAGCCAGCCCGATGCAGTGTTCCGTCGGTCTCCAGCACATAACGCGGTTGGTGATGGATCCAGTCAACCCGTCCCGCCGCCCGCCACACGTGATGCGGAATGGCTATGTAGTAGGCATACCTGGGAGTGGTGTCCACCACCCCGCTCACCCTGCCTGTTTCAATGGCCGCCAGCATTTGGGACGGGCCATATGCCACAAAAGCAAAGTTAAAGGTACGGTATCGCCCGTCCGACTGGACGCCAACCTGGTATGGCAACGTTTCGTCGTCCTTGAGGCCTATACCGAAAGTGTAGGAGCAACCGAAGAAGAGAACCGAGCCTGCCAAATCATCATTGCGGTATGGGGGAGCGACGCGAAGCCCGTTGGAGTCTATCGTGTACATTGTGTCGGACATCTTTCCAACGGGGTGGTGGAACAGTCCTACGGAGGCGGCTTCCATCGCCTTAGCCTGCATCCCCTTCGCAGGGCCCCATCCCAATGCGTCATCGGGAACCATGAAACCAGGCGAAAAAATCCGAGGCGCGTATTCGTGGGTGAGCATGTATGCCTCGACGCCGGCCACCACGCATGCCGCGATTCCGAGGTTGAACAGGATTGCGCGTGGCCAGGACCCGCGGACACCGAAGATAGCCGCCCACAAGGCCGCGGCCCAGGTGAGCAACAGCCAGAAGAACGGCGCAGGTGCTAATTGCAGGATTAGAAGCGAGGCCGCAATTGCACTAACCGATAGCAGCGCCGGAAAGAGGAATTGCCGCACCCCTCGTTTCGCGTAGCGCAGGCCTGCCGGGACTGTCGCCTGATGATTCCTGGTCATGGGCATGCTTCTTCCCTCCTTAATTCAGAACACCGAACAAACCGCGCCACTACTACAAAGTTCCGGGGCTTGCGTCCCTGCTTCGGGTCAATCGAGCTTGAATTCCTTCCGCCAATCGTCTGTTTCGGATAACGCCGGCTGGTCCTTCTTATCGAGCAGATAATCCCCAAGGACCAGGAAATCCATTTCGGTCCTCATGAAACATCGGTAGGCGTCGTCGGGAGTGCAAACGATCGGCTCACCGCGCACATTGAAGCTTGTGTTCACGATCACGCCGTAGCCGGTCAACTCTTTAAACTTGTGGATCAATTCCCAATACCTGGGATTGGTCTCCCGGCTCACACTTTGTATCCGGGCGGAGTAATCGATATGGGTGATTGCGGGAAGATCGGACCGAAGGATATAAAGTCTTTCGTAGAGAGGCATGTCGTGATACCCCTCAGGAAGCGGGTTTTTTTTGTCCTCACGGATGGGTGCAACCAACAGCATGTAGGGAGATGGACGGTCGAGATCGAAGTATTCGGCGATGTCCTCTTCCAGGACTGAAGGCGCGAACGGCCTGAAGCCTTCCCGATACTTGATCTTAAGATTCAATTTTTTTTGCATCTCCGGGTTTCGCGCATCCCCCAGGATGCTTCGGTTACCCAGAGCGCGCGGGCCGAATTCCATCCGGCCCTGAAACCAGCCGACGACGTTTCCATCCGTAAGCTTCGCGGCGACATCGGAAGCCAAGCCCGGAAAGTCTTCGTAGCGGCGCGCCTTCGCGTCGTATCTTTGCAACATGCGGCGAATCTCGTTGTCCGAGAACTCCGGGCCCAGGTAGGACCCCCCGGCCGCATCCCGGTGCCCATTGAGCTGCCGGTCGTTTCCATCGAGGATATGCCAAATGGCATAAGCCGCCCCAACAGCGCCGCCTGCGTCGCCCGCGGCCGGCTGGATCCAGAGGTCCTCGAAAATCCCGGCTCGGAGAATCTTCCCGTTGGCTACACAGTTGAGCGCCACGCCCCCCGCCAGCACCAGGTATTTGCTGCCCGTCAATTGCCTCGCCGTACGGGCAAGAAGAAGGACGATCTCCTCAGTCACCTGCTGGATGGCCAGCGCCATGTCCATGTAAACCTGGGAAATCTCGGACTCCGGTTTCCGGCGGGGCACTCCAAAGAGTTGCTCCCACTTCTCTTCGTTGGCCATCTTGAGCCCGGTGGCGTATTCGAAGTAATCCATGTTCAGAACGATCGATCCATCCTTGCGGATATCGACGAGTTCTGTTTCAATTTTTCTTTTGAAGTCCGCAGTCCGTTGCGAATCGGGATTCCCGTAAGGCGCCAGGCCCATGAGCTTGTACTCACCGCTGTTCACTGCGAAGCCGGTGTAAAAGGTAAACGCGGAATAGAGCAGTCCTACAGAGTGGGGGAACTGGAGCTCTTCCAGGATCTCTATCTCTTTGCCTCGACCGCGTCCGATGGTCGTCGTGGCCCACTCTCCTACACCATCCACCGTGACGATTGCCGCATCCGGGAAAGGCGAAGGATAAAATGCACTCGCTGCGTGAGACAGATGGTGCTCCGGAAAGTACATCGGGGGGCTTCCATCGCCGAGCGCAGCGAGTTGTTCAGTGAGCATCCGCTTCATAAATACCTTTTCCTTGATCCAAACCAGCATTGCCGAAAGGAAGCTCACGAAACCGCTTGGCGCAAAGGCATGATACGTTTCAAGCAGCCGCTCAAATTTTAGAAACGGCTTCTCGTAAAACGCTACGGCAGAAAGTTCCTTGTAATCAATGCCTGCTTCCTGCAAAACGTAGCGACAGGCGTGAATCGGAAATGACGAATCGTGTTTCTTTCGGGTGAACCGTTCCTCCTGGGCAGCGGCGACAATCTTTCCATCGACAAGGATGGCAGCAGCACTATCGTGGTAGAAGGCAGATATACCCAGGATAGCTCTTTTCATCCTAATTCCTCATGCCTCGTTCCAATGCCTTTGCCGTCGATTAGAATATCGAATAGATAAACGGCGCTATGGCAGATCCTGCGGTCAATGCCATAATGGCTCCAAACCCCAGCAGAACTACAATCACCGGCATCAGCCAGAACTTTTTTCTTTGATTCATGAATCCCCACAAGTCCTTTAAGAAGTCCATGCTCGTTTGCTCCTTTCAGTAAGGCTTCTCGATGTCGCTACGGACAAACTTATGATTTCTCACCAACATGACCGATTCTTCGCCGGCCTTAAAGGCACGCAGCTTCAAGGAGTCCTTTCCGAAAATCCGGCGCAGAACGCCCATCGGGGTTACGAGGCCGAAGAACAAGATAGAGAGAAGAATTTTGGACATCACGGCGCCGAGCAGATGAGAAAAACCCAGCCAGACGACGGCGATGGGCGCATAGATGCGGGGCGCTATCATGTTCGCGACATTCAGGGCTATTGCCGCGAACAGCATCCCGTCCCGCCTGGTACGGATATATGCGAGCAGAAGCAGGAGCACCATGGCCATTCCGGTGCCCGCGCTCTGGTCTTTAGTGACATTTTTCAAATTAACAACAGGCGCCACTGCCTCTTCCTTCCCAATCTTCCATCCACAAAGGACGGTGGACTTTCGCTGCTCCCTGCCAAAAAGGTTGGCAAAGAATGAATATTCATCCGTCTGTAGGTTGTCAAGATGACTAACTTTCAAGTCGCTGCCGGCGTCGTTTCAAAAGGGGCGTATCACTTGATTTCATCGGAAAGGGTGAGCCCTTTTACCCGTGCAAGTAACTATATTAACATGAAGCAATTTGCGGCTTCCTCCACCGGGTACCGTGCAGAGGATGCTCACTCGTTCGGATGATGTACACGACATTGCCGGGAGAGCATCAGCGAAAGGACCGCCCGATGTTTAACAGGTTCAGTTTCTTTTCTATCGTTTTGGTGGCGTGCCTCGCCGCCGCAGGTGCCGTTATGGCCCAGGATGCTGCGGAACTCACACGCACCTTCGATGAGTACAATTCCGCAGCGAAAGCGGGTGAACTGAAAAAAATGCTTTCCCTGCGCACGATTGAACAACAAAAGGATATCAACAGCCAGATCGCCAAGAAAGAGGACCGCGATTACTTCCTGTTGCTTGCACGCGCGCAAACACCGGAATCATACGAGGTACAGCATGTTGCGCGGGGCAAGGACGGCCAAAGCGCCACCGTATATTTGCTTGGGCAATTTCCGGCTATGAGCGAAATAAAGCGGTCGCGCACCCGTATGGAGGAGATGATTTCCTTCAAGAAAGAGGACGGCAAGTGGAAAATTCATTCGGCTCTGCCTCTGGGCGATCCGGACAAAGTAAAGCACCCCAGGGACCTGACTTACGCCCCCAAGGATGCCGATATGGATGTTTCAGGTGAGATTGGAGGCCGTATTGTGAAAACCGAGTTTCACCCGGACTACACGCTTGTGGTGGTGCGTGTGATGGATGAGGAGAACGCGGTTTTCCTGCCCGCCAAAGACGTGCTGCAGCGGGCTGGATTGCCTCTGGAAGAACTCCAGCCCTGGAACATCTATGAGTTTTCGGGGCATCCGCACAAAAGCGATAAGCAGAAATTCTTCGCGACCAGCGGTAAAATGGTTGAAGAATAAGTTTTGAACCGCCGTGTTTTGTCCGGATAATGTTTCTTCTATCTGACTTTCGTTTCAACGGCAGCGATATGGTCTATAGCGACCAGAGCGTCATAAAACTCTTTCTGGCTTAATTTAGCAATGTGCAGGAGGTTGCCTTTAACTTCACTCACTATGCCGGTA